>Ga0065711_1031608_pt1 | contig 29219 bp, 31 predicted proteins | sample Hoacrofraction12_FD_59098 | JGI IMG/M metagenome (GOLD analysis project Ga0065711, IMG submission 59098) | Hoatzin crop microbial communities from Cojedes, Venezuela - Epithelial fraction 12 v2 (version 2) | ecosystem: Host-associated > Birds > Digestive system > Esophagus > Crop | place... | reverse complement strand
TTTTTTTTTTTTTTTTTTTTTTTTTTTTTTTTTTTTTTTTTTTTTTTTTTTTTTTTTTGTTTTTTGGTTTTTTGGTTTTTTTGGTTTTTTTTGTTAGTTTGCCTGTTCTAAGTATCTGTCTTCAGTCTTTTGCTTTTGGGAAGCGTGCCCAGCACATAATAAATGGGATATTTATAATAGCCAGGCAGAGGCAAATGTTCTAGGAAGATGAGAGGCTGAAAAAATTCCAGATTTGTTAGGTGTGCTGGTTGCCACAGTTGAAGCCGTTGAATTACATTTCCATTTAGTGGTTAGTGAGATAGATGTTAAAGAAATAGATGCCCGTCTCCCACTGAAGCTCTTGCTGGCAATGCGTTACAGTGAATCGTGTGGAGTTTATACAGTGGTTCAGCTTACAGACTCTTTTGTGCCTGTTCTTGCTAATTGAGATACAGCATTGTGTGTGCTTTGCCTTCCAGTTAACATCTAACAGATCTCTCCTCACCTACAGCCTATGGAGTAACCCATATTTAATTGAAGTTTGCCCAGCAGAGTCTGGGTTGGCAGCCGTAATGATTTCTCCTTTCACTTTGGAAGCAATTAGCATATTAGAGTTGACCCTAGGACTAATAATGCAAGCACTCCTTCATGTACTATAGCTGTGTTCAGCTTTGTGCTTATACCAGGAGCTCAATTAATTTGTTTTTCTTGCACTGAAAGATTCCAATGTGTGAGCCTTATCCTTCATAGCTTTTCAGGGAAGTGAATTTAAAAATAAGTTCTTTAAGCAATATAGCCATGTGTCCAATTACTTATTTTGCTGGAAATAATAAAAAAATCTTACCTGAGGTAGCCTGGGATATTTTCTTTTGTTGCTCAGCACCAAGCAGTTTTTTTAAATAAAAATTTTAAAAAAATGTAGCATGAGAGAACCATATATTAAGATTTTCTCTTTCGTGCTGCTGAGATGTCCGTTAAGGACGTAACTCTGACTCCTTTGGTCTTACAGTGTTCTTTGCTATGCCTGGTGAAAGAAAATAATTACACACAAAAAGCGCAGAACAATCACAATGATTAATTGTGCCTGGTTTTATTATTAAAAAAAGGGAATAAATTAAGCAAAGAAACCCCATGAACTGCAAACAGTAGTTGCCTCTTTCTGGTCCTCCTTGAAAATGTTTTAACAGAGATTACTTAAATGGTTGAACATCCAGCATCTCTCCGGGTGGATCTCTGGAGATCCTGTGGGACCAAGTTTCAGACTCTACTTTCATCCTTCTGCTGGCTGAAGACCCTCATGGGTTGCTCGTGGCAGCAGCGTCAGCTCTGAAGGTGCAGTCTGCAAAGGCGAGTGTAGAAACACTCTGTTCTGGTGGAGGGAAAGCATTAATCCATCTTTATTGTTCAAAAGTCTTCCTTACATTGCTTTCTGATGTTATTTTTGTGGTTTATTAGGGTTCAGTGAGACTTAAGTTCTCTTTAACAGGTCATTTTTGTCTTTAAAATAGCTTTTCAATAATCTTTTAAAAACTAAATATCCCTCTTGAAGAGGATTCAGAGAAGACAACTGATTTTTTGAGCAATATTTTTCTGAGCTTTGTAAAAGACTTGCTTGAGAACTGGCAGACAGTTAATGAATTCCTTAGTTAACAATTAGTGAGTTCATCATTTAGTAGCCACTGATAATACTGAATGATCTATGATTGTAAATAAAACTTCTTTCTCTTTACGTAAACTTGCATTCAATACCAAACATTTGCAAAGAGCTGAAAGACGCATATTAGATTCTAAATATTTAAGAAATGTGTACTGTACTTTCTATGGCCTTATGCAAAGCAGTCCTCTTCATTATTTCATAAAGACTTCATGTTGAGTTTTACCTTTATGAATTTCCTTTTAACAATAAGATGTTTAAACTTCTTTGGATAAGTTAGCAAAAATTGAGTTTTTTGAATGAATAAAAGAGGAAGAGTTGTATGAGGAGAAAGGAAATTGTAGCTTTTCTTTGGTGGCCTTAGCAAATCAGTTTTCTGAATCCCTAAGAAAATGCACATTATCATGTTATTTTTCAACTAAATGTGCGTTGGGGGTCTTACCATGATTTCCTCACAACGCCGTCTTTGCTGGGTGTAGTGATGAGGATCCCTGCACTAGGGAGTGCCAATGTGACATGAACATAGAGGATTACGCACATGGCTTGGGACACCGAGGGAGGGACAGAGGCAGCTTTGTGCGGCAGCTCTGCGTGTGCCCGAGGGCTGGCTGTGTGGGCTCAGCAGGGAGCGCTGGCGGGGGTTTTGGCTGGTATGGAGACAGAAGGATAAAGAGTGGACAGAACAGTGATTTTCACCTTCTCCGGACCTCTGTTTAGTGGTCTGAAGCCTGCTGAGAAAAGGCTTGCTTGTCTTTGTGACGTGGACATCGGTGGAGTACTCTGTGGAACGCAGTCTGAAAATCACTAGGCTACCTAGAGGGGTGGCAATTATGATAAACTAAAAACAACAACTGGAGGCTTAGCATTCTTTTAAGGTGATGAAGTCATTTACGTTAATTATAGGCACTTGGTTGTAATGCGAATATTCCATTTTTGTTCAGTTGTTAGGATGGAAGAAAACAGAAAAAGGAGTATTTTGGGAAAAGCAGGCAATGGTAAGGTGGGAAGACTGACTAATTCTTACTCTTCTGTTGGCTCCTGATTAGCAATTCTCCAGGCCCACCAAGGATGAGACAAGCTTGCTTTGCAGCAGTGTGGATGCTCAGCTTTTTGCAAGAAAGCTAGATGGGAAACGAGGAATCTACCTGTTCTACAAGCAGCCTCCAATTTTCAAAGCTATGTAAATGAAAGAAAACTCATCCTCTGAGTTTCATTTGGATGCCTTCTGTGGCATGTTAAGTACTAAAAGCAAAGAAGTGGTCCCTAATTCTCTCTGAGACTGAAACACATCCTAAAATTCTTTTTAAAAAAATCCAGCTGCATGCTTGCCTTCAGGTATTGTATTTCATAATCCATCAGCTGCACCGATTACCTTATGTTCACTATAAACGTTGTCTGTGAAGCATTGGGTGTACCGTACCAGATGGGATTGCTTACACATGCACAAAGGCAACATTGTTCTCAAATATGGTGAGTATTTGTTCCCAAGATCGATACACATTTTCTTAGCAGCCAAACTAGCAAGTGACGTTCCTGTGACCAAATCCGAAATCACACAATGAAAGAGATACGGTTTTGTTTACAAGTCAGGAAAGGGTTTAAAACGTATCATGGGCCAAAAAGCACAAGGAGAGTGTTACACATCTTACTCTGCTTCCTTGCTAGGCTGCAGTCATGAAAGACTTGGCAGCTTCAGCAGGCAGAGGGACGGTGACACCTATGGCTGGGAGACAGCACAGCTAGAAGTTCCCTGGCCCACAGTCTGTACTAGTGGGCAGCAGGAGGGAAATCCAAGCTGAAGTTCACTTTTGGTAAGCCTTGACAAATCCTGCTGCTTGGACCTCACTGGAATCCAGCTTTTAGGATTACTTTAAGAATCTTGTAAGAGTCTTTTAAGCATCTGGGTCAGTTGTGAATACGTGCAGAAGCTGGAGTTTGGTGTAAATACTCTGCAGAAGTTAGCCAAGGCAGCATTCCCCTAAGGAAAGGCCGAGGAGAAGTCTCAGTTTCAGTAGTCTTGTCCGTTCATGTTAAAAGGAGTCTGAAGGATGGATGACTTTACACACTCTCATCTTGGCCATTTTTTTTTGAGAGAATAGGAAACACTGCACTTAGATTTCTGAAAAGTTTCTGATGAGGCTTCTTACCAAAGAAATGACGCTACCGTGGATCAAAAGAGAAGGTTTTCTTGTGGACTAATAACTGGTTAGTGAGGCAGGAGGCAGAGAGCAGAAGTAAATTATTGCTGTTCAAAAGGAGAGAGATTACCAAAGGAGCTGTGCTGAGGCCTGTCTTATTGTATGTACTCATAAATGATTGGTCAGAAAAACCCCCATTTACTGATCATTCTTTTTTACTGATTCTGGAGAGTGAATACTAAAACGAAGAGAGGTTCTGTCAGTGTCATGTGGTCAGGCAGCCAAATAGATGGTGGCATTCAGCATGAATAGACACAAGGTAATGGACATGATAAAAAAATCTAAAATACATGGTGGGGGGCTCTAAATTAACTACTGTCACTGATCAGAAGGATTCTCAATTTATGGTGGATAACTCTTGTAAAGCACATCATCTACTTTAGTTCTCTTCATCTGGGTGAAAGATTCTCTGCAGGCTGGTTGCTGTTGTTCCCAGTCAGTGCACTGATGGCTGTCGAGATGTTAGGTGTACTGAATCTAGAACTGGAGGGAAACCTGGAGATGAAGTGCTGGAAAACTGGCTTGATTACTGCTCTCAAGAGATCATCTAGTTCAGCAGCAGGATTAAAGAAATGTCTCTAGATCATTGCAGAGAAATTGCATGTGATATGGGTTCTTAAATACACTACTAATGCGAGCTCCACAACCTCCCTTGCTTAAGCCTTTTCCAGAACTGTAACTCTCCTTAAGTTTCACTCTTCATTGCTGAGCAGTAAGCTGGTTGCATCCTCCTGTAGCTGTGATGTGCGTGGAGAAATACAGATCGCCGCCTGCTTTAGAACGGTCTTGTGCGTGTATAAAGATCCCTCCAACAGAGTTTCGGGTAGAAGAGAGAAATAAGAGGCTTGTTGTTTTCAGAAACATTAGTCTGAGCTACCGGCCCTGCCCTTAGTAATGTGATTTCCTCTTAGAAGATTTTTAGGCTGCAGGTGGGCATCTGTTCATTTGACTGCGTTTTTGCTTTCACAAGATCTTTCAGCTCGTTTTTTTCTTATTTCCCTTTTTAATGTTCAGGACTTTAGATAAGGTGCAGGTTATTACTGAAATGCCCTAGAACACAGCAGCTAAAGAAGAAAATCTAATTGTTTCTCTTTTAATAATGATGAGTTAATTAAACTCATCCATCAAAATACATTACTGCTGGCAGTTTCTGCAAAGACAGCTTGCATGAGGACTGGACTGTGGAAGAAGCTTCTCAGCCTTGGCCTTCACCAAGGAATAGCTCAGGTTTGGAGGCCTTGAAGGACTCCATCCTTTATGCAGTACAGGTCAGGGACATGGTAACAAACTCCCCATAGATCATGACTTACAGCACGTGCACAGACCTCATTTCTTCAAAGTAGAGTAGTAGCAAGGGGCAGGTGGGCATCTTCCCCTGTAAAGTGTTTCCCGAAATGCATTGCTGTCCTGATCCCATCAGGAGCTCTCCCTTGCTCCATCTTCATACCAGCTTCATTGTTTCTGGCTTCTGTTCTTCCCCCATTCTGTGAAGAAATGCCCAGTCCCAGCCTGCTTTCTGAGCCCACGTAGTCCAGGCGGGTGACTGGTGCTAGTCCTAGGGCTTCTGAAGTGCTGGCGACCTGTGACATCATTTTCAGCGAAGAGGAGGGGTGTTTCCATATGTTTCTGTTGTGCAGACTTGTGAGTTGATTTGGAATATGATCCAGAGCTACGCAAGTCCATTAAGACTTCTCTGTTCACTGCACAGAGAAACCTTCACTTCCCAGTGGGTTTGCAGGCCTGCAGGTACAGTAGCAGAAAGGTTTTGACCGGAAATGGTGTCTACCTGGTGATGTCACCTTCCCTATAGGTTGAAGATACTGTCTGTATGAACCCCGACCAACTCAATATTGCACTAGCTTTGTTACAGAGCTCTCTGGAGAGCTGGGCGCGAGTGACTGGTCCCCAAGCTTACAGGAGACGTGATTTCAGCCCCAGAACTTGGTGATCTACAGGTCCTGCTAGTCTACCCTCAACCCTCAAAACCGTAAAGCTTCATGTTGGTTTCAGTGTCTTCTGTTCATCTGTTGAGTATTGTGGTTGGATTTCTACCTTTCATAGCTATTTTCTGAGTACTACTGAGATGAACACAATCATCCTAGACAGAAGAATAGGAGACACTTTTTCAAACAAGCCCAGCTCTGACTCATGCGCTGATGAAAGGCTCATGCAGTCACTGTGGAGTGCTGCAATAAAAAATTATGGTGAAGGTAGCAGCCAGAGACAACTACAGACAACAGGCCAAGGAGAAAGACGTGCAAGGGAGGGGGAGAACTACTGTTGCTTCCTTGGATTCCTCACCGCTGCATTGTGCGGCAGCGAGACCTGGCAGCTGCAATGGGGGCTGGTGATGCAATTTACTTTCCTGAGATTTTTTTTTTCAGCTTGCTGTTTTAACAAGCCCACTGGATGATTACTGGTTCCCCCCTTTCCTGGAGGAGCCAAGACACTTTGTGAGGGCCAAGTTGGGGCAGAAAGCTGCGGATCCAGGTCAGCCCTTGAACAAGGGTGCGCAGTGGTGGCTGGCAGTGCTCTGCGAGGGCAGGGGCCATGCAGTGATGATGCAGACCAGCTTCAAAGACACCAGGCAGCACGGCCTGATGCTGCAGGGACCTGCAGTTCTGCCTCAGGAGGAGACCTGAGGTGGCCCAGGGTGGGCTGGTTCCAGGCTTGTTGCAGAGGTTGCACAAAGTGCTTTGGCCGATGAGGGCAAGCCGGGGAGCCGGCCACGACTCAGCCCTCACCTCCAAGGCACTGAATTTGTCCTGGAAGTCCTTCAACAGTCCAAGATCAGGAGAGTTCAATCTTGCCCTCACCTGAAGGGTGGCCCAGATACATCTAATGCTTTCTCAGAAGGGTGTGCTCTCTGCCTTGTCTTTCTGGTGTGAGGCAACGACTCCAGTTCCTTTCATTCCTCAGCTTCAGATCTGGGAAGCTCTGGCATTTGTAGGTGCATGCACGTACCAATGTGGACATGCTGCTTTTTTGACATTCTCCTAGCCACATCCTGGGCTCCACTGGAAGGTTTTACTGAGCAGCTGCTCGCTGCCAAGTCAAGTGTTTAAGGCAAGGTGTTTCCTGAAGAAATACAGGTCACTTTATCTGCTTAATTTGTTTACTTGTAGTTTAGAATGGCTTAACGTGGGTAAATCTAGTTAGCTCAGCTCCCACTCAGGAGAGAGATTGTAATAAAGTGCTGCTTGAGATCCCAGCCTTTAGCATGTTCTCGGGAAGGATGAGCCAACAGAAGCAATGACAGTTGCATCTGGTAAATCACCGAGTTTTAGTGATGCTGCTGTCCATTCTGGTGCATAAATTCCCCCCCCCAGTCCGTACTGAATGTTAAAAAATCTGCTGCCGTTTTAGTACTAAACCCATGTTAGTCGCAGTTCTTAAAGTGGCGTTTAGAGCCTTTTGGATACCGACCAGACTGCACCAAACACACAGTAAAATGGAGCGCAGAGATGACAGGAGATGGCACTTCCAGGAACTGTGGAAAATGGAAGTACTGTCTGTACATTCTTCCCTGGCCTTGCCTCGGACAGGGGGCTTGGGAAGGGGCGTGGGGTACTCTGGGGATGACGAAATGATATGCCTGAAGATGGAGTAAACTCTTAAACTGGGACCTTTGAGATCAAGTCTGTGTGTGCCCAGCAAACCTGTTACTGGAGTTGTACCCGTGCTCCTGCCCTGTGCCTTACCCTCTCCTGCTTCCCAAAGAAATAGATTTAAATATTCAGATGTGTAACCCTGAAAGGGACAGGGGTTGCAAGCAGCTTCCCACAGCCTCAGATTTTTGTGCGTGTGTGTGTAATCTCTGTTAGCAAGTCTGTAGCGTCTGCTTGGCCATGCGGAGCTGCGCAGGGAACAACATACAGGGAACAACAACAGGAACGGCCTGGACTACGGCCTAATTATTAACTTACGAACTCGTGTCCCATCCCTAGCCCTTAAATAGCTGTTAGCATATGCGTGTATGGCTGCTCACCAATGGTTTTGAAGGAAGGTCAGCTTTTGCTTTGGTCTGCTTCTGCTGGCCCTGTGTTTCCTGACTGACACCTGCCATCAGCCCTCCGGACGGATTTGTCCAGGGGTCTTGAGCGGACTTTGCCGCCGAGGAGAGACTGGCAAACGGTGCATCAGCTGCAGCCTTGGTTGCTTGGATGGTCTTGTCTCTCCTTTCGGATTGCTTTGGCCACGTGCTACCCACAGTACAACAGGAATAAAGGTGCCGTCAAGAGAAGGTAACAGATAGCACTGACCGAGGCTGAGTTTAAAATCTTTTATTATTCAGCTTTGCCAAACAGATAATGGAATCTGAAGTTGATTTGCTAAAATGTTTTGAAGTGGATGCCACCCCTGCCTGAGACAAAGAGGGCCTCAGTGGCAGCAGGGACCCTTAGGCTATGGCAGCAGTTCAAAAGAACACTTTGAATTTTGTATGCAACAATGTAAACTTCAAAAATAGTAAACTATAACCTTTCCCCTCCCCATTTTTACATAGCATGTGATCTATCACAGATAGAAATTTAATGGCGAACCAAAATCGCGTAAGTAAACATCCTGGTGCTTACAAGTTTCATAAAAAGTGTTACATTTGATGTAAATACCTTACGTTTTTAACTTTTAACACTCACAATTATGGAGTAAAAGCAACTGGCGATTCACCCCCTCAGTCCGTGCTCTCAGACTGTACATCAGCAGCCACGCTCTTGCCGGCCCCTTTGACCATTTTTGGGTGGATTGTCCCACACATGACCAAGACTTCCCCCTCCTCACCCTGGCGTTACTCAGGCGCAGCTCCACGCAGGGGTACGACCTGTGCAAGTGAGAAGAGAACCAGGTCTCCTGCGCATGGGCTTGTCGTGCCCTGGGCCCCGCGTTCCTGAAGCCACGGGGCGTACGAGGGGCACGTCCTGATGTCGGTGGGAATTTGGGGTCCCCCAGGGCTGCCATTGCAAGAGCCTTGCGGTGGGACCTGGTTCTGCGTGGGTAAAGACAAGAGTTGTGTAGAAGGCACTGGATTTCTCTTGCATGATTTTAAACATGGACTACAGTCGTGCAGAATAAGGAGATCTGGGCTCTAAACTGCTTTATCTCTAGTGCTTTAGTGCAAGCATTTTTAGTGCTTGAATTTTCTCTTGGTTGCAGCGCAACGTGCGCTCATCTACATAGAGTGGTTTCCAAACCTCCTTCCTTCTATCCTCCCCCGCCATCTTCCCATCCCCCAAAAGATTCCCTTTTGGTTCCTTGAAAACTTTCAAAATACAGCTCTGGTCAAAAATAAACGTGTGATGTAGCATAGCGTTTGTTTCTTTTAAATCACAGTGTGCAATGCATCATTCGGTACCTACTGTTCAAAATGCCTGCCCTGCTTTTCATGAAAATCATTCTTTAAAATAACCTATGCAAATATATTTTGACTATATATTACATTCATTTAAAAAGAGAAGAGAGGTTCTTGGTTTGCAGGTTTTTTTTCAGTGTACTATTTAAGTGAAAGGTCTGATGTGAAAAAAGTACAAGCAAACTGGACATGCCAAGACTCGATGCCTTAGATGGTGATCATATCAAAACTGTACAGGTATGTACACCGTGTTGGACAGGTGTGCTTCTTCCCAAGAAAAGACCTTTGCATCATCGTGTATAATGTTAACCGCAAAGTTTTGGTAAAAAGAGCATTTAATGAGCAAAGGATGACATGGAGGGGCGAGTTCTCCGGCTTTTGTTAGGCAGTCCTGAAGCGATGTCTCCGTTGCCTTCGGGGATTTCCTCCTTCTTCCGCACCTTGAGACGCGTCAGGAGCTTGATCACCCAGACGTCCCATTCCTCCGGCAAGAGCAACAGGAGGAAGCCCAGGCCAATGATGACGATGGCGATTACTCGGACACTGTTGAAGACAATTTCACTCGTGTAGTGATCAACAACTGTGTGGGACATTGAACGGGTGTTACTACGTGAGACAAGGCATCAGGGCAGTACCCCCTCCCCTCCCCCTCGCGCTCCGGCTCTGAAGGCTGGCTGGGGCAGGAGAACACGGCCGTGGAGGCGATGGTGGCAGGGGTTTAGGCCCCTTCAGAGCAGGCGGAGCTGGCCTGCGGGCTCAGGGAGCAGAAGGGGACGATGCCTGGAGCTGCAGGGGTTGCCTGCAGCAGCAGCATCGTCCCCCTTGCTCGCCGACAGCACAGGAGATCCCGCTGAGCTCTGGGTACAGAGGGAAAGGGACATTTCCCTTCCCTGGCACGGCAGCTCCTTCCTGCAAGTTTTTTTTCTCCCCCTGACTGCCTCGCTGAGCCAGAAGCCCTGCAGACGCCGAGCCATGCACGCAGCAAGGTGGGGACTACATCGTCCAGTGCCAGCGCCTGCCGTTCCAGCCGGTGGTGCCTGGGTCTGTGGGCCTGTAGCCAGCACAAAGCCGGGAGCTGCCACCGCGCCGTGGCACCGGCTCGGCACGCTGGGTTTGAGGAGTCTGGTTTGGGAGAGGTGGCTCTGGTCTGGGCTAGGTTTGCCCCCGCGCTCCCCTGCCCAGCCCTCTCAGGCTCTGCGGTCTCTTGGCCTCCACTGAAGTTCAGAAAACTGAGGCCATGCCCGCAATTGAATTGAAACACCTGCAATGTTATTTACCAAGGCAAGCAGAATTACTAACACATGGTTTGCTCTAAAATGCAAGCACTTTTATTTGTTTCAATTTAGTGTTAAGCCTGCCTTGAATCATGGAATCATTTTCCAATGAAAAGACCTCTAAGATCATCAAGTCCAAACCATCCAGAAACCATTAAGTATTGATTTCTACTCATCCATGAGTTTTCACCCCAGCCCGGAGATGGATGACTTCCAAATCTAGCTTGTTTTCCAGTATCCTGGCTTCTTCGGACAGTAATTTAAAAAGAAATTCTAGAGCTTGTGATTATTCATGTGATGATATACAATACATATTTAACACATAAAGTATACATTTTTAATCTTTGTAAGTCTTTGAGAGAAGATGCAAAATGTTTAATAAAGCTATTTGCTTTTATTCTTGTTGTGTAGTTGAAAGGCCACATGTTTAATGTATTCATTAAGGGGCAAGGCAGAAATTCTTACCTGCGTTCACTGGGACACTCAGTACAATTCCAAGAGAAATCAAGGTGGGGTAGGTAATCGCAATTCCAAAATTTAGTAGAATATTGAATGCTGAAGAAGGAAAGAAAAACAGGTTTTACTACAGTGAAATGAGGCAGAGGGAATGTCACTTGATACAGATCGGCGTTATTACTCCCTCTGTATGTTGTTCATATAGAAGGTATGTTAACTTCTGTTGTTATTCCTGGAAGACACCTGGGGACAGCTGTCTGTCTGCCGCACGTCCGTCTGCCTGAGCCACTGCTGTTCCCAGGGAATGCTGTATCCCACCGGAGTCCCGTGGCAGGACCGGGTGGGTACAGCCTGTCTCAGTGTCACGCGCAGCGATTCCCACTCCCTGTACCGGTCCGCCTTGCCCCGCTGAGAGACCGAACTCTTTTCATCTGGGCCATTCCAGCCAAACAGTCACTGCTGCCCGGACACATTTTTGTCGAAAAGCTGCCTCCGGCTGCAGGTGGGCGATCCTGTAAATCTAACCCTCTTCCAGTCAGGGACTGGCTAAATATAATTTCATATAGTGAAATGATAATATTATTAGAATATCATTACAGATGATTGATTGTAATCTCACTCCACTGTAATACCATACACTGCTCATGGAGTGTCTTATCACAAATTAATAATTGCTTTGGACCAAATTCACCCTTGTTTTAAGGTTTAGCCTTGTTTTTAAGCTTTAGCAAAGTCAGGAGAGCTTTGCCCGTAGTGAACTTGTCAGCAGCTGGGGCTCTGACTGTTACCTACACATTGCACACCCCAGCGATGGCTTGCCAGCTTCTGCACTACTGCTGTACAGAAAACTTCCATGAAGTCCACTGATGAGTTAACTGGAGGCACTTCTAGAGCCAAGTGTTGTGGCTGTTCAAGGAAAAGGAGCTGGGGCTCAAGATGGGGATGGAGAAGGGCTATTTCCAGTAGAAATGAAAGTTTTAGGAGATGTAAGGCTGTCATCCAGTTGAGGGGCCAACTGCGGCAGTGCAGTCAACACATCTAGTTTAACAAGGAACAGCGTCACATTTCTGATGACCATGCATCACTGAAGCTTGGATTTGGCACCCTCCCAGGCTGGTAGTGCCAGTGGGGATGCCGACGAGGCAAGGCAACGCCCTGTTGACGGGGATGCCGCTGAGCCAAGGCAATGCCCTGCCCATGGGGATGCCTTCACTGCAGCCTGGGCAAGGGTGGCTCGTCCCTGTGAGGTAGAGTTCATGAGTAGGAGCTAGGACAAGCTTGACAGTTCAGACTCACAGCACCTTCTAAGGAGGGACACAATATTTTGGCTTGGTAGTAAAAGCAGAAGCAGGGTCTACATGGCCACCTAGGAATGGACCCTCTGCATGACTTCTCAAGCCAATAATTAGGTTGAGAAGAAGGGAAGGCAGCTCCAGTGTGTCAGAGGTCTGCAGCTTCCACCAGTGGCCAGTTTCTGGCACCCTCCTCCACCCCAAGCAGTGTGAAACCCCCCTGTCTACTCACTCAATAAGAGAATTGAAAATCCACAGAGGTTTCCCCAAGGAACGACGTCAAATGAGCTCCAGTACTCCACTTTGGTAAAATAAAGGATGACGGGAATACAGGTAACGAAGAGGACGTTGAAGACAGCTAACACGGACAGGAATAAGGCAGCTTCTCCGAATTTAGCACTGCCCAAAAGAAGTTTGAATAAAACCTGCAAGAGGAAAACACATGGGTTTATCTGTCTCGCACCGCTCCTCTGGAGGGCTGGTCTCCTGGCTCTGGTGGCTCCGGCGTCCTGGCTGGGTGCCGAGGGGCTGGGTGCTGACCGTGTCAGCCAGCGCCTCTGTGGTGATGCGGGCTGGGCACGTGTGACGGCTGCTCGTGAAGCTGCAGGGAGCAGCGTGAGTGCCCCAGCCCTCTCCATTCTGCAGAAAATTTGACATTAAAATGAGAAGACTTGGTGGAGCAGGGCAGGAGGAGGAGAGGAAGCAACATGTGCGATCTCCCTGTGTGAGTCCCTCATCTCCATGATGAGACCACCATCAGTCCCATCAGCGGATGGGTCTGGGCTGGAGTCTGCACCAGTTTTCCACCACAGAACTGCAGAGGGTCCAGTGGATCCCATGGGCTCTGGGTACAGCCTTCCCCTGGCATGGGCTGCAGACCAGGAGAGCTGATGGACTCTTACTGGTTCGTGCTGGGATGGCAGGCCCCCTCGCCAGTGCCAGTTGTCCTTTCCCTTTGCCTAATTAGTGCCAGTTGTCCTTTCCCTTTGCCTAATTAGAACCAGCAGGCAGGCCTGCAGGGCTGCCGTGCTCCCGGGGCTGCCACCCACCCCCACCACGCCGCAGCCATCGCTGGCCCGCGCAGCTGCGTGGACGGCTCTGCATCCTGGAGCAAAACATCCCAAAAGCCACCAACTCCTCATTTGCCACCCGAGGACGGCGCGTTGCCCCTGGCAGGGCGGGCAGCGTCCATGTCTGGGGAGGGAGGGAGAGAGGGAGGGCAGGTCGAGGCGGCTCTGCGGCACGTTGGCACAGCTCGGCTGCCCTCAGATCTGCCCCGCACGTGGCACAGCTCTTCTGCCCGCAGATCTGCCTGCCCCTCCGGCACGCACAGCTCCTGGAAATGGAGCCAGGCTGCGGGAAGCAAGAGCAGCGTGGCAACAGCAGCAGCAGCGGCGTTCGTTGGAGGACAAGCTGCACAGCTCCATCTCCCCTCGCACGCAGGGTAACGTCCTGCCGGCACTGCCACCGTCACCTCCCCATGCACGGGCTCTGGTGGAGCAGCCCTGAGACCTTCTGTCCCTCAAGAAGCAGCGGTGCCATGGGAGAGGGGACAGAGCTAGGCTCAAGCCTTGAATGATCCTGCCTTGCAGGTGACTCAGAGCCTTGACGTTCCCTTGGGTCTGGAGGTCTGGGAAGAAAATGCTCTTTTAGAGGAAAAAAGAGCTGTACAAAACTTTGTGACCTCCCTTACGTCAGACATAGGCTGATCTGAAAAAGTGAGCAGAAAGCACTGCAGCACAGCGCTGAGGGACACAGACGGATGCTGCTCAGTTCGGCGAGTCTCCCTGGATTGCCTGTGCTGAGGCTGCAGGGCTTGCCTGGCCAATTTCTGCTGGAGGACCCGTACGGTGCCACTCATTAGACCAGATGGAGACATCTACACCTCATCCCAGTCTCCACGTCCGAGCTGGGGTGGGGGAACCGCGCCCTACGAGTGCATGTTCCTCCCCGAGGACCGTGACCGAGCACCACAAGCAGCACGGAGGCAAACGCACGTACGTGTCTCAGGCTAAGTGGAGTGGCTCTGCCCAGCAGAGGAGGCTGCACGTCGCCTTACACAGAGTGCAGCTCACCCAGCTGCTCAGGATGAGACCTTGACTCATCAGCACGTGCTTTGGGTTTTAAGCACATGGTTATTTCCATGATAAGCAATACTCCAAGCCCAGTGTAGGCCACGTGTGACGCTGAAGGAGGACTGGCAAGCAGGAAGGACACACACAGTGACTTGAAAAAGAAGCTCAATCTCTGCAGGGCGCTTCCAGAGCGAGTGATTGAATCCAGCACCCATGGAAAAGCAGCCTCATTTTTCAAGGAGGTGGGGCGTCTGTAAGTCCTCCTGTGGGCACTGGAGAAGACCCTTCCCAGGGAATGGGAGTTTTTATCCTAAGCGAGGGCAGACATCAAAGCAAGCGAATACTTGAACGCGGTGTTGCAGAGTCAGCGTGCTCATGGCAGCACCCCGCAGAGAAGAGCACGTGGCACTGATCTGGATGAAGGTTTGCAAGGAAGACAGGAGCAGTTGAAGCGAGTGACAGGGTGACTGGCATCTTTCTGCGGGGGGAGACCCAGGTGTGCTTACCTTGTAGAGAGCAGACATTGAGGCAGAGCCCACCACCAAGGCTATCCCAATGACGGAGTGGCTGTGGAACCCGTCAGCGTACGTCATCATAACTATCCCTGCAATAGCAAATATAGCAGCCACGATCTGGTTGGAGACAAAGAAAGAAAGCAAACGTTACTGGACAACCCCCAGCATGGAAAAACACGAGAGCAGCTTTAAACGAGAGGTCGGTCCTTCTGCATCATCTGCTCATGTGGAAAACGAGGAGGAAGCCCAGGCCGGTACCCCGGAGCCGATGCCGCATCCCTGGCTGCAGAGAAGCTGCGGGCAGAGCCGCGAGGGAGCGGCTGCCTCGGGGCTGGGACGGAGCTGAAGTGGGGATTTCACCTCTGCCGCTGAGCCTCCCCGTCAGCGCGTCCCTGCAGCCCGTGCGTGACAACACCACACACGTAACAACTCCCCGGTGCTTGCAGGGAAGGCTCTGAGTCCTGAGGAGGTTGTGGAGGGAAAAGTTTTTTGGAATGCAGAGGGAAATAAGACTCATGCAGCTACTTTCCAGTGCAGAGCGGAGGGAGGCTCAGCCAAACAGGCTTGGCCAGAGGCCCCTGGCTTCTCTGGGACCATCCTGCCAGATGCCTCAAGCCTCCCCAGATGGTGATTCTGGGGTGAAAAGGGCTTTCTGCACACTCTGTGCTGCCTGGCTCTGCCACGGCGCGAGGGACACCCTGCTTAGACCTCATCCCCGTTGGCTCCACGGTCACGGTGACGCTTCTAAGATCGTTGGGATAAATGAGTTGATTTTGACCCATTAGCTGGCTCAGTGCCACCCAACTGTCCCCTCCCCCGGGGCCACACCAGGGTTTTAAGCTGGTTAGAGGCTGCAGCTGCCCACACGTCCAAGAGCAGCGGCCTCCGCTCACCTTTCCCCTTCACCGCCAGAGGTGCTGGGGCTGCGGTGATGATGCCGAGGGACAGCCTGTGTGCCAAGCTCTGCGCGGGGATCCCCTTTACCAGCCGCGGGGCCCCGTCCCGGCAGCACCGGCAGCCTCGTCCGGGGAGCACCTACAAAGCTTCCACAGGCAATCCCCCAGCAGATCCCTCCTGCACGCTGACATAGATGCCTCCCATTTCCCCTAGCAGAAAAATGCCCCATTTTTGCACATGGAGAGGAATTGATTTCTCCAAAGGTGCTGCTGTAGCATGGCAGGGTGGCATAAGGGTAGAAAAAACCCCGTTATCAGCAGAATCTGACACTGCCTGGAAAACACAGCTGCTAACAGCACCTCAACAAGAAGGGGCCCGAGTCTAGAAGTTGCTGTGCTGCTGTTCAAGATGGGCGCAGCTCGGGCAGGCTACGGAGGGACGGGGTGTCCCCCGGCTGCTCAGCCCCTCGCATGGCCCAGCTGAGGGGCAGCAGGTCTGGAGATGCTGAGTTGGGACCTGATCGGAGCAGAGCCTGCCGCAAGCTGCAGAGGCTGGGTGCGCACACTGCCAATTAGGGGAGGTTCGGGTATGGTATCGTGGCTGGCAGCCCTGCCAGCATCAGATCTCTCCATGCACGGCCGTGGGGCATCGTTTCTAGAGCGAAGCCTGGCGGTGGTGTGACTGGGCCCTGCGGTCCTGGACAGGCTTCTTTTTAAGGCAAGGAGAGGAAAAAACCCCGATGCATGGCTCTGCAGCAACGGGGGGCTGTTTCAGCTAGGCAGGAGTGAAGGATCTCGGCAGCCCTCCGCAGTGCTCTCAGGTCAGCGTGCTGGTGCTTGTCAGTTAAAAATTCAGACACTCTGTCTGGCTTCAGAGGCAGAAGAAAAAAGGTCATCGAATGAGACTAGCATGGGGCAGGGGCAGAAGAACGGAAAAGAGATTTGTCTTCACCCAGCATTCAGTTCAACCAAGGAAAGCTTTAGCTGTTGCATACTGTGGAGAAGTTTACGAGGATAAACTCGTGGAAGAAAAAAAAATCCATCAAGGACTATTAATTATAGGAACATCACTTCCATCTCCGGAAGTCCTTGAGCCTCAAATTGCTGGAGGCTGGAAAGTCTCATGAGGAAAGATCATTACAGGCTTTTCCTCTGGAGTGAGACTTTTCTAGGTGCCCACTACAGGCAGCTCTCTGTAGAGCTCCAAGACACACGGCTGGGGCTTCTCTGAAAGGTGAGGGCACCTCCAGCCCTTCAGCATCACCTGCCCAAGATCAGAGCAAATAAATGCAGCTTGCAAACAGTTTTGCTGGGGCAGAAGTTCTTGCCTCTTCTATCAAGCACGTCACGAGCGTCAGGTGAGTCTTGGCCTTGCCTGTCAGCAGGTCAGGCGTGCCACATACGCTTTCTCTTTCTTTTTTTTTACAGGAGATGTAGGCACTTAAAAGTGCCTGAGCAGCAAGCATGGCATTTAGTAGCTTGCTCTTACATTTAAATTCCAGCCAAATTGTGACTTCAGTGCTTGCAGAGCTACCAGTTGCACTTCTGAAGGACAAGCAGGATCCTTGCACGTGCTTAAACCCCACCGAGCTGCTGCCTCGCTCGCCCAGCCTCTCCAGCAGCGGGTGTGAACAGGGATGCCCAAACGCGCGGCCGGAGCTTTGCTGCGGTGTTACCCGTCCCGCTACGCCGCGCAGGGCGAGGCACCCTCCCCCCCACAGACGGGCACCCCTCAAAGGGTGCTTCTGAACGGGCCAGCAGCTCTGGCACAGTGTGGCCCGAGGGGCTGCAAGCTTTGGGGCTGGGCTGCGTGCTGGCTCGCAGTCCCCAGGTCCCTCCCGGAGAAGCTCCAGTGGCTGTCCCTCCTCCTGGGTGCCAGTCCCAGGGAGGAAGCTTTATTTTGGGGTTCACCCCGAGGCTATCCCCCTGCAGCACCCTTGGTGTCTGCTGGTTTTCACACGGGCTGTACAGAAAAGGGAGAGAAGGGGGAAGAAAATGCATCTCAGAGGACACTCCACACTCAGTCCCTCTGCAGACAGAAGCGTCCCCAACACTCCCACGGTGGCAAACGAAGCTGGGCCCTGCCACTCCCTAGGGACAAGCACCTCCTCACTCACATTTTGTCCCTGGTCAGGATGCCACATCTGCCCAAGAGCGAATAGCCCGGTCCTCCTGCAAGCCCCTTCGCGCTGCACCCAGGCCCCTTGCGGTGAGAGATGCCCACGTCCTTCCTTGGGCATGGAGGTGGCTTCTCACGAAGCAACCCCTGCCACCCATTCCCAGTGCCAGGTTGCCATGACGAGGGACTGGGATGCATTGCAGGAGCATCACATGGCCTCCATCACCCTGGCCCCTGCTCTGGGTCTCTGCTTCGTTGCTGGTGGGTTTCGAGCAAGCCAGCGCTGATAAGAGATAAAGGAGCACTGGGCATGGCTGCGACCACCACTGGAGTCTGCTCCCCCACTCCTTCTGCCCCTTTGGGAAGGAGGGGGATCCAGAGCAAGATTTGTCCCCCAGCACGTCTCACCTGCCATGGCACAAGACCTAGCCTGGCTGGGAAGCTACTGGAGACCCCCTGACCATCCCGGCCCTCCTCCCACAGCCACGCACCTGGGAGAGCACGAGAAGGATCTCTGCTCCGGCATGCGCGTGCCAGTGTGGGCATCCCTACGTGCGGGTCGGCTTCTCTCCCCTCAGACCACAGCCGTATCCAGCGGTGAGAGATGGCACGTGCAGATGGAGCAGTGAGCTGCTCACGTGGGAGACTGGCGGTCAGCCCTCTGCATGCCTCCTCTCCTGGCGTCCCACCAGCGCTGCCACTGCCACAAGATGGCCGAAGACCACAAAAACACATTTTCTCTTTTTCTAACCTTTATCAAAATGGCCAGCACGTTCAGCTAGGATAACAGCGACGCTCCCCTGCCTCCAGGATGACTTCAGGCTGCCCTTGCTTCCGCACTCAAAAACCCCAGTTAAATCCGTTCGCAGGGCACGGCTACCTGGGCAGGTGGGTGGGCAAGCACAGACACCAGCTGGCCGTGCCGGGCTCCTGGCAGCTCCGTTTCGCCACGATTCCCTGAGCAGCTCCTTGGCTTCCAGAGCTGTGAGGCTGGCCAAGCTCTCCTGCCGGAGAGGGACGCTTCCCGAAAAGTTAACTCTTGGTTGCTCCATGCAGCAAGGGCTGACAACATCTTCCGAGCACCGAAAGCATTGCCCGGGTGGGTGAGCGGAGCTCCTCAAATGGTGGGTGGAAAACAGGTGTTATGACCATTATTGCTGTTAATAAGTGTTAATAAGGAACCCCCTGGCTCCTTCTCCTTGCTGTCACCTCTGTCCTTGGCTGGACCCCCTTGGCCCTGGGGCGGTGGGTTACCCACCATCTCGGCTCTGCTGCTGGAGGACACTGCACACTGCCTGCCCCGTGCCTGCAGCTGCTGGCCAGACGCACGTCCCCACCACGCTGATCCTCCACCAGCCACGCACGGACAGGCTTCGGGAGCTGGCGGGCAGGGGTGGCCCAGCTCTCCCCTCTGCAGATGCTGCGGGCTGAGGTGGGTGCGGAGGATAACTGCGAGCCTGCTGTGGAGCCCAGAAAAGCCAAGGGCCCCGTTAAATTCACAGGTTGGGACCAGAAAGCTGGGATTCGCAGGAATGCGCCATTAGGAACAACTAGGTCTGGTGCCACAGCCTGGGAACTGTCACTCGGAAGGGGCAGGCAGAAGCTGATGCACGTCCACGGGAACGTGGAGATCACAGCTACCCTTCGTGCCACATGCTGGAGCAAAACACCTCTTTTCTGAAGGAAAATGTGCAAAGGCAGCAGGCTGGGGGCTCTAGGAGCTCACAGGACCCCGGGATGCGTCCCCGCTCGGCAAGGATTTCTGCACCCGCTCGGCTCTTTGCGTGGGTGCTGCTCGACTCGGCCGGTGGGAGGGAAGGGGACAAGGAAAGGCAGAAGGGCGAGGAGGAAGAAGGGAGACAGAGATAAGGAGTCACTTACCCTCACTCCCATGAACCTGTCCCTCAGAACGATCCATGAAAGCAAGAACACAAAAGCTTTGTTGCAGCAGAACAACACGGAGACATCCGTAGTGTTTATTTTCTTTATTGCATGTAAGTAAAGGTAGTTTGTGAGTGTCCAAAGAACACCAAAGGGTGCTGCCTTGGTAAAAAACACCTTCAAAGTCAAGCCATTGTCTCCAAAAAATCCACAGCACTCCCTAAAACAAGGAGAGAAAGGCAGCGTTACTACACAAGGCAGTCACAGCCTGCAGCAAATATATGGGTGTCGTTTCGTTCTTGCTCCTCTCCTTTTCCTTTGAGGAAAGAGGGGCACACATCTCAAAGAGGAGAAGAAAACCAAGTTTCAGCATCTGTTGCCGTACGAAGACGGAGGGGCTGCAAACACAGGAGGGACAGCGATGAAAGAGCGAGGGGAGAGGTGAAATTTCACCCTTGCCGTGAGCACCTTCACAGAGGACATCTTGGAACTGCGCCGGGTCGTCCCCCTCCTTCCACCCCCGTGGGCCCCGGGATGCTGAGGGGCCAGGGCTGGCAGGGAAGCTCCCCGTCCATCATCTGCTATGCAGGGCTTGGAGGGAGCCTCATGAGAGCCTGGCTTGGGGTTTTTCCACCTGAGGGGTGAGAGCTGGCTCAAGCCCCCTGGCAGTGGCAGGGAGGAGGAGGCCGGCAGCTGCCCACCGGGGTGAGAGTGTGCGATGGGGCACGGCACGGTGGTACCCGGGGATATCACAGAATCACAGAGTGGTAGGGTTGGAAGGGACCTCTGGGGATCATCACGTCCAACCCCTCTGCCGAGGCAGGGTCACCCAGAGCAGGCTGCACAGGACTGCATCCAGGCAGGGTTTGAATATCTCCAGAGAAGGAGACTCCACAACATCCCTGGGCAGCCTGGGCCAGGGCTCTGTCACCCTCAGAGGGAAGAAGTTCTTCCTCCTGTTCAGGTGGAACTTCCTCTGCTTCAGTTTGTGCCCATTGCCCCTTGTCCTGTCACTGGGCACCACTGAAAAGTGTCTGGCCCCGTCCTCCTGACACCCACCCTTGAGATATTTACAGGCATTTATGGGGTCCCCTCTCAGCCTTCTCTTCTCCAGGCTGAACAAGCCCAGCTCCCTCAGCCTTTCCTCATAGAAGAGATGCTCCAGTCCCCTCATCATCCTCGCAGCCCTCCTCTGGACCCTCTCCAGTAGCCCCTCATATGATGGGGCATGGCACAGTGGTACCTGGGGATGCGACAGAGCATGGCATGGTGGTACCCAGTGGGAGCACAGGGCGAGGGGGTCAGGATCTCACACGTACAGGGAGGGCTGGGGATGCTGTGGATCCCCAGGTAGGAGGCAGCCAGGGCAGGCACGGCCCTGGTGCAGGGAGAGGAAAAACCAGCGGTTTATTTGTGTCCTGGAGGCGCTGGGGGGCAAGAGGGGACGGGAGGGGATGGGTACACCCTGGCCCTGCTGTGCCAGGCCCCGGGACGGGGCTGCATGGAAATTCAATAACACGAAGAAGAGATGCAGGGGTCTGCGAGGTGGAGGGTGCTGAACTGTGCAGGCAGCAGTCAACAAAGGTGCTGTGCCCTGTGCCGGCTGCGCTGCTTCCAAACCTGCGGGACCCCTGAGGCCCTGGAGTACTTTAATGAGGTGCTTTGACAAAATTTGAGCAAAATTAAATTTTCCTCTGCCAGTGAATGCCAAATAGGTTTTCGCTGCTGCCTTGAATTTCAAGCTGTTTCCTGAGGCTGGGCATCTCAGGCTCATTATTCGGAGTCTGATGAAAGCGTGATTTTGATCCACTTTCTCAGAAGACAGGGTTGTATCGGGTGATTACTTAAAGAAACCCATCCACGCTCTGAGCCTCTTCATATTTCCCCCACCATGAATCACAGAATCATTAAGGTTGGAGAACACCTCTAAAATCGTCAAGTCCAACTGTCACCCCAACACCACCATGCCTGCTAAACCATGTCCTGTAGTGCCACATCCATACGTTTTTTGAACCCCTCCAGGGATGGGGACTCCACCACTGCCCTGGGCAGCCTGGTCCAATGCCTGACCACTCTTGCAGTAAGGAAATTTTTCTAATATCCAACCTAAACCTTCCCTGACACACCTTGAGGCCATTGCCTCTCGTCCTATCGCTGGTTACTTGGGGGAAGAGCCCAACCCTCACCTCACTACACCCTCCTTTCAGGTACTTGTAGAGAGCCATAAGGTCCCCCCTCAGCCTCCTCTTCTCCAGACTGAACAGCCCCAGTTCGCTCAGCCACTCCTCATCAGACTTGTTCTCCAGACCCCTCACCAGCCTCGTTGCTCTTCTACGTCTGTCTACACCCCCCTTCTCTGCAGCAGGTACAAGTCTGCATGGCGAAGGAAACGCGCTTTTTTGTGTTTAACGGGTTCTGTTGCCTGCCAGCCTCTCACACTGTGTCATGGCTGTGCAGAACTTGCCCATCTCCTGTGCAGAACGTGCCCATCTCTGGATGAGATGACCCTGGGCTTTGGCTGCTGTTACGTGGACACCTTCGTCTGAGCTGCTGGTTCTGCGTGGTGCCACTCAGTGTCCCAGCCAGCACATCAGTGTCCCTCGTCCTCTATGAAGCCTATGCTCTGCAGAACCTCTCAACTGCATCTCCATAGCAGTGAAAGCGCTACCTCCCCTCTGCCCCAGAAACCGCAGACGCTGCCCGTGCTCAGTGCGCAGCCTGGATCCACTCTCCCCTGCCACAGACACTGCGCCCAGTTCAAGCCTGGCCTCCAGCCCAGCAAAGCACTGCCTGTACCAGCCGCTTGCCATGGGGACACAAGCAGTGCATGGGGCTGCAGGGAGACATTGAAAAACCCAGTCCCGAACCTCACTACGGGCTCCAACCTGCTTCCCAAGGCTCCAGGGAGGGTCTGACTGCCAGGGTGTCACAGGCAGCCAGTCTAATGCTCTGAATACAAAAAAAAATGCAGGCACAGTTTAAATGAAATGATGTTAAGTAAGCTTAGTATGAAAGGGACAGGAAGGCTGTGGTCAAATGAAAGGACTAAAATGGAATTTATGCTGGGATTCATTCTAGGGAAAAAGTGGTTCCTCCTGCCAAAAACCTGTTCCCCACATATAGAATGGGGTGTCACTATTTCGTAGACAGTAGAAGCATGTGCTTTTGCTGCACTGTGGGCCTGATTCTTGTTCAGCAGATACCCCTGGATCCGCATGGTAGCACAGCCTGGCACTCGCCCTCGTCCCCGAGGCACCCAGTGCAGTGCTGTGATGCCCTGAAGGAAAGCCTTGCCCTGGCACGGACCGGGACCCCGAGCTGCGTTTCCCCCTGTTGGAGTCTCCCCTCACTGGCCTATACAATAAAGCTTCATTTCAGCCGTTTTGGCTGGTTTCACCAAGCCTGAATCACTTCTTGGTGCCATCACGCAGCCCGTGAAGCTGCAGCAGGAAGCATTTGATGAAGAGAGTTGCCAGCGAGTGAGGGTAGATAAATAGTGATGGGAAGCAAGACAGGACTGTGGTGTAACCTACACCATGATCCCAAAACAGTCGGGGGACAAAATCGCTCCGGAAAAACAAACCCTTCAACTTTAAATGTTTTGACAGAACATTTTGGACACAGTTGCTCCTGCTGCCCAGTAATTTTAGTTTTGCCCATCAGGGTACACTGTACCCAATGAGTATCCTGATGTTTTATGGATACTCTTTGGCAGACACGGAGCTTGTGTCCTGTGGCGCTTCAGGCACGCCTGTCTGTGCCAGGAGAGCCGGCCTATAAATATGTTAACGATCTCATCTGCTAACGGAAATGTTACTTATTAAGAAAGACAAAACCCACCCTACCCGGAGGGCAGTCTGAAAGCAGTCAGTGCCCTTCGGAGCCCAACTCAGCACTGTGCACCCTCGTGTAAGGCCTGACCCCAAGTCTCCCAAAGCCATGGAACAGATGGGGAGCTGAGGTCGGTTCCTTGAAGTTTTATGGGACAGACTCTTGCAGGTCTGCCTGACCAGGGCAGGACACAGAGGGAGTCCTCTGCTCACACCTGAGCAAGCCAGCTGCCTCTGGGTCAGTGGGGAGATCACAGAATCATGGAATGCTTTGGGCTGGAAGGCACCTTCAGAGGCCATCCAGCCCGACCGCCCTGCAGTGAGCAGGGACAGCTTTACCTGGGTCAGGTTCAGAGCCCCATCCAAACTGGCCTTGGATGTTTCTGGGGATGGGGCATCAACCACCTCTCTGGGCAACCTGGGCCAGTGCTTCACCGCCCTCATCATAAAGAATTTTTTCCTTTTATCCAGTCTAAATCTACCCTCCCTCAGTTTAAAACCATTACTCCTTGAGATGGTGTTGGGTATCTCCTCCTGGGACAAGTGTGCAGCGGCAGTGGAAGAGCTGCTGGGGGAGCACACCTCTCTGGCAGGGAGACCACCAGCCCCTTCCAGCTTTGACTGCCGGGACCAGCAGCCAAGCTTTCTCATCTCCAGGATGAATCACAATTTCTACCTCAGCTTATTCAGGCTTCAGTGAGCTGGTGCTGCTGCACAGCTAGCTCTAGCTCCCCTGGGGTGAAGAGGGAGGGTTACCAGACGCCTGGAGGCTGTGGACTCTTCTCTTTGTTGGGTTCATCCCTGCAGTTTTCTAACGTGGAGGTGCCAGAGGTGTACTTTGCAAAGAAAGCAAGCAGGGATCCTGCAAAGGGGTGCTCCTGGGGCTTGCCCTCAGAGTGAGCTCTCCAGCAGCGGAGCCGAGCGGGGCTGCTGTGGCATGCACACCCCCAGCCCATCGATCACGGTCCTCTGCAGGCTCCCTCTCCTCACTCACACAGAGTAGGCACTGCCGCCCATCACCCCGCAGACTCACTGGGCAGCTTTCGAAGACCTCCCGTGCCGTACGCCTACAAGAGTGATAGACCCTGGCCTATCTTAAATAATGGCACAGTTAATGGAAAGCAACCTTATTTACTTGTAGAGTGCATATTTTCCATGTCCCTCCAAGACATCCAGCTGGAGGAGGCCCTGAAGATGCTCTGGTAGTTCCCTATGAGATGATCGTGTACGCGTGTGGCTCTAATAACCCGGCAGAGTGATGAGTCCCAGGGACACAGAGTGGTAGTGGGGACCTTCTGCCCACTGACCTTTAGGTATATACAAGCAACTTTTTACATTTGAGCCGGGACCCTGGGCTCTGTTCAGAGTCGCTGGAGATGTACGTCCCCGAGCTGCCTCTGCTGCACACCTCCAGAGGCACTGAGCCCAGGGAGATGCTGCTTGTGTTGCTCTCCTTCAGCTCTAGAAGGGAGCCCAGAGCAAGGAGCACAGACACGGACACCTTCAGCACACGTCTGGAAGGAGAAATCCCATCCCCTGTGCTAAAAGAGAATTTGTTATCAAAGACTGACCAAACCTCCTCCTGCCCACACTGCCAGAAATCCCGCATCTGCTGGTCTCACCTCAACCCGAAAGCTGCCTTGCTGCTCATGTTCTCGTTTGCTGGGCTCACCCCGCTTTGCCCACGGAGCAGTGGGACTTTGGGGGAGGCCATAGGGAAAGTCTGCTGCAAAGCACAGGCATGCCCTGGCCCCGTGTGTCCCCAGGTCACGCTGAGCATGGCTCCTCTGGGCAGGGAAGCTGCCCTGCTGAGGTGATCTCTCCTCAACTCCGTGTAATCCTCCACGTGAGGAGTAAATTCCTACAACTGCCGGGCTGTTTCCAGATAAGGCGGCAGCAGACAGCAAGGAGCTTTGGCGTTGCAGGGCGTAATGACATATTTTTGAGATAAACGAGCTTCCTGGATGTGTTGGAGCAGGTCAGAGGAGGGCCACGAAGATGATCAGAGGGCTGGAGTACCTCTCCTACGAGGATGGGCTGAGGGAGTTGGGGCTGTTCAGCCTGGAGAAGAGAAGGCTGCGGGGTGACCTTAGAGCAGCCTGCCAGTAGCTGGAGGCGCCTACAGGAAGGATGGAGAGGGGCTTTTCACACGGGTGTGTAGCGATAGGACAAGGGGGAACGGCTGAAAACTAAAAGAGGAGAGATTTAGATGAGATATTGGGAAGAAATTCTTCACCATGAGAGTGGTCAAACACTGGCCCAGGTTGCCCAGAGAAGCTGTGGCTGTCCCCTCCCCGGCAGGGTTCAAGGCCAGGTTGGATGGAGCTCTGAGCAGCCTGGTCTGGTGGAAGATGTCCCTGCTGATGGCAGGGGGGTTGGAACCAGATGATCTTTAAGGTCCCTTCCAACCCAAACCATTCTATGATTCTATGATTCTATGATTCTATTTTCTTTGATTCTGCTAGCACTCCATTGTAATCACAGCCGTTCGTTTCAAAAATAAACGCAAGGCATCAGCCATGGCAACAGCAAAGGCCTGTGTGAGACTGGAATGGAAATGTCAGAGGAAGGATACTGGAAGGGAAGAGTACTGGCTTAATCACCGCAGTAGCAATAAAGAAAAGCTTGCTCCCACTCACAAGTGCCGCATCCACGTTCACAGACCATCTGAAGGCTCATGACTGAATTAAAAGGCAGGATGACACTGCTGGGAGGAGGTCTACCTGCCAACTGAGAGATCTGCAGCCTGGTTTCACGTGGCCCTTGGGAAGCGTTCACGGAGAGCTGTTACCCCGTGGACATGCTCGCCGCGGGGTGCTGCCGAGGGGGCTGCTGCAGCGGGCATCTCTGCTGCGTGTCGGGGTGCCGGGGCGGTGCGGGTGAGGAGGAAGAGCACAGACTCAGCCTGGTTGCTCTCCTCTTCCTCACGGTGCATGAAGCCCACAAAGCCCAGCCAGGAGCAGAAGCGGCTGCCTGGCTTTCGGGTCATCCTCTGCATGGACAGACAGCGGTGGGGACAGACAGGAACCTGCCTGTAGGTGTAAGATAAAGCAGTGGGCACCCCACCGCTGAGCATGGCCTGACGGAGATGTGTAATGTCACTCGGGAACGGCACGGAGCCGCTATGGCACTGCGGGAACCGCGCTGGGAGGGCAGACGCTACAGAAAAGCCTGCGGCACCGAGCTCTTGCTGTTTGTATTTTTACCCTAAATTGTTTGCTGGTTTCTTAATCTTTCATGTACTCGTGCTTGTTTTTCCTCATCATCTTTTCAGTGTGTATATTCATTAACCCAGCAAATGGCAAATTAGCTCTGCCCCATTAGGCATGTCTCCATGACATGACTAGCAAAATACCTCCGTCACCGGAACCGAGCAACCCCAGTGAAGTAAATCAGAAGTAGTTAGTGCCAAAACTGCATGCTAAATAAGAGTTAATCATATCGCAAGCAGGTGTTGCAGTCAAATAAACATTGCAAATAAAATATGACAGTAAAGCTCCATTTTTAACACTATTCACCTCCCACTGCCTGTTTTGTCTTTAACCATTGCCAGGTAGTAGGGATGTTTCTCCACTGCTTTGAGCCTCGTGCAAAGGAATGTATAAAATTCTGCCACGACTGGAAGGAATGTTTTTTGCTCCCATTTTGCAAAAAAACCCCACCTATGAAGAGCAAAAGTAGACGAGAAGCAGAAAAAGCAAACCCAGTGTATTCCCCCGGGCTGGGGGTTTGGTCTCTTGATACTCACTGCAGAACAAACCTATGCCAGAAAGGCTAATAAGAAATGGAAGCTGCCATTACATCTTTGGGAAAGGTGCAGCAAAGCAGGTAATATCTGGGAGGAATACACACTCGAAGGGAATACTTTGCACAAGTTATTTCTCCTTTCCAGACTGTTAACTCTCATTACAGTTTTCTCACCATTGCAGTGCACCTACTAAGCCCTCTCCTCCGAAGCAGGTCTGGATCTGCTGTTGCTCCTAGCGGGTGATATTTTTTTTCTTTGTAGACTGTGCTTCTGACTTTGACCTTGCAAGGTCCGTACCTGCAAACTGAATTTGGCTAAATTGCTCCTGATTTTCAGCAGAGTGAGCATCGCCTCCCTGGAGCACAGCAAAGCTGCCACCGCGCCAATGAATCTGGCCTCTTGAGCAGAGATTGGCAGGCACAGCATGTTTTGCTAATCCCTGCATCGATTAGGCCTGCGTGGATAAATAATCTGCAGATGTGCTGTGAAACAGCCGTGAATATTCCGTTCAACACGTGAAAAAAAGAGACCTGGGCTAGAATGTCATGCCATGTGTTCTGGGGGGACTCGTAAGCCCTTTGCAGCAAGCAAAAGCTAACAGGAGAGATGAGGTGCCCCAGCTGGTAAAAGGAGGGAAGGAAACGAAACGCAGGTTTAATTTCTCATAGGGAAAAGAAATTCCTGGTACATTTTTTCATAATTCATCTTGTTAGGGCCACAGCATCCCTCATGCATGATGCTCACAAGTGGCAGTAGGTAGAAGACTGGTGTGTATACAAGAGCTATAAGTTAAGCCAAAATATTCCTCAGAAATGCTCTCCGGGAGTCTACTTGCTGTGTTTCCCAGAAAACAGGGCCATGCCTTCACAGAGTTAGAGAGTCACAGAATGTTCAGGGTTGGAAGGGACCTCTGTGCGTCACCCAGTCCAACCCCCTGCCGAAGCAGGGTCACCCAGAGCAGGCTGCACAGGACCTTGTCCAGGTGGGTCTTGAATATCTCCAGAGAAGGAGACTCCACAGCCTCCCTGGGCAGCCTGTTCCAGGGCTCCACTTCCCCACCCGTTTTACAGATGTGCAAGCTGGGGCATGGAGAGGTGAAGTCTTTGGGTGCTTGAAAGAGGCAGGATGAGGGCTGCCTGCAGGCTGCACCTTCGGACAGCCGGGGACCTGCTTTTCCTGCATGTTTATTTCATAGCCAACTTCTGTTACTTATCAAGACAGCCCCCGAGTGTCTTTTTCCTGAGTCACCGCAGGTTCACATGCCAGCAGAACAGTTGCACGGAGGCTCCTGTGGCGTGTCCCAGATCATAAAATGCTGCAAATAAATCCGCTAGCCTCAGCACTTTGCAGACAGGTGCCCGGGATTCCTGCGGTGGCTTTTATTGCCCTGCTGGTCTACGGGTCCTACAACAAAACCCCTAAACCCCTACCTCCAGCTTTCCTCCTGCGCACCCGGAGCGGCTCAGGAAAGCTGCTTCCCAGTGCTAGGAGGGCAGAAGCTCCTGCTTGGCTTCAGAGGGCTACGAGGATGATGAGGGGACTGGAGCATCTCTCCTGTGAGGAGAGGCTGAGGGAGCTGGGCTTGTTCAGCCTGAAGAAGAGAAGGCTGCGAGGGGACGTAATAAATGTTTATAAATATCTGAAGGGTGGGTGTCAGGAGGATGGGGCCAGACTCTTTTCAGTGGTGCCCAGCGACAGGACAAGGGGTGACGGGCACAAACTGAAGCAGAGGAAGTTCCGTCTGAACATGAGGAAGAACTTCTTCCCTCTGAGGGTGACGGAGCACTGGAGCAGCCTGCCCAGGGAGGCTGTGGAGTCTCCTTCTCTGGAGATATTCAAGACCCACCTGGACAAGGTCCTCTACAGCCTGCTGTAGGTGACCCTGCTTCGGCAGGAGGGGTGGACTAGATGACCCCCAGAGGTCCCTTCCAACCCCTACTATTCTGTGATTCTGT
>Ga0065711_1031607_pt1 | contig 29220 bp, 20 predicted proteins | sample Hoacrofraction12_FD_59098 | JGI IMG/M metagenome (GOLD analysis project Ga0065711, IMG submission 59098) | Hoatzin crop microbial communities from Cojedes, Venezuela - Epithelial fraction 12 v2 (version 2) | ecosystem: Host-associated > Birds > Digestive system > Esophagus > Crop | place... | reverse complement strand
TGGCATGGCAGCTCGTCCAGCAGGTCCTTCGGCTGGAGGCAGCACCACGGATTGTCAGATTGCATCCCTTGCAGCCACAGCACCCTGCGACAGGGAGACGCAGAGGGTGGGCCAGGGGACCGCAGGGACGGGGCTTGACGCACCTGGCTCCACGCTTGGCTTGCCTGGGAGCAGGCAGCTGAGATGCATGGTGACCTTGGCCCCTCCTGAACAAATCTCACTCCCGAGATACATTAGCCTTTTGCGGTCTATGAAAATGTTTCCAATATATAACATTAATATTCCATCAGTTGAAATATAGAGCAGTGCAAAGTTCTCCCACCCAATTACAGCTCTGGCCATTAGTACAGCACGCTATTAAAACCAAGTTAAAAAAGGAAGGTGGCTGCATTTACCATGCTGCTTTATTTCTCAGAAGCCTGGCATTTAGAAATAAACTAATCACTTCAATTTGACAGCGAGCAAAGCACTACTTGCTGTGTTGTCTGAAAGCCTTGAGAAGGATTTGGATACATTTAAAGGTTTATGAGAATAGTGACAGGGCTTGCCTGTACAGAGCAAGGATGCTGGATGGCTGTGCTGAATTGGTACTGATGTGTATTAAACCTAACACTGATCTAATGAGGGGCAGGAAACTTGAAAGGTGAAAAGGTGAGCGGCAAGACACCCAAGGCTTCATTATAATGGTTTTGTTTTGTTTTTTTAAACTGGAAACTTCTGTCACTGTAAACTGAAGATTCAATCACTTCGCAGACTTAGCAGTAATTAAAGTTCTAGCATCTGTTCTCCACAGCAGAGCACTACCATGGCATTGCAGCAAAGAAAAGAATATTGCAAACAAATGCTGCACAGAGAACTGAGACACTTCATACCTGCACCTCTCCTCTGCTGCAGGGAGAATGTCTCAGTCCTCCAAAGCTAGAAGATCTATCATTTTCTTCTGGTTCAAAAGTTCTTCTTAATTATACTGCAGTTTCATCAGAGCAGCTGAACAGCAAGCTGACTCTATCATGAATTTTATCTGAAAGAAGTTATTTACACTCAAATAGCCTGCACATGTTGGAGATTTTTTTGTTGATTTTTTCTCGAGGCTTCATCATGCTGTGTTTACAGTTCACTCTCTTTTTCCTTTTCTATAGTTTTCAGCCTGGTGTTTTTCAAAACCACTGCCATGTTTTAGTCAGAATCTTTTAGGAGTACCTAAGAACAAGCCCCTAAATTTTCCTTTACGTGAGAATGAATCCTAACAACTTCATGAGCTAGCAAGCTTTAAAACTGAAAACGCTTTCCCATGCCTCACAGCAGCCATATCTCCTAGAACAAAACCTTATTCAGTGCTGAGTAAACAATAATGCACTTCCCCTCTCTTAAATCTAACTTGTGGATTTATCATCTTACTTTCCTTGGACACAACTGCAAAGGGGGAATTATTTTTCACAGCTGACAGTGGGAACGTGGAGCCCAGGAGGCACAGAGCCCCGGAGACCTGACAGTCTGCTTGAACTGCCTGAAAAATGCGATTCATCTGCACGCTGCGGAGGGAAGGGGGGGAAAAAAAGCATGAGCCTAATTGGTTCTGACTATAAAAGTCAGATCTGAGTTTTCTCTGGAGATGTGCATTGCAGGAAACACTATTAGTGAACCTGGATCCTTTTTAAAAGGGCTAATTTAATCAAGCACTACAATAATTTCAGAATACGACACTGGTAGGACATTTACATATAATATTTGACAGTAAAAACTATCAAATTTTTGAGCACCAATTTAAACCCAGATCCCATCTACTATGCACCAAATGAAAACACGAGGCAAAAGCTCAAAGAACAGAGGATGCCTGCCACGAAGATAGGGGCACGATATATTATCAAGTGATGGATGAAATTATTTTGGCATCAAAACATGCTCTTGTGCTGGACGTAACGCTGAACGTTCCTAAATGCAAGCTCTCGGCCAAGGTGCAGCCAGAGGGTCCTGGCACGCCAGAGGCAAGTGGGTACAGACACCGCATTGGATGTACCCTGCTCTCCTCTGCCCGCCCAGGGAGCTTGCAGATGCATCCTCTGAGGGCTTCAGGCTTCTCATTTTTTTCAGTCATCTCTCACCTTACATAAGCACTTCATTTATCAGAAAAAGGGGAAAAATCCATTCCGTGTTGAAATAGACTGCCACCTGTATTGCTTCCTAATGTAAGCAAATCCCAGTGGAAAGGTTTCGCACCAGACTTTTCTGCTGGACCAATAAATCACTCCAAGGAATATCACTTAAACCCTACATGTGGTGTTAACCAGCAGGAGTAGCACGCTTTTAAAAAGAAATTCCAACAATTCAACAATTAATCCAATTTCCTGGAAGAACGCAGGTGGCCACTGTGTATTTCAGGGTTCAGATCAGCCACAGATACATTAGCAATACAGTAATGACACCGTTACTGCATTTTAATAGAAGAAAAATCACTGAAATACACTGTACAGTGTGATACTAACACACAAGTTAAAAATGTTCTGCAGACTTAATACTCTTATAATTTTGTGTGTGATCGCATGCGTGTGTGTGTGATCATGTGTGTGTGTGCATGCGTGCACATGTGTAAAGACACTGGAAATGCCACTCTGGAAAGACAAGAGACTATTAACCTGTGCAGACATTGCAGTTGTCTCCTGGAGTACCGGTATCCCATCCATTTATCAGCCCAGCTGTCTCACAAGGTAAAAATAAAATGGTGCTTTGAGTTTAACAGGCTGCAATCGACTTATGAAGCACGGCTGAGCTCTGCTGTGCTGTACTTTGGAGAGTCTAAGAAGTGGATTAGGAGAGCAGCACATAAAACAGCATGAAAAAAATAAATTCTTCCCTGGAAAACTTCCTCTCCAATTATTCACAGAAGAGAATAAAAACAAGTGAGCTTTCAAACAGTCTGTACCACTCCTCTATTTTATAGTTTGCTACAATTGCTTTTAATTAACTTGTGTAATTTAAATGGCCTAAATTCTATAGCTGGTTCCCTTTAAAAAACATCTTCTCGCAAACTTTGATTAGCTCCAAAGCAAAGACGGCAGATGACTTTAAATGGTGTGAAGGTGGATTTATTGGCAAGAGTGTCAGGTTTGCACTTAGAAAGGAATTGGCAGATAGCAGAAAATGGCTGGACAGGATTCAGACTCCAAGGACTCAGAGCTGAAAAAGGATTTATTTGAATAGCAAAGTATAGCAGTGTATTTACTTCAGTTGAAATTAATAAAAGCTTTTAGCTGAAAACATGAAGAAATTAAACTTCCAGTGGAAAGCTACTGCATTGCTTCAAAGGTATGGCCACAGGGACAGTTACCGCTTTCCTACCTCACCGTGTCATCTATTGCCTCCAGCAACAGGAAGGTGTATTGATCTCCCTGATCGGGTGTATGTTCAGAAGTCAGATTAAACCTGAAGCTGCACAAAATTACTCAGCATTCAGGAAATACAACACTTCACTTTTGTTCTAAATCAGCTCACAAAAAAGGAGTATTCTCAGTGCATGTGAAAGGCACAGAGCCTGAAGTCCCAGAAAAAGCAGAGCAGTCACCAGAGCGTAAGCTGCTTTGTGCAGGTAGACAAGAGGCTTGGCCATGGTCTACAACAACAAAACCAACAGGGTTCAGGGCCAGAAGTTCTCACTACTGAAGGATCACCACCTGCAACTGTACCTTTATTTGATTTTGCGGGGACTTTTTTGTCCCAAGTTCTGTGCTTTCTTTACAGAATTGCTTATGACAGTGCTCAAAGTATCAGCCACTGTACTGAAGCCATGGTTACTCTCGCGACTCCAGCGCTGGAGATGGACCAGTGGGAACAGCAACAGAAATGGTTTCCAAAAAGCCAAGCACTGCTCTGCTCACAGGCCGGTGCTAAGCCCCGTTTTGGGCAGGAGGCTGGCCCGCGTGACCTCCGGGGTCCCCTGCGGCCCAGGTCTTCATGAAACACTCGGGAAAGAGCGGTCACAACTACTCAATCCCAGGCTTTTGGCTAGTAGCAAAGATGCCAGACACAACACTGGCTTTGTTGAATGACATTTATAAATCGCACTCAGCCAGAACAGCTCACAGCGGATGCTGTAAAGGTAGGGTGGTTAGGAAAACAGAAAAAGCAAAGAAAGAAGCAAAAAGAACGAAAAAGAAAAATCTCCGTCACAGTGTCTCTGAATTGCTGCTTTACATGATCAGATCTGCCTGAGACACTTCTGTGGAATTCCACAATTCTAGTCTGTGATTCTAACTAGGTGATGGGACATTCTAGTCTTTTCCAAAAGCCCATAAAGACCCCAAACCACATTTAGCAGCTTCTTTTTCTTACAGCAACCATTCACTTTTTTCCCCTACTACTTATCAGTGTTGTATCTGCAGGAACCCGAGTGAGCCATTTGCCTATTTTGCCAAGGACTGATGCAGCATTTGATTTCACTTTTATGGACTAAAGCTAAAAGATGTTTTCCTCAGAAAACTGAAAGACCACATTCCAAGTCTGGCAGCAGCTGATCTCAGCAGCCAGCACGTGGCTCACCTAACTACAAGTGTTTAACTGAGACATCAAAAGAAGAGGGCATTCACAGAGTCAGCTACACCATGTGGAAGAGAGGATGCTCCAGACTGACGTACCCCAAGCAGAAGCAGACTCTGGAACCATGCAGCCGCGGGGCGGGGGGAAGATCAGACTACGGCTACAGGACACTTCCATGTGCACAGGCCATTGAAGGATAGTCATGCTGAAGCTTGACTTTATATTCAATATGCTGTGCCAACCTTCCTCACTATTACTTCCTTCACATATTTCTTCCCCTCTCCTCCACTGAATTATGCTCTAAGGCCCCTAGAAAGTATCTACATGCCTTGGACCATGAGCTGGACTGGCACAACAGTAGAAGTGTTTAACAAAATTCAAGTCAAAGAGAGGGTATGGGCACTTTTAAATTCTTACTTCCCTTGGCCACTCTATAAATAACTCTGGATAAGAACAAACTGTTTGTACCTACCAGCAGAAGACCTATCATCTATAAATTTCCCCTACAGTGGTGTAATTGTGCAAAGAAATCCACATATGGGACAGTTTGATTACGTATCTCTTTCCAACAGAATTTTCTTTTCACTGATTTCATCTGTTATTCTAGATTAAACTGGAAATTTCTTCATAGTAACTTCAGAATAAATAATGTTTCTGGATTTGTCAGCAGCGGAAATCATAATCCATCCCATAATTTCTAATGCTTACATGGAAAAGTCAGTAAAATGTGAAAAAATGGAAGGGAGAGCTCTTCCTTTGTACTTGACAGCATCAGACCTATCATATTTTAGAACACTCCTGGTACTACTACAGCAATAAAATTGTTAAAAAAAGCACAAGTAGAGAAGTATGCTATTGTCATTTTTTAGGATTTCTTGAAGGTTTGTCAATAAGGTATTAGAAATTCACTCAAGGCTGAAAACCTAGTTATTTTTACACTCAAATTTGCAGTTTCTACTTTGGAACTGCAGAACGGTCAGCCACATAAAGTCAAACACCGAAGCCCACATCTTGCATGCCGCCCCACGCTGTGCGTGTGCATATGAAGGCCATCAAGACTATTTTGATTTCACGGACGTGTCTGCCTGTACGGAGAAAGGAAGGAAACACATTTTTTCCTGAAACTTGCTTGCAGACCCAGGTCTTCTTCAGTATTCCTAACCAATTTTGGCAATTTAATAAAAAGTCGAGAAAATCCTACAATGTGACAGATCAGCTATGAGAGCACACACTGAAATGAGGACAACCTTTAAGCCATCAGAATTCTCTCCATGAGACTAGACTGTTTCTGTGTCAGACTCAGCACGCAGAGATTTTCCTTTTTCAGGGCTATAAGGAATTTGACAAATAAACCTACTACAGTTAATAGCATTTTAATCTTTATGCATAATAATCGCAAGCCTACATTGTACAGGTTTGATAGTAATGACAGCTGAATGTGAAGCATACATTTCTTTCCAAAACAGATGCGCATGTAGGTGGATGTGTTGTAGAAATATAATATACTACACAGTTGAGCCTAGATAAGCCGGTGATTCTCAAATGTCAGCATCATCTGCACAAAGTTAGGGTCGAAATCTGCTCTCCTAAATACCTGTTCATCCTTCTTATGACACTTTCTCTAAAGAGCTCAGTGAATAGTAGATAAAATAAGTATCTAATGAGGTATGACAGAAACCCTGATGGAGCTAAACAGCAGAGATCTAAATTCTAATAAACGAAGTAAAACATTTACTGCCAGCAACTATGTCAAGTTAGCCACAGGAAACTGTAGCTCTGCAGCTGGAGAAGGGCAATACTCTGCAAGCCAGAGAAGCCATGGAACTCCTCCAGCTCTGATTATTTATGGTGTGATGATGAAGGAACAACTTTCCATGTGAGGAACAGCTTTAAAGTTGAACAGTGAAGCTGAAACAGATTTAATGAAAAATCAGAGGAGAACAAAACTACAGCAACAAAACCAGTAACATTCGTTTTAACAATTTAGAAATATAATTTATGTGCAAAACCAGATGTTAACATGTCCAGCTTCAAGGTAAACAGCAAACTGTGTTCATAACAACCCTTCTGCTGAACAGCAAACACACACTATTTAATGTTGCTGTAAATAAGCCTCACTTCATACCTTCAAATGTTATCAAAGTGAACACAAATGCAAACCAAACACATTTCAAACAAAGGACACATCTGTATTTAATGCAAAGCTATTTTCAAAAATCCCAACCTTTCATAATCTACCATAATCATAATAGCCTGAAACATAAGAATGCTTTCAGGCTTAGAAAAAAAGGCTTCTGATTTTAAATGTTTACGAGGACACTGAGAAGTGGCTTAGAACCATACTTCAAAACATGTTTTCAGGCTTTAAATTGCTGAAAGCTGAAACCTCTTTACCTATTTGGCCTGGACTACAGAGAAGGAGAGAAGCACAAAAATAGATGAGAAGACTGTACATGAAAATTTCCATTTAAAAAAAATTGTAACCCACTCCCTCGTCCCAAACCTCCTCCCTTCCATCATCACTGCAACTCCCCCCACTTTTACATGGAATGAAAGGGATTCACTCTTCTTGCGTGATCACCACCACCAAGCAAGTCACCTCTATCACTGGTGCAGATGCACCACCATTTTTAACAAACACTTTTTGAAACTATTTTTGAAGGACAACTCTGCTATCATTGGTGCGGTTCCTGAACAGAAGGGACTCCGTGTCAGAGCTGCATTCATTTCAGCTCATTTTAAACTACACCAAGGAATAGGTGATACTGCACAAAAGGTGATTTAACACCAGTTCTAAATAATGAACATGATCAAACCTTTTTATTGTTTTGGGTTTTTTTTCCCTCAGCTCTCATAATGCATGCTTTATGCTGAGAATCCACTTCCCTTTGATATGCTATAGCTATGTGAAGGAGGGATTGTTCTCACATTTCTGCTTCAGAGAAAACATCAAGCTGTTTGATTTTGAAAATTAAAGGATTAAGATGGGGGAAAAAAACGCTTCTAAATGCAAACACACTCTACTAAGTTAAATATAGTCTCAGTTTGATATGAAACACTGACTTTAAAATTAGCTATCCCTTTCCAAATACACTATACGTTCTCCTCCATCTACCCAGCGAAAATAAATACGAATATGTTGTGCGCACTAAGATGGGTGTGCCATACCCAAAAGTAAGAACAAGCAGTATTTTTGACGTAGTTCAGCACACAAAAGTAATATACGAAAGCAAAGAAACAACCACAAATTTGCATTTACAGCAACAGGTAATACAAAGTAAGTTTTGAAAATCCACGAGGATTCTTCCACCTTACAAGGCATCTGGATAGTTCTATTTTCCTTTTGTCTTTTATTTTTCTTGGCTCCAGTCTTACAGTTCAACTCCAGTGCAAAGCACCATGCAAGAAATTACACTCAAAACTATTAGCGCACCAGAACTACCTTTACTGTTTAAAACCAAAACATGTACACAAAATATTGCAACATCTCCTGGAATTCCACTCAGCAAACCCAGCATTTTTAGATCTCTTCTCATGTTCTCATCACCACGATTTCTGCAAAACACTGAGAAGCCACCCAGGACATCTTAGGCATGACTCCTTCAAAACTGCAATCCCTCAATTATAGTTTGACCACAAGAAGAAATGGGTAGAGTAGTATTGCAGAGACAGTATTGGTCGATTTTTCAGGCTGCCCTCTGATGTGCTCTGACTTCCGTTGAACAGTGACATAGTGACTTCTTATGCTGCCTCCATTATTGCTCCCAGAATAACCCAGAGGTACATAAGGCTCTACGTGACAGCAGTTTAAACACCAATTTCAAACTAGATTCAATGATTCAATGACTTTGTCATCAAAACTGAGCTCCAGAACTCCATCTCCTCACTGCCTGAACTGACTTGCCCCCTTGGAGATGTGCTGAAATGGTCACTTACTGTGACCTGTAGCAGCGGACATAGCTGCTGTAATGCTATTCCTGCATTACAGCCTGCTACAGCTTTGCATGCTGGTAAGGCAACTGTTACCGGCTCCTGACATTGGAAGGTTAAGGTGCTGTGTGCAATTCCTCTGGTACAGTAAACGTGGCAACACAGGTGAAAAAAATCTCATTACGTATACCATAGACTTAGAAGTGAAGGAACCATTTCCCTTTAAAGTCACAGACCGGGTCAGCTGCAGAGGTACAAAAGCTACATACCAAGAGTGTTAAAGGCAGAGTGCTAACAGTGTTGGCAACAGTAGCGCAGCTGTCACAGAAGGTGCAATGAATATGCCAAAAGTTCACTGTGAAACACACAGTCTACTGCAGAATGTCAGACTTCCCAGGAGCAACCAACTCAGATTACTCTTTTTAAAACAAACATGGTTTATTTCATAAAGCAGTCAGGCTTTGAGGGTTCCACCTTCACGGGTGGCAACTAACTTGTCTTCAACCCAAAGAGCTACAGGCAAAAAAATACATGTAGATTGTTCACTTTAAAAATCTGAAGATCCTTGCTGTTACCAGGACAGAATACAACACCTAGAAGACCTGCCAATAACAAACCTGCAAGCAATTAACATGGTTGAAGACACTAACATCAAGAAAACAAGAATTAAAAGCTCTTAAATAACAGATTATAAAGCTCCTGAACGTCGGCTGCATGTATGCATGTTCAGATGATTCAGAGAACTGCATGGAAACAGATATTTACCATAAAACCTGGAAGCACAGTTGAGACTGAAATTACACTTTAGGTCTGGTTTGTCATTTCATTCAAGATTGACATTACCTCATATAAACTGATTTATTTTTGTGTGTATAGCATAACTTAACTTGAAAATCTTTTTACTTGATGTTAACCATTAGTATTGTGTATTTGCTGCTGCTAAGTTCCTTAAGCACGAATTTTAAGCACAGTGTTTAATAGTCAGCTTGCATGTATCCATGTGGAATGACACTGGATAAATTCATTTTCTATTTAACAAAATAAAGGTTAGCATAACTTAAATAAAACCCCAACGAACCCACCAGACAAACCTCTGAAGTGATACATCTCTTGAGTTAGTTTAGCAATGCAGCAAAAAACCATAAACAATTCAGTAAGGTAGTTGATGTTTTTCATAGCACTATAGAACTGAGCTTCAATATTCACCATTACTAGAAAGTTCAATAATTCCTTGTTTGGATAACAAACTAAAAATTGTCCATAGAGTGGAAGGGTCTTCACAGTTATGATGACTCTGCCAATGATTACAAAGGTCCTCTTTTCTTCCAAATAACTGTTTGCATAAAATACAGTTATAGCCTGCTTTAGACCAAATTTCTGGTTTTTTGCTTGGTATACCAAAACCTACCTTTTGCATCTCCTTGGCTGCTTCACCGCTTCCCGACTGAGTCAGTTCACTTTTAGGTAACATATTGACATTATTTTGATGGTGGAAGTATAGGTGTCTTTTCAGTTTTGGAAAAGTATAAAACTCCTCCTCATGGGCACTGCATTTTGCTAAATGTCTTCTTTCATGGCGCTGTTTCCAGAAGTGGGTTGTGTGTTTGATCAGTTCTCCCTTAGCTCCTCTATTTCCCTGCAATACCCCTTCCTTCACTCTTCCCTGGATCTCTTCTCCGTGAGAGCACAGTAAGTGAAATTTCATTTCACCAAAAGACTGTGCAATAAACTGGCATCGACCACATTTGATCTGTAATTTCACTTCTCCTGGGTTATGGAATAGGTCCTCAAAATTGCACTTACTTCCCCTGTTAAGAAAAGGAAATACGAACTATTTCAGTATTAGCCACGCACAGAACAGAGATGGCAATTTCTGTCCTTATAAGTTCCAAGAAGAGATGACATTCATGAAACATTCTTTTAATTAAAAACAGGCTCTGTTGCTACAGTATCTCATTTATTTGGAACAGAAAAGAAAAGAGAAAATAGTAATAAGGCTGATTAGGAAACAACTAAAACTAAATGTTACTCGATACTGCTGAGTTTCAGAATTGCCTCCAGAATTAGCCTTGGTAGAAATAATCTTTTAACGACACTAACCTTTTAACAAAAGGTAATAACTGTTTTTTAAGTTTCTGATTTAGTTAGGTCAATCCAAACAGTTCTAGCTCTGGGCTGGAAAAGTGAAAACGAATATTACCTCTAGCCAACTTCTAAGGGAAACTAACTTGCTTACACTGAAGAATCTCAGGTCAATTTCAGGCAAAACCACACGTCCCACCTCCCACTCCAACATGGAAACAATGAAACTTCAAAGTTTCTTTTTTGTTCTCCTAAAAGTTTGTAACACAGTTTAAAAAAGTTTAAATACCTGATCTGCAATTGGACAGGGGCTCTCATTGATTTAGGACGGCTCTGCAGTATAAAGCAAACAGATGCACAGAGGCAGCAAGCCCCTGGTTTAAGTAAAGCCAATCACAAGAAGACCTCCACAGAAATCTTCTCACAAGGTCGATGAAAAGGACCACATAATACTGTGTATTTATATACATTAGACACATCACTCATCAATATAGATAAACTAAATGATTCATTGTATGAAGGCTAGTATGGCTGAAAGAAAAGTGCTGGTGTTTCTTAGGTTCAATACCTTAAAAATTTCTAACTGATGCCCCAGAGAGCAGAGCTATGCAAAGCAAAACGTGTAAAATTGAACTGTAGTGTTGCAGTGAGGCGTCAGGTTAAAGCCCTGAGCTTATTAAAGTGTACTTCAATGAAAGTAAATGCACAGTGGAACAAACAAAAAAAGCCAACATTTATACTCTGTCAAGAAATTTCATCTCAAAATCATAATGCAGAGATAAAAGAATGTTCTTTCCATCTTAATACGGTAAATGTTAACTTTTCTACTTGGCTAAGTGATCGCAAGAGCAGCAGTAATGAACACATAAAACAGATTAGCTCACAGCACTCCAGAGAAGAAAACGGGATAATGATACTTAATAAGGTAAACAAACTACAAGCTAATCCTGACATACGAATTGCTTCGCACTTACTGCAGTTGGTTCACTTATCTTCTGGGGAAAATGCAAAATGGGCAGAACACAGAAGACAGTGCAGATTTACAAAAAAAGCATTAGCTGTGAGAAATCAACTGATTAAAGTAGCTCCGCTGGCAGTATATTGGGTATTACCTGAACACATGCAAAATTACTTTGGATATTCAAGTGTCACTAATAATTTATATTCAATAAATCAGCTAAAATATACCAGATGGTCTAATGGATTGACTAGATTCTTTAACAAAATATTTAAACCCTGAGGAATCTTGCTTTGGGGGAAAAAAAGATGAGGCAAAAAGCAACAAATTTTCATCAGCATTTAATTAGTGAAAACACTCACCTCTCTGCTGCTGCTTCTGCTTCTTTGATGTTTGTGTCTCTCTTCTTTAAAGCATCTTGCATCTGTTGCTCACTGGTAGAGGGCTCTGTGCTGATAACAACCCTGTGCACTTCTCTTAGGTGACCAAAATACACTTTTGCATGGCCAAAAACTTTAGCACAGAATTCACAACACACAAATTTTTTGGGCTTGCCTTCGTTGTGATGAAGTTTCATATGCGTGCTCAGGCTTCCAGAGTGAATATACGCTTTCCGGCAAATTCGACAGCTGTAAGGCCGCTTGTTTGTATGCGTGTTCATATGGTCCTGAAGATGGTGTTTAAACTGGAAGATATGGTTACAAACATGGCATTTATGTGACGGCTTAGGTATGGCTGAACACGCATTTCTACTTAAATCACTTGATTTAGCTGATGTGGCATCACTATGCTTGTAACTTAAATATTTGTTGGGAAGTGAACTGCTTAAAACAATATCTTGGTCAGGAGATGGTGTCTCTACTATTGCTGCAGAAGTCAGTGGTGCAAAAGCCTGCACAACTACCACGGGTTTGGGTCTAATACTACGGTATTTCTTCACTGTCTCTGCTTTTTGGTCTTCAGATGGCTGAAGATCAACTTTCGCCCTCTCTCTTCCTTCTCTAAACTTATTAATGATGCATTTCCTTCGCTTGGTCTGAAAAGCCAATAAATCATCTGGGGCTCTTCTTTTCCTGCCTCTTCTTTTACAGGCTTCACCGTTCAATTTTTTAAGACTGTCGACATCCACTTTATTGGACGGAGAGAAGGTATTTTCTCGAATGGTTTGTCTGGGGACTTCTGTAAATGATACAGCTAATCGTTTATCAGATGCTTTAGTAGGAACATCAAAGGATTTTGTCAAAGCTGGTATCTTTTCACATTCAGATCTTGGTGAAGGACCAGATACATCCATAACAGTATTCTGCTTAGCTTTACAGAACACTGAATTTTTCATCCTTGAGTAAGGCAAAATAGGAAGTTTTCCTTTTGGTGCTGATGGAGTCATCTGTATTGTACTGCTAAAAACTGCCGGTGACAGGACAGCAACAGAATTTGCAGAATTTGTGGGTTTTTCCTCTTGTTTTTCAGACAGTATGAGTGACTCTCTTGTGGTTTCAGATGCTCTCTTCACAGAGTGTAAACTTAGTTTCATGGGATTAATTGTACTTGCTGGCTTGGATAGAGAGTCTTCAGCTACAGATGGCCCAGAAACATTACCATTAGCAATTTCAGTTTTGTTCACTAAAGGAGATCCAGACTCCACACAATTGCTTTTATTTACTAATGTGGCAGCTGTAATTTCAGCTGAGTCATGGTCTGCTAGCATCACTTGCTCAGTTGAATCTGCACTAGAATGAGTTTCAGGACAGTCTTCAGTCAAAGTAGTCATGGGGGAAGTCTGTGATGAGATCGATGCTTTGGTAGGAGTCATGTTATGTGCACGCAAGACAGAGACTTGTGCCAGTTTTTTGTTACTCAGCAACTTATTTCTTACAGACTGGTACCTAGGGATAGGCAGCTTTAGGTTTTCAGAAGGGGCCACGTTTGACTTCTGGACTTGCTGCGTTAGAGCAGGGGCAACATATGGCAAGGCCAACAGAGAAAAAGTCCCCTCATGGCCAGCCACCTGCATGACAGCATAGTTTTGAGTTGGTACCACCAGCGGTTTAGAACCCGCAGCTGAAATTGGTGTATTTAGCTCTGGCAAAGATGACTGAAGACAAGAAACCACTCCAGATGTTAAAATTTTTGGTACCATTTTCGGAGCAATGGTCCTAAACTGACTTTTCGTCTGAAAACTTTGTATTATATCCGAAGGGGATTTGTGTCTATCTGTAATAATAACAGAACAAAGATGTAGTATAATATATAGTATTTCTTTTTACAAAATTACTGTATCAAAAATAAAACTGCTTACAAAGGATATTATTACACAAAAACTTATTAAAAAAATCTTTAGGTCTTTAAATGACCATTAAGTTTAGAATTGCAGAAGTTCCATGGGCAAAACAAAAATATTCCCTGAGGCATTGTGCTCGAATATAGGTATGCAAAAAAACCCCCTCCTAATCTTAAATGGCTGTTTCATTCTCGGTTAGAAACACATGGCATTTCAGAACAAATACACTTACAAGCCTCTTCTGCCCTGGAAAACCTGCACTAACACGCTGGCAATATTCAGCCAGAAGAACAGGGACAAGATTCAAACTCCACGATACAGAACTTGCTCTGATCATATCTCTCAATCAGACTTCTGCTATCTTTCAGAGTTTCTGTAACATTTAGAGTTTGTGGGTTTTATGAGACAGAGACCAATGCTTACCTGATGAAGTCTTAAAAGACCTACTACTATACAACATGCAAATAACGCGTAATAAAATCAGAGGACTTGAGAGAAGATGTACCATTGTTAAATACCCAATCACACACATTGCTTATGTGCCTTTAATGCACGATAGAACTATTGTAGGATGTTATTCAAATATTTTCTTGAAAGATGCAATTTATCAAGGTTATAATCACGGTTCCTTCCTGTTTCCACTTGTGTTGGTAAATGTTGCCAACATTTTTAGTAAAGAGGAATGTGAGGATACTTAGGTAAAACAAATAAAAGGAAAAAGGTAAAATGCGTAAGATATAATCTGCTTGAGCAGCAAAGATACATGCTGACCTTTCAGGCACTCTATCAAAAACGATTTGATATATATAGTTAATTGTACCACTACCATTTCATATAACAGCCTCATTATCCACTCTCACATTCAACTACTGATGCTTCCAGTTCTCAAAAACTGAGATAGGTTTTCTGAAGAAAAAAAAATTCCCAACAATCTCAATCACTGAAAATTCAACTACAAAGCTCCCAAGAAGAAAGGCAATTTAGGAAGGCAACAATGTAAGAAAAGTTAATTTCTAGAGAGGGATCACATTTGAATACAGTATGTAAAAATAAATGCTGGGACCTTGAAATACTGCAGTAAGGTAATGCCATAGGAAAGTTACCGTTCCTTATCATTTTAAAGCCTTGTATTACAAATGCATTTATACATGGTTATGGACTTACAGAGGTAACTGTGAATTACTACTAGTAAGTTTATCTTAATCCTGGATGTTGTTTTCAGACACTACGCACTTTACAATGTGCACTGTAAGTTACAGAGCTATCACATTTCATGACCAGAACTCCTGGACAGACATAGGTGCATACTGATGGTAGGCATGCGTGCAGTAAATCTACTGCCTTCAGGACATGCTAGATTCACTGAGCAATCACATATAAACTGTACAGTTCACACACAGCAGGTCTGATGCTTCTCAAAACTCTTTGACCCAAGCAGCTTCATAGAGTAAGCACACAGGGCATAAAACTTTGATCCTTTTATTGTCATCTACAGCATCAAACCCCAAGTCTATTATGCACCTTCTTGATCCCCAAATCAAGTGAAACTTCTGGGCACCACCATAATTTTCTTTCTGCTCAATGTATGTAGAGATGTCCTCCAGAATTTCTAGATATTCTGTGCAGAGCAGACTACCATAGATATGGAAATCCTGCCCCAAAATAAGAAATCCCTATACACAGGGATAAATCCAGGCCTACAAAGTTTCGGCAACCTGGAAAAAGCAGAAACATGGTCACTTTAAAATTCTCTTTCCCTACAGCCCTTTTTATTCTCCAAAAGCTAGGAGTATGTACTATTTCTCACTAAGAACTTCCATTTTTGCCAATTTGCAATCACAAGATGTATAGAAACCTGTATTTTTTCAACTGCTAAGATTGCTAATAATGCTCAGACTATTTTTTTGTTTCCTGCAGGGTATCTTCTTGTGGCTGCTTTCGAGAACACACTTTTAAGAGCTTCTAGAGAAGTACAATAAAATTATGTAAAGTATTGTAATCATTAACCAAACTAGCCCTGAACTTCAACGTTAGTTACAGGTCAAATTGTACAGCGTCAGTACAGTAGATCACAAAACTAGTATATTTTCTTTTAGCGGACAGAGCCTGCTCTTATTTTCCAGATTTTGCTTGCCATATACTGACATTAAAGACTTTTTTCCAAATCAGCAGTTATTCATCTTACCGCAGTATTAAACACAAAGCAGTTTCCATTCTCTCTTCACATTTGGCTTGCGCTTCTCCCTTTTTATTTCAAAAATTCATTCACTGATTTGCGTAAACTTTTTAGGAAAGCCAGCACTTCAGCAGACTGCAACCTGTGCTATTTCACGCTCCACATCATAAGGTACCCACTCTCCAACCACTGGTAGCAAATGATGTGAGTTCAGAAAAATATGGAAATTTTGCTGAGGACATACCACTTCTACAGAAGTGCAAAAATGTCAGCCAAAGCACCACAAAAGAATGATTAACTTGACGTTAGGAGGAAATATTTGTAGAAATAGTGCATTACACCAGCTTTAAAAATAAGAATATGCTTCTCAAATACACTGACATGCCCATTGGGAATCTAGGCGGTAAAATCACTTTTATTTAAATAGTCTCTCCTACGTATTTCCTCAGTACAAGAAAGTACCGGTCTAGAATCCAAGACCTTCATGACTATCAACCACAAAATGCTCTTTGAAACAATGTCCGTTTAGATGAATATTCTTCTTATGTAGTTAATACAATGCTAAGCATTGATATAACTGTTTGAGAAGGGATTTTTATACAAACGCTCTTTTTCCAACTAGTGTAATTTTATGGTAAATACTTCTTCCAGGTACCCCATATTTGGTATCAGCCTTCAGTACAACTTTTTTTTTTGGGGGGGCCAAGTTTACATTAGACAGTTGTGCAGAAACATTCATTGCAGTGCCTCTGGTAAGTAAAGAATATTCAGCTCTGCCTTTCTCTCTCATCCAACACAGCTGCTGTAGTTAAGCAGCTTAGCCAGTGTCTAAATATAGAGATGGGCTAGATGCAGACTAGCTGCCTAATGATCCTTCAGCCTCGGTTAAGGTTTTGCTTGTGGACTGGGAAAGCTAATCGGAAGAACTGGTGGAAGACTATTGTAGCATCTTGGATCAGGAAAAAGCAATCAGTCAATTCACAGACCGGAGGTCCTACTAACCTGACCTAGAGTGTCCATGTATCAGTGACCAAAACTATTTTTTCCATTTATACTTGGCAAACAGTTTTAACTATTTCTTTACACACAGTGATCACTACAGTAATTCATGTTTTTGCCATCTTGACCCTGAAGAACTTGAATTTGCTCTGGCTGTCACTGTACCAGCAGGCCACTTGGAAACTTAACATGCATCTTTCACTTCTGTTCCACACCATCTTCCAAATTACTTCTGTCTCTGATTCAAAGGACTCATTTTGACATGTCAGTCATGACCTGAGGAAAACCCTTCATTCCTATTTAAACCCATGAAGTCTTGCACCTGAGAAGGGGAATTTTCAGTTAAGGGAGGCTCTGCAATGGCGTTTTTGAGGATGGTCCTTGGTTTTAGACAACATTCTTTCTACAAGTCTACAGGTCCTTCACTGGAAGGCAACAATTTTTATACGTTCTCTAAAATTTTCATTAAGAATAAAAGAAATTAATAAATATATTAGATTCAATATCTGAATGACATGAAGCTCTTTTTTAACTGCTGCTGTTCTCAGTCTTTTGAATAGGCATGGAGTTGGGGCACTAGACATGTTTAAATAACTAAGCACAAGGTCAAATCAAATGCAATTCAATCCACTTACATTAAAAGTCTCTGTTAAAAGATTAACAGTTACCATGCTAGTACCTGAAAGTATCAAATCTCTCTGAAACTCATAAGATGTCATAAGCTTTCACTCCTTCTAAATAACCTTAAAATTGTATAGGACTGGACAGTGATACACCAATAAAAAAAAAATCAATGGTGATCAAAGTCTCTGATAGAGGCATGCCAGGAAGAGTCCTCTAGAGGACTGAAAGTCTTCCATGGGGCTGCTGTTCATTCATGGTTCCCTCTCCTTCCCAGGTTATTCATGTCGAGTCTATTCCAGTCTGTTCTGCCTTCTTTTTGCACCTCCTTCCTTTTGTTCTCTATGTACAGCATGTAACACTAGTGAACTCAAGAAACTGTAGAAAGCATCAGAAGAAATTTCATTTTCTCCACTAATGTTGTCTTTTTTGAACATTAAAACAAACACCAAAATGCCAGAAACCACTGTGTAACAGTGTTCATTTTTTAAATAATCCTTGTAAGACCACCTCACTTGAGCAGGTATGTATTTAATTTGTGTATGACTGGACAAGTGACAGTGAATAACACGAAAAAAGGATCGTCTTGTTTTGAAGGGAAAGGCAGAATATAGTTGAAAATGATTAATGAAGTATTTTATTAAATGCACGTTTACATTGCTGAGTCTTTTACTGACTTTGAAAGGAAGAATATCTGTTCTATGAAAAATAAAAAAATGCACAACTTTCTAACAGACAATACTAGATTTGCTTCTGCCAGTGATAGTTAATCATTCGTTTTGCCAAATCTCCATACACACTAAATACCTGTGGATACTGTCTCTCCAGCACAACTTTCTTGTTTTTGCTGACCCAGCATACTTTGTTGGACACAATGTTTCTCTGCAGGATTAGCATGCAAAAAACCACCACCTGCAAAAGTGCTTCAGTCAGTTATAAATAGATCCCAGGACAAAAAAAACGCCCAACAACCCCCAAACCCAACAAAATCCAGAAAAAGCGAATATAAATGGACAATATGAAACATTAACTTCCAGTTAATGCATATTAAGAAAGCTACCGTTTCTTGCTCTTTGCCATTTTTCTCTCTTCAAAAAATGTTTTAAAATCTAATATATTACACACCAAATGCAAGGTAATAGCTTAGTAATTGAGTAAAGCTGGTTAACGTGGTAAACAGATGGGATGCTCAGCTTCAGTGTCATGGCAGTCAGTCAACAGCACGAGAACAAAAAGCTCAGAAAAATGAAGGTTCAGTAGCTTTAGTGAGACTTTTAAATACAGGGGGTAAATTCTATTCAGATTTACACTTTCCAAAATCCCACATAAATCAGTGGAACTGCAGATATTCTAGATGATACAATTCAGCCTTCTATGTTCAAAACTAGGCTGCACATCTACATGAAGTAAGACTGGTAATTAATAAAGCCTACAAACCAGGAGTGCCCAATGCTACACACTGTAACAATTAATTTGCAGTTTTTTCTATCTTTGCCTAAGAATAACTATTTAGGTAGAATGTTCTGTTTTGGGTATCTGCCTGCGTCTATGCCAAAAAGTCAGGGTGGGATAGGGGAATTAAACAAAGACTTGCGATGGGTAACAAGCATTACTATTACATGGGATTTGGAAAAGAGAAGCATTTAAGACAAAGGGATGACCTCCTATCTTGCATTTCTTACCTCTTTAGTACTTGATTTTTAAAGAGTAATAGAATTATGTCTACACAGGAGTCCTTTAAAATATATTAGAAAAATAAACAATGTAATAAAGTATTCTAATCCAAGACTGGAAAATCACAATACATCATTCATGCAAATACTAAGACAGAGATCGTACAAATATGCTTAGAAAACGCATGCTGGTACACCAAGGATAAAAAAGATCAAAATAGTTTGATAAAATTCTAAAAGGGAGTATTTGACCTCTTTAAAGCTATATATAATTAATTCTGATTTGAGCATCAATGTGATTTGCTAGTTGTGCACTATGCATTTCATTATTTAGGAAGGAATTCTTTGCTTTAAAGTCTGTACAAGTTTATTATCTTCAGGGATTAGAATTACAGTGCATTTAAAGAAATTCTGTGAGCAGTGGGATACTTCCTGGATTCCTTACACAGTCTCCAGAAGACTCTCTTTCGCAGAAGAGAGCATTACAACAACAAAGTTACACAGTAAAGATGTTTTTTTGACATTAACAGGACTCCACTAAAGCAGGCATTCAACCTTAAAATTTCTAGTGACATTTTTCAGTGTAGCAATAAGCTAAAACTACTTTTTGCATAAACAGCCATTGTGGAGAGGTAACTCATACAGTAATCCAAGATCTTAAGTACATAGTTCATATTTAGGGAACTTCTTCAGTTTCCTAATTCAGTCTTTTTTTTTTTTTCTCAACATATCCTTATTGCACTATCAAGTATATATTGATACATGCCAAAGTTCATACAGATCTACTTTTCAGAAGATTAGTATCTACCATAACTTATGTAAAAAAAAAAAGGGGGGGGGATGGAGAAAAAAATATTAATAACCTCTACTGTTAGGTAACTCCACTTACATGGAGTTCCTTCATTACAATGCTGTGATCTATCTGGACTTCTGTAAAGCTTTAGGCACGGTCCCCCACAACATTCTTCTCTTTAAATAGAATAGATATGTATTTGACAGATGGACTGTTGGAATTGGTTGGATGGTCACATCCAGAGAGTAGTGGTCAATGGCTCCATGTTCAGATGGAGATCAGTGATGAGTGGTATCCCTCAGGGGTCTGTACTGGGACCGGTACTGTTTAGTTTCTTTATCAGTGACATAGAAAGCAAGATCAAGTGCACCCTCAGCAAGTTTGCAGATGACACCAAGCTGAGTGGTACAGTTAACAAGCCTAAGGGACAGGATACCATCCAGAGGGACCTGGACAAGCTCAAGAAGTGGGCTCATGGGAACCTCACGAGGTTCAACAAGGCCAAGTGCAAGGTCCTGCACATGGATTGGAGCAATCCCTGGTAACAATACAGGCTGGGGGATGAAGGAATTGAGGGTAGCCCTGCCGAGCAGGACTTGGGGTTGCTGGTTTACAAGAAGCAAAACATGACCCAGCAATGTGCGCTCACAGCCCAGAACACCAACTGTCTCCTGGGCTCCATCAAAAGCAGCATCGCCAGCAGGGAGAGGGAGGGGATTCTGCCCCTCTGCTCTGATCTGGTGAGACCCCACCGGGAGTCCTGCATCCAGCTCTGGATCCCCCAGCACAGGAAAGACATGGACCTGTTGGAGCAGGTCCAGAGGAGGCCACAAAGATGATCAGAAGGCTGGAACACCTCTCCTGCAAGGAAAGGCTGAGGGAGTTGGGGCTGTTCAGCCTGGAGAAGAGAAGGCTGAGGGAAGACCTTATTGCGGCCTTTCAGTACTTAAAGGGGACTTCTAAGAAAGACAGGGACAAACTTTTTAGCAGGGCCTGTAGTGATAGGACAAGGGGTAATGGTTTTAAACTAAAAGAGGGTGGATTTAGACTGGATATAAGGAACTCATTTTTCACGATGAGAGTGGTGAAACACAAGCTGCCCAGAGAGGTAGTGGACGCCCCATCCCTGGAGACACTGAAGGTCAGGTTGGACGGGGCTCTGAGCAACCTCGTCTAGTGGAAGATGTTCCTGCTCATTGGGACTAGATGACCTTTAAAGGTCTACTTCAACCCAAACCATCTACGATTCTATTTAAGGTTTCTTTCTGCAATCAAGGCTTCTTTCTGTGAACACAATCTTGCCAGCATCCTGGCTCCAGTATCTCTGTCCTCAGAGAAAAGTGTAACATAAAACAATACCAACGCAAAAGCAGATCTGTTAAACAAAAGTTAACACATCAAGAAATCAAGGCATCTGGATACTGTATTATCAGCATTAGCAACAATAATAATCTAAGACATCATTTTTGATTTCTCATAGATATATGAGAAATATATCTCTGTACTGTCCCAACACAAGTAACTTCAACAATATGTACAAAATCCTATTTCTATAGGGAATAACAAGTGGCAAACAGCTTTAAGGTAACCGTTTTGAGTTGTAGTATCAACAGTATTAGCCACATGTGGGTAAATCAATATTCAAAAGTGACATCGCATATAAAACGTGGGCAATGCAAGGCTTAACACAGCCTCCTTCAAAAAAAAAGCCAATTCTGTGCTACTGTATAAAGGAGGAAAGTCTTGGAAGTCTTTCTTAAAAGTCAGAACACATACACAAGAGATTTTTAAACACTCTTTTGAAATGAATTTGAAATGCATTTATTAGCAGATCCACATGTTCTCTTAACACCTCTCACACAGTGTTTGTGAACGTTAAAAGCTTTCCATTTTTTGAAGGCACAGTCTTTCAAGTTATAAGCTACTCATTTCATATTAAGGTTAACATAATTAACAGGTTTTAAGCAGTTCAAAATATTTTCCTATCAAGAAATGAAAACTGACATGAAGAGATATAGACATAAAGCATCTGTAATTATTTATAACTTTTCCCACCTTTACAGCTGAAGAAATCACACAGATTTTTCTCACTATGGCAATAAGAGTACTTAGGAATAAGGTTTATACAGATAAATCTATGGGCTCAAGATGGTGCTTGGCCTCTGCAACCACACAAATCACTACCAATGATGAAAACACTGTTTCTTTTCTTTTTAAGCATGGAACTTCTGTCAGAGAGACTGTTAGATACATCATCAAAGACTGTGTTTCAGCTTCTATATGCTTCTACTAGTTTCAGCTACCAACCATGCCAAACTTCAGGTGGGCACTGTCTACACACCATGCTGCCCCAAAAGGACTCAGCTGAGTAGAACGGAAATTATTCTGGTATCACTGCAAATGCAGTGGTTTATCTTTGTCAGATTTTCCCAGTCATTCTGCTCCATAAAGGACATGATCCTTTGAGATTTGCAAAGCAAGGCTTCAGTGAGGCAGCCACTTGGGGGAACTAATTGTTCAGAAAATAACTGAAGGGAGGTGATGGAAGCACTGGTCATAAACTCATAATATATAAACCTTCAGGGACATTGCAAATATAAAGTAGATACCTTAGAAGGTGAGGATAAACAGAAGAGTCAAAAGAAAAGGTTGTAATTGGATTCTTAAAAATTATTTTCTGGGAGAACTGCCAGTTGAAATTTCTTTTAGTGTGATTCAAGAAAGATATGAACCTGAACAGTAATTCATTCACTGTAAAGTCAATGTCAATGTAAAGTCCTTTTTAAAAGGACTATCAAGATCACATCAACCTGGACAAAATCTTGATGTGCCTAATGTAAGTGGTAATTAATAGACTTCTTTTTTCGTTAAGTGCAGGAAACAATAATGAGCAGGTCTGCTACAAAAAGGAAGGCAGAATTCTTCCGAAACTATGCAGCACAAAAAGGTCAAGTAGAACCATTTTATGAATAAAACATGAAATATTTTCTAACTAGACTCTTGCTCCCCTTTCAAATAAGCTGGGAATAGAATCTATCTTCATCTTGCTGAGAGTTCAAAACTCCTCCCTTCCCTCCACGGGACAGAAAACACGTACATCTCATTGCAGTAAGGGAATTATGCCTCTTAATCCCAAAATGTATTTGTTGCAAATAGAGAGCACAACAGAACAGCAAAACAATTACTCCTTTTATAGAGTATCACTTTTTTTGTGAAAATCAGAGCACTTCTTTCTGAAGAGAGCCTGTATGTAATAGAAAAAAACACAATTAATTCACCACTTTGGCTCAATAGAGAAAATATATTTTACTTGAGGCATTAAAAGCATCCGTACAGTGACTTCTGTACTACAAACCTCATTAAAGATGAACAGAGGATCAGAAGACTGTCAGTCTTGGCCTGCCCTATTTTGAGTTTTCCAGTATGAACCATACACTGGGTTTATCATTCCCCAAAGAAAGGGCCAGAACAGAGGATACATTATTAAACTCAGGTGATAGTTGGAGAGTATTTTCTGCAGGACTTTGTAAATAACTCATTTCTTTTGAAAATGACCTAAGCAATCTAACCTTTGAATAGGGAATCTCTACCCAGGGTTTTTATTTGCTCTAGCTCTCCCCCCTTTTCCTTCTTCATGACCCAAATTTCTTCAGAAAAAGACTCTACAGCTCTGGCTGAGATATGCAAAACTTTTCCACCTGTAGTCAATACCACTAACAATTAATACAAAAATAACGATTAGAGGATCTCCACAGTACTTCAAATAGATATGTGTATTTTTCCAAAGACAGACACAGTGCTGTATAGCATAGGAAAACCAGAACATCTTCAAAAAGACTATGGTCCTGGCTAGGAAGGCGTTAGTTTTCAGAACACATAGAAGCATCACTTGCAGCTGAACCTGAACATAGCCAGGCCTTTCCGGCAGTAGGATGGCGCAGAAAACAATTTAAGTTATAGTATCTACATGTTTTTCCTCCCTCTGTGCATCATCACAAATATTTGCAACGCCTGTTGGCACTGCTAAGCTTGCCCACGCCAGCCACTGTGCTGTCTGCAGGCAGCCCCAGCCCCCACTGGGTACTGGACCTGCCGTGGGGGAACTGACTGCGCCCGGCGCTGCTCGGTGGCGACGCGCCCGCAGGCGCTGCCGCGGGTGCCAGCACACCAGGGAATGCAAGCAGGAACGCGGGCCCGAGAGATGGATTCCTTAGCGTGCCCTGGGCCCAAACCGCGGCACATTTCTCACCCAACCCGAGGCGCCCCTCGGCGCCGAGTCCAGCAGGGGAAGGCAGGCGCCCGCCGCCGCCCCCGGCCCGCCCGGCAGGGCAAGGCCCGCACCCGGCAGGGCAAGGCCCGCAGCCCCCCGCGGGCAAGGTCCCGCGCCCAGGAGGGCCTCGTAGGGCCACTTGCTGCTCGTTCTTTGAAGTGCCAGCTCAGTGCAGATCTGCAGCTCATGGCGACTACCCTACAGTAATTGTCAAACCACAGGAAGGCTAAACTACCTGTCTAATCATTTCGTAGCACTAAATACGGCTTCTACAGAAAAATCCCCAAAGCCATGACATGTTTTACAGCACCTCTAAACAACTTCGCGAGTTGTGTTATGATTTCAAAATATTCTGCCTTTGCAAACTTTTCAGTCAGTTCAGTGTTTTGTATAAACTTGAGAACATCTTGAAGCAAAGCAGCTGAGCCTTCCTGTTAAAATTAATTACTTCTATTAAACTATTTAGTATTTTCTATAACAGCAGCACAGCTTTTGTTCAAGAAACTTTAAAAAAAAAAAAATCCATTACTGATTTTGTGTTGATCTAGTCAATGTCCCAAATAACTTGTCCATGTTACTAAAACCATCAGTATTTACAACAGATGTTCTTCTTTTAGCGGATACCCGAAAATGAAGCACTGTTACCAAACACATTTTCCCATCCCAAGCAAGGCCCTGAAATCTCTGTCAAACTTTCTTGCTTTCATCATGGCTCAGCTCATCACACAAACCATCTGCATAAATAAAGATGTAAGCATCTGCTGTATGGCAAATGGTCTCAGGGGCAGATGTTTTTATCCTCGCATTCATGTCACTGGCTTGGATACGTTATTTGAACAGATGTACGCAATCCGAAAGTGTCGTGTCCCACAGTGAAATGTCTCCAACTGCTTTCTATCAAAGTACATAAATGCTATTTGCACCTGCATTTATGTTAATGATATAAAGGCAGCAGGGGTTCCAGCAAAGTGAGACTTGATGCTAAGAAACACATTTACATGGCTAATTGAAGTTTGAGATCTCCCAGCACCAAATGACCGTACTAACATGGATACAAAATGTACTATAACTTTTTAAAAAACTATAGGCTCTTTCTAAAAATTAAAATAAACATACTCAAGGACCAAAACTATGATTTCAGCCTGTCCTATAGTTCTCCAATGTATATTTAAAAAAGTATTCAATAAATTCCTAGATAAACCAGGACCGCCTCATATTTAGCACAATAATTGTGTAAGATACACAATTATTTCATGCTGGAGTCATTTAACAAAAACGTTTTATAAATCTGTCACTGCCAAAGGTATTTCAGTTCTCTAAGGCACACTGGTATTTTATGTCATTATGGAGCACTATTAAAAAACCCAGCACTTGCTCCACAGCAAATATTAACATGAGTGTAAACGACAGAATATGATGCTTCAATGATGGTTTCATAATTCCTAGGAAAAAATTAAAATCTTATACATTAAATATTTATCATTATTCAGAAAAGTGCATCTGTTTGAACATGGCGTTAAAACTGCTTGTTATATAAATTATAATCACATTCCTTGTATTTCAAATCAAGAAAAATACAGATGACCTGAAGAAGTATGTATCAAATTACAGAACTCTTGCTATTACATGACAAATGGTAGCAGTGAAGAATTTATGTTGTCACTCAAAGAACTTGCACTAACTGTTACTTCCATACTCAACTGAAAAATAACAAGCACTTTCAAAACACAGAAAGGCAAAACTGCTATACTGAATGTAACTGATGGATAGGTTATACTTCCAATGCCATTTATTTTCAAACCTTTTATTTGTAAGAAATGTACCAATGTCATAGTTGTACATAAATCATCATAAATTGCTAATAGCCGCACCATTTTCAAAGTGCCACAAAACGTTTAAGAAACAAAAGCTATGCTCGATACGAGGACAAACAGAGTGACAGTAAAAGAATACAAAAAAATGTACTGAGACTAGTATATTTGTAGAATATCCTGTTTTCACACTGATAGAGCTCTTAGTCAAGATTTGGTTATAACTTCTAACATGATACCTCACTTCCAAATTTTACAACATGGCTCTTATAAGTCACTCTGGGTACAAGTGGGTAACAGGATACTGACTGGAATGTATTTTTGCTTAGGAAAAAAAAAAAGTCTTCAAAAAAAACCTCAGAGCAAATGCTTCACAAGTTTCAAGTTTGCAAACAGCTTCACAGTCTATATTCTCCTCCTGTTACTCAGCAATGGCTTTAACATAAAGGTAACACACTCAATTTGACTACAACTGTGGTCAAATTCCTGTAATTTAAAGGAAAAAATAAATTAAGGCTTTCAAGTATTTGAATTAAGTATTTCAGTCCTCAGCATACAGACGTAGAGTACACTGCAGGGTGGACAGCTTTACACAACAGTGAGTAGTTTCCCTTGAAAGAACAGTCCCATTAGACACAGAACTCATCAACTAAGATCAATTTGCATGACATTCTGCTGGAAGAGCTTCCCCAGAATTATTACAGTATCATAAAAATACTCCATCTTCACAAAACAGGTGAAGTATAAACTTACATGACAGTAAAAGCTCAAGGCTTCAAGTTAAGTAATATATCGTGCTTTTTTTAATTAACATAAGTACTAACAATGGAAACTTAACAGACAACTTGCAATGGTTCTGAAAGGTCCATTAGAGCTTATGTCATATCCATCAAACATTCACTCACATTTAAGAAGTATCATTAAAAATGACATTCAAGTTAAAAATCATATTTAAACATTAACATTGTGGCACAGAACAAAAGGGAAAGGAAATTAAATTTACGGCTGCACATTTAGAGGCTTGGGAATACAGAGTTGCAGCACAAATACCCTTACTACTAACTCGGAAAAATTCAAGATGCTAACCCTACTGAAAACTAAATCAACAAAAGATGACTTCTGAAGATACAAAACATAGAAGAAATATAGTTAAACACAAAAAAATGTTAGTAAGGATAGGAATGATGGAGAAAAGACACCTAAAAATCTAAGTTTATGTTTAAAAAATGTTTATTTCCTTGTTTGTGCTAGTCTTGTAGCATAACTTGCAAATAGATTTGACCTCCAATTATATGGGGGTCAAATATGACAATGATTTTCAAATATGAGGATAAAAAAATTATAATAAACCCTGAACACTTAATTCCACTGAATCAGACAAGAAGCAGATTTATATATTTCAACTATAGGCGATAACAGTAATTAGCCATGTCCTAAAGAAGAAAATAATCTTACCTGTTGCAATTGTTTAGTGATAAATGCTGCAGTAGAATGGCTTCTCTTTTTTTAATCATATTAGGGTAGTAGACATGAGTTATACAGTGATTTATTAATGATGATGATTTTTTTTTCACATTTTGAATCACAAGCATCTAATTTCTTAAAAAAATATAGAAAGTATACTATACCTGCAGAAAAAGTTAAAGGATTCTGCATTATGCCCTTTAATAGATGTGACCACGTTCCTGGAAAGAAGAAATACAGATACTTAAAAGTTCTGGTAATTTTTCATAAACTAAAAAACAAAACAAAACAAAACAAACAAAAAAACAAACCCAGGACAATGGCAATAGTTTTCTGAAATTCTGTTTCAGAATGGATCCCAGTATGTCCATACCTCATGCAAAACACCACCAGAGTTTCAAAGCAAGTGTTTCTCTGGATCACACATACTCTTATATGCACTCTCCATATTTCAACACTGGGTACAACTAGCTTGGGCTTCTTGTAATTGAAAACCCCTGTTAAAGCCAGAAGAGAGGACATGTCATGAACCCCAGTTCTGAAGAATCCCAGACAACGTCGGGCTAAGCAAGCATTTTCCTTCAAACATCTGACTGCATGGATCCCATATAACTGACTGACAAGCAGAATCTTCCATGGATACTACAATGAAGATATTAGCTTGCATTTGTGAAGCAAACATTACACTGCCACCTCTCCTGAATTTGACGTTGGTACTCATCGCAAAATTTGATGCATAATGTTTGACATAAAATACCATTACATCAAGTGCCCACCCAGTAACTTAAGAGTTGGCTTTTTCTTTCCATTGCAGGCAGTGTGTTGCTTAAGCTTTGATCAAGCGTGATTCAACAGTCAAGTAAGAAAGACACAGTATAATATAATGACAATATAAAATTGCGTTATTATCCACTTAGATTTTGTTCATCATAAAATGGTCTAGCATGGCTGCACAATAGTTTGGTTCAGCTGAACACCACTTAAATGTTATAAATCACACAGGGTATAAAACTCTTGTTCTCCTGATGCAGTTGGAGGCTTTGGGAAGGTAACAGACAAGTCTACTGACTGACGCAGATGAAACTCCAACTACCTGGGAATTTACTTGGATCTAGGCTTTCATATCAGTGCATATCTATAACATTTCCCATGATCAGAGCCAGCGGTGCAGATGTGGAGTTTGTTTACTTTCCTGACCAATTTATAACAGCCAGCAGAATCTTACATAAAAAGCATTCCAGACACGCACTCCAGAGCCCCCTTCTGAGCACATGAAATGCCAAAAGATAGGTTTTGGATAAATAGTCTTGAATATGTTTCTTTACTATCAAGCAATTGACTCTCAAAAAGCAATGGAGAGGTTCCAGGAAGGAGGTGGTTCTGTGGGCAGTAGTAAAGTATAAAAGAGGCAAAACCAATTCCATTTCACAGAATCACAGAATGGTAGGGGCTGGAAGGGACCTCTGTGGGTCATCTAGTCCAACCCTCCTGCCGAAGCAAGGCCACCTACAGCAAGCTGCAGAGGACCTTGTCCAGGCGGGTCTTGAATATTTCCAGAGAAGGAGACTCCACAACCTCCCTGGGCAGCCTGTTCCAGGGCTCCGTCACCCTCAGAGGGAAGAAGTTCTTCCT
>Ga0065711_1004207_pt1 | contig 29221 bp, 16 predicted proteins | sample Hoacrofraction12_FD_59098 | JGI IMG/M metagenome (GOLD analysis project Ga0065711, IMG submission 59098) | Hoatzin crop microbial communities from Cojedes, Venezuela - Epithelial fraction 12 v2 (version 2) | ecosystem: Host-associated > Birds > Digestive system > Esophagus > Crop | place... | reverse complement strand
TTCAAACCCATTACCAGTGCCCCAAAGGACAGCTGTGAATGTGTCACTTACCTATAGCTTAAAATATTTTGGGCAGTCACATGCATACAGCCTTACTTCCATCAAGTATCGCTCTGGAGGGCTACCATATGGGAAGGGGACTAAGCCACTGTAAAATTTCTAGAAAGGAATATCATCACGTACCATAAATAAGACTTTTTAGCATGTCACTTAAAAATAGGCTTTTTAGATTGTTTTCTCAAAAGACCTATCAGAAAGTGGTATATTCAGCAGGATTTCTGACACAAGCCCATTTTTCATTTCCACCAGCACAAAGAGGGAGAAAAAGTGCCTTTACTGACTCTGCTCATTATTATTTGAACAGAAGGCCAAGGGAGACATCCACTAAAGCACTTACACCTCTTGATATGATGACTTATACTACATTCTACATAGCAAATGAATCATTCTGCAGTGGTCCAAGGAAAATTCATCACATTCATATGACTCACTGCCTCTACTCTTGAAGTTGTAATCTTTTTCCTCTGGAGAAGCTATCCACCTCATCTCTCAAACACACTGATGCCAAATTCTCTGTTCAGCTTCTGTGCACCTTCTTTGGTGTTTAGTTTCCTTTTTATGTAGCCTTCTGGCCATGAAGAATGACAGATTTTGTTTCTTACACCACTACGCCACCGAAACACAGGAACTGGGAAAACAGCATGGGAAGACAGCACGCTTAGGAAATGCTAGCTTTGCCCTAGAAGACATCTGTTGAAGGGATTTCCTTTTGAATTGCTGCTAGCTGGTGTGCTGGCTCCCTGCTCATCTGACCTCTGCTGAAACAGGGCTGGACCGTTGATGCAAAAAAAGAAAATAAATGGGAAGCCGCAGTTAATTCCTTCCCCCACAAGCCCCCAGTGTCCACGTGTTTTTCACAAATTCTATACCCTACTTGCAGACTCTCCTTCTAGCATGCAAAGAGTAAGATAAGTGCCCCTGTGATATGGTGGTAGTCCTGCGAAGTCAGGAAATGGAAATTTCACAATCACTCCTGAAAGTGTAACGAGAACTTCACTGCTCCCGTAACATAATTTCTTTTAAGAAAAAAATTTCCCTTAGTATTTCTGGCGACTAAGCATGGAAATGCAAGGTTACAAAAGCACAGGTAACCTTTTTCCATGCACCCTCCCAGAGCAACCCCAAGAAGAACAGTAGGCCCTTCCCTCTCATGTCTTGCCCATGCACTCAGCCTGCCGGCACCACGGAGCAGCTAAGGCATTTCAGCACATCTGGAGACGAAGACCTTTCACAAGCCCTGAACTGTCTTTCACTCTGGATGGTTTAGCGGCCGCCTTTCGCTTCTCGCAGTGTTCAGCAATTATCAAGGTGAAGCTGCACAGAGACAGGAAGCGAGGTGATAATGATGTGAAGCCTTAATTCCTGAACTAACAGAGCTCCATGTTTCTCCTTTCACATTTCATTTCACACTATACAGGACTCTGCATTTTGTCTAAACAGAGGGCCCAAGCAGGGTATTAAAAAGAAGAGAAAGCAGCAGCCAGCCATTGCAATGTGAAATGTATTTCCCTTGTTTCAGCATTTCAAAGCTGAAATTATTTAAGTGGGGCCTTTCAGTGGGACCAGTTTCAGAACTGTTACAGAAGAGAGAAGGACCTTGGGGTCAGTCTGAGGCGAAGCCTGCAGCAGAAAACGTCACAGAGGGCACAAGTGGCTCACCTGCATAAGGAGTCGAAGAGGTTTTCCATCCTGCTGCTCAAGGACTCTGAACTTCACACCAGCTGAAAAAGAAGCAAAACAAGGAAACCAAATCCATGCTGGAGAAAAGGCCATACCATTTGCTGCTCAGCTCCGCTGGCTGAGCACTGATTTCCTGGAAACCGAGTCTTCAACCTTTCTTGATTTTTGAACTCTTACACATCTTCAACGGGAAGCACAGATTCTCTCTACAGTGGTTTTAAGCGTAATGAGAAACAATGTGTTTCTCTTAGTTCCATTAAAAGCAGCCCTCTGACTTCCAGCTTGAAAACGCAGTCCTAAAGAAAGCAAGCACAAAGCCTAGAAATAGGACAGCCAGACCTGATGATGACAAAGAGACTGGAAAAATCTTTCTCTTTTCCCAAACTTCCATCAGAGTGGGAACTCCATGTTAACAGCAGGCAGAGAATTCACCTTTAATTTGTGCGCATGTGGATAGAGCACATGTGCAAACCTCTCCCTCTTTCAGACCAGGGGAGGAAAGTGGCTGGCCTGCAGGCAGTAAAGACATTTCAAAGCAATCACTGCCTATTAATCCCAGTATTCATATGTTTGTTACACACTACTAACCCCATGGAACCAGCCACTTTTATATTTTGTCTTGGATTTGCTACATTCCCAATACTGTAAAGATAAATAGGAAAGATTTTGGATTCGAACGGTGATATAGTGCACATGAACATTTAATGCAATGTTTCAAACAAAGGTAACAACTAGGACTAGAGAGGCATTTTTCTTCGAAAGATCTCAAATCACTTCACAGAAATTAAACCAATCCATCTTCTGGAAACCTGTACCATCCGAGTGTGCCCCTATTATTCCTTTCTACAAGTAAGAAGATGAGGCAAGAGTAATGAATTGATCTGCCACAGATCAAGCAGCGACTCAGGAGAACAAATAGAAATAAAACTCAATCTGTGTAAACCTCATTGCTGTAGTATCTATGTGACTCTCGCACATTTAAAAACCAAAACATTTTCTCTTTTGCCTCAAGCTCTGAATTAACTAAAATTATACAGTTTAGTCCCGGGAGAGCACACTCTTGTCTAGCAGACAGCTCTGGTTAAACTCTCTCCCCAGATCATAAAGCCTTTTCTGTGCAGGACAGGAAGGATTTATAGGCATTTTGCTGGATTATATTGAAACATGGGCTTCCCCAATGGCTTCAAAAAGATGTTTGAGTACTTTGGGTCTCAATAAGCAAATGTGCTGGATGACAAAAAGTGTTCAACGTGATTCATTGAGTTTTGGCTATGGGGAAGTGTCTAAGCCATTCCAGGAACTACTTTTCAGGCAGGCAATTTGTCAGAGAGAGACAGAAACAAGTGGGTAGTGAAGTTTCAGATACTGATCAATCTGGAGCGTTATCCTATGAACACTCCATTAGACCAGAAAATGCTGTTTCAATAGGTCATGGCCATACACTTCCCTTCTACAGCTACAAGCCAAGAATCTATTAATTAGATTATTTAACTGTTCAAGAATCTTGAACTTCTAGAAAAATACATGCACAAAAAGACTACAAATAAATTTATTTTAAAATGACCTATAGATTATTACAATGCTCAGGAGTCTGAGCAATTCACAGAAAAAGCGTGAAGGCTCAGTCTACTGCATATCACTCTAGCAGAGAAGAACCCTAAACTATTCCATGATTGCCAGCCAACTCCAGAGCTTAGGGTTCTGCTTTTTCTGTACACAGGCATCACTGATGGCACAAGAGAGGTCAGGACATGAACCCATTTGTTTTGTTTCACATGATAGCACACTAAACCAAGCTCATTCCTTGTTTGTATTCCAGTAACCATGGAGACACCACTCTGACAGGTCCTACAGAACCATGACAAAGCTTGCCCCGAAGTTTGTGATGTGAATATCTATGTATTGGGCAAAAGGGAAAGAAAAGTAGACAGAAAATGAACTGACCTGCGCATGAGCAAACAGTACATTGGTAACTTCGGTGTGGCCAGAGCCCAAGACCCCTGGACCTCACTGCTATGCTTTACTTCACACACTAAATTAACATCACAGTGTACCCATCCCAACCAAGGTGGCATTCCTTGAGCTCACACTGGGCAGACAGAACTCTTGCAGAGAGAACACCGGCTTTGCAAAAGGCTTTTTAAAGTCCAAAGTATTTAACTTCTGATGTGTGGAAAGAAAATACAGATTTTATTTCTGGTGTGTGGATGGATCGTTCATTTATCCTGGCCCAGGCTTCATCAATATAACACTTTGTCAATTCAGAAACTGAGTCAAATAACTTCGAGGCCAGATGCCATGACTGAACCGAACTGAACCACTCTACTAAACCCTTGCTGACAGGAAAAGTTATCCATTCCTGTTGGTACAGCCATCTTTATGGTGCCTGTAAAATCAGCTGCTGTAACATATGCCAGAGGATGTCTTATCCAAGTTCTGAGTCTGAAAAGGGAGGCAAAACCTAAGCAGTGAGGACATCAAGTGATGTGTACTCTCTGTAGTCCTTTGAATTTGATTTAACTGCTCCATCTGTCACCACTCCAGCGACATGTTTTTGTGCTGCAGCAGGAACACAGGCTGCAGAAACTCTCAGAGAGAGTTCTCTTCATCTTGCAGGCAGCATGGCAATGCAGTGTTCTCTTTCTTAAAATGTTTAGGAGGAGCAAACAAATAGCCAACAAAGAAAGTAAGTCAGGTAGCAAACTCAACTGAGAAGACAATCCTCTGCCTGAGCGGACACTCATTACCCTGCAGAAGATAGCTCACTAAACAAAACTGAGAAGTAACCTAAGACTGATGGGAATATATGGCCTTATCTCTCAGTGGCAACAAGATTTCCTTCTATCCTATGACCCGCTGTTTACTGCATCAGCTTTCTTCAGCAGCATCTCCTGTTCTCCAAAGATAGCCCTGAAAGGTTAAGAAGTATCTGCCAGGAAATTCATAGTAACCTGTTGAAGGCACGCATGGAAAACAGAGCTGGTAACAAAATCAAGCCTGGCACCTCTGTAACAGACAAAGCTGTTATCGATTGCCTCAAGCTTCCTTTGCATTTGATGACTAGCCTTGGTTTAGTGATGATCAAGCTCTTTCTTATATTTAAAATTCCTCCTGCATGCTCTTTTAAATGCACAGAAGATAATAATCTAGATCTGCTTGATTTTAACTAGATTAATCATAGCTGTTGAGAGTTCAGCCCATTTCAGAATGACACTTTACTCTGATGCCAACCATAGTTGATGGTTACCAAAAGTGGAAAAACAATGACTAGTTTCAAAATGGTGACAGTCCCAAAAAGAGACCGATTATCTGAAATCTGCCCAGAGCGCTGAAATTAACCCAAACATCTCAGCTCAGGATGTTAGTCAAGTCAGCACAGAACTGAAGCAGCTCCATTGATTCACAGCCACTGTAGATCCAGCCCTTTGAAACAGCAGATGTTCCAAGTATTTTTGTAATTTGGCTTGTTTCAGAGCCCAAATCCCCAAGGCTAACAGCTCCTTTAACTCTTAAGTTTTACGTAACCTGGTACACTAGAACTGGAATCAAAAGATGAACTCATTTATAATAGTGCCTGTTTGGATGCCACTTTCAGTTGCCATACGCTTTGTAAAGGTGCTCCTGATTCTGCTTCAGCATCAGATCTCTTTGCATTGACATCCTCATCCTGCAGTAACTGCTTAACAGCATGGACAACTGCATGACTGGAGTCTTAGGCTCTTTCCTGCCATCGCTGCATCTTTCTATCCAGAAGCTAACCATCGCATCAAAATTAAATGCATTACGCAAAAATCCTTGAACTTCTGCATGTGCAGTGCTGAAGGACTTACCTGCGAGTCTGTAGGATCTGCAGAGCCGAAGGATGATTGAATAAAGAGGCAGAGAGTCAATCAGGTCAACTAGCAAGTGTATCAGGCCTTGCACAATCACCACCAGCAAACGGAGCTACAGAGAAACGGTTTAATAAGGAAATCTTGGAGAAACAGGAGATGCAACACTTGCAAATTCATGAACTGATCTGCAGTCTAACACTGTTGTGTGCTAAGCTAAAGTCTCCCAAAGCGGATTTGATGTCTGGAAGTGCTGGGCATCCAGACCCTGCGTGAGGTTCCCTGGCAATCTTAGCTTATGGGTGTAACTGAAATGAAGCCCCTACAGTCATATAGGCTGTGACCTGCAAGGACATGACAGCTATTCCAACAGCCACAGCCTAAAAGGGAGAATTCAGGCTTCCATTTCTAGCGAACTCCGTCACTGTGTATCAGTGCATGTAATTTTTTCTCCCTCCAACAGTGAACCTAAGTAGCTTATTTCTCCCTGAAGAAACCACATGCAGAGCACCTAAGCAAGAGCAAAACAGTCAGAAAATAGCTTCCTGCTCCATGTTTTCTGTCCCCTGGTGAAAGCACCTCCTGTTGTCAGATGGCATTTATTTTTGCTGAAAAGTTCATGTGAAAAGGGAAGACTCAAAAATGATGTTGAAAAAGCCATGTGATGGCCACTGTCTATTAGAAGATATTACTCCAAGCAGGCCTCAGAGACGACTGGTCATATTGGGGGAAGAAAAGTAATATAAAGAAGTCCAACCCGCTGAGCATAGCCTGGCTGAAAGCATTTAACACAGCAAGTTAATTTCCTGAAAAAAAGTTCTGGATCAAGCTAGAGGGGCCGCCAACCCAGACATGGGACGGAAAGATAAAAAATGACTTCCAAGTGAAGGAGAGGGGAACATCTTGTCCCACTGACAGATTTGCTGGGAATTCCCTTTGCAGAAACACAAACACATATCCTGAATTCCATGCTTGGCCTACAGGGGCTGTGTGACAGCCCTTCTTAGGACACCCAGACAAATGTATGTTTTCTTTGTGGATAACAGTAAACAACTAGGAAACCTTCTTTTAGTGTCTCAGAAGACAGTATATGACCATATTCAAGGGTTAAAGCTTACCAAGGTAAACACCAAGTAATACAGTGCAGTTGTAGGCAGAAGGAACAGCAGGATTGTAAATAGCAAAGTGCCAATAAATAACTGGGGGAAAAAGAAACACAAACGATCATTAGCACAGTAATGGCAAAATAAAATAAATACAAAAGAATAGGAAACTGTGAGACAATGAAAGTTTGCAAGTCTCCTTAATTTTTCTTTTTTACTCCCTATGTGAATAATGCTGTTACCTTGAATATCTTTGGTACTTCTTCTCTCACTGGGCCTTTTTAGAATGCTCCTTATTATAAGAGTATGTTTGGAAAGATAAATAAGCTGGATCCTGACAGCATTTTTCCCTTTACAGACAATACTCAAGATTTCCTATTTCAGCCTGGCTTCCTTAGGGAACAAGACTTACATGATCATGCTGTTTGTCCACCCCCTACCCCTGCAAGTTTTAAAGCAATTGGTCAGTTTTCATCAGGAAAAGGTGGAAGGGTACAGAGAAGTAGGAATTTGGTAGGGAATTTTGTAGAGAATTGAGAAGTATTTTTGTTCCTCCTTGTCCTATTGGAACAAGCAGCTTGGGAAAAGCTGGCAAAATTTGCCTGACAAACATTCCCAGCAGCAGCAGCCAGCTGGTCAGTCCAGACACAGAACTTTGGCCTCTTGCTCAGTGGGAAACTGGGAGAGAGAGAAGCTGGAGTTACTGGGGTGGGTGATGCAATATTCAGAGGATGAAGGAGAAAAATCCATAGGAAAGCAGGTGTCATTAGCTCCACTGGCCACAGAAAAAGCTATTTTTATTCTGGGCCAGCCCAGTTGGTGTAAGTCTAACTAATTCCAACTGGGAGAAATGCAGATTTATGACAAATAGGGATCTGACTCTTCAATATTCAGTCACCACTTCGAGAACAGAGAGGCCACAGGGACACACGGTACTGCCACCTCTGCAAAAAGAGATCATGGCCACATTATGAAAGAAAATAACCAATACAGCCCTGTCACAGAGGTGGATCAACATCCCAGCTTTACGCATGTAATCAGAAATAGATCATAACCCAACCCATTCTCTTCGCAACAGTTGTTTCTCCCCTCCTCTGTCACTCCACTGCAGTTGCTTAACATCTCTGAAAGTCTTTTCAGGTCTGCTTTGAATGCCTCTTCCCAACCAGGCCAGCAACACAATTCCCACCGCTTCTGGAGCAGCAGGATGAAGCCTGAAGTGCCAAACCAGTTCTCCTCAAAGCACACAAGGATCGAGCCCTGACGCAAACTGCCTTCCTGGCACAGAGGCCCTTACTTTTCCATCACTGAAGAAACAGAAAAATAGCTCCTCCACTGTGGCGTAAGAAGCTCAAGGTTATCTGTTGCAAGAGAGGGAGAGGCACTGGCCTTGGAAGTTACCAAATATTATTGTATTATTTTAGTGATGTTTGGAACTGCCGGTGTGGAGTAGTTCAGGCTCTGCTGAACTTTTGCACAGCATTTTGGAAATTCAGAGCTTACAGTGTTTCACAAAAAACTGCCTCTGCTGCGTGAGTGAGAACGTGTGGGCCAGGCTCCAGGACAACGTGAATGAAATGGGGCCTTTTAATAGAAATGCTGGCATATCTGTTACTGTGGCAACACTGCTGGGCACCACTTTTTAAATTGCTTCCCTCCCCCATTCCCATTCCCCTGCTCCAGGAGCTGTGAGCATCTGCAGCACCCACTGCAGCTCACCATGGTGCCTTGCAGGTGCTCAACACTTGCTAGAATTAGGCCCCCTGAACACGCAGAGGAGTGAAGGGGTGCTGCAGAGGAGCAGAGTCCAAGCATTTGGTTGAAGAGCCACAGATGCAGAGTGTCAGGGCAAGCACTTGTTCTGGGCACCACAGAGTCTCCCGTGGCTTCTGTCTCGGTATTAGCCGAAGCAGGTTAGAATCATATTGCCTGTGGGCAGCATCCCGCAGCAAGCCCCGGGCGCTCCAGCACTACCTGGTCCAAGTCATAGGAGCAGGAATCCACTCGCTGCCGGAGGACGTTCCACTTCTTCCCACGGAACAAGCGCCAGAGAGATGACAGGCCGTAAATCTTCAGGCAGTAGAGCCTGAGCAAAGAGAAGATACTGCGCATCAGAGCTGTGAGCTCCCAAGCTTCAACACAAAACAGCCGTCACCATTACACCCCTGTGCCCACTCACTTACCCACGCCGCAGAACTCCGAGCAACAAAAGAAATCAGCCCGAGAATGACACAGATAAAATACTAATTGCTCAGTCAACTGTATTTGGGCTGGTCCATAGCACAGGCAAAGCCGGCTACTGCAGACAGCTCTGGGCCACTGGCAGGCAATGGCCATGCCAGGCCTGCGGCTGCAGCAAGGCTCTGGATTTCTGCTCCTGTTGATGAAGAGGCTGGCATATGGGAAGTGGCAAGTACTGCTGTGGGGTGGCCCCTGGGAGCAGCAGCAATCACCAGCCCCATGCTACCACCTTATCTTCAGCAAAAGAAGCAGCAAGCTTATTTCTCTGAGCTCACCTGTCTCTCCAGTTTAGGTCTGCCCTGTTCCCCTTGCTTCACACCCCTTCCACAGCAGGAGTCGCCAAGGTCTTACCCCTCACATTTGAGTCAATACAATTCAGTTTTGCCTCCGCAGCACAGGGAGGCAAGGAGAGGACTGTAGCCGTGCACTTTCTTTAGTCAACCATAACTTCAAACATCCATAAGAGGGGGAAGAGATCAACTAAATGGCTGGTGGCACCCCTTCCACATCCTTTCCTTAGGCTTTCGTAACTTGGTGCTACGACACTTGGAGCTACTTCCCTCCCAGACAAATGGCAAGCATGAGAGAAGCCTGGTGTTATAAGGAGCAGGAAACAGAGACATCTATGGAATGACATAGAGGAAAAAAGAGCCCCTGGGATGGAGGAGAGGCACAAAGAGCCCTGGGCAGCAGTGTCTACCATATAGGGATATAAAGAAAGGGGACACATCCAATCTGTGGGGCAGAACAGAGCCTGAGAAAGCCCGAGCTACAAAAGCCAGACTGGTTAACCAGCCTAGTTAAGGCGCGGAGGCTGCTCAGATTTCAAGGCAGCATTGTGAAAGCAGAGGCAAGGAGTCTTATCCAAGAGAAGAATCTGGTTTGAGGAACACCAACTGCTTCAAAGAATTGGCAGGATGCCCCCCGCCCGGCAGGCACAGCTTGGTGCATTAATCCCTAGGCAGGAGGGTTCCCAGGACAACTCCTCCAGGTTGCTGGTACACACTTGCCCTGTGGCTCTGACTAAGACCACACAGCCCCCTGCGCGCCCTGACATGGCACCAAGCGGGTGCTCCTGCTGTAGCATCTGCCTCACCTTCCCTGGCTGCCTGCACACACTTGCCCGCTCTCGCTTCACCGGGCGGTTTGCTTCAGAAGGGGATCTCAGGCTTCAGTAGCACCTGAACTAGCAAATTCTTGCACCCACTGCAGGAGTGCAAGGTGTTGTGGAGGCTGTGTTGATGCGGGTGACTGCTATCTCTTCGTGACTCTCCACAGGGGGCACCTGGCACAGCAGGGCCAGTTTGGTGCCAGCGGCAACATAACATATAGCTACTCTCTACTTCTAACAAACAGCCGAGGTGGGTAGACTGGCTCCCTGCAGTTCACAAGCGAAAAGCAATCAGCTGACAAAACGCTTTTCCCATTTCCACTCTCTGTACAATTAGGAGGAGCAAGGCCACTTCTCACAGACCAGAACAGAAATTCCAGTAATTAGAGGTGTTGGGAAGAGACTCCCCATTACTGACATTACTGATTTTTGGGTGTAAGCCCTATGCTTACAACAGACCCGATTCATCAATCATATCTCACCATTTCTAACCATTCCCTAAACTACCCATAACTAAAGTTCTACCATTTCTTCTGTTGTTTGCAATGTAATGCCCTCTGCTCACAGCCTGGGGAAGAACGATGACCAGTCTGTAATTTATAAGCCAAGAGTTCTGTTATGTATTACCTTGCCTCCCATCTCCTCAGCAAGAGCAGCTATTCTCCAGCGGCCTGTGTGACACCTCGCTGCAGTACATGTTAATGCAGGCCAGGAACAGAGCATATTGGTGATCTCTGTTTGCACAGCAACCCTGACATGCCCTGGACATGCCCCAAAGCCCCCTGCACTCCCTCAGAGCCTCTGCCTGGCCCTCAGGCCATGGGGCCCTACAGTAAATCCATGCTGTAATCCCAAACCTGCCATCTGTGCTCCACGATGCAGACAAGAACCTCTGAAGCAGGGAAGAGGCAGAGACTTTGGGGCTTCTCCAGAAGTACAAGGGTTTCCCTTTCCTCCTCCTCTCCTCCAGTTCCCCTCAAAACTACTGGGTGTGGTGTAACAGAAAAGTACTGTAAGGTTGAATCAGAGGGATGGGGTGAACTGCTTTCTTGTCCTCTGCCTGTCAGGTAGCTTTATTTTTCCAAGTCACTACCACAATAAATAAATATTTAAATGCAGGAGAACTGACACAGATATGTTGCTTGTACTACTGTGGCCGTCATTTCTACACGCATAAAAGAATGCAATAAATTAATTGCTGGCTAAACTGTGAATTCAATAGAACTACACCAGGACTGAATGCTCCACAAATTAAAGACATAGCCTAGGTGTTCAGTGGCCCTTCTCTCCAAACATACCCAAGATACAGCCAAGAGAGGTCAACTCACCTGGCTCCATAGACATAGAAGCAGTAGATGTGGAAGGTCAGAAGCGCAATGATGTCGGAGAGGATGCAGAGAGCCACAGTCAGGCCCAGGCAAGCTGACAGGCCGACATACCAGAGGATCATCTCAATGAACGGGGACATCAGGTGAATGTAGCCTAGTGGACATTGCAGAGTGTCAGTATTCGACTGAGACATCATCCTGCTGACACTCTCAAAAGACTGATTCCCTCTGCCCTAGAACATTGCTTCAGAAATCATAGCCATGAAAACATGGAAGTAAAACTGGAAAACTACTTTAGATGCCATCTTCTGTTTAGGAGGGCCAACAAAAACTCTCTTTACCCCCAGGTTTCTGTCCAGGTGTGGCCATTCCGTGAGGAGGGGAGGGCATGCTCAGTTTGAACAGAGCAGTCACCTTGCTCCACATGTGAGTTGCTTTTCTAGATTTGTGTCCAGGTTTCCAATTACATTTTTAACTGCACACATCAACCTTTACTGCAACCATCCCCCTTTTCCTCCTATTCCCACAAAATCCATCCCATCTGCGTTCTGTAAAATAAAATAGTGTGGAGGCACACAGTCTCTTTCATCATGAAAGTGGAGCAAAGTCACAGAAACGAGACCGTGCTTGATTGGTGAGCAAAGTAAATTAGTATAACAACTAAGGAGTGCATGTGCATAATGACTGTACTCCTCATCAAGACACTTATCAAGGATAACAAGGGTGTGTTATTTCAAGGAGGGACTTGAAATAATAAAATTGCACTAAGATGAAGTCAGTGACAAGACAGGGTTGGCATTTCTATCCCCAAAGCATGCTTCTCATCCCTATCCTATCAGCTGCCTCTTACATGGCAATGACTGTGAAAGCCTATGTAAGACCTAAAGCCTTCACTTGGAGACTCACCACTAATGGCACCAAGTAAGCAAGCTCCATCGTGACTTGCACATCTTGCAAAGCATCAGTACAAGCACTTTGTTTAACATGCATGACTTCCTTGTGTGGGAATCCAACTCTGGCTTGAGTTCCCACAGCAGGAAGACTCACAGACAAGTCTGTACTTGCAGTAGTGCATTGTGATTCATTATTCACCTCTAGGCAAACATTAAACACTCGGGAGGGAAGAGATGAAAAGGGAGGCTGAAAAGTTAAACAACTGCACTTACTAATCCAAAGATGGATGTGGTAAAGGAAGAAGCGGCCCAAAACCTGATCCAATGCTCGGTTCATTTTCAGTCCAGCTGGTGCTCCCATTAGCCACTGGAGCAGGTCCTGGAGCTCTTCAGCTACGTGCTACAAACACATGGAAGCAAGGCATCTGAGTGAAATAGAAGACTGCTACTGCACTGAACAGATCCAGCGCACTGTGCATGCTGCTCCCCCCGAAGTGTTCTTACCACACCCTTCAAACCAATGGAAAACAAAAAATCCAAATGACTACTTTAGAGACAACTAGTTAAATCAGAAATGCACCTTTATTGACTCCTTACTGAATGCAGATATAACAGCAGAGAGGAAGCTGGACTGCTTAATGGTCCCCGTGCTGGGAACACGAACTTCATGTTTGTTTGTGGCCATCTCTGGTGGACTTACGCAGTACGATTTCTTGGTGTAATCAGAGTACTTGAAATAGATGGCAAATGCTCATGAGCAAACCACCTTCATCGGACAGTCAACTGAAAAATTAGAACTGAGAGAGTAATCTAGCTATGGGGAAGGCTATCAGATTTTTAAAGGGGCAGGTGGGCTGTGCACTCATGGGCAAAAAAGGCAAATTTTTACCACAAAATAACCTGTATGTGTTTACACTAAGATGGAAAACACAATTATATAAACATACTTCACATATAAACAAAGTTTCTTGATATTCTGTGGTGTACTTGGCGAGATCAACCACGGTATATAGCACTGATCTTGTCTGTCTCTCTTGTAGACTTCATGGAGAGATACCCATGGTATCCCAGTAAAAAAGAAGCCTTCTGAATCATTGAGAACAAAGCCTGATGGAGATCACCCCCAAATCACCGAAGGCTTTGACTCACTATTTCTGGTGACTTATCCTAGGCTGATGTTCTTTACTGATTCTCCCCCTCCACCCCGCTACTCTGCCAGAGGTCTCCCTCGCAGTCGGTAGGGCAGGAGACAGGGTGGCTCTGCTCCTCAGTAGTTTGCACCTGACCTACTCACCTAAGCTGAAATCATTGGCGAAGTCCATTTACCAGGCTGTGAATTGAGGTAGCTGAGTGGTAACCTCCAGCAAAGAGGTGGGGAACATACCTGGAAGAAGTGAGCTCTCACACTGTCCCACATGAACAGATTGTGAGTAAAAGCCTTCTGCCTCTGAAAATCCCACTTACAGTCAAAACCATGCATGTGAATTGCACTGCAAATTGTGCACGTGCAGAAGAATGAACACATGCTACCTGAAGCTGATGCACTGTAGCCTACTTTCCTCATCAGTCACAACGATAATTTCCCCAAGGGCAAATGATTTCCAAGGAATGATTTAACTTTATATATTAATCAACAGGATCTTTGCAAAATGAGTTTGTAAACATTTACTTTTAGTGTACTGGCAAAATTAAGAGCTCCATCTTCAATTTATCCAAAAGGATTGCCTTTTGATTTCATTCATTTTCTCTGTCTCAACCTCCTTTAAAATATCTCACTGCAAGGTAGAACTGATCTGAACCCATGGATCTTACCTCTGTGGCTGAGAAGTGTTAGCTACTTTATAAATAGACTGTTTTTAATATTTAAAGTGTTGGACTGGTAACTTAGAAAAAGCATTTTGGGATTTTAATGAAATATTTAAATGCTTGAAAGCAGTCCTTCAGCAAGACTGTTTTTCAGCACTGAATGCTACTGTAGGCAGCCTGTCCCAGAAGTGCTACTAAATTCTGACAGGGGCACATGGCTCTGGGAAGGTGCCCTAGCTTGCTGTTATTTAGCTGGGCAAGGCATTTCAAAACATAGTCCTAAGGCATACCCTTGCAGGTTGTTTTCCAGCCAGGTATTTTTGAACTGATCAATAGCAAGCAGAATCAGAAAAGGTGACTGGGAGTCCAATTCTCCTGTTGCAGTCATGAATACTGAATGTGGCCAGTATTAATAAATGAGATACAGTGAATTGGAAGTGTTTCATAAAGGGGTGTAGGGACATCACCAAACTGGAGACTAAAGCTAACACGGTTTAGATGAGAACACTGTGGAAATATTTGCTTTACTGTCATACTCTTCTTTCTAGCCCCCATATGCAGCTGGTCTAATGGTGATGTGACATCGATGGAGAAGGACACACAGTGCACTGTGGGTGGGCACTGTGGGCTGCACGGACTTGCTGAGTGGAGCATCTAGTGCAAGCCAGAGCAAGCAGATCCAATTATCTCTGAGACCCAGTAACATTTTTGGAGGCACAATCTACAATAAATATTTAACTGTTTCAAAGAGATTACAGTTTAAGAAAAAGACACATCAGCAAGGATGAAAGAGGTGAAGGAGAAAACAAGAAGATGGTTTATAAGCAGTTGTTCTTTTTAAAACAGACAAATGCCGTGCTTTGCATCGGGTATTTTTGAAAGAAGGCTGTTTTGTGGAAGGCAAAAGCAAGGACAACCATTGGGAAATCTGGTGGGAGCGAGAGGAAGGAGGAGGGTAGGAGTTGTGAGGGCACCTACAGAGAGAAGATTATTCATATTTTCCATTCTTGGATTTGAAAGCCTGTTCCAAAAATCAGTCCTTCATAATGCATACAGCTACTCGCCAGTTACTCCCTAGGTGTCTCTGAATCACATCTGCCTCATTTACTGACAAAAGCAACTTGTTATTACAGTCAGCACAGCGCAGCTCATCAAGCTGTGAGTGCTGCAGTCAATGATGTCTTGTGCATCATCAACAATTGCTAGCTAAGTGTTGATTTGAGAACCATTATATCAGGGGATGGGGAATGATGGCTGGGGAACATGGCTTGATCCTCACGTCAGCAGGCTGAGCTTGTGACCCTGGCAGTTGATGAGAGCCAAAATAACCTACCTGCATCTGCTTCCTTCCAGAGACACGTTTGCTAGGAAAAAAAAACCCTGAGCACTGTATCCAGTCACCACACAGCTACGATTTTGTCAATATTAAAATCAACCAATCAAACCAGCAAGGTTATATGTTATATAAGGTTAGTTTGTCATTATTAAAATCAATCAAATCAATAAGGTTAAAATAAGGTTATGTATATAACCTTATAATAGATAATAATCTTATTATAATATACATAATGTTCTGTTTACTAACAGACACAGAGATGTAAGGTCAATGCCATCCTCAAATCTGGGGCACCTATCAAAAGCAGAATAGCATTAGGAAGGGAAAAGTAACTCACTCCACACGTGAAAGTTTGCATTACTGAACTTGGCAACACATAAGCACTTGAGAAAGCCCAAGTGATGGGAATAATGCATACCAGATGGACACTCGGCAGCAAAGAGGAAACCTACTGCTGAATAGCTAAGGGGAGATTTTGCTGTCATACTGGAAAAGAAGTGGTGCTGGCTTGCACACCAAATGCTGAAGTCATTGGTATATTTTGGGATCACTCAGATCTGCATTTTTTAAGGCCTGCACATAATGCACGTAAATCAATGCCCACCGAAGGCAGTAAAAGGACTCCAAATGATTTTATGTCCACAGCCTAACATGCTTGAAAGAAGAAAGTAAGGCTGGAAAGTAAGAGGAGTTGTAAGTGGCCTGAATTGATAAGCATGGAGATATTGCAGAGAAGAAAGGCACCAACTAACGATGAGGCCACCCACAAAAGGAGGATTTAATGCTTCCAGGAAAGTAAGTAAACAGCTCTTGGTGACAGCAAGGTAATGAAGTCCACCCATGTAGAAGATATGGTGAAAATAACTGACACTATGATGCATAAGTTGAGTGACAGATGAGCTAAATTACTGAAAGAGGAACGGACGAGCAACTCCCACAAGCAAGCCCATCCAGGACAGGTGCTGGGATCGGATACACCTTGAGCATAGAGAGCGTCCATCTGCCAAAGACACTGGGCAGATGGAACCCCTCCCGGAGCCACCTGTGCAAACAGGAATGCAGCCAAAAGCCACTTCCTTGCAGACTTGTTAAGAAATCCGATTTCTAAGAGCTGGACGCTTACAGTAATCCCATAGGGAGAGCTCCAGAGAACTTTAACTTCTCCAGCTGAAGTATCCGTAACGGAAAAGACTTAGAGAAATATTTTTAGCATATAGCTCAAATACAAGAGCAAGTGCATTGCAAGAATTGTGGTCTTTTTTACCCCAACACTGCTGCTGAATAGCATCTGCAGCAATCCTTAAAACATGCAACCCTTAAAAATTTGACTACGAAAGATAAAAAAAATAGCAATAATCATGATCTACAGCTATACTGGACACTCCATATATGCTCTCTGAAAGCACAGCATGTACAAGAATGACGGGAGACCTACAGCTTGTAACAATTAAACGTTAGACCAGGACCAAGCAGACCATCATTAAGGGAAATGTGAGCTCCTCCCAAGAAAGACAGGATAAGTAGAAAAAATAAATTGCTGCTGAAATTCTCTCATCAGAATAAAGTTCCTCCCAACCAAGATGCTAGAGAAAGGGCAAAGAGCGGATGTTCTCCAGCTGCTAGAATGAAACCAATGGAAAGATCCACCTTCTCTCCCAGAAATTAAAGGAAAGCAGGCAGAGAAAGGATTAGGCTGTGCAACTGCATGACAGTGCTCAACATTGGCTGCACATGTATTCCCAAGACACAGAAGCTATTAAAATGGAGCTAACTTCACATTAGTGGTCTGGTCTCCAGCCTCTGAAGCACATTATATGTTCCTTACTGCCACTAAACAGATGTATTGGAGTACTGCACCTAAAATGAGCCACCAGAAAGGCAGGATAGTATGACTCATACTTGTTCTTCATGTATTTATGCTGATGCCAAGGGATCTTAGTGGGCAAGAGGAGTCACGTTTGAGAAAATCACAGGACACAGCAAGTTTTCCTAGTTTACCATTTGTACACCAGAGCTCTTAGAGAGCTTAGGGAGGATTTCAGGTGTTTGCACCTGACTAGCAAACGCCCTTGGATTTCCCCATGAAATTCCTCTTCACAAGCACAGCTGCACTGCTTATCAAGTTTGACTTTTCAGTACTTTATCAGATTCAACCCAGGTCAAAGCTTTTTTTTTGTTTTGTTTTTTTGGGGTTTTTTTTTGTTTTTTATTTCCCCCCCAAACGCCCCATATGGCAACTATTTGAGGATACTTCCTGTCAACTCCAGAATAAAAGTATTCTGGCTTGCTAACCACTCAACCTGCAGCTGCAGAGCTCTGTCCAAGCTATAACTGTTACTTCAGGAGCTGGAGCAGCCCTCCGGTAAACATGTAATTACTATTCACTGCACACACAAAGCAGAACTGTGTTCCTTTTGAGCAGCCCCAGCAGGCTTGATTTGAAGATTTCACTGTTCTTGAGAGACCTAATTTGCATGATTTCAGACAGGACTCTCCCTGAAATCCTTGCGTCTAAGGCATTGCCTCCTTACAATTGCCCCAGGCATCAATAGCTGGTCAGTACCCACAGCAGGTGAAGGAGAAATGGCTTTGGCCAGACTTACATCTGCCACGGGGATGAGAGTGTCAGCAAGGTGACCAATTCGGTTCTTTCTGTACAGCCAGGACATCAGCAGTATCCCCAGAACCACATCAATCAGCAGAGAGACAAAGATGTTGGCTTTCCTGCATGCAGGACAAAGAGAAACAGTGTTAGAGAAAAAGGAAGGACAATGTTTAATGTTTCAATGACAACTGTCGGCTTCATTTACATAGCATCTTTGATGTCCCAGGGACACCAGGACAATTTACCAAAGAGGCACGGTGTAGAGATCTTTTGACTTTCGCTAGTGTGCTGCCACCTCTGTGGCCAAACATGGAGCCACTCAGAGCCTGCCACACCACAAAACGTTTCTTATAAGGGGAGTAGAGAGTGGGATTGAAGCTACAAAGAGGAATGTTAGACAAAGTGTGTGTATATATATACTCAGGAGGATTTTACCAATACTAGGGGCATCAGCATCTGGAATATCCACATCGAGATCAGATGGCTTTCCAAGCGACAGACTTTAGTTGAATTAGTAGTCAATGCAATAAATAGTGTTTCTGGGTGCATAAACATACCCAGAAGGTCTCCTGAACTGTCCCCTCACTGCTAGAGTTTCTGAATGAAATTCCATGACGTGAGTTATTTGGGAAATCAGATTAAACAATCACAGTTACTTTTGGCCTTCAAATCTGCTAATCTATTTTAAGTGTTCCCTGGGAGTCTATTACTGCAGGATCAGAAAATCACACAGAACAACACTTGCTGCTTAATGGCCATAGGGCATTCAATATCTGTCTCAGATCTCTGCCTCTCCCTGTTCCACTCACTGTGCTGCATGTTTGCTTTTCTGTTACACTGACTTTGTTACTGCTTTTGGAGTCTCTGGTCTGCAGTTACTGAAAGAAAAATTCCCCAAAAGAGTGGGTGAAAGAGGGGAGCATTTAAACTGTTCTGCTTTTATGGAAAGTGCCACTGAATACTGATTGCAGTTTTTGGTTAACAGCAGCATATGTGAAAGCAACGAGCCTGTGGGAGTAGTGACAGCAAAGCACTACACAAATGGGTGGAGTACAAGCTTTCTGTGGGCAATATCCTAGTAGCCTTTCCCAGGCTAGGGAAAAAGGCATGTATCTAGCAACAGGCATAATTAATACAAACAGAGTGCAGAGTAAAGATCTGCAAACTAGCAGGGAGCAGAGCAAGCAAGGCAACATGACACGGCGCAGTGGGACCCCTTAGTGCTGTGCAGGCACAGGATCCATGGTTTGGGTTCCCCAGAGGAGACAGGGCTAGAGCAAAGACATGCGTGACACTCTGTGTATTCCATACCTCATTAGTTGAGTCTGGTTTTGAGCCTTCTGGCTGCTGCTGATAACCTGGAGGTGCTGCAGGCGGTGTCCCAGCTGCTCACAAGTTGAGAGTTTGCTCCATAAGAATGACAAAGGCCAAAACTTCAGCACCCTGCAGAAACACCATGGCAATGTACCCTTTTGCTTTTGCCATGTACGAAGCTGTACAGTGTACAAACTCCATGCAAAACATTCAGAGTAAAGTTAAGGTTGTGCAACCAGAGACGATGTCAACATACTATTATCAAAGAGTATTCGATGTTAACTACTCTCTTGAAGGTTAACAGAATTAAGACAGCCTTTCCAGATCAAGACATCTTAAGGAGACAACCCAATCTCTCATTTCCATTCTGTAAAACCAAGTGCCTCGCTCTTCCAAGGAAGCCAGAACACAATCCTGACTCCACCCTGTGCTTTGGGATTGCACACCATTCCGAGTCTCCAGGAGGCTAGGGTCAAGGCAGTCGTGTGGACGGCGCAACAACACAACATGGTGCAACTGCTTCACAAATCCCAGTATTACTAACCCCAAGTCTCTGTCTACTGTGAGCTTGGTATAACAAACAGCTGTTTTCTCCCTACAGTTTCTGTCCCTTTTTCCCTCTTTTCTTTCTCTTTCACTTAAGCCTTTCCTTTTTTTTTTCATTACTTTCTAATTCCTTTCTCATTTCTATATCTCTCCACTGCCTTGCCAAGGGTGACCAGCATTACATAGATAACATGACATTTAGCATCTAATTAGGTTTCAATCCACATTAGGCTTGTAGGGGAGGAAATACACGGTTCTTTTTTTAAGACTCAGAAGAAAAGTACTAAATGATGCTCAATTATTTTGGGGAGTTACTTCTATTACCACTTAACCTATAAAGAAAGGAACGATGGTGATTTGTGTAGATTTAAATGACACCACTGGATGCAGGCCAGCCAAAGAATGCGCAGTAGTGGTACAGCAACACAAAGCACCATGTCTGCTGTGGGGAATAAATACTGATGTGGACATAATTTTGATCACTTCTTCCCTGTACACAACAGTTGTTCCACCATTTTCAGTGTTTCACTGTTTCTTATTAAGGGTCCAGGAATCTGTGTTCACTTTTAGTCACTTCCTTCATTTACTCTCTCTTACCACTTTGGTGTGTTCCTTCAGTTCACATTCATTCCAAAAGCCAAAATTATTCCTGGTATCCTGCTTCGCTTTTGAAATTGCCCAGCTGTTTGAATCATTAGTGAGCGTGGCCTGGGGACGTCCCTGCCATGCGTGCACGCCTTCCCCGGGCTGCATCTGGAGGACTTCAGCCTGTCGGCCAGCAGCAGAGTGCCTTCAGGACTAGCCAGAATAAAAAGCTGGATGGGCAGACTGGGGCTGCTACTTATACATTCTACACAAATCACCAGGGTATGGCTCCTTCAAAATCCTGCTCGGTTCACTGTGATTGCTATTCCCTTCCTCCCCCCATCCCCCTGAGCCCTTTCAACCACCCTTCGCGCAAGGTTTGTCAGCTTAAAATACAGAGTGCTGAAGTCCCCCCTTCTCCCTCCCCATTCAAATTTCAGACACATTGGTTTTGAAATACATGCAGTGTACTGTGAATCATTCTTCTTAATTTGAGGCCTCCGAGTTACTCAGCTCTTCGTTACAGCCTCCCACCTTGAAGACAAATGAACGCATTGCTCTTCAGCTGACTTGTCAGGAGGTGATATCTAAAGTGGCGGAGGAAAGCGCACCGTGCAGGGGAGGGAGGCACGGGGCACGACTGCACTGGCCACTGATCTCAGAGACCTGGGCTCGCAGATTCACCAAGGCACAAGTACAGATGACTTTTCTCTTCCAATTACAGCCCAGCCCAGTGGTTACAAATCCTGGTGTGGCAAACCTTTGCTAGAGCAGAGAATTGCACTTGAAATGCAAAGAAGGGGGAAGGAGAAATGTTCTACCTGTGTGGCTATGTACAGATGACTGAAAGTGAAAAAATACTGATCAAGCCAACAGCTGCCAGACCACCTCAGTTCAAGCAGAACGCAACGGCTCTGAGGCCCTGTGCTAAACACTGACGATCTCACCATCCTCTCCAAGCAACCTTCCGTTGCTGCTCCACAGCTCCCCAAGCTGGAGGCAGCTAGCTTGTGAGTCACCCACCCATCAGACACCCCTGGTCCAAGGAAAGGACAGTCTGCTGCTCTCTTCTGCCCGGGGAACGTCTTGCACAAGCGAGAATGATTTCCAAAGCAGCCTCTCCCCCAGGAGCACCCCCCAACATGTGCACCCACTGGAGCCTGCAACGGGTAAACGCATCTCCTTGATTGAACAAGATGGGCCCAAAAGACACGTCAGAGGTCTGTGCTTGTTTGTACTACAACTGACTCTCTTTTCTTTTCACTTAACATCAGGAGGACAACCTATATTCCTCTTGTATACTTTCTTCGGAAAGTAAATACATATCCTTACTTCTTTAAACAAAAATACAAACACATTGCAAAAAGCTCAATAGAATAGTTGCAAGATGGGCTATGGTAACTCTCATCTCTAGGAGTACTGAGGAAGAAAGCCAAAAATATTTCTTGCGTCGTCTTCTACCCCTATGCATACCAACTATGCATTGCCAAAAATGCTGCCACTTGTTTACCACACAGTATATAGCATGATTTTCAGAAGCACAATGGAAAACCAACCAAATTAAAAAAAAAAAAACCACAAAAAACAGTGGTGCTGTGTCACTGCATTATTTAAGCAGCAGGACATCTTCAGGGTATTTCCAAATATAAGGAATTTTAGCAAGAAATTAACACATCCTGCATGAGCAAATCTTGATTTTCCAATTCAGAGAGTGGATTTTTCAGATATCAGATGAAAAGCAACCTTTCCAAATCTGGATCACATGCAAATATTAAAGCTCCGTTAACCAACACGCCTGCCTGTCTTTTTTCTCCTTGCTAGAAACTCTAGGAACAACCCTTCCCTTCTGGATGAGGAATCAGAGGTCATGGTGTTTGTAAATGGACTTTTTTTAAAAGGAGCATAGAGAGTTTATTGCCTCAATACTAAATCACTCCGATGTCCCCAACAGTGCACTGGAGACCTTCAGCGGTAACGGAAATCCTACAGACAAGTCCCTCTGAAGGATACATTGCAATGGCCACCCCGTAGCACAAGGTGGTGCTGAAGCAATGCCTTAATTCGAGACGTACAGGACTTGAGAGCGCTTGGTAAGCTTGGATGGATGTCAGTGCTCACTGCCAGGTGAGGCCCCAAGCCTCCGCAGCCTGAGAGGACATGACTGATCTCTCTCTTTAGCTTTTCAAAGCTGACTATCCCTGAATATCACAAAAACCTGGGAAAGAAAGCAGTCCTGTGACCAGAAGAAGCAGAAACCTGGTAGAACTTCTCTTATGGGACATCCTATCCCAACACAGGGAGGAGGGGATTGGAAGGGCATCTGCACTTAATGTCCTTGAACCCTCCCTGCCCTGTGTGTGTTGGCACAAAGGACGTTGTACCACATCACGTGGTAAACTGAACTAAATTACATTAAATGACTTAGAAGGTCAAGCAGGAGGTTTGTCATAAAGCCAGGTACTAACTTCTATTCTCTAAGACTGATGTTTTAAAACACCTGTAAGATAAGTAAATATCATGCTGATACTACGGGTAAATAAAACAAAGCAGAAAGAAACCTGTATCTACCTCCCAAGGTTAAGAACAAGTTCAGCCCGGGTTTATGCACAGCAAACCTCACATTCCGCCTGCTGGTACGTACAGCTGGATGCCAGCCTGGCTGCTGCTCTGGCTTAAAACGTCTGTACTGGGCTTAGGAATAGAGTAAGTCAGAATATAGCTGCTGATAAGCCAGGTAGCAGCTATCTGTGCCCAACCTGCCAGACTCAGCTCGAGCTTCCAAGTTAGGCTTAGACTGTGGCCTTCTGGAGATCTGTGAGACTTGGGCTGAACCTGACTCTAAGCCTTTTCGGAGTCCTAGCACTGATGAAGGTGGGCAAATCTGACCTTAAGACCAAGTGCCTAGGCAGAAAAGGATCGTTCTGTTTGTTGGCAGTCACACACAGTCCAGGGATAGCCAGAAAAAGGACCTTCAGAGTTAACTCCCAATCTTCTACCCAACCACTGAGTTCTGACTTAATTACCGTTAACAACCATTTATGCACAGTCAGTGCCTACAGAGCAGTCCAAGAAACCAGCGGACCCTGATTATACCAGGTTTGGGTTTGATCCTAAATCTCGTCCAACAGAGGAGTCAAAAACGGGATAGTTTTCCCTTTGCGTACCAAAAGGTGTAATCCAAGTGTTCAGAAAATCTTTGCATATGAAGAATTTCACTGTAATTTTTCACGACAGTATCATACAACTGGAAACCTGTTACAAGACTCCATTCCCCATACCCTTAGGCTGCACTTGAGAAGATTTATCCATGAATACAATAGTAGCTGTTATCCAAATTTCATCAATCAAAGTGTCCCTTTGCAGTGTGGAACCTGAACTCCACTTCCCTCTCTGGCATAATCTCACTAGGCAGGATGACCAGATGTGCTACCAAGCTTTACATGCAAAAGCTTCTCTCCTTCAAATCTGCTCAGAATTCCTCTTCAGTGCAAGCACCTGGCACATGTTACACTGGAAGCATCTATTCAGTGTCATGGTTGTTACAATGAGATTTCACTAGCAATTCATGCAGACCACCATTCCCTGTAACCTGCTTTAAGGTCCCAAGGTTGCAGCACCACTGACTTAGAGAGATGACGGATTTAGACGCACTATTTGCTGTTGTTTCACAGCCGCAGAGGGATTCATAGCAAACTGGGAGTAGGGAGTCCTAGCTATCGAGCCACTAAGGAGATCCTCATGTCCCTCCGTCAGCCATGGAATAGCTGGAAACCTAATGCTTCAGTTCTAATGAAACTGAAGTGGGGCTGAGCTAACCCTGCTGCAGCTGGGGAGGAGATCAGTGCCTCCCCAGAAAACCTCCCAGCTCCTTTCAGAGGTCTGCTATACCTGCAGGAGCCTTTGGCCTTGTGTTCTCAATGCAGCTCCCCAAACTTTAACAGCAGCTCTGCGGCAGCCTGTTTTCAACAGAAAGATTTTGTATCAACTGTGTTTCTCAATGGGGTTAAGCAGGAACCCTGCTAAACATGAATTACATTTCCATGCAAAACATAAGCTGACTGATGGCACATCACTTACCTGCTCCTGCAGACCCCGGAGATAAGTGAAAGCAGGAATGTCAGCAGCATGCACACAGGCACAGAGGCCTGCTTCATCAGCTCCACAATGATACTAGCTTCAACGCCATCCGACTGCCAGTGGGTCAATTTGATGGGCCCATCATCATATCTGTCCGTCATGAACAGTATCTTGCTCTTCGCAACTGTGTCAAAGATGGCAGAGAGCTTTAAAGCATCGTCTGCCTCCTGGTCAGTGGAGGTAGCTGTGTCCAGAGGGGGATGTAGATGGGAAAGCATGACTTTGCGCTGGTCATAGTATACTAAGATTATTTCTTCCTCCTTAAGGTTGTTGGAGTGTTTCCTAAGGGCAGAACAGCTCCAAAATTTGCTGTCTCCCTCTTTGCTTATCTGAATCCATGGCTCATGAGAGAATATTGTCCCAAGGTCTTCCAAGAACTCACTCAGACTCTCTTCTTTCTCCTGTTTGCTGTTGCTCCATGTGCCAAGCACAGAAACACTGACTTTAGTCACCCGTTGGACTTCACTGAGATACTGCTTCACCTGGACAGGAATAAAAGGGAAATGGACGACGGCAAGGATAACAGCAGAGCTCTGTTTTGAGATCCAGCAGCCGATCAAAATGCCACTTTCTGCTGAGGAGCAGCATGATGGAAAGAAGACCTTAAGTACCATGGCAGCAATCCTGGAAGAATGGTATACCTGCCCATAAACACAGAAATAAAATTTGAGAATGATGATTAAATGCAAGGAAAACTTGAGCTGACCAAAGTCACTAGTAAGGAGGCTCAATCAAGTTTTAACACACTCAGTCCAACCGCTCACATATCGACATTAGTGACAGGCAAACAGACACACACACATCACAGAAGTATTTAGGGGGTTCCTGATAATCAGCAGTCTTTGAAGTGAGGGGCAGTGAGCCTGGAGTTTCGCTGCAAAGTCCTTTTCCATGTCCTCGAGCAGTCTTTTATGACGGTACACTGATAAGCACAGCTCATCAGAGCAGCCAAGATCAGGAAGCCATCCAGCCTCAGATCTTGGATCTGACATCGGATGCACTTGAGCATGTCGTAGAGAAGGGACCACACAGCAGCACACCGTGATGCCTCTGGGGAACATTTCCTCCTATTACTGACCATCAAATATTGGTTTATGTTATGAAGCCAGATAATTTCAGAGCCTCCTTTATCATCTAGGAACCCAGAGCTGTGCTCTGCAACAAACTCGCTGAACAACCTTGGTCAGATCACTCGCATCCTCTTGTCTCACTCCCCTCATCTGGAAACAGCACCGATAATTTCGCCTAAAGAGACTACAGAGGTTAACTGATTGAAGTTTACCTAGTAGTTTCAATTCATTAGATACAAGACCCTAAAAGAGGAGAAGCATCTCTGCTTTATCAGGGCTCTTTATAATATTTTTCTTCACGTCATTAAGAAAATGTCTCAATGCCTTTGTAAGGCTTTTACAAAAAGGAGCTGTGAGGCAGTTGACAATGTCTCTTTAAATAAGGTGGAGGTTCCTAACAGAACTATAATTGCAGTAAGGAGGGCGCTGGCGCAGAACAGTCGGCATCCAGCGCCTGTTGTCCTTTCCTGTCCTTCAGTGCTTTGTTAGAGATGTGAAAACTCTGCAGGCCCCCGAGGCTGGCTCCTCTGCGAGGGACCCAGTCAATTGGAAAAGGGAACACTAAGTATATTTATAACGCGTAGAGAGGATGCACAATGTGGAGGTCCCTGGTGGGTTTGTTTTTCTCTCTTTTTAATATGGGACAATTGATCTACTAAATCTCAGCACCTGGCAATTTGCTACGGCATGGAGGAGGCGATGGGGAAGCAGCAAAGGCGAGTGATTAACCTGCTCCCAGCCCGGCCAAGCACAGCAGTAGGAATGCCTGCTCCCGGATGAGTTGTCAGCCCCTCGAGGCAGCAAAGTGAAGTTTGCTCGGTGCACCGCTCGCTCCTCCAATGGGAAAAGCACCACAGTTGCTGCATTTGCAAGAACTGATGTTTTTTTCCCCTGGGACTGAATTTTCCCTTTCACTGCAAAACTGCAAAGCACACGCCAAGACTTCCCCTCAAACCGGTGTAAGGGTGCTCGTGAGGGTTCTGTTCGCAGCACGCTGCTGGAAGCAGACAGTGCTTGCAGGTGCTGAGGGCACCAAGCACTGTCCCTCACTGCCCCACAGACCTTCCAGCCCATGGCAAGATCTGGACACCACAGAGGACTTCCACCTCTCCCTCCCTGACCAGAGGGATAACCTCAGAGAAGTGCAGTCTGCGAGGAAGCAGGATCTCAGGAGAACCTCAAATAACGTCTTTTTCCAAAGGATTGCATGCCTCCAGCAGAAGGGGAAGGGAAGCGGAAAGACGTATCAAAGGAAGGGTAGAAAAATGGCAGATGGGACATCCCGAGACTGTAAGGGTGCAGGACATGGGCGGGGGAACGACCACAGGCTTGCAGGGCAACTGAAAAACGTCATCTTTCACCAGACAAAGTTTAATGACTACTAGAGCGAAACAGACTGAAAACAAGACATGTAAGCTTACTTTTCACTTCTGTTGAAATAGCTAGACTCAGATATTTTGTGTTGGTTTTTTTTCCTGAAAGACCACAAAGACTTTGAAGGACATGTATCGTATCCAAAAGAGTTCTCCTGACACACATGGGAAACTTTGGTGAAAATCAGCTAATGGACAAATTTAATTACACTGGCCTCTAAAAAAGTTTGAAATAAAACCTGCCCCCTACATTTTGCTTTTATTTCTTTTAGAAAGACTGCAGTTTGTCCAAGGATACTGGCCAAAACAGTCTTCCCTTCATCACCTCTCCTGCCTCCTTGCCTAACTCAGATTGTTAAAGAAACTTTATCAGGTGAGATGAGATTGCTTCACAATTTAGCTTTAGTTTTGAAAAAGGATTTTCACTTTTTTTACCTAAGACCCACAGTGATATTCCCAGTAAAAATGAAATAAATTATATAAATACAGGGGCTCTGAAAGGCAAAATAACAGACTGAACATGTCGGGAACGTACACACACACACATATGCTCAGAAATTATTTAAAATAACATGAATTTAGTTAGAGTGATAACATTCTAGCTATACTGCAGTGCCAAAACCTTATAAGTGAAGTTTACCAACAACTGAATACTCTAAAAATTGAAATTGAGCTCGATATTTTAAAGAGCCCAGAGAAAAATGAAGAAAATAAGTACGTGAATGGGTTTTTTCAAGATATCTATTTTAATTACAAAAGCTACTACCAGTAATATCAGACAGATAACTTTTTAAAGTTGATTTTTTATTCTCCTTTTTCCTCAAGAGATGTCGCAGTTGTTTGAGAGCATCGCTACAAGACTTTTAGTGTCCCTGTACAGCCGTCCTTCTTACAGGTTTGACCATCCACCGGACATGTCAGAGAAGAATTACCAACTGACTCTTAATTCAAACCTATGTTTTTCACTGAGATCTCTTTTAAAGATAGCAACAATCATCTGAGAAAACATTTCATGAAGGAGAAACGCCTCTCATCCTTATCTTCTGTAGTTTGTGAGTTTTTCCTCTTACACCTTCACCAACCTCTTAAATTAACTTAGTTTTATGCAGCTGACTACCTTGGCTACAGCTCAGGTTAAATGTGCCCAAGCACTCATCTGCCCTTTGGCTGCTGCAGGTATGGCAGAGACGACTCCAGACTGTACAAAATACATCAGTAGTTGAAAACCAGCCGATCAACTGTTCATATGTTAATATGGAATACGGTAGTAGCCAGGGAGCTGGCCTGGGAGCTCAGGCGGCAGAGCTGCTATTCCCAAATCCACGACTGGTCGTGCATCCTACTTTATTCATTCCAACAGACTGTTTGAAATCCAAAGTTGATATTTTAAATGTCAACACAGTCAACTGTTTCTGTTAATTTTAACATAAACATCCTACCAATACTCTTAGACCATGTTCATAAAGTGCCTAAAGTCTTCCAGATCTGCCCATTTCTGCTGGAAAGCCCCAGCTTTTTCCTGAGATGCCAAAGAGCATCAACACAACCATCTCGGGCACAGCAAAAACAACAACAGACACCACCTAAAATGCATTAATGCAACCAGCAAATGAAGAAAGGAGCCCAGGACTGACTTATTTCAGAACTTCAGATGGAAAAGCACTGGTGAACAGCGGGACGTGGCCCCAGCCTCATCGGGCCAGCTTCCCCATTGCCACCAGCCGTGCCAAGGGTGCCGACCCCTTGGCAAACCCAGGCCCGAGCACCCCGACATCCTCCCACGGGGTTTAGGGCCACCAGGCCGGGAGATACAGCAAGCGCTGACACGGCTGTCCCGGGGGAGCAGCAGCAGGGCTCTCCCACCGCCCAGCCCACCGACTTCTTGCTCATCCAGCTTTCTGCGGCTTCTAAACGCGATCTTAGGGCACGGGTGGGCTGAAACACAGCAGCAACGGCATGCCTCCTCCCCGGCACCCCTTGTTCCAGCCCAAGGCAGATTTAACCACCACCACACACCCCCCGGCCCTGGGGCTGCCCCTGTCACGCCCGCGGGACCCTCCGCTGCCGCCCCGGCCCCCGCGATCCCCGGGCTGCCGCAGCTGCTCAGGGCTGACACCGCCGGCCAGGCCTCGGTGGCGGGTGGGGGGAGGGAACCCGCGGCCAGGCCGGGCCGGAAGGACCCCGCGGGCGGGCAGGCCTCCGC
>Ga0065711_1031606_pt1 | contig 29225 bp, 25 predicted proteins | sample Hoacrofraction12_FD_59098 | JGI IMG/M metagenome (GOLD analysis project Ga0065711, IMG submission 59098) | Hoatzin crop microbial communities from Cojedes, Venezuela - Epithelial fraction 12 v2 (version 2) | ecosystem: Host-associated > Birds > Digestive system > Esophagus > Crop | place... | reverse complement strand
CCTTATAAATGCTTACAAATATCTGCAGGGTGGGTGTCAGGAGGATGGGGCCAGACTCTTTTCAGTGGTGCCCAGCGACAGGACAAGGGGCAACGGGCACAAACTGAAGCAGAGGAAGTTCCGTCTGAACATGAGGAAGAGCTACTTCCCTCTGAGGGTGACGGAGCCCTGGAACAGGCTGCCCAGGGAGGTTGTGGAGTTTCCTTCTCTGGAGATGTTCAAGGCCCGCCTGGACAAGGTGCTGTGCAGCCTGCTGTAGGTGACCCTGCTTGGGCAGGGGGGTTGGACTGGATGACCCACAGAGGTCCCTGCCAACCCCGAACATTCTGTGATTCTGTGATTAAATGACACTAACTTTGGCCACTGCTGGGCTGGGCTGATTGAAAACATTTTCAGTGCCTCCTTACTTAGGCCTGGAATTACCTGGCCTGATTAAATCAGCATTAAGTGAGAGTCAAACGATTCTATAATTGCAGACATTCAGTCACTCTCAGATTGCCAGCTCCCTGTGTCATCCCAGATCTTCAGCATTTCACCGAGACTGTTTTGCCCCTGAGCCAGTGCTGCTGTGAGCGTTGCATCACGATCACACATGGGGCACTCTAAATCTGCCACTCGCACTATTATGGCCTCGGTTTTCCCATGGGTTCCCATTGCTTTTTGGTCCACATTGAATACAAATGGCAATTCTTTTGTAACCTGGCTTACACCGCTGTAGCCAGTGCTCATGTTCACCAAGAAGTTTTTAAAACATCAGCACAGTAAAAGGCAGAACAGTCAGGGAATATTTCTAGCAATTTGGACAGATTCCAAAATACTCAATTTTAACTCAAACTTCTACTCTGACGCAAATCCAAATGGCAGTTCTGCCAGAGCTGTGGCTTAGCAGGTGATTTGGGGTTTGGGGCAGATTGGATGCCCGGTGAACTCTGGCCATCTCCAGTTCTCAGCCACGTCACAGTTTTTTGTCTGATGTGTAAGCCAGGTGCACACCAAACGAAACGTGCTCGTTTCCTTTCGCTGGTAGCCGGGAACCACAGCAGCAGGCCCCCTCCGCATCCCACCCCCAAACTACCTGCCCACCACTGCTCGCCCCACCTTCGTCACGCCTGACGGTCTCGCCGCAGCTTTCCTGAGTGGCCCAGCCTGCCTCATCACCCTTGGGAAATCCGGTTTTTACGGTTGTGCTTAGATACGGTACGAAAAAGCCGAGGTTCGCAGTCTGCGTTTGTACATAATGGGTGCCCATGGGAAGCGGTGGGAATTCACCAAGCAGCACTGGGTACCTCCCCTCATTTCAGAGCGGGGCTCATGGCTACGTGAAAGCAACTGTCTGATTCCGCCGCTTCACCTGGATGTCTTGTTCTTGATCCAAGTCAGAACTTCTTGCTGCTGAGACTTGAGCCTTACTGGTTCTGTACGGTGACATAAATGACCATTGAAAGTGATTTTATAACAAATTCTAAGCTTGGACTGGAAAGAGAAGGATTAATTAAGGCTAAGGCAATGGACTATAAACCAGGAGATGTGTCTTCTGCTCCAGGCTTGCCACCTCCCGATTTCAGGAGAGATGAACCAGAGCTTTGTGGTTTTCCACTCTCCACTTTCAAAAGAATACTTTCCTTTTTCAGCAGTGCTGTTGTAGGGATAAGATGGGCCAGTTGGCCAGAGGTGCTTATGTCTTACAGTGACGTAATAAAAAAAAAACACCACCACATTAAGGTAATGGACACATTCAACTTGTTACAGCTCCAATTACAAGTTAACTAGGTTAAATGTGCAATTTACAGGGAGCTGAATTTGATTTTAAACACAATTCATAACATCATATTGCTGATTACTGTATTTGAATCCTAGGAAGTTTGAGCCAAACGTGTAAAAGCAGCCTCAGGGCTACTGATCACCAAAAAACTGTGAGGATTTATTAAGAGTCCCGCGCTGAGTGTTTCTGACATCTCTCAGCTCTCTCGCATGAGGGAAAGGCAGGCTAGCTGCAAACGCTGGCATTAAGGGCTGGCAGGTGTGAGCGGCATGCCTCGGTTTCCCGCCCCCCTGCACCCTTGGTCTCCACGTGGCCTTACTGTTGTTATGGAAATACTGATGTCACTCTGCTTTCTGGCTGGAGCAAGATAAGCAGGAGACCGAAGAGCCTGCCTGGTGAGAATGATCGAACAGCTTAGTTAGAAAACCATCCTTTGAAAGCTCCCTGGGCCCGAGAAACACAGTGGTGTTGCTGAGGCGGGAAAACCCAAACAATTCTTCACATTATTCAGTGCATGTAAGGGATAAATAAGAACAGGAGTTAAAGCCTGGAGACGCCGTTTGTCTTCTGATTTCACCATCCTTTGAATTCATCTGGATGATTCAGCGGCCGAAGAAAGCTCTTTGAAATGGTTCTAGACTATTCGTCTCTGAGACTTCCCCTCGTCATAATCTCCCTTGTCCCCAGTTTGGCTTTTTTCGAGAGGTGTGTGAAGAACAGCCAGCAGATGTTCTCCTTCCTCTGAAAACTCCTCTTTCCTTTTCTGCTGGGTTTGTCTGCCGAGGTGTTTGGGTGGCTTAGGCCAGCAGTCAGAGGGGAGCGGGGTGGAAGGCAGGAAGCACCTCTGCTCTGTACGTGCTGTGTTGCATCTGCTTCGTGGTGTCTTGCATCTGCTTCGTTGGCTAACTCCCTGAGCGGGGTTTGATTTGTGAGATGTTAGTCAGTTCCCCAAGGTGTGAACTTCTCGTGCTGCGATGGAAGCACCCCGCGAATCAGACTGAAAGCCAGTTCCGAGTGCAAGAAAACAGACCTAGGCTGCAGAGATCTTTGCGCGTTAGGTTGTTTCCTGTGATTTGCCCTGGACGGAGGTAGACTACATGCTGTAGATGGCAGAAGGGGATCACAGCACTGCCAGCCCATCCAGCACAGGGTTAGCACTCAGGAGACCAAGGGTGCCTTCCCAGCTTTGCTGCTGGTCTGCGGCGTGACATACAGAAGTCGTGTCACGTTGTCACATCTCAGCTTTCCCATACATAAAGTGGAATAATGATGCATATTTTGTGGAACACTTAGAAATATACAAATGCACTATAGTAGAATAAATTTTTGATGTTATTGGTTAACTTAATTTCCTGTAGGTGGCATATTTTTTGGTTAATATCCCAATCATTTAGCTACCTCTGTTTACACAGAATTATAACTTTTATAATACCTGTTACGGTTTTTTAAATTGTTAGTAGTGTTATACTGTTAATGTTTTCTTTGTCCTTTTAAGAGTGGTATCCCAAGTTATCCCAGTCTCCCCACAAATTGTCTTTGTCGTAGTGCACAACAATAAATAACTTTGAGAAAAACAGATGTAACCATCTCGCATTGAGAGCTACATAAACAAAACATTTTAGTGCTGACAATGGAAGCGTATTCTTAGGTAAACTAAGAGCTGCAGCGGGTTAAATTTAGCCTCAGTTGAAACTGATGTTACAGCTACATCTGGGACCTCTGGGACAGAAGTGTCACAGGAAGAGGAAGGTGAGGGCACAGAACAACCACATCTGCTGGATCTCAGAGCAAGATGCAGAGGGAGCAGGGGGTACCCACAGCATTGTTATGCCCCCGGTGTGAATTTGTGGCTACTTTTTCCTCCGGTGGTAGCCCCAGAGAAAACAGTTAGCACCTACATCGTTTGTCCTTCCAGTAGATCTTGAATGTAAGCTAAGGGATAGTTGATACTTGCACTGTCCTGGATCTCACCGAGCATCTGACCCAGTGTCAGAGTCCAATACTCTGTCATTAGGTGCTTTTAGATATTCCACACTTGGAGGGGGGGATTACTTTTTAATACCAGATTTACTTTCTTGAAATTATTTGACATTACTTGGGATTTTGATTTAGCAGAATGATACAGCAATGCACATAAATCACAGTACAAATACAAATTACACTTAGCAGACTATGGCAATTGCAGGAGACAGTTGACTCACAAAACAAATGTGTCCCTGTAATATGCTCACCGTCGTGACAGTGGACGTCCTCTGCTGCTGGGCAGCAATATACGATTTGAAGCCAGCTGGGGCGCCGGCCAAGAAAGGCTATCGTGAGAAGTCCCAGAAGTGAACAGTCTAGGACTATTTCAAAGAGGTTCCTCATGTATACGCTCTTCATCCTGGCCTGGCTAACACAGGAAGCCATTTGCGCTCTGCTGTTTAAGTCAGGGGTGAGCCGTTCTACAGCCGGTTAATTCACGCAGCTGATGTAGCCATTTGCCCAGAACGAAGGCCACCCTCCAGTCCCCTTTGTGTCAAGGGAAGCTCAGCTTTCTGTGCTGCAGCTGCGGTCAGTCGCTCCTGGTGTTCTTCCCTGAGCTTCGTGAGCACGCTGCCCTTGCCTGTCACTTCAGAGGCCTTTTCCATTGCTGGGATTCAGTGATCGGTCACACCCCGGACCTGTGTAAAACATTGCTTCGAACAATTATCAGAATGCCTCTACTCTTGTTGTCTGTGATCCGTGTATCTGCTTTTCCAGCAACTCTTCCTCAGCCAGCACCAATTGCCTTATCTGTTAGGAGGTTCGCTTTCTGGGTAGGTCGGGTTGAATTAATCTTCCTTTGCAGTTAGGTTCAATGACAACAAGGCATCCCTGAGGCTTCCCATTCCCGCTTAGCCTCTTGCTGAATTGCACTGACAGAACTGTTTTGCTTGGTCCCCTTTGCTCTCCAGCAAGGTAGGCTTCATGCCACCATAAGATGGGTGGAATAAATTGAGCTGGTTATTTTTTCTGATTTAAAAGGAGACAGTCAACTTTAAAATTAGTCATTCCCAAAGTAAAATGAATACAAATTATTACAAGTACTGTATCTGTTCTTGAGATTTCCTTATCAGGATTTTGTAATCCAAGCTGTAAGCATTTTGTCCCACCTCTAGCAATATGGAACACTCAAATAAAGTAGGAAACTGGATGAGAAGATGTGATGGAAAAAGCAATCAAAATGTATGTCCAATGTACAAAATACTTCATAAGGAATTCAAATTGCCCTCATGGCTACTCTTAGTAATATTAGATGGGTTTTGTAACATTAAAGAAATGAAAAACATCCATGGAAGTGAGAACAACTATGCAATTGACAACATTCCTCTACTTCACTGCGAATGTTCACACTTGAAAGAGAATGCTACAGCATTCACATAACTCATGCTGTCTTATCCTGCTGCACCTAGGAAATCTCATTTTTTAAAAAATATCACAAAATGCCATGGAAATTGTAGTCTCCAGAACTACTGCTGCAGAATTTTGATTAATTTTGCTGCAGAGGCTTGATTGGTTTCTTTTATTTTTGATGCCTGTATTTTCACTTAGACAGAGATTTTTGGAAGACCTTCGTTTTCTCTGAAAAACCCCAGTTTCAGTGTGTGCATCTGTCCATAAATGCAACCAACATATAAAGATACCAAATTAAATTCTGACTTTTCTCTGGTGAAAAATTGAAAACCTCATATTTCCGTAATTCACTGCATACTGCTAACACTTTTTTCTTTTCATGTCCATGCCTTTCTTGAATTTTTATTTTTTCACTCATTGATACCTGATAATATTGACTGGCTGCAGAGCCAGACAGCACTGTGAAGTGGATTATTATATCCTTGGAGGTGAGACAGAACAGAATCGGACAGCAAGAAATGTGTTTCTTTTAATTATTCTGTATATGCATCTGCATGTAGAAAAAGGACCCAAGAGAGCAAGAAAAATATTGTGTCTGGTTAAATATTTTTAAGAAAGCTACACCTTTTCCTTGTTAAATTTGCTAATAAAAGGGACACTCTCTGCTACCAAATGCCAAATGTTTGCACGTGTGCAATACAACTTTGGATTCTTCTCACTGCTGAATTCTAGGACGGCCATCCCTTGAATGTAGGAATGTCGCTGTTGCTTACATAGAGTAGTTACTGCTGCTTTGCAGTAAGGAATTTGTTGTCTAAATAAGGGAAGGCAAAATTCTTCAGTTTCTTGAACTGTAAATTGGGTGAGCACATGCAGAGAACTGAGACTTAGAATTCCTCATCTGATGTATACATGTTTTCTTATCAGCCAAAGTAAACCATGGCGTACTTTTTCAGACCATGTTCCTCAGTGCTTAATAACGTTATCCTTGGCACAAGCCAGGAGTATTTGAATTAAGATCTAGTGTGTAAATCCACACAAAGTAATTTTAGTTGAAGGTAGGCCTGGATAAGTCTAGACTAGCTCTTTCAGAGCACTCAGCAGAGGTGCTCTGGTTTCTTACCAGAGGAACTCTAAAGGTTCATTTCCTGAATGTGAGGACTTGGTTGTCAAGGGAGAGTATTTCTAGAAGCGCGTATAGTTCAGTCTGCATTCTCTGTGTTGCGATCACAGATTCAAAATTTTGACTGAACATTCTTTGACACAGTGCTAATTTTCTGTCTCTTCAAATTCATGCACCCACATACCCTGAGTTTAACAGAATGTTTAGGTTTTAACTTCCAAATGCTGATATAAACTTTGATAGGAAAAAAATGCAAAACTCTGTGTTGTGCGTTGTTTACAGTGGCTTCAGAGAGAAACTAGATTCCAGGTAACTGGGAAATCCCATTTCTAAGTAGAAATTAAAGAAGAAAGAACAAGTGAGAGGAAAAAGAGGTAGAAAGAAGAAAAAGAGGCCATGGAAAAATAATGCTTTTTTCCACTGAACCTTTATGATAAGGTCTGGTATTTCAGCTTGCAATATATGTACACCTTTCACAAATGACAGAGAAGGTGGTGGAATTTGAAAGGAGCTGGTCTGAGCAAGGAAGGAGAAAGGAGACCACTCTATTCAAAGGAGTCGCTAAAAGAGAGGAGATGAGAGAATAAAATGGAACATAGTGAAGGATTGCACTTCTTTATGCTGTGTCTACTGGTGCAAGCCAGAGTAAATAAAAAATCCACATGGTTCAAACGGCCAGGTAGGCGCGTAAGTCCATGCTCTGTGGCAGAAACATAAGGAGGAAGGTAGTCATTTGTGGCCCAGCCATAGCGTGGAAGATATCTAGCTGAGAAGACACAGCTGGCCACTGAAGTGGATGCCAAACATACTGACTGTTTCAGCTGGCGGAAACGGGCCTTTAAGGGCAGTCAGAGACACCCAAATATTGTTTAATGCCAGTCTGAAAAATTTTGAAGCTTTCAGACGGTAAGGACTGGCACAGTTGTAAGCTGCCTCATACTTCTCCTGTGGCCATGGAAATACTGTGTGGATGAGAGTGCCACTGGTAAAATGGCTTACCCTGAATTCTAGCAGGTTAAATCAAGTCCCTGCCATTCTGTTGTTACCTAACTGAGCTAGAAATACGTGAATAAGCTCATGTCTATCTTGATGAGCATACCTGTAGCTATGCCTGCGATTTTGAACTCTACCACGAACTTACGCTTGCGTCAGTACAAAGTGTAAAAGATATTCTCCAGATGCAAACCCTTCTTATACCAAAGCCATTTTTAGGCATTCAGAGGGGATGAGCTGAGGAAATTCTGCCGCTAGAATTAGTCCTGACTGCTGAAATAGAAGGAGTGGACAAATGACATACCCACATGCTGTGTCCCCACATTTTTTCTAGTACTCACTGTGCTGTTTATACTGACATGTACACAATTTTTCGTATGAACTTGCTGCAGATGGTGGCTGAGGAGCAATGCTAGGCAAAAAGACTAGTTGTTTTGAGTCCTCAGACAGGTTCAGAAAACGCAAAATGCTCCAAAATACCTGTGCATAAATTCCCTCTGTTCTGGGCTTCTCCTGACACGCTTTCTTTTATAATGTGTGTCTCCTTCATTCTGTGGGAAGATATACACTTGGAGTAGCTGTGATGGTATGCTGATTGTAAGAAACAAAACCACAGCAGGGTAAGGATTTAGAGCCTATGTTTTCAATCTAAGCTGAAATTAGAAGTATCCTTAGTAATGAGGCTGCAAAAGAGCCTATTAGATAGCAGTAACCATCACTTATGGAGCAACAGTAGCCCTCAACAGAGACAATAAGACAAGCTTTAGTGGCATGATGGAAAAAACACTTAACCTCATGTTAATATTCACTTAGTTTATGCCACTGGCGAAGCTAGTAGCTGCCATTGACAACATCCTGCTGAGATCAGTGTACATACTGATTCTCTGCAGTCGCCAAGACCAATCAGAATTTCACCTACTACTCACACACAGCTCCTTAATGTGGAAACAGCCTTTGTGCCAAGGGACAAAGTGGTGGATAATGAATCATTATGCATTTCCATTTTTTTTTTACTTCTGAGACTGATCCGCTCAAAATCTGGAACTGGTTTCAAAGACCCTGAAAGGTGTGCACTCAGCATTGAGGACGCACTGAAAAGCATAATGGTGATGGAAATTGAAGACAACGACCTGCTGAGGGGCAGAGCTTCAAACAGTGCCGTGTATCACCAGAAGGATTCAGTATCTATGGCAAATATATTATTGTGGATGTCAGATCCAGCACTGGGCCACCAGATATTCACTTGAAGATGAAAACCACTCCAAATCCAAAGAAGCCAAAGGGCGCAGAGGATGAGGCCACTACTTGAAGGCAAGCGAGAGTTAGAAGAGGTTTCCTTTTATGCAGACAGATTCTGTAACCTTGTCATTGCAATGGTTCATAAAGAGATTAATGAAAAGTCAGATGGCCTTGACCTTTGTTTTGCTGTTCTTGGAATGCCTAGTTATAACTCTGTTGGACTGGGTACAAATAAAGATAAAAATAATCCATCAGCAGATGTTACTCATGTCAATATGAAAGAAACAAAATATGAGGAGAGTCCACCTTCCACGAAGACATTTTCTATAAAGAAACAAACTAGTCTTCCAGTAGAAATGAGCTTTTCCAGAAGGCAGGGGTAGGTCAACATGAGAAGGAAAAATGCCATCGCAAAAATGTTTTGGCCAAGATGAATTTGCAAATAATTTAAGATAAGAGATACTAATTTATGCAAATAATGTGTTTTCAGTCATTGTGGTCTCAGTTATGAAGACCATGCAAGGTCAGGCAAATGATTCAAATATAGCTTTTATTGCACTGAAAACTTGTTACTGAAGCACTCTCAGGCTGCGGTTTCAGACTTAATAGGCTCCTCTGTGAAAAACTTACATGATGTAGCAGGCAAACTCTTGACTAATTCAGATTTTGCTTCTGCATTGAAGCCTACTCTGTTCACTCTAGGCAGTCATAAAGCTGCAGAAATTCTACATGCAATGTTGAATCATTTGCATTCTACCTTGATACCGCAGAAACCTGGAGGAGATAACGTCTAGCATATGCCTCTGTGAAGACAGGTTCAAGAAGAGATGCAAAGGCTCAAAATGAAGGTTTGCAGCAACGAAGACTGAAACATTGCCAAAAGAAAAAGAAATGACCTGTGAAGACACAGTGGGTAACCACGTTATTAAGCAAGGGTTTACCCTGTGGCATGAAAACCAAAACCAGTGCAGCCAATGCTCAGAATCATAACCAGGGAGGGAAGCTGAAACAAGATCACCAAAGAATATGCCCTGGAGTTGATAAATTTGGGATGTAGCCAAAATGTTACCAGATTTATGGGCTTGATTGTGATTGCATTATTGCCCATAAAGTTTTGTCTAATCTAGCAGAAGAATGCCAACAGGAAAGCAACAGAAGGTGGCAAAGCTAGCAAAGCAGGTCCCACTGCCTTTGGGTTGTTGTTACAGGGGTCCCATGATCCCACCTTCCAAAGCAGATCCCACTGCCTTTGGATTGTTGTTACAGGGGTCGCTTGATCCCACCTTCCAAACATTTGCGCAAGGATGTCAGGATCCGTAAAAAGAAGCTGAAGAACCAGAATCACAGAAGTCAGACACTGAAAGGCAGAAGCCTGAAAATGACATGTCAAGTGCTACATTAATGCTAATCCAGTAGTTAATAAACAAAAACGGAAGAGGTTTATTTGTTTGTAAAGTAGAAGGTCAGCCTGGAAGTCCAATTGTTGATGAAACAAGCCAAAATACTGGCAAAAGCACTGAGGGGCATATTGGCCTTTGAGACATTGAGCAATCCTGTGAAGAGGCAGTATCTGGACTGACTGAAATGCTTACTGATCAACTCGACCTGAGCAGAGAAGATGGCAGCAGCTCACAATTTATTGGCAGTCTGGTGGATACAGTGCTAAAGCTGTGTCTTATGATAGTTAAATACAGCAACTCTGAGTCTCTTCTGGCAGAGTTGAGGAGCAGGGAGGATGGCACGAGATCAGTAGGCTCTAAGGTCTGGGGACCGCTGACTCCGTGGCTGGATCCAGTAAAGGTATCAGGACACAGTGTGGTGGTGGTGAACCAGGATCCTTCTGAAAATGTGTGTAAGAGCTCTGAGCCCTCTTGCAGTGGATGATTGCCTCTCAGGCAGACGTGCCTGTGCTCTGCTTCTCGGATGGGGATGAGTTTGTGAATAAGCAAGCCAGAAACTAGAACGCGATTGGACTTACTTATTTGGTTGGTTCCCCCAATCTTGCTGCCTTATGGGGAACAAAACTATTTTCCTCAAGAAAACATTTTCTAGACATTTCTCTTTTTAAGCTAGTGCCTTGAGTAGCAGTGTGGGCTATTACTAATCTACTGTCTTGTTATGAAATAGCAAACTAACAGGAAACAAGGATGTACCTTTAGCTCAGCACAAAGATGGTACAAAATTGTCTTGTGTGCTGTATTTCCCACAAATTCAGTGGATCTAATTTTAAAGGTAACAATATGTTTGCTTTCAACTTTTATTGTGTAAATTAAGATGTTTACATTCAGAAATGTTCTAATGGCAATGCCATTTAGTAAAGAAATATTTACATTATAAACATTATGAGTTGTTCACTAACATTTTTACCCATGTTACTGAATTGCTGTGGATCCAAATAATTCAGAATCCCAAATTACTTTTCACCCTATATTTATTATATATTTACTATATTTCTTTCAACTTGGACAGTGAAGAGTAGTAGCAGTCTGAGTTGTGTTTGGAGTCTTTTCCCCTTTACTAAAGACCTAGTGGACAACAGCTCTTCATCTCTTGTAATCCATTTGGCAGCCTCTTACAGAATCCAACCATGGAGAATGATGCAAGTAGATGGAATGATGCAAGCAAGATGGAAGTAGAGGACTGAGGTTAGGTCTGCTACATCATGCTCGCTCACACACACAGACACATGCATGTGCAGAGTCCCTTCAGTTCCCCCTTAAAATAACTGACCTTATCAGTGCATCTGATATTTCACACCTGTATGTTGCTTCTGTTGTGTTTCTGGTTTTCTGCAGCTTCAGAAACTGTCATCAGTAGCAGTGGAGAAGGGATATAAAGTAGGAGAAATTTTACAAGCAATGCTGAAATACAAGAAGGAAGGGTGGTCTGGTGAGGCTGTAGGCAACTCTGTTCAGTTGCCTGTCTGCTTAAAAACTCGTGAGCAGGGCCATTGCCTCTCATGTCCTTGCCAGCAGCATGATGCTGGGCCAGCAAAGCAGAGCATGCTGATGTCAGCCAAGAACTTAGCAGAACTTCATCATCTCAGACTCATTTATACACCAGTGATTTGTGGGAGCTGATATTAATTATGCTACTGCTGCTTGGCAAAAATATGAATTAAAGAAGCATGCAGAATAGCTGGGGAAATCTATCTGAAAATACGTTGGTCACAGAAACTACCGTTTGCCTGCCTCCTTGAAGAAAATATTGTGTGCTTTTCTTGGCTGCCTCCACCAGAGAGTTCCTGTCCTTCCTGAGCATCTTTCTTCAGGTGGAGTTTGGCCCAGTGCAGAGGGACCTAAGTTCTGTACCTGGAGTTTTCACTGTGCTTGGAGTCAAGCCCAGGAGATACTGAGTCACTACAAGGTTTGTTGCTCCTCTGTAGAGGCTGAATGCAAGACAGCTTGATTCTCCCTCCTTTCATTAGATAACTGCCCATGAAAAGAATGAGCAAGTGGAAGCATCCAAGAAAGAGCAAGCTCCTTGCTCTCTGGAGCCACTTGGGGTTTGCAGCACACCAGCCTGACACTCATGCGCTCCGGCCAGTCCTTGTCCCCCAGCAAGCGCTATGGTTTTAGCATTCCTCAAGCTTCACTCTTTAGCTACTTGAAAGCATTTGCGAGTTTGAGACTGCTGTCTAAACAACCAAGGCTTTTGTCCTGTAATGCATAGTCTGTTCTTTAGAAATCTGCATAGTGACATGAGGAAAATCACAGAGATCCACGAAGAGCACGTTGTGACACAAGTCTAGGGACTGGAGGTTAAGAGTGATTTTATATAATGTGGGAAAATAGAGAAAATAGTATATTATTGAAATTTTTAGATAATGCCAATAAGAAAAAACCAAAAATTATGACCTACAAAAAAATTATAACAGAAGGAGAGATTGCATACAGTATCAGGAAAGACAGAATATTATAATGTTTATAATATAATTTATAATATCAGGAAAGACAGAATTTAGAAAAATGCAAGGCAGCTGTAAAAAAAAAATGAAATCCAACTACACAGTGGAAAGCAGAAGCCAGGAAAACAGCACCAAAAGAGACCAAGGAGTGACAGTGAAGGTCAAGTGAGATGGCTTTTCAATACACTGTTATACAGAGGCAGAGACACTATAGGGAAGTATGTTAATGCCTGACTTAACAAAGTAGAAGGGTGCCATAGTCCTCAGTCGTATGTACGCCCCCATAAGAGCTCCTTGAACAGTAAATCTGGTCTAAGAAACTAAGAATAATACTGAAATAATGGAGCAAATTTAGAAAACAAAAAAATTGGCAATGGGCTACAAGATGTGATTCTTTGAAGCATTAAGTATATCGATGTGGGTTACAAGATTTCATGTCAGTGGACATATAACATGATGTCTACTTGTACAAGAGATCTTCAGATATTAAAGCAAGAGAGGAATTTATTTAGAAATGTACTAGAAGGCGTAACTAAAATAGCAGAAGTAAAGTAAATACCAGTAAGTAATCACAACCCTTCATCGGGATTTATAACTGTGTACTTCATAGCTGATCCTGGCCAGTCATTTGTGTTACTTTATGAACACTTACATAGCCAGTAGACGTTCATTAAGGTTACAAAGAAGGTCAGTGAATTGAGAACTCACACGTTTCTGTTCCTTGCAGCCTATTGAATGCATTTTTGCCCAAGTTTTATTGTGCTTGCACTAGCATGAAATCTGGAATGGCTCTGTTGAGTTCAGTAAATAAACTGACCCTCTGCACCCTAAAGGACTCCTGCGACAGAACCAGGACCCTGGCGGGGAGGCAGCGTGAGTCTTGGGTAACCTGGGCTCTGTCTTCCCAGATGGCTCGGTTCCCTGCATGGGCAGATTTTGCCAGTCCAGTATGTCTCAGCAGGAAACTGGCATGCCAGCAGTCATGCTGTATTTTTCCGCCACTGAAGGCTCTCAGAGAGGATCCTGCCCAGTGAACTCAGTAAATTATTTTTTCCAACACAGCTTCTTTGTGCTTAATCTGGTGAAGCCCAACATCAGACCCTTTCCATGTGTTCATAAGATACAGTGATAGAAAGAAAAAATATCAGATAACAAAATTCCTTTCACAGTGAACAGGAAAAGTTTCATGGAGAAAAGCACTCTGCACAGCTGGAGGACCACACAGATCAGCCTCATTTGCCAGAGTATAGCAATGATCTCATTTCAGTGCATGATGTAGTTAAAACAGGGAGGTCTAATTAAAGCTTGCTTTGGATGGAGAAATAATATCAAGAGCAGGGAGAAGTGGAAGGGTTGGTTTATTCTGTGGCTATCATCTTAACAGAGCTAGGAGACAGGGAGACAGACTTTTCAGGTTGTAGGTTAGTTCCTTTAGAAACATTACCTTCTGTTTCCTTCCAAATGGATGAGTAAAAGCTGTCAAGAGCCCATGGGAACCTCCAGCTGGAGCAGTTAGAAGAGGACACACCAATCACAAAGTGAGTATTGGAGGCAAAGGGAACCAATTTTTATAGCTGGTAACAGGACATCTAACTCCTGCATGTAAGCACAAATAAGTTCACTATGGGAGCCTGTAGATCTCACACAGAGCGAACACAGACTTTCCCATTGCTGCCATCAGCTGATGTAAGGTCTTTCATGAAGTCGTACTGTGCTTGGACGTGTGCTTATGGCAGGAGCTGCTGGGAATGCCACTGACAGAATGGAAAACTTTGTGTTAAAGAAAACATCTAAAACAAAATTATTGCTCCTGGATGCTGAGAAAATAAAAGTCTCTGAAATGAATATGTTGCTTTTCTCTGTAACTAGCTAAAAAGGTGTTGCCAACAGTACACTGGGTGGCGTGTAGTATTTCTGTCATCTCTGTCTACCCACATTTTTCAGTTCCTTGCATAAGCAGGGGTCTGGAGTTTGAATTGGTTGCTTTTCTCAGGTGGAGGAGGAATTTTCCTCAATGGCTTTAGATCTCCTTGGGAACACACAGGTAGAGAACATAGCTGGTAGCCAAGGCAGTTAAAAGAGACTAATAATTTGCAAGAATTGAAAAACTAAGAGAATGTCAATATCTGTCTTCATGGTTTTCTTACCAGTTCTTCATGCTGCTTTCTATGATTTGTCTCATCACCTGAATTCTTCCCCACCTACTTGCCTTGCTTTTTCTTCCAACTAATCTCAGAAATTGTTAATATCCATTATTGGTACAATTCTGTATCCGCAGAAGCCAGCAAGAGGAATCTTAATGTTTACTAATGTCAGTGAATCAAGACCTTGCTCAGACTGCCTTGCTACACATAAATTGTGGAGGAGTGGAAGGGTGCCTGTTACCTTACTCACTCTGTTGGAAAACAGTGTTCAGCCAGATCGTCATCAGGCCGTATCTCTAGAGCTGGTTGTTGGTCTCCAGGTGAAGCTTCAGGGACTTAATACCAAAGCTGTTTCCCAGGGCAGGTGGTCAGTTTGATTTTGCATTGTAAAATAGCCTGAATTTCTATGCGCTTCCAGCTAAATTTTCAATTGAGGTATAAATCAGCTGGTAGACTGTTACTGTGAGTGCTGGGGGATTTATTTGTGTGCCTCGGTTGCAGCAGCAGCAAACCTGAATTTGAAAGTCCCAGCTGAGTTCCGTGCATTACAGTGGTGCTTTAAACACATCAATCTAATTCGCTGTCCTCAATCAGCCAGAAGACTCCTTTGTAACACAAATGATTTCCAGGTTTTGCTTTCCCACTGAGGATATTATTTCAGATTATATTTCCCCAAGTATGTTAGCATGTATGTTCCAACCTGAATCCTGTTTTATTTTCGTCCCACATTTCAAATGCCTGTGTGTTATTTCTCTGTCATCTTTCATTTGCAGTTCTTCATCTCATATGTATATTTTCTTAAACTTTAGTTTGTATATAAATGGATTTAAAACATTACTGCACACCTTCCCTATTTTAGCATGTTCTTGGCTAACACTCCTTTCTGTTTGTAGGCACAGAATCAAAGAAGATAAATTTACAGGAGACCCAAACAGGTCTGCTGGTCTATTCCCCTGCTCCGCCATAGCATCAGCACTACCTAAATTGTTCCTAGCAAACATTTGCCCAGTCTCTGCTTAAAAGTCTCCAAAATTAAAAATTCCATGATTTCGTTAGGCAGCGTCTTCTGTCGAATTCTATTAACCAGCCTTACTAATAGAAAAAAAATGTCACAGTGTTTAGTTTAGCTTTCACCTGAAAGACTTGCAATGGCTGAATAATCACCACTGTGATCCTTCATCTTAACCAGTTTTCATTCCAATGTCTTCTTTCAGGTTGACCTGAAATCCGTGCCCCCTTAAAGATATGCTTCTTAGTAATTTTTAGTGAGGGTGAAAGACATTCCTTAACAGTCTCATTATTACTTGTTTGTTTGTTTGTTTTCCAGGTTTAGCTTGAGAGTGGTCCATAACAAAAGAGGATTTCAGAAGAGATCTCAAGGAAGCGCCGTGTCTTGCCATTTTAAAAGGTTTAACAGCACAGCAACAACAATAGCTAACAGCCACACAAAGACATTTTAGGAAACATTTTACACAAAGGACACAGGGAGAGCAGATTCTAAGAAATCTCAGTTGTATTTGGCAGTGTAGTGGTTGTAGGTCGATTCTTGGATTTTTATTTTAAAGCAGCAGTCCACTGCTGGTGAAGGGAGTCAGCCTGACAGCCACACTGCCTTCAGCTTGCAGCCCTCTGGACCAAATACCTGTCGGAAAACAGAGTGGGGTTCGCATTCATCTGACTGTTCCTCCACACCCCTCGGTGGGGGGCACGCGTGGACTGATAAATTCATTATTGTTGCCTTCATGCCCTTTCCTTCCTGGTCTTCTGACCCCAGACCACTATGAAGAATGAAAACTATTTTGTGTCTGCAGCCATTGGTCACGGAACACGTTGCTTCAACCATCTTCTCGTTTAATGCGACTCACTGAATAGCCATTGGTTGGTAGCAACTTCTGGTAACTATGGGCCTCAACTGGATCTCATCCAGTCTCTCGCAGACCAATTCAACACTCAGAGAGACAGAGAAATCTTTCCGTCAACTTTAAAAAGCATTAGCTTGCACTGTCTCCGTAGACTTCACCTTCTAGCACAATATTCTGAGCCATTTAGCTGTTACTTGCAAACTTTTAAAGCCTATCTATCACTTAGACACAAGTAAAGCTAAAGATTTCTTCTAAAAATGCCTGAAAATTGTATTTTAATTTTACCTTAATCCATAAATATTTCACACTGGTGCGTTGCTGAAGACAGTCAGGCCCCTAGACAAGCCAGAAGATTTTAGCAGGATTACATTAGCGCAGGGCAGAGATGACCCCTGGAGGACTAATAAATGCTGGCATGGCAGTGTGCTGGGTCTTTAAAGAAAGGTTCCTCTGCCTTTAACCAAGTGTCTCACAGGTTCAGATTATTAAATGCTTTTTAGGAGTTCACGAACAGGGAAGCAGGGCTGGCAGAGAGCTGGTGAAGGGCAGGGTGGTGTTAACGCTAGTTCTGTTACTGGGGTCAAGGGAAAGCTGTGCTTAGCCTGTTCACCCCTTTCTCTGTTTGAGCCACTTCCAAATCCCTCCTGGACAGTGGGAAACTGCATGTGTCAGCTGATCTCAGAACGATCAGCGTCCGTCTGTGTTCAGTTTCTCTTCTACCATTTGTTTGCTCCCTTTTCTCACTTTCTTCCTTTCAGGCCATTCTTTCTCCCTATCTTTTCTACTCTTTCAGATTCTTTCACCTGTATCTCTTTTCACTCCCATCTGCACTCTTCTTGATCGGGTTGTTTCTTATAATCTATTTATTTACGTGTTATTATTCCCATTTCAGTAGCACCAGTGGGCCTGAACTGAGTTCCCACTGTACGGTTTACACGCATAGCAAGAGACAGTCCCCACCCTGAAGAGCTCATACTGTGAGAGGGCAAGAAAAGAGAAGCAAAAGGAGTTTCCCAAGGTCCTGCAGCAGGTCAGTGGCAGAGCAGAAATGAGTGCTGAAGCCTCTCAGCCTGGTGTCCTGAGTCTCAGCCTAGTCCCTGTCTGTTATACCTGTTACTTTTCTTCCTCTTTCTGTGTGTGAAAGTACGGATTTTGTTCCTGGCAGTCTTGATCATCTGTCCATGCCAGACCAGCCTGGGGAATGGCAGGCAGAGTTTTTGCATTATTATTGTGTGGTGTTGTCTTCCCACACCTTTTCCCAGAACTTTGTCCCCAAAGCTGAGACATCTCGTGGGATTTGCATATGAAAGTGCTGTGCTATGTCTGCTTTAGCTCCAAAGCCTGGATACACTTGGTGCGCTGTGTGAGCAAGGCTGAGCCTGGTCTCAAAGCCAAACTTGTCCACTGCTGTTTAGCTTTCAGCACTCTCTGGAGGAGGAGAGTCTGAATGCTCTCTGCTCCTTAAGGGGTATCAGAGCTCCTTTATGTAAGACGTATGACACAGGGATAAGGGGAAACAACACAGCCTATGCTATTTACATACCTTGGGTTCAGCTTTCTTAGCCACAGAGTAGACACTCTGAGCCCTTGTTACAACCAGTCTTGTGGACAGAAACTCGCTGAGCCTGGCCTGCTTAACCCTTCTTCTCACCTCTCAATACAGCTATAACACCAGCCATTCCTCCACTTACAACAGCAGCTGGGAAAACTCAGGAATTAACACATTTCTAGACTAATTTGCTTCAGAGCTGTGTTGCCCTTTGAGAATGAGGGATGAAAATATCTTCTTAACCTCTTCCACCTTGCCTGTGCCACCTTTACCACCTCAGCTTTTGGTGGAAGCTCTGCAGGCTTCCTTCCAAGAGCTCGTATGTGAAATAACCAGGGAGGTCCGTGCAAAAAAGCACCTTACAAGACTAATCCTGAGAGATTTTCCCCTCTCCCTCCTCCTTTTCCTAAATATTCTGCTCACTGGGTCTAAACATAGGGTATTATCACTTCAACAGTCACCAGGTAAAAAAAAGCCTGTATTTTCAGTCACTTGAACAAGTGCTTGTTTAAATGGTCCTTTTCCAGCCCTGTGGAAAGAAAGCTAAATTTATAATCAGTAACTTTGTCAAAGTCAGTCTGGGCCGTATTAGCATCCAAGAAAGCAAAACAAAGAAAAAGCCCAGACCCAGCACACAAGCTTATTGAGTGGCAAACAGAAGGCATAAAATTAAGAAAGAATCTCCGTGGACAGTTTCCTCTCCACAGAAACTCCTGAGCTTGGAGACGCTTTGACAAGCCAAATGCTGGGGTTGTATGATTATAGGTGCTGCTGTCAGTAGATTTATTTTGTGGGTCTTTGCAGAGATTATCTCCAGTTCCGTGGTTTTGTATTCTGATGCAGGGCGCATTTTGTATTTCGGTTGCGTATGTGTTGGAGATATTCATTAGGCTTTCAGAAGGATATTCCATAGCTGTAAGCCTTTTAAATCACATACAATGTGTTTCTTATTTCCCTATGGCATTCTGCTTGCATCTGCTTGGTATGTGGAACGTCCAGGCCAGCCGCATTTCAGTGGACCGTTTGTCTCCCAGTGATGGAGCACGTGGCTGATAATACAGGGACATGTAAGCATTCATGGTGCTTTTCTTTTGAAAGCACGTGCCTAGTGTTTAACACAGTCAATACTTTTAGGGACAAAAACAAGACAGAATTGTCCTCTGTGCCCAAGAAGAAGGGAAAGTATTGGAGCATTTGTGCTTACGGAAACTTTGCATTTAAGGTTCATAGAAAATAGACTTGAAATTCCTCTTCCTAAGGCAACGATGAGGTTTCACAAAGAATGTTGATTATGTTTGCTAGTTTATTTGCTAGAAAAAACCCTGGATCTGTCTCAGTGGCTACAGAATCAGTGCATTCCTGCTTCACAGTGAAATAGTTTACTGAGGGCTGCAGCAGGCAGAGCGAAGCCTGAGGAGAGAAATGCTGCAAGAATGTCCGAGAGAGAAATCCTCTTTTTTTCGTTTCTGCATTCATGGCAAAGGAGCAATGAGAAAAGCCTGAGACATGGGCTGGGATTCCTTAAATTCCTCAAACACCATGCAGCTGCCTAAATGCCCTTGCCTCTACCAAGTGTTTTCCCACAGGTCACTAAGCATCTGAACATCTGCTGCTGGATAGATGTACTCCACTCCTTTCCCTGACCAGAGTGAGTGCATTGAACTCTAGTAAAGCTCTGTGAGTCTCCCCGGGAGCTCTCCATGTAGTTCGCTGCACAGTTGAGTCTAATCAATGTTTTCAGAGCACGCTTCCTAGGTGAGGCTCCACACACAGAAGCCAGAAAAGGAGTTTCTTTCCTTGCCTCATGCTGCGCACTTGAATGAAATAGTTAACATCCAGGGTCATCTCTCTCTCCAGCCCAAGCACGTGTGTATTCGTGTCTCCAAAGCAGATGGTGAATACTCAGGTCAACGACTTTCAAAGAAGAGAGTAAGACAGCCTCCCTTGCACAGATAACTCTGTGGTTGGATGCTCAGATCAGAGGCAGTAACCACAGCACACAGAGTACGGGCTGAGTCTGAACCTGGCATAGGCTGTTCCTCTTGTAGAAGGCTGTACCTGGCAAGCAGGAGCTTTCTTGGGTCAAACACAAAGCTCCAGAAGAGAGCTCATCGGTAGGAAGCCCAAACAGGGATGGATGCTGTCCTACAGAAGACTAACATTATGCCATCTCCCATTTATTGGTGACTGCATAGTTGTCTCTCCTAGTTTTCTGGGATGCTGTTTTTTGATATGTCATGTGTTATTTTCTGGGTGCCTTGCTCAGTCAAGGACTCCGAATTCCATTGAACACTTTGGGTCCCTAAAAGCTATGAATCCTTTCATCGATCTAGCATGAAAAGTTTTCTCATGGGACTGGGTGGACCTGCTAGAAGAACTCCACAGAGTTCTCAGAACCTGCATTCTCCCTGCCTTCCCCTTTCAGCAGTTTCCCGTTTTATGTGAAAGGAACGTTGGGTACATATTCTGCAGTTTCCAAAATGAAGACATTTAGTGAGACAGAGACTCAGCTGCATTAAGCCATAATGCTTCATAAAAATTGTGAATGTTTGTTCATATTCACTAAGGAACTGCAATGGTTTTAGTCTTTTTACCACTCATTAATGTTCTTCAAAGATAAAAAAATCCCAATATCGTGCTTTTTAATGGGGAAAATTGCAGTGTTTTACTAACTCAGAATCTTAACGAGACATAACTGTACCCATTTTGTTTCCCCACTTAAAATTTTGCACGGCATGATGGAGCAGGAGGCGCCATCAAATGGGCTCAGTATCCCCTTTCACAAATAAAGCGTGTACAAAGTGTGTCAGCATTTCAACTGGGGCCCTTCTCCTGAAGGCCGTTAATTAGTGCAGAACGCAGACTTCAGTTCTTTTGCCAGGGTAGATGAAAATGATTTTGGAAGACAGCCCAGACAGAGGAATTTGTCATAGGTTAGAACTGTTCCAACTCTAAGAACCAAGTGTACAGCTTATGCAAATCACTTTGCTAAACACAGATTCTGTGTTAATTTTTTTAAGGCTTTTTCTTTAACTCGCAACAAGAGCTCACTTGCCAGATCTCGTCTGAAATCAAAAAGAAGTGATTCCTTCTCTGCGCCCCCAAAAAGAAAAACGTTTCTAGTCTCAAACATGTCGAGAAAGAGCTGGGATGTAAGAATAAGGCAAATGTTCATAGGAAGTAGAAATGGAAAAGCCCGATGACATCACCGCTCCATCTGCCCAGGGCCGTCAGATTCCTCAGTACAATGTGCTCCACAGTACATTGAGGATGAGGCTGGAAGAGTCACTGAGCAGTGTCTCAGACCGCGCTGAAGAAATGGCTCTGCAAACTGAATGTCAGACCGTTTTCCTGATAACTGGCAGGTGCCATCACTGGTCCCTCCAATAGACCTATTCATAGCGCATAAAGCTGAATGCAGGTAGGTCTGGCATCTGTTTCAAATTATTAATCCTGAATTTTGTCAACTGTTATGAAGTTTTTTTGGTGCTTTAAATTTTGCCAAAGCAACATTCGAAATACTGACAAAATATGCAGTAAGGAAAAGCTTGAATGTGAACTGCCCAGTTTCACATTTAAAGTTTTCCAAATGTGGGTACATACTTACACCGGAGATGAAATTCAGCTCCAAAAGCAAGTCCTCATATACCTTGTTCAACCACACAACTATTATTCCTCCTCATAGAAGTTTGTGAAAACGCCTCAAAATGGCAATACTCTGCAGGGACTGGCAGTCACTAGTGATCGAGTCAGGACAGAACATCAGAGAGACTTGCAATGTGATCATTTGCAGTAAAAAGTTACTGCTCATTTTCTTTAAATGGCACGTTAAATCAGAGTTGAGTGACTTTGTTACCCCAGAATACAAACCCTTGTTTGATTAATTTTGTTTTGATATTTCCATCGTACCACCTTAAAAAGTGCTTTTAAACACTAAGGGGGAATAATTTCATTTTGGATCCACAGAAAAACCAAATCACCCTATCCTTGATAAATCTGGAGATTCAAATGGGAAATTGTCCTCAGATGTTTATATTCAGGTTTTAATGTATGAGCCACCTATCATAAGAATTTAAGTATCTCTTAACAAGCCCTGAAATACAGAGTAAATACATCTAGCGAAACACTTTCAAATTATTAAAATACGTATATTATGATATTTGAGGGACAAAGCTTTTACAATTCCATATGAATTACACATACTCATGTATGCATTCTTTTAAAATAAATATTAGTTATTTTCCTAAAAATTAGGGCTATGGCACAAACATAGATGGCACTTAACACATTCTTCTACCTTTACATTACCTACAAGCTTGTAAATCTGATGAATACAGTGATTTCCAGCTGCAAGGTTATATTTTAGATTCAAAACGTTAAAAAAAAGAAGAGCTTGCTTTGCCACTGTGGCTCCCTATTCCAGCAGTTCTTTACTTACTGAAATATCTTGCTCATATGTCTACAGAAAAAGAGTTTGGTTAGATTGTCGCAGACCAGTAGGTGTTTCCTGCTCCAAATCTGGCTTGCTATGCAAGCTTAAGGAAATGCTTCCATCTTTTATTGCTGCTGTTTTCCATCCCAGTCTTCTTCTGTCTTCTCCATTTAAACTCGGTGGCCTCCTGCACAGAAGAAGTCTGTTTATACAGGACCTGGACAACAGGGCTCAAATCATATTGGCTCTTTGTGTGGCTACTGTAAAGCTAACCAACACCATCGTCAACCTTTTTAGTTTCCACACCAAACTGTACAGAATTTTTATTAGTTGCCTGGAATTTCGTCTTCGCCTCAGTAATGCTTGAGAAATGGTTCCCCGTCTTTGAACAGGCACCCCGACCCCGATGACGGAGCCGCCTTCACCCCAGGCAGGGCCCAGAGCTGCGGGCAGTTGCTGAGGGCCGGGAATTCAGATCTAAACCCAGCTGAGGTGTGTCTGGGGAAAAAAAAGTAGCCATCCAGGTCAAACTGGAGAGCATTTGGTATGTTTATAGGTGCAGGGGCTGAAATCCTAACATTACTGATTGCAGCGACAACAATCCCAGCAGATGGTGCCAGCACTTCCTTCAATGAAAAATTTAAACAAAATCCGAAAAAAAACAGGCACTGAGAGTTCATCAAAGAGAAACTGGATAAAGGCTTTAGGTTTTGCAGCCTGTCTGGTTCAGTAGAGGCCACGAACTGATGACACTGGTGTGTATAATGCCAGGATAAATACAAAAAAGATATATTCTACTTTTTAAAAATTTAAATAATTTCAGAAGTACGTATGCTTTAAAAAAAATCATTTTTTTCTTTTTTCAGGAGTGTTGAGTTCTGTGAAAGGAGAAAACAGACCTGACTTCGAAGCAGAGATACTGCTGTTGAAAGTAGGATTGTCACCACAAGGAGTAAGCCATAAACCCTTCAAGGCTTAAGGAAAAAATTGGTTGAGGTTAAGCCTTAAACCTAACCGTGGTCAGAAAATATGTTTTTAAAGTTGATACCTTTACACTAGATGCTGGTTAGCATTTAAAGTGCTATTAAGTAACAGTGCTTAACTATTGCAGGGCTTTTGTTTGATTGTTTGTTTGTTTGTTTTTTCTCAAGTCCAGCACCAGCAAAGTTTCAGAAATGCCATTTTTATACTCTTGTAAAGGCGGTGGGAGGAGAAAGAACTTTATTCAGAATTAGCCACAACTCCGCGATGGGGCTTTAGAGGAATGTTGTCTTAGTTTCTCTGCTTCCCCTTGTGTTTTCTACCAGAAGGGTTATTTCCTTCTATCCTGCCTCATCCTTCACAGATCAGCAGAGATCTGAAGCAAAACCTCCAGCTACATCAGTGAGGCCACATTTTGTCTCAAGGTCATATTAGAGCGACATGTGAACTCGCCCCATCCCTCACTGCATTTAAGCCATTTCAGCTGATGGAACTTACAGGCAGTTCAGATGAAGAAAATACAGGTACAGATTGCTGTTGGAGAATTAAAAAAAAAAAAAGACATCAGTTTCTGCCTTTTGCAAAGGAAACGTGGTGGTCAGAGAATAAGCTGCATTCCCAGTAGGATCTTTGAAGCTGACACAAAGCATTTCTAGGAATTATGCATGTTTCTTTCGATGGCAATTCAATGCGTTTCCCTCTCTCTCTCCCCCACCTGCCCAAATCTTTAGCTTCAGTTCGACAGAGTGGCTGAGAACAGCCGCTGACATCCTTCCCCAGACATACAAATGTAAAAAAAACCCTGAGGCCTGATTGTATCTGTCATTTGTACCAACACTCGTGGGCTGAGAACAATCCTCCCCCCTCCTGTGCCAGGACCTCGCCGTTATTGTTGCTCTCGCCGTTTTGTCCCACAGCCGTGCCCCCGGGATCCCCTGCGCGGGGAGCAAAGCCCAGCCCGAGCCGTGAACCGCTTGCAGATCGGCTGAGCAGATAAACAAGAATGACACAACGTTGGTTATTTCCATTTTGCAGTGAGAGAAGCAAGACCCAGGGGCAGTGGCACGGGAGGCACCCAGAAAGCCTCCGGCAGAGCCGGGGGCTGAGCCCAGAGCTTGGAGGTCTCAGCCAGGTCTGCTGGCCGAAGGAGTCGTCAGCGTCTCCCAAACTGGTGCACGGCTGCTGCTCCATGTTAGCACTCCCAGCCCGGTGGGTAGACAGGGCTGCGGGGGGTCGGCTGTGGGACAAGGTCCTTCATGGCGGCTGCCATCCATTCCCCCAGCCCGGGCCGAGGCGAGCGAGGACAGGTATCTGCCCGAGGGCTGCAGTCCTCTGAAGGAGCAGCTTTTGCGTGTTGGGAGCAGCCACCGGGTCCCCCACGTCCTCAAGGAGAGCATGGGTACCTCTTCAGTTCCCCGCCTGGTCAAGGCAGCTGCCGCTCACCGCCAGTTTGCACAGTGTGATCAGAATTTCCAACCCCGCAGGAGCGGGGAGCGGGCGGCTCCCCTCCTCTCCTGCCCCTGCTCAGCATCCTTGCCCTGTCCATGACAGCTCTTCATTGCTGGGGTGAGAGCGTTCCCCGCTGCACCACAACAACTCGCTTACATCCGTGCCTCCACCTCTGCTTTCATTTTACAAAGTATAATCTATACCTTCGCCCTTTATTTCATTTTCTTTTCTGCTGTTCTTTCTGCCTTGTGCATATCTGATACTTGTATTAGTCTCTTGTATTTTCTATTTATTATCTATGTACAGTTTAATTCCTATTATGTCTATTTGGTTCCTACGTAAAGCAAAGTTTATTGTTAGGACTGATCCAAAACTGGAAGGAAAATGTCATCGCCTTCTTTTTCCCCCTGTCAAAATCTGACGTTTCACATTCAGCACTCTGAGTGAGTGAGAGTTTTGCTATTTTCAGAAACATTTTAGTCAAAACCTCCAACTCCGTTGTCCAACAAAATCTGAAGTCATGCTGAAAGTTTTCACCAAAGCTTTGGGTTCCAGTCACCTCTGCTCTACTGCTGCAGTTATACAACAATGTCACTTTGTGGCCGTTTCCTAATAAATAGCTGCCAATATGAGGGGAAAACAGTCCATTCTCTTTAAAAGGATTGCCTGCCCTGCAGAGTCCATCTCACACAACAGCAATGAGATGCCTAAAAGAACCCAGGTTCAACAGACCCAAATTTTGAAGGGAATTTCCAGACTGGTAAACTCTGTGAATGGGCAGAGCAAGGCTCTTTGCAAGCAGCGTGAACTCTGTTTCCTGCGTTAGCTATGCGATTTAGCACGGGAGAAACACTTTACAGAATCACAGTATCACAGAATGTTAGGGTTGGAAGGGACCTCTGTGGGTCACCCAGTCCAACCTCCCTGCCGAAGCAGGGTCACCTACAGCAGGCTGCCCAGGACCTTGTCCAGGCGGGTCTTGAATATCTCCAGAGAAGGAGACTCCACAACCTCCCTTTGAAATGTCATCATTACAGCGCTCGAACGATGAAGCTGCGCTTCTCAGGAGGTAACAGCAGCAGAAGCAGCACAAGTTCAGAGAGGTTTGACAGCTTATATCAAGTGTAAAACCTGTGTTTCTGCTGTATTTGTAACCTTGCTTCACTACAGGGTGGCTGAGGCGCCCTGAAAACGGGCTGGGAAGACATCTCTCAGCACACGGCAGGATCACTAGTGGATATACCACCATAGGCCTCGGATACTTTTGTTACTTCAAGGCTTTTAACTCCACCCCAGCACCTGCCCTGGTCTGTGATGCAGCTCTCACTTCCACGGTTCAGAGCTGGACGTCCCACGTGGCAGGCATACAAAATTATATTACTGGTAGACACAAAGACACAGGAACTGCACAGTGGATCGTTTTAAGGAGCGCGTGTTGCTGTGCACCCTGTTTCCAAGAGGACCAGTAGAAGCGAGGACCTTAAATCAGATCGCAACAGTCCCAGGTATTAAGGCAGTGAGCAGCCAGCATGTGAGGTGTGATGTCTCCACTGCTTTTCCCTGGTTGTGGAAAAAGGCATGCAGATAGCGTGTGACACTGCTCACAGGCACAGTGCTCAGGGGATCTGACCGTCACAGCAATGAAAGAACCGACTTGGCACACACCAAATTTAATGAAGATTGTCATGGTTTAGGTGGGCAGTAAGAGCACATAGCTTGGAGTCCTCGTGAACCCACTGTTCCTATAGAAGGAACGACTGGAAGAGACCTGAACCCGACCACGGTCTTTGGCAGGCGAGGCTCTCGCCGGGCACAGCAATGTCCCAGCTCTGCATTCTGATCGCGGCTCTTGTGGCAGCTGCCGACAACAACGGGATCTCTGTTCCTTCTCTCCCAAGCAGGAAAACAGAAGCATGGTAAAAACATAAGCTACTCAGACAAGGTTAAATGCAAGCCATGTAGTGATGAGCACCACAAGGGGCATTTAGGTGTCCATTCTCGAGTCTGTGCCCTGCTGCCTCGAGTAGATGCTGCTGTAGGTCTACTGAGCTCACCTCCACCTGTGTGTGTTCCTCATCCCCGCTACAGATATGGAGGTATGCTGGGGTCCTACCTAAATTCAGCTAGCAGAGATTTCTCAGTAAATCTGTGAACACATTTGCAGCTGAGTGCGAGGAAAGCGTAATTTCCACCGCAACTACTGTAAAAGAAGTCACTAGGATGGACCCCAGAGCTTCGCCAGTTCATACCAACCCTTGATCTGACCGACAGTGCTTTCCTCTAAATCAGAAAACAAAGTTGTTTTCACAAATCAGCAGATGGGTCAGGAGGAAAAAATTCTGTTAAGGCAGAAATTTTCAGGCTATTTGATATTCTAGCTTTTGTGCAGAAGCAATTAATAAGCAAATAAGCATTGTGTGTCTGATCTTGGCAAATTCTGTCCCAAATCAGCACAGCGCTGTGATTAACTGCATGTTTTGCACTGCATAGTCTGCCTTGCAACAGTTGGAAGAACAGCCTTTTCCCTTGATAACGCCTGAGTGTCAGGTTCAGGGAGCCCGCGTAGATTTGGTGGCCATGCCTTCTCCCCTGACTGAGATTAGCTACCATCTGGTAATGCTTCAGAGAAGAACCTTTCCCCATTGTCACTTCCTTTGTCTGATGGTCTGTAACATCTGACCTCTGCTTCACAGGTCGTGGCCTTCACCTCCTTTCTTTCCAATCGGAATAAAGACAGCAGGGTTAAGTTTATATGATACTTCTGGTAAGTGCTACTTGTGAGCACTGGGCTTTCGCAGCACTCCGCCTTTCTTTGATGCTAAAGTTTCTGTTTTGACCTCCTTGCAACGTTAAATCAGTCTGCCCTATCTGCCACCAATCTGGCCCCCTGTTTTTCAGGGATCTGCACTTCTATTTCTCTCTTCTGCCTCATGGTCTGTGAAAACTCTGAGCTGAAGGGTTGTCCCAGTTGTCTTTGCAAGGGTAAGTTTTTTTTCTTTTCCCTTAATCAGAGACTTAAATTCTCTCTTCCATTGAATTATATAGCTCTTATTCCTTGTTCCATGTGTAACTGATGGACTAAGGGGCCACCAACCGTCAAAGCAAGAGGCAGTCTTGGCCCCAGAGCACTTCCTCTCTGATGTCAAGCAGGGGACATTTTTCATTTTTGTTTATTAAAGGACTGAATTCCATGGCAAGACTCCCATCAGCTACTGTGAGAACAAGATTTCATGTAAAGTGACTTCCCTAAATTCATGGAAGAATGTTCTGGCAAGAGAAGTATGGAGCCCTAAATTCCTGAATGTCTCTCCGGGCTTGTAACAGCACAAGTGCATCCCTCCTTACATGGACCCTGCACCAGTGTCACAGGCAAGAAGAGCATTTCCACTTGCAGGCTTCAGTCATAGCAGGACTCTCCATGACGTTCCAGTGTTGCTCTTCCTGCTGCTGTGCAGTATCTTCCCGTTCTCGTTACACTGACTGAGAAGCTCCACCTGACAAAGAAGTCTTCTGCAGTGAAAGTAGGGTCCACATAAATGGTAAGTTTGACAGCCTTGGAAGCAAACATCTAGCCACAGGTACAAGGTACAGAGATGAGAACAGAAATACAAATGCTCCTTGCCTGAACCTGCCGATTCCCGGTCTTGGTGGGAGCTCTGCCTGTACGATGACAGGACTTTCCTTCCTGGTGCCATTTAGGCATGTGATTCTGAAGAATTCTGACAGATGCTGGTGCTTCGCTGGACATCAGTTCAGGTCAGACACCTAATCACTTTTAGGTCCCTTAACAGCCGTGAGGGTGGCAAGCAGAGATGCTGAATGCACTGGCAGTTCGATGACGTGCCTGCTGGTATGCTGGGAACCGGACTGTGACAGTCCCGCAGCCACCACTTGCCAGTCGCTGCCGCTGCCTGGGATCGCAGAGGGTACGCAGCGTTTGGCTCACAAGCTCTGCAAGCTTGTGGCTTCACCGCGTGGCCAGCAGCAAGGCTGTGGTTATGCAGGGACAGCTAAGCAACCTGAATCCCTAGGTCTGGAAGAAAGCAAGGCAGGAGAGGTGAGAGCAACCATCCCTAGGTCTCCTTGGGATGGAGCCACAGGCCCAGGCCTGCCTCAGCCCGTGATGGAGTGGGGCTCTTGGGCATCCATCACCTACCTCTGCATCTACCCAGGGCACCTCTTCCCCAGCTCTCTGAGGTGTGGTGGGCTGTCATGCTGCTTTCGGTCATGCGTGGATTTTGGTGTGCAGTTCCTGGCTGGGGAATCATAGAATCATAGAACGGTCAGGGTTGGAAGTGACATTAAAGATCATCTGGTTCCAACCCCCCTGCCATGAGCAGGGACATCTCCACCAGACCAGGTTGCTCAGAGCTCCATCCAACCTGGCCTTGAACACTGCCAGGGAGGGG
>Ga0065711_1031605_pt1 | contig 29226 bp, 17 predicted proteins | sample Hoacrofraction12_FD_59098 | JGI IMG/M metagenome (GOLD analysis project Ga0065711, IMG submission 59098) | Hoatzin crop microbial communities from Cojedes, Venezuela - Epithelial fraction 12 v2 (version 2) | ecosystem: Host-associated > Birds > Digestive system > Esophagus > Crop | place... | reverse complement strand
GGGGGGTGGGGGTGGGGGTGGTGATGCAAGGGTAGACAAGAGGGGAGCACCAAGTGAGAACAGAGTAGCAGGAGGCAGATACTTCCCATCCTTACTGGTTGCTGGCCCTGATCAGCTCCTTCCCTGGAGGGGGGAAACCCTTCTCTCTAGTAGAGAGGCAAGCGTGGAGAGCTGCACTGCTACTGCTGGCTTCCTTGCCAGTTCTGGTGCAGAAGAAATGCTCCTGCACTTGGACAGAGCAACATCTTACCTGGCTGATGCCTGCCCTGCTCCTAGCCCAGACCTTCTGCCTATCACCAGAGCTGTGACTGCTGCTCCCAGTGCAAGCCTCTGCTTGTCATGATGGACACCAGACTGCCATGTCTCATGTCGCTCCTGCCTGCATCATTAGGTGACTAACTCTGCTAGGCAAGAGTCTCCAGCACGCTTTCCGCTCCCATGGCTTGTCCTGCTTCAGACCGCTGTGGTGGTACCTCGCCACGTGGGCTCGTTGTGGCTTTGCACATCGAGAAGGGACTAACAACATCGCGGTGATTAGCACTCCGGGCATGGTCATCAGCTCCTGCAGGCATTTCTGTCCTGAGATGCACCTCCACTGCGCCCAGCTCCAGTTCAGGGTTAGGCTCTGCCCTGCTCCCAGACGGTTGCTGTCCTGGCTGACATTTGTGTCACTGCGTGTCTGTCCTGACGCACGCTCCACCGGGCACACTTACAGCTATGCCATTTCCCTCGGGAGAGGAGGCAGCTGGCAGGACCAGAGGACGCGATGTATCCGTGACTTCTGCCAGCTGAGCTGGTGCGAGGCTCCCTCTCCAGAGGATGTGAAGGCAGATGAGAAAGTATTGACAAGAACAAGTAATTTTTTCTTTTCCCTATGCCTTTAAAGGTACAAACTGAAAGGATATAATGTGGCAGTTCTATTTGTGTAGGCCAGAAACGGAAGACTGGCTTTTCAATGGTTCTAGCAGCTGCTTCTGCCTGTGTGATATTTTGTCTCATGTTCTGATTTTTTTTTCTAATTGAAATCAATGGGAGAATTGGCATTGCCATTTATAGGGCAAGAGGAAATGTATCCTCTTTAATACAGATTGGTCATCTGAGCTGGACCTAACCTGATTCTTAGTGATGTTGGTCTGCTCTTCCCTATTATTAAGAAACAAATAGCTCCTGACTGGAAGGTGTTGGCATGGGCACTGGTTTGCTGCTTTTGGAGATTTCAGTGAGAGATGAGGCTGGCCAACAGCCGGGGCATTGGCACAAGTTTCGACAGTCAGGCCACAGATTCAGACAAAGTGTGCAGGAGGACTAAATGCCTGATGTGGGCATTCTTGTGATTAGATTAATGTGATGAAGCTGAAGGTCTTCAGTGGTAGAAGCAGATAAAAGAACAGGGTGACTAGTGAACGATATCCCATAAGCCTACGTCCCAGTCTTTGAAAGCAGATAAAAAGTTAATGCAAGTCAGATTTTATTTTGGGACTAAGCACTTTTAGAAAGTGTTTTGTGAATGGTAAAATCCCTTTGCTTTCAGTGTGTTTTACCCTTTGAGATGGGGGCCTAATTGTCATTACCTGGGATATCTTCACTTCTTAGAGTAGTAAAGGGCAATGCAATTTTCAGCTGCACTTTGTATCTGCAGCAAAGGCGAAATATTTCCTCAGTGATAATGATATAAGTAAAAATGATTTGTTTCCCAGAAATAAGCATTGCAAGAGTAAAAGAAATTCTGCCTTTACATGTGTACGCACAGAGGTGGGAGAGGACGAAGTAGCCTATATTGGCGTAATCTGAGATCACATCAGTTTCTGACGTGCAGGGTAAGCTCGCTGATCTTTCATACTGTATATTAGATGACTTTGGCCTGTCAGGGTGGAATCCAGTCCTGATTGAAGTCTCTGGGAAGTCTGCCAGGGATTCCAACAGGACCAGGATTTCAACTCTAGTCTGTATACGAATAATATTTCAGTATCTTCTGATCTTTGGGGACAACATATTTGAAATTCTTCAGAGGACACTTGAAGGGGAGAGTCAAGGGTCAATCCATTTAACATGCGAACCAGCAGCTGTGCCAGCAGCATCCAGCTATGTCTTGTTTCTTCCTTTGCTAATGGGAAATGATAGACAAATGTCACCAAGATCAGGGGTGGGACCAGCATGTGCAAATCCAAATGTCAAGAGAAAGCTCTGCCTGGCCCTTATGTCAATGTGCAGTAGGAGAAAGGTGAGGAAGGGAGGGGGAGGAGTGGAAATGGCATACCTGCACTCAGCCGGCCCAGGGGTATAAAGACAAATGGGGATGTCCCATAGCAACTGACTGTCTCCGAGATGATAGGTCCTACTGCTGCATGCTTGGAAGTGTATTGCAGTGTTAGCAGCATGCTAGAAGTTTGCTAGCGCCTCTGGGATGGTGCAGCTGTGTAACGCTCCTTCCCCAGTCCTGAATTAGATCATGGATACAAGAGATGGACCTGAGCAGGTATTTAAAGCCATAGTTCTTTTAGCTGCAGACCCAAGGAGTGAACTCCATGTCAGGAACAATGTCCTATAAGAAGCTCCATGACAACACTTTCATGTGGTTCACCCTGCCCAGCAGGAGCTGATACAGGCCTGGCACCTGAAAGGACATGTGTGGCACTCACTGTGGTAACCTATGCTGTAGCCAAGGTTGGTGAAATCTGTTCAGCGCCTATTTGAGTCAAGATCCTGGACCATGGTGTGGTCCTGGGGGCCATCAGCAGTGTGCAGAGCACCAGCTGGGAATCTCTATGTAATCACTACATATTTTTGCTCAGGATGCCAGAGAATTGTTAACTAATATGTTAATCAGGTTTGAAAATGCCCCACCAATGTACGTAAGCTTTTTCACTCCTGTGAAATATAAGATGGCGAATGTGCCTTATGCCACAAACAGAGATTTTAACAGAAGGGTTTTTTGACTTCATTGTTGAAATTCTAGCTAATTCTCTGCCGCCTCCTCATAGAGTCAGCGGTTTGGACATATACATGTAGATGGAAGTGAAATGCTCTGAGACCAGAAATCAGGACTTTGAGAAATCTCTGCAGTTTGATTTTGTGATGCTAAGTATGAACTGCACTTGGCTGGCTTGCTATTGATGAATTTTCCCTGGAAGTCCTAAGAAGCACGGTCAGATGAAGCAAGGCACAGGCTAGATTGGAATAAAACTGTGTGTTCACATGACCTAATATGTTTATTTTGCCTGGAGCTATTCTATTTGGGAAGGAATAAAGCTGCTTGATATGAGTATGTGTGTGTCTGTATAGATGTACAAGAGTTCATTATCTGCAGTCAACCTGAATACTTGGCCAGGTTTAGAGTAACAATTGCAGATGTGGTTTTAGATGAAAGGAACGTTAAAAATGAATTTCTGGAGGAAAGAAAAGCTTCCTTAAACATAAGCTTTAGTATTGGTAATATGTGATTGCCAGTGATATCCAACATTTCAGATAAAAGAAAGAGCACACATGAGGTGTGACAGAAGTCAAGCCAGTCTGTTGAACTCCACCTTTTGACTTCAATGAAGTTGCACCTGTTTCTGAAAGATCTGAGTGGCACTGGATGCTTCTAAAACAGAATTAAAAGGGGAGCAGGGAAAATTATTTCCAAAAGTTTTCTGACCCTTTTTCATAGAAAACAGATTTATTTGTTTTGACTGAAGAAAGATTAAGGAACTCTAATTCTCCAAGATATTGCAGTGGAATGCTTGTCATACCTGCATTTCATGGGTGCCAAGTTAAAGTCACACTTAGACAATGAGTGTTGCTTGTTGAGTTGCTCTCAGCTGCAAAAGGGGCAATGAAGAGGTTCTGTTTTCACTTCTGAGGTGGAGGAGGTAGAAAGAAAGGGCAATGGTAGTCCTAGGTACACACTGGATGTCAAGGCAAGTAGCTAGCTGAAGCAAATTATTTTTCAAGCTTATGACTAACCAGTCCTTTACTGACATTTGAAAGGTCCACACTTCCACACCAGGGCTTTGGGACAACTGAAGACAGATGGAAATATGGGATATTTGGATTAACAGGGTACAACTCTCAAAGCTGCTTGCAGTCTCAGTTTATGTCAAACTTTAATGAGATATTTGATCCTTTTTGTGGGAGTATTGAAAAAAAAATAAAGAGGGCAATGACAATAACTAGGTCTTGTGTTATCACCTGATCCCGCACTGAGGACGGGTCAGAAGTCAGAGGTCCAGCTACATGCACATAGAAAACCTTTGTGTAGTTGGACTTGGAAGTCTTCCCTTTACTGCCTCTCTGTAGGAAAAGTTCAGAAAGAATTTCCCGTTATCATCTTTGTTCAGCCCTTCTCTACAGCAGACATTTCTATTTGTAGAATGTTTTTTTTAGTACTGAAGTTGCGTCTAGTGGCTGGGACCCAACCCGTGGCCTGGTTGTGCTTTAACCTGCTGCAAATGCACAGTGAGAAGAATTTGCAGTTGGTGGAAGTGGCACAGAATTGGCTAAGGCTCAGTCGCTAAGGCCACAAAGGAAATCAGAAGTAGAACCAAACAGGAGTATCCCCAGTTCCTGGATTCACCCTGAATGCTAGGCACCAGGTCATGATATCTAATTGACCTCCTTGTTCTACACTGTGTTACTTGAGTTCTGAAAATCCTGAAGCCGTTTCTCTTTGCGCTGTTCCTGCCTCCCTCTGCTCTGGATGAGGGAGGGAGAGGCTAGAAAGTGGTCATGGTTTCTTTCATGAAGAAACCTCGTGTTGTCCTTTTTGCCACCCTAGCCGTTTTCTGTCCTTCCTGTGGGCCCTAAAATTTCTACCTGCTCCCACACAACTGGGGTCCTACGACAGTGCAGAATGGGTCTGTGCTAGTGCCCCACTTCAGTCACGAGCGTGAGAGGCCAGTTGGGCTAAGGAAGGAAGGGCACCTACCTGGTGCACAGTGCATGCAGATGTCTTTAGCTACATAAGCAAGGAAATTTAGCAGAAAATCTCTTGTGTTACAAAGAAACTGAAGGCCAAATCCCCTTGCTCGCCTAGAGTGTAGCTATGTTCTGCCCTCACTATTTAATGAAGAAAAGCCCAGACTGCTGAGAGGGGGTCTGGCAAGGGCTCTGATCCATCATTTCATGCGTAGGCAGTCATCACAGTTTGCATCTGCCTAGCAGTTGTCTGTGTGGAGCTTGTCTTGGGCATTCACAATATTGGAGAAGTGAGCAATACCATGTTAAGGAAACAGGCACGACTTTCAGGCTCTTTGGGCCTAAAGATCTCCAAGAGGAAATCTGCAATTGTTTCATTGTACTAGGAGGGAAGAAAAATGACATGTGCTTGCACAATGCTGTCACCAGACGTGGTCGGTGTAGAGCCCAGTGCTATTACACAACCATGTTACATTAGAGGAATATGCTCTGGCTTGAAATTTCTTGATTCAAATAGGCTAAAGCTGGTGTAGAGGCTCAGCATAAACATCGCAGTCTGGGAGCCCCTTCAGTGTAATGGAAAGGTGATGGGGAGGTCTTGAAAGGCATTTCTGTTTGTTAAAGACCTGAGTAGCAGTTTGCATTTTCACTTACTTGTTACCAGTATGGCTTGTCTGTTTTTAGGGCCCCCTGGGTGCTGAGCTGTCTCTGAGATCAGTGCTGGGAATAGGGTGAGGACAGTATTAAATCTGAGGCAGAGCAGGAGGTTATTTTGCTCTCCATACTGGAATTGCACAGATATGTGGTTGCGTGTGTATTTCTACCTAGCCATTTATTGTTTGCTTTCAAAGAGTATATTCCCGTTAATTGCTATTAAAATACTTTGTCATATATTTAGAATTACTGTGTATTCCTCTGATTTCCACCTTGATGAAAGCTGAAAGAAGTAAGAATTTTAAACTCTGTCATGGGATGAGACATAAAGCGGAGTGGAATTTGCATGTGTGTGCTTTGTACCAAGAGGGATTAAATGTGGCTGCCCTTGAAGGAAACACTTTTAAGCAAGGCAGTGAAAAACTCCACAAATTTTAGCAATAAACCATAGTCAGCTGAAGATCAAAGGCATTATGTGAAGTGCAGAGATGAAAAGGAGAGAAAAAGACTGGTACTGCTTTTGAAAGGAAGAGTGATTTTGCGGGGAGATGGTATTTGCAGGGCCCATACTTTGCTATGATTCTGATTCAAGTAACGTGGCAACGCTTGTAAATGTTGTAGGTAAGTTACTTTGCTTATCTCTCTTCTCTTCGTCTTTCTTAGCATGTCTTCAGGAAGACCACAGGGTTCAGCAGACATCCCATGATCTAGAGGTTCAGTCTCAGAATCAGAAGAGACAGGAAACCTGAGAAGACCCTTGTATGTGAGGCTGTAGAAAATCTGAGGTCCTGAGCAACAATTATCTTCAGTGGTTTCTGAGAGATATTTAAGAACAAAAAGCAAGGTCAAATATCTTTGTAATATTCTTCCATAGGGTCCCTCTTCTGTGTCTGGTGGTGGAAAACTCCCAAGAATTCACTTCAGATGCTTTCAGTGTTATTTCAGTCGTGTAAAAACTGAAGAGGTGTTGAGGGTTTTGGTTTGCAGTAGAAGTAACAAAATGATCAGTTTTGTGATGTACCCTTCCACAGAGTAAGAGTAGCGCAGAATACCTGACTTTTTCAAGTCGACCTGCTAGCTAATGACTCATTTTCTTGTGCTGATGTGGCTTTGCTAACTAAAGGTTGTACTGTTGACCAGACCTCCATTTCCCAAGTGTCTTCCTCAGTTTTGAAAAAAGGATTTAGCTTGCAAGTCATCTGAATTCCATGAAGTGGCTGGACCTCAGTCCTTTGAGAGGAGACACTCTAATAAACCCTAGACGTCCTCCCAGGCCATCCATACATCTGATCTTCATGAAACAACAGAAAAGCACCCTGTAGATGGAGAATGGTGGTTGCATCAGGGAACTTCTCCCAACTGTTGTGCAATCTCCCCTACGCTCCTGGGAAGGCAGGAGGGGAGAAAGAACAGAAACAGTTCTGGGTGTTTATTATTATCTTCCTCAGCTTTCGTCACGGGGAAGAAAGCTTGAGCTTTGGAGGTGAGAGATGGTGCTGAGGACCATGTAGCAAGGGAAGGGGTGGAGGTGTTGGCTGGTACAGTTGGAGAGGGGATGGGGGAAATGTGGGTGAATAGAGTCTGGAGCTGGGAGGACAGCAGGGATGTACCTTAGTCAGGAGAGGCGGAGAGAGGGATATACCTGGCTGGGTAAGAGATGATGAAGGTGCAAATAAATCAGATGTCAAAGTATGTCTACTTTGGGGAGGTAGAGCAGGGAAAAAACTTTGGGATTCTCCGTTCTAGCGCACGAGCTGTCAGCCTAACAGTGAGCTCTTTGTGTTTGAAATCCCTGGTGGTGTCTGCACTCCACAGACTAAGTGCTGCTGCTCCTGCGGACACCGTCACCCGCCGTCTGTGCACAGAAACGCGGCACACGGCTTTGAGCTCGCTCGCTGTGGTGTACCCTTCCTCCTTTGGTGCTCGTCCCCCGGCCGGGGGGAACTGCATCAGCCCTGCAGCTCGCGGGTCCTCTAGCAAAGGAGCTGTGGCCAAGTTTAGCTGCACGCGTAGGCTGAGATGAAAACGGTAGGCTTGCGGTTCTGTGTTCTTCAAGGGGTTACACAGTGGTAAGAGTAAACTAACACAAGAATTGAAAAAATGCCTTGTTCCAACTGGCTTTTTACATATATTGTCTAATTGTGCATTAAAAAAAAATAAGCGGCAGCAATTGTAAAGTGACTATTAGGTTTGCAAAATTAACTTTCCCTTTGAACCTCCACAAAACCACCCTGGCCAGCCAAACACGAAGAAAGTCACAACAACAACAAAACTTTAAATCCCCCAATCTAGGTACAAATCAGAAAGAAAAACACCCCCGGGAAAAGTAGACTAATAAAATAACCTTCACAACCCCCCTGCTCTCAGCAGTGTTTTAATCCAAAAAAGGGGGCAGAAAAAGCCACGGATTCCCTGAAGTCATGAGAGGCTTTGCCGTTGCTGGTGATTTTATGGCGAAGGCACGGGCAGGAATGTCAAGCTGCAAGACAGATCTCCAGCTGGGAGCGGAGCACTTCGAATCATTTACAAACGCACCTTGGCTTGCTTTCCCTCAAACAGTGAGCGGTTCATACGCCACCTTTGAAAATTTTAGTCTGCATCTGCCCTCCGGCTTTCTCTGCGGCATAAACAGTTGGTCTTGTACTAACAGGCTGGAAAACGTGGGTTTCATTTTTTCTTTTTTGGGGGGACACGGGACGCGGGGGGGTGGAAATCCTCCGAGCGCAGCGCCTGGGCTAGGATTGCAGAGGAAGCTGAGGCCTCCAGCCCCGCACAGGAAGCAATCTTCGAGCAGGCCTTAAATGCCAGATTCCAGGCAGAGTTTAACTAACCACTGACAGCTCTGTAAACAAAGCCGGGACAAAAAGAGAACAGCTTTCCCTTTTCTGGTAGTCATTTTTGGTTTGGGGGCTGCAGGGGAGTTCTGTAATACTCGCCTTGATGGGATATAAACCAAGGCTGGAAAGGCTTTGTATATGAAGAGCTGTAAAGGGGAAAATATTTCATGGACTAAATCATAAAGAAGAAGGTAGGGCATGGGGAAAACGCGTGGATTAAACTACAAAAAAAATATTGCTACTTTTTGGTTCTTGGAGCAGGATTTGTACACAGTTCTCCTCTTCCTGGGTGGTATTTAAAAGCTGTGGCTGGTTTTCCTTCTCTTATTTTCTCTTTTCTTTTTCTCTTTTCCTTTTTTTCTCTTTTCCTTTTTTTCTCTTTTCCTTTTTTTCTCTTTTCCTTTTCTCTTCTTTTTCTTTCTTTTCTTGTCCCTTTCTTTTCCCTTTCTTTGAAGGGGGGGGGGGTGTGGGAATAGACAGACGAGGACTAACTTTTGCAAAGTTTTAATAATCTGTGCAACAAAAGAAAATAAGAAATCTAGTGTGCAGTGTTTTTACTGCTTCCAGTAAAAATTGGAAGCCTGAAGTTAAAACCCTGCTGACTTGTTGCTTTTGTTTGTAGAAAGGACCCGTGACGTTACAAATAGCGAGTCTGCGGCTAGCAGATGTATACAGTCCTTACTTCAAACATGTTGATTTAATTTTAGCTAGGGAACTAAATGCAGGCATGGGCTATGTTTATCCTACAAGGCATTTCATTAATCTTGTTTATCTCAACAATACTGAGGAAGTTAAATTTTTTGATGGAAAAAGAAAATAGTTACAGTGAAGTTAAGAAAGCAAAACAGAACTAAATGGACTCAGTCGGTTAAATGCATCCATTGTGTTTTCTCTCATCTAAGTGGTCATCTCCCTTTTAGATTTGGATCTCTCCAGAGCTCTGAACGCTTGAACACCCACCATGGATGACTTTGAACGTCGCAGAGAACTCAGGAGGCAAAAGCGTGAGGAAATGCGCCTTGAAGCAGAGAGGTGAGGTATTACGTGTGGAAAGTGGTGCCGGTGGCTTGCCTTTGATAAGCAGTGTCTTTGAGTATTTCTGTCTTAAATTCCAAAGCATGCTATAGCTCACCAAAGAGTCCTTGCTAACGATAGGTACTGTAAAATAGCTTTAGTTAATACTGTGGGAGAGGCTGGAAGTCGGGGGTGTCTAGTGTCTAATTCCCTTAGGCTGTTATAAATACCCTGGCTTCTAGTAATTTTGTTATATGGATAAACGTAAACAGGGAAGATGGCCTACGGCCAGGTGAAATTATTGATAGGAAAACTCATGTTCAGATGCTATGGGAGTGAGTGCTGTGCAGATGGGATTGTGTTTGTCTTTTCAGACCTAGAGCTAAAATTGTAAGATATCAATTGAAAGCTGAGATACATTTGGTATACGTAGAATATAATTTCTGTGAATTGTCTGCCATTAGTGCGATATTGCTGTTGTATTTGTACTGCGTGTCACTTTTTATTCATGTACAGCCACTTTATGTGGGCAACAAGGACGGTATTTGCTATCAGTTATTACAGATTTACTTCGGTGCAAATGAGAACAGAAATTGACGTGGGTATGAGCGTGTCGATTTATGAAAGAAGCATCATGAAAATACAGGGAATGACATTTCATTAACTAACCTCCTTTTACACCTGTACAGTTCCATTTTCTGTCATGGAATTTCCCATGATTCACGATGGAGTAAGCAGGGAGAAAGGCTCCATTTGTTTTTGTAATGTCTTCTCTGATATGAAGATTTGATTTAGTTACTATTAACACTGCAGCGATTTATAAAAAAATGGAATGTAGTTTTAAGCACATTTTGTTCTCATTTTTGTATTTAATTTTGAATATGGACTTCGTTTTTGTTTACAGTTTTTGTCACGCGCTGACAAACCTGTGGTGTTTTGGGTTCTGAATGCTGTAGGAGAAAACACATTTTTCAGAGCAATTTTAAATGGAAGTCAGCAGAATGCAGTGCCAAATGTATTTTGTATGCCTGCTTTGAACTTTTCATTACGACCCTGCTTGTGTAGTAGGGCGCTCTGGTGGTCGTTCATGCTGTCTGGGGGGTGAAGGCCAGGTAGATGAGATGGCTTTCTTTCCGAAGGAAGTGTTGCCATGCAGAACTGGGTATGTGAGCTCTCATCAGGCTCTGAGCTGAACCTGCGAGCTCTGGAAGGCAGCAGCAGCATTGCCAGCAGATAAATAAACTCACAAGAACCCTGGTGGCCAAAGGGACACGAGGCGGCAGCCTTCCTTTGGGAAATGTGGCTGTCACCTGGTTGGTGACCTCCCCAAAAGGTGCAAGAGCCGATGTGCCATGCAAGCTGCATTCTTGTCCCAGAAGGTCTTCCCCCCAGGGAAACATATTTCCCCCCAATATGTTTTTGCTGGGCAGCATGGGAGGGATTTCAGAGCCTGTGCCAGTGCATGGTATAGCACATGGTATTTATATACTTCTAGAGTACTTCTGCCTTAAGAAAATCTTTTTAAGGAAAGGCTGAGACTTTAGGGTTTTTGGTAATAGAGGCCCTGGGCAGCTGGTGGAGGATGCTGGGGGGTGTAGTTCGGGAGGAGTTTTCTACTGGGGAAAAATGTTGCTTGAACTTCCCCGTGAAGGCATCCAAACTGTTAGGTGAGCGTGCAGAGGCTGGGGGGTGGCCTAGGCGTCAGCAGTGTGTCGTGGCCGGCTCCAGCAGGTGGGGGGTAAGGGGCTCTGCCCTCACCGCCATGGAGGCTGAAATCCAGGACTTCAGGCATATCTGTAAATCGCCATGCAGCCTGCGATGTTACGCATGGGCCTGACTCTGGTCCCTGATCACCCTCGGAGAAACCAGGATGAAGTGTTTTTGCCACAGAGGGGCTGGCTCTGCTGGGATTTTGCATTTTTGATTGTGGCAACCTTTGTAGAGGCAGCGAGCTCAGTGGCAGCCTGGCCAGATGAGGAGGGCTTGAGCCCGTGTCCCTGTTATCCGCCGAATGGCTGCAGAAGCACTCCGTGCCCTTTCCCACACATTTGAAGGCTTTTAGCAATAAGTTGCTGTACTCTAATTCTTGCTGTACTCCCTCTGCTGCTGCCAACTTCAAGCATTCAAGTATCATGAGTCAGACTCCTTAAAAGTCACAAGACTGCTTTAAAAATCTTCAGATCTTAAAAATAATTTAGTCTGGCCTTTTTTATTTTTGGTTTGCCTTAACAATAACAGAACCTGATTCTCAAGTTTTCAGATGTGGCTCTGGGAGCTGGGACCTCCCAAAACCTGCCCCGGGAGGGCAACGTCGGGGAGGAGCTGAGCATCCGCCCCCATCGCACCGCACCGCTCACATCGAGCTCAGGGCAGCAGCATTTGGGAAGCTATTAACAAACAAATACACTATGCTGGATTGCTTTTGTTGAATTCAGATTTTTAGGGATTTGAAGACAATCTTCACGCTGCAAAACACAGCTACCACGTGTTTGTGTACGTCTTAAGCTACTGCAATCTGCTTGCCAGACCTCCCTCTGTCTGAACACTTTCAGGTGTTTTACAAAGTCAATCGTGCAGTCCTAAAGAGTGGCATGGAGGAGGAAAATGCTCCATCAGGTCCGTGCACTGGTACCTGCTGCCTGGGCACAGGGCATTTCCCTGCACCCTCCCATCAGTGGGCTGTGGCCTTGCTATGGGGAAACTGCCGCTGCTTGGAAGCATTTCCGCTGGGAGATGGACAGATGGATGATTATGTGTGGGCTATAACATGTTTGCTGGGTCTCCCAGACACTGTTTAGGCTTCTCTGAGCTGAACAGTAAACCCAGAAGCGCAAGCAGCCATATCAAACAGCAGTATTTGTAACTCAGCCAGCCGCAGTGACGCATCTTGCCTTTTGCTGGGATGAAGGCACACGGAAAGCCTGTCTTCCCAGCCTGACACCCGTGCCCAGGAGAGACTGCGGGGTGAAGATGCCTTGTAACTGCACAGACTCGTGCATCACATGCCCGAGAAGGTGGGACCTGACCTTACTGTGTCTTCCCCAGGGGCCAGAGGCTGCGTGGGGACTGGTCAGGATACATGTGCCATCAGCTTCCCAAATGTCTGTCATGCCACTGATGTCCAGCATCTTATGTCTAATCTCTGGAGATGCTTAGTGCAAATATGGTCCTTGAGGCTGATGTCAGGCTTTGTGTTTTAGGTTTTTTTCCATTAGAAAGCTGTTGGAAATGATCCTTTCTTGTGCTGTGTAGCCCTTGCATTCTGAGTTAATACGCTTAGGATTGACCCTGAGGAGAGGCTGGCTTTGTCTTTTAAAGACTAACAGTGCAGTTCACCCCGGTATGTGCTTTGGCTAGTAGTTCATGCTGTAGCAACTCAGATATACATTGCCACCAACTCAGAAAGCTAGTAATTTTTTGGCTTTTTAAGCTTTTATCATTTCAAGGCATCCCACACACCCTGGATTCCCCAAACAAGCTCACTGCACCCACACAGAAATTTTGTCCAGCTGGAATTTTTTAACTATTTGTATTTGTCTGGGATCTCTGGAGGCCTATTGGGGTGTTTGGAGTAGCAGTGCAGACCTGTCTAGTGGGCATGTGGCCAATGGCAGGCGTATGGGGCTTTGTCCAGCTGTCTCCCAGGCTGTCAGATTTATTGCATGTGCTCAGGCTGGCGGAGACCCAGCAGCTCTTGTACCTCATGGGGGAACAAGGTTTTCCAGGTATAGGCTGGGAACCCAGGACAAAGTATGGCAGCTTTAACTGTACCCGTCTGCTAGCATTTTGTGTGTGGATTGTATTGATCGGGAGCAAGGTCAGGGAAAATAGGACCCTACCAGCCATTTGAGCGCTCTCTCTTTAACTTCTCTGTGGCAAAGCCAAGGCTTTATCCTGCTCCTCAGAGGAAGAGTGGGTCCTGCGCAAGTGGTTGTATAAAGCCCTGAGGTCCTGGTCCAGAGCTGGCTGAAGTCAGTGGGAAGCTCTCCACTGATTTCATTGGGTTTTGGACTAAGCCCTACCTGAGTTATTTCAGCCAGATGATCTATGAGACAGTCTCAGTGGCAGCCTTGAAGGAGCTGGACGAATGCTTTGCCTTCCCAGCCACAGGGTACATACCGTGCTGGAGTATCGGGGCCGTCACAGAAATCAGTTGCACTTAACTGACGGGAAAAATCCCCTATGTAATTGAAGCACAAGGGACTGACTTCTTTCCGCAAGGGAAAAAACAAATGCCACCTGCTGCTTTGTGACTCTTCTTAGGCAGTAAAAGATGTTCTCTTGAATAAAGCCATCAGGTTTTGTCATTTTGAAGTTGTAACTGACACTGGAAGAATTTAGCCTGGGGCTGGGTAGAGTTCGTGCGTGTGTGTGTGTGTCTGGAGGGGCGGTGCTTTGTGAGCATCTTGCTGATGCACTTTTGGTCTGTCACAGCTGTATCCAACTGCAGTGAAAAATTGAGGTAAATTACTTCTTGAAGTGACAATAGACCTACTTCCTTGACTTCAGCATCATTGAGAGCAAAAATTGGCCCCTTGAGCTCTCTAAAGGATAGCTCTCAGGTGAATTCCATTTAGCACTTAAGCCATAATTTTATGACTGGCTGACTTGCCATTGCTTCAGCAACGTATTTTCACCTTTGTCTGGTGCTGGGGCTCTTAAAAATTTTACTAGGAAGCTGATCCAGTTTGCTTCATTACCATCACTACTGCAGACTTCAGGAAGATCTCAGGGTCATGGTCAGACTGGTCTCCGTTTAGCTGAAGCTTAGCTTTAAATCTGAACCGCAGCTTTGCTCTGCATAGTGCTCTTCCCTAAGGGACTGCAGGTCATTTCACGGGTAAGGAGAGATGTTGGTCATCCTGTTGTAAAAATACAGCAAAGAGAAGCGGCTATCTAGTATCAAATCACAAGTCACTAAAAAGACTCTCTAAACCCACCACAGTTTGTAGGCTGCGTAGGATCTCCTGACAGGGGCCGCAGCTGTCCTGACGAAAGGGCTCATCTTCTTGCAGACCAACCAGATATTACTAAACATACCCTAAGAGGGTATGTGGGTAGGGCATACAAAAAAACTCACTGCCATTAACCTTTATGGTTCCTGATAGCATTAATTACTGAAGGCAGTAGATAAAGATTTTTTTTTTTTAAAAAAGCATCCAGCTGTTCAATCACAAACTCTCTCCAGCCTCTTGTTTAAACAGTGTTACAAGGCAGTGCGGTTTGTGTTCATGGATATGGGTTGGGGGATGGTCACAGAAGTAACACAGCTTGTGAGTCGGAGAAGGCAGATCCCTGCAGCAGGCTGAAAGTCTCCTGGGGTGGTAACTTGCTCAATGCAACTTCAGTTAAAGCAGGACACATGATTAATCCCAAAATTTGTCTTGGTACAACTGAAAAAGAAGTCAAATGAATTTCAGTCCAGACCTGTGAAGGCAAGTACAGAATCAGCAAGGTTTTTCACATGTCTTTTACTCTTCTGGTGCTGGTGTAGCTCAGGTAAACGTGCAATGGGTTGATCCACCAAGTCAAGAAGGTAAAAACTGCAGGATCGGACAGGGTACATTTTTGCAGGGCTTAATGAGAAGCATGTTGCTGATCTTCTGCAGGGGTGAGACAGGACGTATTTGTTGCCACAGTGTCTTAGAGCTTCTGGAGAGGAAGGAAGGGTCATCCTTCTCAGCCACAGAAGAAGGACAATTTCCATTCTCCTGTCCAGGACGGTGACGGTAGGTTGAGTGTTCTTGTTAGATTGACGTCGAGTGACCACAAATAGCTTTTGAAACTTCTTCTCATTCCTGCATTGGAGTTGTCTCTGCTATAGAGTACACATTAGTGACAGATGTTGAACAATGTTGAGAGTTTAGGAATGAACATAGATGGTTCCTTTTTCATTACCCTTTACTTCTTGAAACCCTAGGACTTGCCCATATCTTGTTCCCAAATTCCTGGTTACATTTTTTCAGGAGTTTTCAGAGATCACGCTTCTGTTCAGGCTTGTGTAACAGAATGAAGAATACGATCTTAATAAAAGTTTTCAAGGAGTCCATATTTAAACTTCAGACAATCTGGCTGCATATTCCTTATGTGTCATTTCCCAACGTTCATGATTTATGTTGGAAGCGTACTTCCAAAAGCGTTCGGCCTCTGCCCTCTTGAGGACTATGCCTTTGTCTGGGCCAAGCCCCTTTGGCCAGTAGAACAAGAGCTACGGTGGTTTTATCTCGTCATGAACTCCGTATACCCGAAGTTGTAAATACTTTAAGGGTTTCTGCTTGTCTTGCTGTAAAACACTCACCCTCTGGTACACCTGAAAAGTGACATCATCTGCCCAGGAGTTAATATAAAGACAAGGAATAAGTAAGATTTGAAGTGTGTGAGGGCTGAGAACAAATTGAGGCAAACTGCTCCAGCTGTTAGCCTGTCTTCACAGCTACCTCAAATTCCAGGACTGACAGGACATATTTAGATTGTCGAGGTGAGTTTTGCCTTTCACATTTCTTTGATCGCTGTTCTGGCAGTTCTTGAATCTCATTCTTAACCCAGACAGAAAAGTATGACCCAGTGGCTCATTAAAGCATGCTCTACTGCTGTCACTCTCAAATGAGGGTGGATACCAAATACTTGCTATTTTAGCATTTCAGATGCCCTGGAGGAAATAAGCAAACATATGCAAAGCCGAGTAGAACCTACCACTTAATTTTACAGCCATGTGTGTTTTGGAGATTGTATTTTCTTTAACGTCCTTATGGAGAAATGTTTTATAAAAGAAACTTTGTTCTTCCAAATAGCTAGACATACGGAATATAAACTTTACTCAGCTAACCCCGCTGCAATTCCTAAGTAGACAACAAAATCAGCTCCTTAGTATTTCAGATATTAATCCCACACGTATGTTAAGATCATTCTGTAGTCTCTGTACTACATCTCCAATACCAGCCAAGCTTTTAGGAGGACAGCCCAAATCCAGCACCCAGACAGCTGGCAAAATGCCCCGTCTTTCACTTCTTTCAACAGAGTAGCAGGTTTACTTTGGAAGCACCAAGCAGTTTGAGAAATTCTTGGGTGAAAAGCGTCCCTTCCAAGCCTATAACCAGGTAACCCACCTACCACCAAAGGAAAGTCTGCCCTGCTGTTTCATACTGTATTTTTACTAGCTTTAACTAGACCAAAGTCCTGGATGAGCTGGATCTTTTTTAAACGCCTAATACATACAGGCATTGAGGCACAACTTTTGGTGGTTGTTACTGACAATTTTAGCATGTGTATTTAAAAGGACACCATATGAGACGTAATATAATATGGTATTTTATAATGATTTTCTGAATTAGACTGAAGCATAGGCACTGCACGAAGAAAATCATGAGGCTGAAGGAAAGTAGCTGGTATAGTACAGAGAAGTATCAATGGCTGTCCTGCCACATTTATGTTGAAAAATAACATCGCTTTAATATTTTATGTGCAAATTGTCAGCATGCAGTCAATTAAGCTGGGGTAGCCTGCAGCGCTCTTGCAGCTCTGTGCATCTGTCATTGTCCCTTGAAATGGTGTACATCATATCTGCCATCAAATTTTCTCATACAAAAGACTTCAGAAACCTGAAATGTGAAAAGCTGCATTAACTGACCTAAAGTTTGGGAAGGCACACAGAGCCTTCAGCCTTCCTGTACCAGCCACAGCTGAGCTGTCTGGTGCCTCTAACTATATAGGTATGTATGTCCCTTGGAGGCAGGCATGGTACCTCAGTTGCCCCAGCAGCATTTTCTATCCCTTGTCAAGGAGTACTTCAGCCCTTCATGTTGGTTATCTTCTGCAACAGTTCAGTTAACTCAGTATGGCAGAGAGCAAAGACACTGTCCTAAACCAGCCCAGAATAAAGGAGCTAAACCAGCCCAGAATAAAGGAGCTTCAGTTCTCAGTCCTTGGGTCTACTTTTGTCAGACTCTTTCTTAGGTAGGGCAATCACCCACCTTCGTCGGTCTGGGCATCCAGTGTCAGCTGTCAGAAAAACCTGCATGAACCATTGCTAACTCCTATTAGATTCCTAACCTAGTCTCTCTTCATAAATAAAAACAGTTGATCTGTATTTCTTTATAGGCAGTTAGCAGATGATGGAGCTCTCAGCTGCTTAGTGATTTCCCACATGCCTGATATTCACAACTAGCACAAGAGGGCAGGTTAATTTACTTCATTGCATAAAACCTTCTCGGGCCATAGGATTGTGCATACCTCATCACATGAATGCATATGCTTACAAATAAGTTGGCTAAAAATCCTACATTAACCCCTCTTCTCTTGATTAAAAAAGGTCTAATTGAGAGTAATGCTCTGCAACAAATTTCATTTAGTTTAAAGAAAAGAAAAAGGAATACTGCGTTGTTCCCACAACAAAAGCAGCTGATGGTTCCATATCTCAGTATCATTAAAAGTGCTCAGAAAAATATTTTCAGGCAAATACATTGTGCATTGATACATTTACCTGCTAGAGTATATTCTATAGCCTGCGTGTGCTTGTTGTAAGTGGCTGATGGCGTACATCCTGGCGGTCCAGCCTGCCCACTGAGATGGGCCATATGGGGTGCTGATGCTTTTTTGGGCAGAGGGTCATGAAGTGCTGCTCAGACAGCTGGTTGCTTCTCACAGCTCCTGCCACACAGGGTGATTACTAGTGCAGCCCTCCTTGCTGTTGCCTGAGCGGGGAGGTGGGAGCAAAGTGAGCAGGGCTGCTCGGCGCTGCCTCCCTGCCACAGAACCTGCACCCTGTTCCCGGAGGCTGAGCTCCTTATGGGTGGCGGGGCTGAGGGTCCCGAGCCCAGTTGTCGGGGGGTGAATGGCCCTGCGCATGTGGTGACACGACACTGTATCTGGAGGAGGTGTCGAGTAGAGGCTGCTCTGAAAGGAGAGCATCGGTGGTGCTTAATTTGCTCTTTTGCTCTGAACAGAAGAAAGTAACTAAAAACAGCCTCTAAAACTTCAGACTTCCAGAATTGGATGGGTGTGCTCTCTAAACTGTTAAACTGCAGTTCCTTCTTTTTAGTGAGTAAGAACATTGTTGAACTTGTTGCTTAAGAACGTCACTGTTCTTCAGGGCATCCTGGGCTCAGAAAGGTAGAAGTTGTTAGGCGTGATAGAAACTGCAGTTATTACTCGACTGTGAGACTCTTTACGGAGTGACGTGAAAATGAGTTTAGGCAGTGGGTTTCTAGAAGCATCTGCTTCTCAGTGTAAGATTGCATTTTATTAACATCTTTATGATCTAATATCTGAAATTAAACCACATAATCAGAAGATTAGTTTTCCTTTTAAAAAGCTGAGGCCAATTTGTTTGCAGGGATAATAGATTTAATGAGTCAAATGCTAACAAGTTTTACCCACGAATAAGCATAGTATGTAAACGCTATGTAAACACTATCAAATTGCTGACAGCCTGGGCAAAGTTACCCGTTCACAGCTCATTTCAAGGAACTGTGGAGGAAAAATGCGATTTGCAAGTGAAACTCCAAACTGTTTTCCACTTGCAGAAGCGTCTCCTTTGGTCAATTAGCTCCTGCATTTTTGGCTTCGTGCCTTTAAACAAAGCTTTAATTACTAAAGATAAATGTTTATAAACAGCTTTATTTCTCTCATCATAACCTACTTATTAACTTGTGCTTAACAAAGAAAATCCTCCTTGCCAGCAGATTGTCCTTATGTGATCAAGGTCTCTCACAGAATGGAGACATCAGGTGGCTGTCCTTCTTGGGCAACTTAATTCGTCAGCACACAGCTCAAGAAATATTCCTGCCCAGAAATAAGGTCAGTGGGCAACTGCTCCTTAGCAAAGTTTGGTGGCAATGCAGTCCCTGGGGATGCTGGCCTGCAGCCTGACCAGAGGGTCAGGTTAACAGAAGTGATACAGCTACAGATTAGAAGGAGCAGTAGCTGTGTCAGCCTGCAGCTGAGCCTGTCTCTTCCTGGGGAGCAGTGAGGGTAATGGGAAGTGGAAAAGTAAGCAGGATGCTTTTCTTTTCATTTATTGGAAAGTATAAAACAGTGGGTAGTGTATTTGACAGTTAAAGGTTAGCCTCATCTCGGTTGACATTAAGAGAATGTAAACAGATGTTTGTTTCCTCCTCTTTATGTTAAAACCTATTAGTTGGACAAAATAAACTTGTGTATTAATAGTCTTTGCTGGATAGTCTGTTGAAAAAAGGCCAGCAATTTTATCATGCTGACATAGAAAATCAAGGGAAGGCTGTAACTCAGCTGCTAGTTGTGACTGTCTTTTGGGTTTTTAAAAATATATTTATCCTTTTTTTTTTTTCTCTGATATTTGCAGAAAACATGCCTCGGTTTCTTTAAGGTAGCTGATGACCTGTTTTCAACGCGGGCATTATTTAAGCCAACAACAAGCACTGCTCTAGCAAGAGGTTATTCTCTAGGCAGAGTCTGTTCTTGTGCTGAGGCCAGAAGAGAGGTGCTGAAAATCAGTACCCCAAAGCAGGGGTTCTTCAAAGGGTTTGGTTAAGTCATTTCTCCATACTAGTACTTCCCTCTTCTACCAGCACAAGACATCTTGTACACTGGTGTTTAAACTGATTCGCTTGAAGAAGTGCTCCCTTCTTTGTGAGCCTTCTTTGTATGATTTAAACCTGATATGTATTGTAAATTTTTAAGCTGATTAAACCTACACAGTGAAAAGTAACCAAATGACTGTGACTATTTACTGCTTCTCAGATGAGCCTCTTGCAAGGCAGGTATCTTGCTGTGAAGCAGTGTGGAACGGTAAGCCCATCTACATTTGCACTGGGAGGTTTGCATAGATTCAATGTGCTTGGTTTCAAACCAGGTTTGAGGTTAACTTCTGTGTACAGATAGGGTCTTTGTGACTGTGGTGAAGTATGTTGCTGCTGGACTCCTGGATGAGGAATCTCTATTGATCTTCATTTTCGACGCAAATCCTGCCTCTTCTTACAGCTGCTTGTTTCTGCTTTTAACATGGCTGTATGCAGAGTTGGGTGGCGCAGATGACAGTAGACAGGTAAGGTCAGACACCGACCTGCCTCCAATCCCTTCGTGTTACATGTTGTATGAGGTCAGGTACAGGCGAGGGAAGGCTGGTATTAGGTGGGTGAATAGGGTGTTATGCACATCCACCAACTGCTACTGACTACATGTCAAGAAACAGAGAGCTCAGGGACTCTCTGCAAGCCACTGTGGAGTCAGCAAATAGCTATAGCTGTTCCTGGTCCTGGCAGCTGGATTTCTGCAATAGCTTGGACTATTACGTTTAGCTGTTTTAAAGGTATATCCTGGAAAGATGAAGAGGGAGAGAGACTAGAAAGAAAATCTAATCAACTTCACTTTTAAAATGAGATAAGCGCTGCTGGAGTGACTGAGAACATATCCGCTTACTTGTTCACAAGACATATATCTTCTTACCACAAGAGGGGTTCCTGTGTGCAACAGCTTAATTCTCAGAAATATGTCTTCTTGGGTTGGGGGTGTGGGTGTGTTTTTGTCAAGCAAACTTCTGATTTCAGCAATAAGACAGTGCTTACAAGAACAAGCTGGTTTTGTTCATAAAATTGCCGGCCGTCTAGTGATAAGGAGAAAATCAGATACTCTGTGTATCAATCCTGGGCATTTCTGAAAGGCATTATTATAATACAGAGACGAGAAAGATACAGGGGTGAAGCTGGCCCCAGACCAGGTTGCCCCCTTCATATAAATAGTAAAACCTTTTCCATCTTTATATTTGAACAGAGAAAAGGGAAGAGATGGTACAAATTTGTTTGTGACCTTCACGTGAATTCAAAAACTTCTCAGCAAAGGCTAGCTATCGCACTTTCACAATAATGCTTACAATTAGAAAGTCAACAACCACAAAAGACTGTCTCCACTCCTCCAACTTAGTGCTTATCATCTTGTGGGAGGACCAGAGTGCAGTGGACACTGGAGAGGAAAGCCCTTCTAGTTACCCATATACAGATGATTTTTGCCCTTATGTCCCCTCATGAGATGATTATATTGTTGCATTCATATGGCACATCATGCCAACCTTTGAGATGAAGTTCTTAAAATCCAGCCTGGTTTTCTACCTTTTCCCCATGCAGAAAACTTAAATGACTGGATTGAAAGAGGAAAAAAAAATAGTGTATATTTACATGGGATAGCACTATTGCACTTTCTTTAGATTAGGTTTCTCTTACTAGCCTACTACTGCTAAGCTGGACAGTCCTCACAGCTTTTTCAAGTTCATTTTCAGCCCATACAAAATGATGAGCATTTTCTGGCTGCTGTTGCTCAGAACATTCCTAAGATTCTCCAGCAGCTATTACTTCAGTGTCTTAATAAGGCAGCACCATAGCTGGGAAAGACAACGAGATGGCTTTTCTAAACACTGGCTACACATGGATTCCTTTTATGGTCCAGCTTGCACAGTGGGGTATTCCTCTGAAGGTCAGCGACATGGATAACAAAGTGCTTCCCACTGCAGCTTACTTTTTGAGCACAGGCATCATGTGTCTGGTGCTACATTTTCAGCCTGCTCTGAGAACGAGGAGAAAGAAATAGTTGGGTAGGGAATTGTAGACAGAGGGGGAAAAAGCAAGGCATGAAGTGCTGTGTATTTTGTATTGATGCTATTGCTGTGCTCGCTGTGGCTTCAGGATGTAGTTGTAAATACTATGTACAGAGCGTGTATGCATGTGCTGGGCTGATATTTTATAAAAAATGCCCCTAATGAAGTCCTCAGTAGGGCTTCAGGGTTCAGGTCATCCCACAGCTATACGAAGGACAAATGTTCATGTCATGCCCATGAATTTGGCTTTTCATTCTCCCAACAAAATGGGATAGAGTACTAATGACCTTTTCAAACCAGTGAGTTATGATGGCTGGAGGGGTTGTCTGTACTGGAATGCCACAAGATGAATTTGTTTAAGCCAAAGTTTTATTCCCCCCCCGCTTCTCTCTTGTGCAAGCTAGTGAGTCTTTTCTCTCATTAGCATTTAATTATCTTATGTGGGAGGGTTGCATAAGTTCCTTGAGGGCTACCATCTTATTTTTCACCAAAATTTTTCATGGAATGGAGGAGTCATTTCAATATTCCAAAGAGCAGGGATATATTGGTGATTAATTTAATATAAGAAAACCCCCACTAAGTAACAAAAATCTCAACATGTTTTGTCAATCCTGACTATACGTACTGGATATACACAAACTGGATGATGAAAACATATCTTCAAGGCAAGCCGGAAATGTTTAGGCATATTCAGTGGGTCTGTAATTGAATTTTTCATGTACTGATTATTGTCAGATGGACTAATACAGTACGTAATTAAGCATGAAGACAATGAAAGACTTTTACTGTGTCATCAGCTCTGACACTGTTGGAGAAAAGAGAAGCGCTTGAAGGTGTTGTTTTGGTGACTCACATCTTAAAAGTCTAACTTTCTTCATCTGTTTCCCTGTTGCTCCACTGGCTCCATCCTGATTTTACCTATCGTGCTCACATAATACTTACAATGAGATCCTGATGTACCGACTTTGATATCATTATAAGTCTTGCATGCCTGTGGTTATGCTGGCTTTGGAGGGAATGTGACTTCTCAGTCTGTTGGCTGTATGGTTTTGCTGGATATAATATCTTGCTTTGAGGAGATAAAGGCATAAATGCACAGAAGTGGAGCAAAGATCTCAAAACAGGCGGTTTGGTTGATGAAAGCTTTTGAACTCCTGTCGATGCTTGCTGATAACAGAAGAATTCTGAAAGAGAAACAATTATTAAAGAATATGTTTTAAAGCAGGATAGATCTAGGAGGAAAGGGCTAGCCCTCAGTTAACCTCAGAGGACCCATTTCCCAGACTATGTCATACCTTTATAGCTGTTCCATGTTATGTTGCATTCAATGTTTTAAGGCTTGCTTTCACTAATTTCAGCTTGAATCCTGTTTTCAGAGGTTGTGCATGTTTAGCAATTGCTCTGGATTGAAGGGATTGGTATAACTGAGAGCAGAGATCATCAGTCCTGTCCTCATTATACTGCTGGAAGAAAATATTGGTAAGATGTCTTGGTGCCTAGGAATGACTTTTTCGTCACCAACCCATCTTCCTTTATTTATTGGTTGTTCTTCCCTCAACTTGGGCTGTACCCTGTCATCAGTTTTTAAGCCAAATTCTTTATGGAAGTCAATAGGGAGTCCTGCGCAAAGGGAAATGACATAATGTTGCCCTTTAGTCCTACCTACAGAGAAGCAGACTTGGGAAACATGCACATTTTCCTAATTAGCAAGCCCTGAATTTACAGCATGTGTTCATTTTCTATTGACATCCGGCAGCTACCCAACATATTGTAAATTGGGCCATTTGTATTCAAGACAATTGTTTTTAACAAAAATATTCTGAATGTTGTCTTTGTTCGGATTACGTATGGTAAATGTTGAGGCCTTCACTACTCTGAGGTAAAGATTGTGCCATTTTTATGAGCAATGTTGAGTCTTCTTTGCTGAAATGTCTCCTTGTCCCACAGGAGTGCATGATTTTGTAGGCTGCCACAGCTTACTCAGAAAGTAACTGCGTTTTGCAGGGGTTATGTGTCTCTGTAGTTCATAAAGAACTTTTGATATGAAAGATGCTTCTGTAAATGTATGCTGTTATCATCTGAATAGTCAGCTTTTACAGGGGATATGTTGCAGATTCATGGCATACTCCTATAGTGCCTTCAAGCTGTTCTTCTGCAGGGCAGGATGAACAGAGCTGCAGAAGGAGTTTAAAATGAAGACTTTTTAAATAGGATAATTTGTTTGCTAGTTAGAGTTCAGACTCGTTAAACCTCAAGTACTTTATTAGATGAAGTAAAGATGTAAGCATAAGGGCATAAACATGAAGTAATTTGGCCAGAGGAGACTGCTTGAAAGGTAGCTGAAAGTGATTCCTTCTGTTGGGAATAGTAATGCCATTTTAACCATTTTTACTCCTTCTTTTAGCACTGTAGTGCCTCTCATAATACAAGCTGCTTTGTACATCCCCATAACCACAGCACCTGAGATCTTGTCAGTTATTTACTAAGTGTATGTATCCCTGCATCATCCTTGTAATGTGGTAGTGCTGTTCCTTTAGCTTTGCTAATAGGGAGTGGAGAGAGACTCAGTGGCAGAGTCAAAAACCTATCAGAGAAGACGTATGAATATTTTTGCTTGTCTATTTGTTTATTAGATTTTCTCCAAGCTGCAGAGTTTGGAGAACAATGTAGAAATGACCCAGATCCACAGTTTTTAGCACCAGCGTTTTGGTATGGGCCATTTTTAGAAGGAGAAGCCACGAAAAGCATCTTTGCAACGGGCTTCAGGAATCCTCTTCCATAGGTTTTAAGGTCTTTAGGTTGGAAGTTGGACTACCTCTGTGGGTTACATTTAGTAAGAACTCCATGTATATTTTACTGCTTAGAAAACTGAATGTGGAGCTTTTGTTTATATCTGCCACTTACTTACTATTGACTCTTGGGTGCTGATACAGAGATAATGCAGTGTGTGTGCTGATGATTTCCCCTGTCAAGGGAGGGTGACTGGGGTGACAGCCTGATAATACTGGTCTTTCTAGCTGTTGGGTGGCTGGCATTGAGATGGCATGAGCTGATTTGCATGGCCTGTAGAATTTTTGCAAAGCAATTCTGTTCTTCATTCAATAAACACTTCCAGAAGGTGGAGAGGAATAACAGCACCTCCTTGTAGCCCTTTTGCCCACTGGACTTTGTGGGATTTCACCTGGTATGGCTTTTATTTAAGGGTAGTCTGAAGAGTCCTTTAAATGCCTGTGCAAGCTTTAAAGTCATATCTTGAATGGTCAGTGGACAGGGCACTTTAATGTGTTGCTGAGCATCTGTGTGAGAGAAGGACGTGGAAGACATCTGGAGACTTGTTCAGGCCAAAACTAACAAACACGATGCTGATTTTTTGGGAAAGCAATCAGAAAACAGGGCAGGAGCAATATCAGACCTTTTGACTGAAGGAACTTTTCTGCCATTAGTGAACTGGATTCACCATCTGGGATAGCAACTATGGCATATCAGATTATTATTTTCCCCCTGTTTTTCTCTTTCTCTTTTTTTTTCTTTTCTTAAAACAAAACCATGTCCCTGTTTCTTGCAACTGTGCCTTTGTCATCACGCATTTAGGCTGTCGTAACACATTTTACCTCAAGCTCCATCTTTAATCACTTGGTGGCAGACCTGGGAATAGAAACCATGTCTCAGCCATGGGACAGCATCATCTATCTAGGGCAGAGAACAGCTGTGAGCTTTCTTACAGAGCAGCCTGCTCTGCAATTTGCTTGCAGGCCATATTTTGGGCATCTCGTACACTAATGGCAAACGCAACTTCACATTTTAATAAAGAGCAGGATGATTTTGTAGGCTGCCACCTTTTACCCAAGAAGTAACTGCATTTTCTGTGTTTTCTTTCTCAAAAGACACAGAACTGCCTACAACCTTGTTTATGTAGAGGAAGCGAATATGGCAGTTGAGCCTGTACACTTAGTGAACATTGTGAATTGATAATAAACTCAGATTTTAGGGGGAAAAAAAAAAGCCCCATCACTTATGTAACTCAACTTCATTTGCTAGAATTCCTCCTCCCTAGCCCCACTCCCCATTATTTATCAATTACATTTGCTAGGAGTAGTGAGCTGCTGACCACAGAATTGGTGAGGGGGTTGGATAATAGTTATTATCCAGTTCCAAAAGCCATAATGCTGGATACCAGAAAGAATGAGAGTCAGATGTAGATGATGTTGTTGAGTTGCTGTTGGTAGAACAGAATGTACTGTATTATCCAGCTATGGTTGTTGGTGTGTCTAAAACCATATACTATGACTGAAATGTGGATGTCAGTCTGTAGCACTTGTGTGGTTTACAGGCTTCTCATTACGTCGCTAAACTGTGTGCAATAGATTAAGCTGCCTTTAAAATTCCATGTCTCAAAATGGTTTATTTTGCTGTGCTAACTTTCCTCTGCTTCAATGGAGAGCTGCATGCAACCGTCTTATTCAGGCAGTCAAAGGTTCCCATTTGTTACCCCTTTTTACTGATTTCTGATTTCATCCTCAAAAAAAAAGGGATGAAATGCTTGTATGCTTGTTTTTCATGAAAATCTGTATTGGTAGATGTTATTGCTGCTGAGAGCTAGAAAAGAGTGCTGAAAACAGGAAAAGTTTATCCAAACCATTTTTTTACAAGTGAGAGTGGGGAGGAGGGAAAGTTCTACATTTCCTGCAAGGCGACAATGAGCAGCTCTGGTTTTCTCTAGATGGAGAAAACTCTTGGAAGAAGTAAATTGTTGGATTAAGAAATAAGGGTAGAGGCCTTGCACCCTAGTACTGAGCTGCAACATGCCCTGAGAGGGCTGGGGAGCTGGGCAAAATGCTCTCTGTTTTTGGTGGAAGGGACAGGGGTCGATGTTACCACTGTGAAACTGTGCACTGCTGCAATGTGAATCACTTTGCTGCTTGGCTTCTCTCCTCTGTATCAGCTACACCATCCTTAGCCAGCCCCTCTTTTGCTGGTAGGTGTACTTAACTTAAAAATCAGTGGTGTTTCAGTACTATCTGGCACCGTGTATCAGAAACCAGACCAAAGTTTTAAACTGAATGTGAACTCAAAACTAGTTTAAGCTGTTACTCTTTTCTTGAACTGCAGCTCAGTCCAAGTCATTACTTTAAAAAGTCTCTTTTTAATTCAAATCTTAACTTGAATTGAAGGAGCCAAACCAAAGCTGAGCTGAAAAATATACATTGGTTGAACTTTATGATCAGAACTATGCTGCAAAGTCCCTTACACATGCACAGTGAAGAGAAAGGCCTCTGCTCCAAAATTCTTGCAGTCTTAATTAACACAATGTGTGAGCTGCTGATTGACAGAGGAGTGGCAGAACATACTGTCAGGCAATTACAGATAACACAAACTGTGGACACAACTCAGATAATTAACTGCGGAGACATTAGCAAATGTGACCCAGGCACAGTGCTTGCACTGAAACACGAGCTTGATAACAAGCTGAAAAGGGACAAAGCGGGATCTCTCTCACCTGCCTTTGCACCCCAAGATGCAACTGCTTACTGAGACCAGGAGGTAAAAGGAAAGGATATAGTTCTGTGTGTGTGTTGAAGTGGGCTTTTGGTCACTCTGTTAGATCCATCTAATGGGACACGAGCACTGTATACTGTGCAGGTGGTGGGGGTACAGGCCCCTTCCCCCATTCATATCACAGGTGTACCCTGCTCTAAAAAAACATACCAGCAGTACCTGCAGTCTTGATATAATGGTATCTTAGCAAAGCCTCCCATGGATTTCAAAAGTGTATTACAAAACAAATTGCTCTTATTTTTTTTTCTCCAATTTCAAAGCTGAAGACAGTCAAAACAATAAGAATATATGTTGGCAAGTACTGGGAGTGATCAGCCCCCTCTTTCTTTCAAGCTCTACATGTGATCCCTGTCCTTCCTTTACTCTCTGTTCCCGTTCTGTTTTGAACGTCAGAAACACTCAGGACCCCCAGGACTTGTGTCGAAGCTCTCCATGAGTGCTAGTGGCTGCCTACTTGCATGGCTGTCTCTCCCTTTCTGAAGAAGCTGGTGCTTTTGGTTCTGTTGCTTGCTACATTTAAACATGTTGCCCATATTTCTCAGCCCTGCCCCCCAAGCCCAACACCAGTGAGAAGATTTAAAAGTGGTGAGGCAGACTAGGAAAAAGGAATAAATTTTTAAAGCACCTCCTGTGTGATGAGCTGATGGCAAACCGTGCCGCGTGGCTGTGCCCCGGGTGGTTTCCCAGCGCCGCAGGATCGTACCCACGGCAGCTGGCTCACTCAGGGACCCCAGCATGCTCCCTCCCTGGGCTGTCCCTGCAGGCACTCCCTGCTGAGGGCTCAGGCTGCGCAGGAGCCCCAGGGATGCCCACGGAGGTGCTGAGCTTCTTGCACGCTATTTATTTCAGCCCAGCACCTCACCTTCCAGCTATTCATTTCAGCTCAGCACCTTGCTTTGCAGGCACTTGGGCACTGGATTCTGTGACAATAGATATTGGGCTTGTGATAAATGTACCAAGGGCTTTTTTCTTTCCTCCCTTTGGTATTTAATGCTCAATTGTCAGTATCCAGGAAAGCAGTGTTTAGACTGCATTGGAAACAGGTACCAATATGGCTAGCTGACGCAAGAGTGGTTTATTTTCCACTTTCACAGTTCTTTAAAGAGGTCCTGCATTCTTATACAGCTCCTTTGTTGGAATAAAAATCTTTGTCGTAGGCTACCAGACAGCTATAAATAGCTGTCGTGAGTATTTATGCTGAGGATAATCTCAGCAGAAGGTATTTTTAACTTCGCACTTTGTTTAGAATAGGAAATTCTTTTAATGCCCACATTTTCCATTCCCGATGCCATTAGCTTTTCCCTACCCCCTCCTATGATGTGTGCCTTGCTCTTTCTTTCTCCCTCTCATTTCCTTTAAGGTTCAAGGTTGCAGCCAATCTGCTCCAGAGGCAGACTTGAGTTTATTTTTTTTTTTTTAAGGAAAATGCTAACTTTGGCCTTTTGCAACTGTGTGGGAATTCAGTTCATTTCATGGGGCTATCAGAATGTAAACGAGATATCTCACTAGGCTGTCACCGCAAATTGGGTAATGAATGAGCACTTTATTTCTCTTGCACATGGAACTAATGCGCTTGTTAGAATAACAGTGGCCAATCTATTTTATACTCCCACGGAAAGTATTCCACTTTTTTTTGGCAAGTTTGGGAGAGCTGCTACTTGTACCAGCACTCAAGTTCATGCTTGATCTAAAAAAAAAAAAAAAAAA
>Ga0065711_1004141_pt1 | contig 29226 bp, 12 predicted proteins | sample Hoacrofraction12_FD_59098 | JGI IMG/M metagenome (GOLD analysis project Ga0065711, IMG submission 59098) | Hoatzin crop microbial communities from Cojedes, Venezuela - Epithelial fraction 12 v2 (version 2) | ecosystem: Host-associated > Birds > Digestive system > Esophagus > Crop | place... | reverse complement strand
GCCCGCACGCCGCCCCCACCGGGCCCAGGCGCCGCGGGGCTTTCGCCGCCTCCCCGCGGGGCCCGGCCGGCGGGCTGCTGCGGAGGAGCCGCTGGGCTGTCTCGCACCTGTGCCCTCGCTCAGCGCGGCGGGGAAGGAGTGCACCTGCCCTGTCAGCGGAGGGGGGGCGGTGCTGGGCCCGGCCCTGCGGCCCTCGACCCGCGTCCGGGACGGCTCTCGCCGGGTCCCGGCGATGGCCCCGGGGGGAAGGTGTGCGGGGTGCTGCGTGGGGCCCGCCCGGTGGATGATGCTGGGCTGTCACACCCCGAGATCATCGCGCCTGTCCCCGGCGCGGCGTTCCCCCCGTGGCCCTTTTATCGGTCTTGATGTTTCTCGGTGCCTTCGACTGGAGGATCCCGTCTTCCCCAGCCCTCCTCCGGGCTCTGTGGTAATGAGTAGCAGCCTCCAAAACTCCCTTTTCCTGATACTGTTTTATGCGGCACGTGAAGCGCTTCAGCCTGTGGAATCTGTTTTAACCGCTTTTATTTGTAACGCAAATTTATGGATAGATTTCTTTACTTGGGAGAGAAGGGAGCGTCTCCTTTTATTTCTCCCCTTCCAGGTAAAGGTTAGCCTCAAAGCAGTTTAGCTCTTTGAAATCTAAGCAATCAAAAGAAATCGTGAGCTATCTACTACCTAAAGTCTTCAGAATTTGAATTTGTATGTGTATATATTCCACTTATTACCACAGAAGTTTCACACTGTGTTTTACTAGGTTTTTTTAACATTTTTTACGATGATTGTACTTTCCACTGTGTTGTTTTCAGATGTTACTTCTGAAAGGAACGTTTAAAATTGTTCTTCCTGAAACTGGTGAAGAACTAGTTGAGACTAAAAGGTACAGCTGGTGGATAAAGGAAGGTTTCGAATTTGGGCCTGAATGTCGCTGGTTGCTCAAGGGATACTACAAATGAAAACTCAGTGTGGTAAGCAGTGTTTTTTGCGACCCTCAAATCTCAGTTCTCAAAATTAGAAACAAAACTGTGTCTGCGTATGTTTCAGCTTGGAGAGTAATCTCGTTTGTTTGTTTTGGTTTGGGCTTTAGTTTGGGAGTCAATTTCACTGGTGTTGCTGGATGTTAAGTCATGGAGTGCTGTGTGGCAGGTCTGAGTCCAAACTGGCTAATGAAATCACACTGCACTGTTTCTCTGGCAGATCCATACGCTTCAAACTGATACATGTTTTTGTTTCACTGAGTGCTCTTGTCCTCTTGTCTACTCAAAGGAAGCATCGGCATTATAATTACATTCTAACAGACTAGTGACTGTTCTCATGCTATGAAGGGAACTCTTGAATTTATGCCGTAAAAATAACAGGCATCTCTGAGACACCTCCATGTCTCGATTACTGCTGTACTTGCCCTACTCATTTCCACTCAGTGTTAATAAATACAATGAAGTGGTGCATGGTGGTAATATTCAGGCAGCCTTTATCTTGCTTTTGCTGGATCTAGTATTGCTATGCCATTACTACATTATCTACTCCTGATCCTACTGACCAAAAAGTGATTTATAGACTTGACTGATTTGCTGGAGTGAACATGTGTAGCTCTTCTTTCAGATGTAGCATTCCCCATTTTATCAATGTCTTTCTGAGTTATTACAAACGTTTACTGAAAGTCGTGGGGGCGAGAAAAGAATGTGGTATGCCTGCATTATAATTTATAAGTTGAATTCATAAAACCTGAGATGAGGTGCTGAAATGCTTAAAATGTTTTCATCCTTAAAAAGAGACTTGCATCATCCTTGCAACTTCATCTCTGACATTGTGAACAGGTGTCTGCCGGCCATAAGGCCTGTGATGACCTTCACATACTCTAATTTACAAGAACTGGATTTCTGAATGGAAGAAGCTTGCATATTTATCACACAGAACATCAGTAAGCTCATTTTTGGGAGGGCCACAAAAGGCTTTGGAAACCACACTGGAACGGAAAAATTGTCTTCCCCATCGTTCCTTGTTCAAGGTAATGTCTAGTGAAGGCACTAGGAGAAAAAGCATAAACTGTTTTTTTTTCCTTTTTTTTTTCCCCCCCAGTCAAATAGAAACACTGAGAACATTGAAAACAATGAAAAAACTAATATGTACAAAGCTCTGTGGCGTTCAGTAAACCATTTCTCACACTGAGACTTGTTTTAGTATCATTAATACTGTGGAAAAATAGCTTTCGGAAGTTCCAGGCCTTCACTGGAAACTGGCTTAGGTACTAAAAAGGCACTGAGGTATAACAGCTCGTCAAGCAGTACTTAAGACTCATCAAGCAGTGAGCAACTCCCTCGCTATGATACTGAAACAAAACATGTAGGATGTTCTGTACTTGTGACCATTAAAGTTAGGATGGTACTCAGCTATATCCCTTTCCAGTCCAGTTCATAAATCATCGTTGCACGAAAAGTGAAACCCGTTGAGGTGAACAGATAAAAATCCTTAATGTTTAACAAGACCAGATTGTACTTCCAGCATACGTGTGCTTGTTAACTTGTGGTTCTGAATGAGATGGAAATAACGCTTGTCCATGAAAACCGCTGGGGAATGAACAAAAGCTAAGTCTGCCCCATTAGTTGATGCTATATGGCAGCTCTTTGCTGAAGCGATCAGTCCTTTTGGATGTGTTTGTGTTCCTCGACTGCCAGAAAGCAGATCCTTTTCGTTATCTCTGGCAGTCAAGAGGCTTCAATTATTCTTCTCGGGTGTAATCTTGCAACACACCTATGCTTCTAGTCACATCCAGAGCAGACTGACAAGACGTACTTTACAGAGGTGATTCTTCAATTCAGCTTGAAGTTCAGGGAGGCAGCCACCTACTTGCTGAGTAAGATGAATAAACACCCCAAAACTTATGTGGTGTCTGTTCCATAAGTTCCTGTGCAGTTTTCAATGGAATTCATGGCTCTGCTTTTTATCCTCAAAGTTCGGAGAAGTTCAAGTCATTGCTGTGCTCCTCTGTGGAAATCACCTGATAGAGCTACATCCTTCCAATGCTTCAGATCACATTTTTTTTTAAATGAAATTAATAGACTGATATTTAGAATGTTGCACAGATCATCCATGCACCACGTACCTAAAAAGTGTGGCCCTTCTAACCAGTGTTGTGCAATTCTCTGGGTATGCTTTATGTGTGTATTAATGCTTACAAGACTATCTGCTGTTGCAATTATTTGCATTTTACTAAGAATGTTTGCATTAAGTCCTCTAAAATTTTACGATTCTTCTCTAAGGAAAACATTGAAATTTGGTGAGGGGAAGGGGTGTAACTTATTTGTGATGTCTGTTAGTTTGAGAATTAGTTAAAAGGTCTTCTTTTGGGTAAGACTGCAAGCCTTTTAGTAAGTATCTTGCTCAGTGGCTCATAAACATTAACATTTTACATGTTTCACATAGAGTATAATTGTTGATTTTGTTTACAGAAAGTGTTTGCTTTTTTGCTGAAAAAAGTTCAGCGGTTTAGCTGATCAGACAGTTTTATGCAATTTGTAAATAACCACTTAACTGCTACAGAAGTCGGCAATCTAAATAAATCAACACAGATGCCAACATATTAAAGATAATAGGGAATTTTGTACTAACATTAAAAAAAAAAGAATAGCTTTTTATACACTTAAATGTCTCACGAAAATGTATTTCCTGCACACTGGAGATAATTTAATGTGTTATTAGCTCTTTCAGTGCCTGGGCTTTCAGGAATGCGTACATATGCCTCCATTCGGTAGGACTATTCAGGTGGTTAACATTAAACATGTTATTACCCCTTTTTTTTTAGTGCCAGTGGTTAGCCAGTATTTGGAAATTTGTGGGCTATTTCTCAGAAACACGATAGAGTCAGGTGTTTTTTGATCCTGACCTACTTGCATGCAGAAAATATAAACAGATCTTATTTCTATGAACGCAGTAAGTCATGAAGTGAATGACTGGATGGGGCTGCTTGTTTGCCATGCCAAGCCTGCATACAACTGTCCTGCAGCAGCACTGTGCCCCTGAAGCAGTTCTTTTACTCACACGAAGCAAAGGTTATTAAGTGCCCCCTAATGCTGTGGTGAACAATGCAGAACTTGCAATCATTCATATAAAAAGGGGATCTGAATCCAAGGCTTGGATGTCTGTCAAAAGATTTCCCATTATCTTTGGGCCAAGTGGAGGTGAAGCTGAGGCATGTCCTTACTTTCGTATACTGCCCTTCGCCCTTGAGCCTGTATCCTCTTCTGTCCTGATCCTAAACATCTCTGACTGTTGTGGTCTTGCCTGCTTTTTGTCTAGATCCTTTCTTCCCATTTTCCCTGCTGCTGAGGTGCCAAATTTTCTAAACTTTGTGCTGAAGACATCGGCATGTTCCATTACGCTGGTGCACGTGACCCCTCGGGTGTCCTAACCCTGTTCTGATCTCTGACCTTGCCCTTTGCTCGTTCTGAACCAGGTGCCTTTCCCAAAGTCATCTGATGATAGACTCCGGCGATTGTCTTATCCGGAGTCTTGTTCAGGCCGAGCAACAAGTTCTGTCACTCTGTGCCCTGTTTACATATTCACTGTGTTTTCTTGCCGTCTCCTTGACTTTCTGATGTCCTTGTTTCTTCCCGGCATACGATGTACAGTTCCACCAAAGGAGTGCATTTGTATTCATCTCATTGTACAAATCTCAGCTTACAGAACTGAGCACCTTTTTCAGCCTTGTCATGCTGATCCACAATTTAGAAGGTAGTTTCTATTCTTTGCCATTACTAAGTTAGGAGGCATTAAAGTATTCCTTCATTTACCCTGAATAGAAAATGGATTTTATCCAAACGAGGATAGATCATAACTATATCAAGAACTGCCCACAGATCATAAATATATCTAGCTTACAAAATTCCAGATGCATCAGTCTTTGTAAAAGTGCTTAACAATTAAAAAAATAAAATGCCTGGCCTTTGCACTTGGTGTATCTTACTTGTTGCTCATAATCATTGTTAGAAGATGAAGAATGTTACAGGTGAATTTCTTTGGTTCCTAACTGAACTATTCTTTCAAAAACAAGCTGTGATTAAGCTGAGAAGAGGAACTCTCTGAGGAACACCCTGTCATTAAACCTGACCAGATCATGCTAATTCGGGTGGACAACTGCATCTGGTTTTGTCATGCGCTTATTACAATTAACTGCATTAGCAGCTAATATGTGATTCTGAATGAAAGAGTGGGTCTGAAATTACACAAATCTTTCTCACTATAATGATTCATCAGGTAGGATTTTTTTCAGCTTTCTGCTTTATCTTTTCTCTTTTTTTTATTAGCCCACGCTCTGTAGTGATGACAGAGTTGTGGTGGAGAACAGGCAGAAGTTACTGCTGGGAGCCGCCGTCAATAAGCTTGATGCAGGCAGCCTGGGCCTGGTGATGATTCACTGATGATCAAGTGCAACAAACAGCTCCATGTGAGTATCTGAGCCAGTCATTTTCTGGGGAGCAAAACAATTTGGTGACATTATTATTCCTTCCTGTAATTTCTTACTTCTTGTTCTGAAATGTCAATATCCTGTAGTTTTTCTTGCCTGAGATCCCACAGCTTAGTACCAGGCTGGTATGAACCATGAAGTCCATGACAAGAGAGCTTCTCCTGCACAGCTCTCAGATGTGAGGAACGGCTATCATCAATTTGATCTTGGCTTTTCTGACTGGAGTAGATGAGCTGTGCTGTAGATCTTTCTGTTGCCTTGGTTAACTTAGAGATAGATTCCATTGTCATGGCCATTCCACTGTTAAACAACTAATTACACAGACACAGGGTAGTTTTGTAATAACATTGGATATTAACATTAAAATACATATTTCTTACTATTGATTGGCTTCTGTGACTGTGGAAGGCTATTGGTGAAATAAAAATTGATATAGAACTTCTAGGCAGGTGGTGATGGAAGAGAGCGGCTTAGTCCCCCTTGTCTTCTATGAACTTCTGCCAATGCAGTATGCGCTCCCCGCTCACAGGAGCGTCAGGCTGCATAGCTTCCCTTTCAGTTTAAGTGAGGGCTGCAGGCACCCCGCTATTACCAGCTTCTATTTGGCGATAACCTTGTTAGCTCCTTTTTGGTATTCACATATTATCAACCGAATAACACTAGTTTCTGAAAATGACCAGTTGCATTTACATTTCATAATCTGTTGAAAGGAGAAACGTTTGTGACTGAGTAAGAGAAGGAAGGAGCTGTCAACCCTGTTTTGTGATTACTGCCCACAAATGTTCTCACATTTTGCTTTAAGAAAATGTTCTGACAAAAATATTAGCACTAATAGTACAGTATGCATATGTTCTCAGAGTATAAATAGTGCAACTTCACCTCGTGAGATAGCTCAGGGCTCTATCCAACGACTTTAATGAGGTTTGAGGTTGCTCAGCACCTCACAGCAGGCACTCGGCACGCAGGAGGAAGGCAGCATGCTCAGCCTGTAATCATGTGAGACACAAAGCATCGTCAGTACTTGTCCAAGCCAACTGCAGTCACAGAGCCTCGGTGCCTGCAGCGTCAAGCCTTTCCTTCTCCAGTCAATAGCAAAAAACATTTTTTTCTCTACCACACTGTATCAGCATCCTCCAACAGATGTATCCTACAAAGAGCAATCTGTATCGGCGTCCTGCTTTCACACAAGATGCAAAACTCATTTGCCCCAGCTTGGGTGACTGCATTACCCATGGCCCCATGTTCAGGCAGTAGAGAGAAATACTTCCAGAGAGCAACCCTTCATGCACACGTAGGTGCCGAAAATTTGGTGGGACGGATCCCACCCAAGGTGTCCGCTGTCTTGCATTCAGTCTTTACAAGGTTTCTTTTTATTACATGAAGTCTTACAGGGGAATTTTTATCACTCAAGTTGACAGAAAAATGTCCATCTTGTTTACAGACCACCAAGGAGACACATGTCTACTCTTATGTAACTTCTGGATTTGTAAAGTTAATATCCGTTTACAAATGCATATGCCATCAAAGCGATGTATTGTGTTCAAGACTATCAAATGGATATTCTTTCTAAAATTGCAGTGTTTGGCAATTTTAACACTACAGGATGAGGTGGACACTGACAATACTAATGCATTCAATTTAGAAACATTGATAGGCTCCTGACAAATCTGAGAATGGCCTAAATGATTTTAGGGGAAAGTCAGAAATGGGAATTAACAAGGGGTGTCTTTTACACACAAAAAATCCCATTAATAATTAGCATATTTTAAATATTCCACTCTACTTTTTTCCAACCTCTACTGTGTTTCATTCTTTTCTCTTTGGTTATTTGCCACAGTTATTATCTCTCAGCTAAAAAATTCAGGAAATGTTGCTGACAAGAGGCCCATGTTTATCAGCCTACCATTTCTTTTGCACGTAACTCAATAACTCTGTAGAGGTCACACATACTCGCTGTACTGCATGAATGCCTAGTTTCTGATAGATTTCATTCAATGCGTTGTACCCTGAAGAGAAAAACATACCTGCTTGCTGGATACCACCTATTCTTTAGGAGTAAAATATTCTGGGTTTTGGAAGCTTATGTATTTTTTGTGCTAGTGATTATTAAAGAGTTATGTGGTACAGCATAAAATCTTCTATAAATAAAATGTATAATAGATATCATATATATGCACACGTATGATGTATCATATATACACAATCTTTATCGTATAGGTGTGTATATATATATCATATTTGTACAGAACTATATAAAAATGTATTTATAACATTTAAGCATGCACGTACAGATGTATTCCATGTTATAGGTGAGAGCTGGAGAGAGCCTCTCTCTCTCTCTCTCTGCATGAAGTGAGAAATTTTATCTTAATTCCTGCAGTCTTTTTCCTGGAAAAAAGAAATTCAGAAGGATAACAAAATTCACCTGTACATGATCTTTGAAACTCCTCCTGTTCCACCGAGTCACAGTACTAGAATTACATAAGAAGAAAAACAGAGAAAGCCTGTTCTTTCTATATTTCTGTCTGCATGTAAGACAGAGGAACTATGATCTCTGCCCTAAATCTTTTCTGCATACAGTATAGCTACTAGAGAATATTCAGGCCTTTTAAAAAGTAGCGGTAAAAAAAATAGCAGTGTCATTATTTGTTACATAATTCATTTAACACATTTATTTGCATAAGCCTGTTCAGATGAAACAAGTGTTATTTATTTTTTTCTTAAGGAATACAGCCATGCAACTGAAGTGATCACTCTAACTAAAACTCCAGAAAATCTTAAACTCACCTGTAAAATTTCCCATTAAGCAAGTATTTATTGATTGGAAAGTTTATATTTAGTTACTGCAATTTGTAAAAACGCAATATATACGTTTTTCTATGTGAGTGTTCAGCCACATAAACTGTCAAAGCTATAGCTAAATATAACAATAATTATCTTACTTATTTGTCAGTGGCATATATATAACAGAAAATCAAAGCACTCCAGTCCCCATTTTTTTCCTCCATACCTTCCCAAATAAGTCTGGATTTGTGCAGCTTCTTGACTAGGATACAGGGAGGACAATTGTCTGTTCTCTAGCAAGCCGCATCTTGACCCATTGCCAAAGCCTTATATAGATATTTGCACATTAGTTTTATAGTTGCTTTATTTTTATGTTCTGACAGTATGATACCATTAAAATTTCGGAGTACAGACAGTTCTTGGCATAATAGAGGAACCTATGAAGAAACTACTTCATGATGATGACTCAAACCCATTTTGTCTTCAAAGGTGGTGTTGTGGATTGCTGTCTTGGTTAGTGATGACCAAACATTTGGTAATCTTGAATTCAAAGGTTTTTTCAGTGTTGTACCCTGTAAAGACTGTCATGCTCTTATACATGTGTCTGTGCCTGTACCCATGGCTAATGTCTGGCAGGCTCTAGTACAAAGCTAGAGATTGCCAGCACTGCTGAAATAGAATGATGAAGCATTATTCCTTGTTGGATGATAAAGAATGGGAAATCCTTAATATCAGTCCACAAAAAAAATCATTTCCTTTAGAAGCCCATCAGAACCCCAGTGCCAATAAAATTGTCTGAATGAGGGTTATTTTGGTCCATGCACTGGGATTCTGAAAGCAGAAAAGTACTTTTTTTAGCAGAAACTGAGGACTGGTATCAGGTTTAGCATCTCGGTGCTTCTTCGCATTATTGACTGTTGGCTACCTCTGATTATTAGTGAGAAAGCAATCGATCCCTGTAAAAATATCCAGAATAGGTCAGGTCTGCTCGTGACTTCTCAGCCAACAACTGAACAGAACAGTTGAAACACGGTTGTCTTTGGCAATCATTAGGTCCAATGAATTTGCTTTTTCCTGTTGTTCTAAGCCCAGATTTCCTAAATATATATTTCCAGTGTTGTCTCTGTCACTCTTTACCTTCTCACTGAGATCACATAGCATCACATTAAGTTTAAGTTGTCAGTCTGTCCCAATACACTGCTCAAATTAGGAATGGCTGTTATCTTTTCACCCAGATCCTGAAGAGAACAAACAATTCTTCAGGATTTGATTGCACACTGGGCATGAATATCTTACAACTATCCTGGGTATTTTTGTGCCAGTGCTTTGGTCAGTGAGGCAGAAGCAATTGCAGGTAGTTTTTAATTGGAGGCTGAGAAGCTGAAATACAAAGGAACCTCCAAATACCAGCTATGGGCAACTGGAGGGTGAAGAGTCACACAGTCATTTCTTCAACATGGAGTGCTAGTCTTGTGACTTACACCAAATCCTTTCAAATACAGGTACACAGAATTAGGCACCCAAATCTACAGTTACATGTTTTTCTGTCTGACTTCCATGAATTTCATCAACTTTAGATCAGATCATTTTTGCTGTAGTTTCACAATGCAGTTCATGTAGAGCTTGCCAAAGAGCAGAGGCGATTGCCAGAGATGTGATTCCTCATGCTGCTGGTTCTTCACCTTTCAGATTTCTTCATCTAATGTAGGGCACCTTCCAGACACATGGGCCAGGGACTCCTACCGCCTCCCTGTGACAGGACTGCCAGCCCCAGGGGGGGCTCAGATGGGGTCCTGGGCAGGCTGGGGTGAGCCCCAGGGGAGGGCAGGCAGGGCCAGTCAGGCTTGGCAGTGCCCCGTGCGCCCTGGCAATATAAAAGGGCTTTCAGATATGTATCTGTGTCTTCACTTACTTTAGTCAAGGAACTTTTACCCACAGGGGTTAAATTCCTCCTTCTCATTGAAGAATACCGTTTTGGTCCAGATGGTCCCTGTCACCACCACAGCACTAAAAACAGAAATACCAAGACAATGGCATGATAGCCTTTCCCCTCCCCAGCACCAAAGGCAGTGCCATTATCCAGGACATGGCAGTCTCCTTAACGTAAGAATTTGGATGTCAGGATTTTGAATGGGTGGAGTTCAGAAGTGCCTATATCCCTGGGCATCGAGAGATGCATTTGCCCTGAAGAAAAGCCATTTATTGAAAGAAGCCTTAAAGTGCTTCTGTCTAAACATGGATGTTTTGCTATTGCATTTTAATGTTTCTGAAGTTCAGTCAATGGCTTCCTTACAAATATTATCTGAGAATACATTGCTTTTTTTGTTCTTATGCGTGATATCTTTCCTTTTTTTCCTGTAGTTAGAATATGTGAATACAAATAGGAGAACAAGTCTGGCAAAAGTTCAAACAATTAAACAATTATAATCCTAAAGGTCAGTTTTCTGACACTAAAAATGGCTGAAATTGTTGGTGCTTCTTATGTTCTGATAGGCTCCATCACAATCAGAATTATTGCCTAAAGCTGTAAAATTAAATGGTGTATTCCCATAACAAACCAATAATGTGAAGATTAGTTCTGAAGTAGCTAATTCTTTTTTTATTCTGAATGCATACATGCAAATATGATCTTTCCTGAAAGTTAAAAATACTTCTCAAATAGACAAATATTTTGTAATATTATATTACCAACAAGGTTTCATTGGTTAAATGATTGAGAAGGAGAGAGACTGTCAGGTAGAATTCATTCACACATAGTAAACAAATGTCTAAAGTCAAGAAGAGACAAAAACTCAGCTCAGTAAGGAACTGAACAAATAAAAAATAATGTGGATATGTTGAATTTTAGTAGCTTATGGTCAAATTAATTACGTATACCTGAGACATCCTGTAATCTTTTACCCCTTTATATTTTTCATACAAGTGGATAGAAGGGAGGATGCCTGGGAATATATAGCCCTGTTGATGAAGAACTCTGAGATGAAAGACGCTGGTCCCTGTTCTCAAAACAGTATTTGAATAGAGTATAAATGAACCAAATAAGTCTGTTGTTTTCCCAGATGAGGCAATAAATGCTGATGTCTTGGAGCATAGAAACAGTACATTTATTTTCACATTTGTGAAATAGCAAGCATTTATTTGGATGCATGTCATTAGGGCTAAGTGAATGGTCTGTAACCAGACAGAAACAGGAAAGCAACCCATTCAGAATTCAAGGGCTGAAACTGTATTACTCAAGAAAGAATTTCACAAATATTTCTGAATATTTTATGGTCTTTAGGAATGAGCACAGGTTCATCTATCTGCTAGTTACATAACACTGTCACTCTTGCGAAAATAGAAAGTACAAAAACTTCAGCTCTTCAAAAGGTACGGCTGCCCACAGGGTTCCAGTTTATGGGTTCAGTCCTCCAACGCAATGAGCACTTTGGTCCCAGTCCAGCAAACTACTCAAATATCTGCTTAACAGTGTGCACGTGAATAACTCTGTTAATCTAAACTGCTACTACAGCTAAACAGAAGAGTCACAAGGTCCTGATGTCATAGATGATATCTCTTCTTCACTATCTCTCTGAAATGGTAGCATTACACTTACCTAATTCACTGGGGTTTTATACACCACCATTCATAAAAGTTAGTGTATAGCCTGCCATATTCAAGTGTGAGAGGACTACAAAATGGGTAAATAATTTTTTTCCCTCTTACCAGTTTTTTCCAGGAGATGCTTCCAGTATCTTCGAAGGGATTATTAGAATTTGGAGCAGGGGCTGAAGGAGCTATAGGTCCCCTCTCTCCACTAGCTGTATATAATGCAGTGTATGCTGGACATCAATAAAAGCTTGTCACTGTCTGTGCTCATTAGCAGATTGAGGCAGGTGCAGCCAAAAAGGCTTATGCTGCGCTCCACTCGTGTCCATGGTAGTATGATTCCTCTTCTTTCTCTTCTCCCCAGGCCATTTGACCTTGTAACATCAGAAACAGTTTGAAATTCATGTCAGGTTTGGCCTTTATTGACACACAGGTAGTTTATAATCACATGAATTGTGCTTTGTGATGCACATTATTATTACTAATACTTTATCAACATTTTGCGTATCTCACATGATGAATGTGGGCTAGTGCATTATCCCATTTTCTGCGTGCATCATGAAGCGGCTCCCTTCAATCAGTATTGTTGCAGTCTCTGTTATTTGCTTTCTTGCAATCTATCCATCCACGTATAATATGACACATTTCCTACTCTAATCTCAGTCTGAAAACACCCAAGAGCTTTAAAAATTTCATACGTCTCCAGAGCACTGTAGGTTACTTTTTACCTAAAACAATGTTCAGATGGCTGTCACAAAGAAAGTTAAAGTGAAATGTCAAAAGCTGTAAGGATAAAAAGCTGCACATGGTAGATACAAGATTCAGTGCACGGTAACTCCCTCTTAATAAACAAGCAAAGATCTATTGGAAAGAAAATTTCCCTGCATTTGAAATTTAACTGCCAACCATCCACATCCTACACATAACTGTCAGAAAGGATGTCTAAATCTGTCCTCATTTATAACATGTGTTGTGACAAGATTTGACAGTCTCTGAAAGAGCTATAATTGCCACCTAAACATCCAGCATTTTGTCAACTGCGATCATGTTTAGGGAAAGCATTTATTTCACTTAAAAAACCCTAACATTTTTTCTTTCTTCTGAATGAGATGACAGATTTTTTTTTTTCTTTTCTCATTAGGGGTTGTGAGTCAGATTTAAGGAAATTTTTTGTTCCGTTTTTCTTTTCAGTATTTTTCCAGTGACAGAAGTTGAAACTTTTCAGATTAAAAGAAGGATGATTAGCTTGAGGAAACCAACAGCAATTTAACAGAAATACCGTAAGGACATCTACCAAGATAGCGACACCGTTGAAAGTTTCTGAATGTTGAGCTGGTTTTGTCAGGCACTCGGCTGAATATCACAACAGGAACCAAGGTGAAAAGGGGGGGAAGAGTATCACAGATTTGACATTTTGTTACCACTAATAAATGTTATATAGTTTCAGTCTGGTGTGTATAGTCATCCTAATGCAACTGTAAACACTGCTGCAGGATGGAGATACGAGCTGTTGGTCCTATAGGAGCAGAAAGACCATTTTTGATGAGGGACATGTGACCCATCTCTTGGGCATTTACAGTCTGTATAGTTGGGACTGCAACTGTTGCATAACCAATTAACTCCCGTGATGGTTCAGAAGTACACAAGCTCTTAACAGGCCTAAGAGCTTCTGTCTTAATTGCTTTCTTGAAGTACTGAGCACTAAAAGTCACTGCTACTAAAGCAAACACTCCCCAGCAGTATTGCTTTAATTCACTGTGGCAGCATTCATGGTCCTTCTATGTTTATTTACCGAAAACAATCCAGCCATCAAATTTTATTCACAGGGATGTTCACAAGATTAAACAACAATCTGCACTTTGGAGAGCGTTGGTACTAGAACTGGTACTTTTTCACACATGATGGATGCAGCAGGGACACAGAAGCAGGACTGCACGCAAAGAATAGGTATCCCCAGCTCCAGATCTGCTTGTGCTTGGCTGGCCTGCCCTTGCCGGTGAGTGGAGTGAGGGTAAGAAAGAAGAACCCAGAACACATGCAGAAACCTTGGAAAGGGGAGAGAAAAAAAGAATACTAGGCTGGGATTCTAGGAAAAAGGGCTGGGAGTTCTTGACAGGGCAGTGGACAGGAGGAGGCAGGAGATTTCGGGAAATCTTTAAAATGGATGGGAATGGAAAGTGGCATGCTGTGACCTCAAGAAATCTCTAATAAATGCATTGCTGAGCACCTCAGCAACTGCAGAGCGGATGACAGAACCTCTTCAATGTCAGGTTTCAAAAACTTGGAATTTATGGTCATAAATATTATCAACTAGTATCTACAAAGAGAATTGATAGAAAAAAAGATATTTTACAAATTCTAAGTAGGTTGCCTTTCTTTTGAAGGGAAGGAAAGTAAGTTCTGCTTTTTACTGGTAAACAACGAACAATTTAAAAATTTGACTTGTTTGCATTTCTAATCAACTGTAACACCTGTGCAATATAGTAATTAAATAAAGCATTGTTTTCTTCCCCTCTGTCTTTTCATTTTTGATTCCTTGTATATGTCTACTAATGCAGACAGAATCTCACTCTGCAGTGGGAATAAATCCAGGAGATGACAACAAGCAGAAGGAGTTTTTGCGAGGTTCCTTCTGAGAGCATTCCCCCACATGACTCTGTTAAGGTACACTATTAATATTAAATTGTAGATCATACTTCCAAGGGTTTCCGGATGCTAATTTGGCATTCCCCTTGGGTACCTGTGTCTGGTTAGCTAAGTAGGGAAAAAGATACACCCTTTGGTATGTGAACCAGGTCAAGGAGCACAATTAGAAGAGATCCTGCCTATACTAAAATATCATCCTCATTAGAGCTAAATAAATGGATTTGAACTAGAATGAGATCTTCTGTTAAAATTTTAAATATGTAGAGATGAAAAATTTAAAAGAAATCTTAAAAAAGTGAAAATTGCATTCCCTACTCCAGGAGAGTTTTAATGGCTACAGCCATTAACGACATAATGTTTATGTGCTTATTACTCCAATGTCAGAAACTTCAGTAATCAGTGTTTGCATTTAGCTGAGATCAGAAACATGACGTTTCTTCTGAGTGCACCTTTTTCCTAATACTGAACAGCAAGCATTTGTTTGTAAAAATAAGACTAAAATAGCTGTTTTGATGCTTAAATGGATGAAGTTGTGCAGCTCTGAATGCTAATCAGCTGCAGGTAAAGAATGTTTCCTCTCGTGGGAGTTTGCTAAATGCGCTAGCTTGAGCTAAAAATAACCAGTTGACCTGCCCTCAGAATAACATTGTGGAACGTGTTTCTCCTTGCCTGATTGAAGAGCAGGTGATATAGTCATACATTTTAAGACAGAAAGAGGTCGTTTTGCTCATCTAGAAACTGGCTTAATGCTAGAATACCGTTATTTATGTATCGGAGGTGAGAAACCTGCTTTGCGAATTTGCACATGAAGATCATTCAAACAGAGTCAATTCAGGAATTCTCCAGTTGTGCTTTGTAACAGAACACCGCTGTATTATCCATGCTTAGCATTCTCTTGTGTTGCTACAATACAAAGATGCTAACTTAAGTGAAATGGTGCCAGCAAGCTAATGGCCATCGGACCAGCACAGAGGGCCTGGCAGTAGCTATCCATTAGGAATTCTGTGCGCAGACCTGTTTTGGTGCTTGTCAGAGGCCTCAGCTAAATGTCCTTGCAAGAAAGCTTCTCCATGCGAGATGAAAAGCTGGTCTTGATGGAAAGGCAGAGAAAGTCTTGCTCTCTAGTCCTCACAAGCATGCTGCATGAGAGCAGAAGAACTGGGAAATACATAAAAAGGACATCAGTAACATTTGCAGATTCAGAATGGGCCAATAATGGATTAACAATTGAGAAACTGCATTTAAACTAGAACAAGTTTATCTGAAATGTCTACGTTTCTCAAATATGGTTGCCCCACATTCATTCCCCCATTACAGGATGACTTAGCTGCTGTTTGAAAAGAGTTTCACCTTTTGTGTACACATTCAGCTGCAGGGAGTACAGCTGATGATTATGCAACCTCCCATGAAATCTATTCTAGTACTTAATAATCCTTACCACAAAAGCGAACTTGTCTAATTTAAACTTTCCTCTTCTGCTTTGCAGAAGGGCCAAGGCAGTTCAGTGGCTCATTGTCACCTACAGGAGGGACACTTCCCTACACCTAGAAAAAACTCTTAAAGCCACTATCTGACAATGTAGCCTCCGTGGTGAGATTCCGGGAGCTATCAGTGAGTGCTGTGCAGACCCTCAGCTTACAAAGCATAACCCCTACAGCTTAGTTTCTTCCAGATTGCCTGCACCCCATTTATGTACTAATTCTCTGTCTTTGATGAGACAGAACACAATTAGTTTACTGGTGGCAACATGACCCACCCACCACGTTACGCAAAGAGAAAGCTGTTGGCAAAACAACATAAAAAATCACATGCTTTTTGGGGTTTTTTTTAAGAAATTGAGAGACTCAGATTGTGGTTTGAAGGACTGTAAATGAAAGATTGCATGTGAAATAACCAGAATGTCACCTACAATCATTACAGACTGTTCCTTCGGAAAGCTGCGTATGGATATTTCATTGCGTTCCTCGAGTAACTTCTTCATCCTCTAGATTCTGTCTTTCCCTCTGTTGCTCCATATATTCACATGCAGAACAGATGCTCCGAATTCCCACTTTGCCTAATGTTTTGAGTTCACTCAGGCTCACACATGAAATGCCTCAAAGAGAATATCTTAGGGTATTGATACTCCACATATTATAATTAATATTTTCTATTATATTTAGATACATCTAGTTAAGCCTGTCCTCTCCAGTGTATTCTTTGCTGAAGAACAAGTATGTCTTGTTTGGGTCCTCTGTGATGAAGGTTATGAGAAGGACGTAGGCTTTTACTTGTCTAGGAATAACTGGAAGAGAAGCTCCTCTTTCCCCTGTCTTCCAGGTATGTACACTTTCACATGAGCACCATCTCTCACAGTTTAAGCTCCAGACTTCTTGTCCCATCACCAGTGTGCATTTTTTTCCTCTTTACAATAGTCTGCTACATATTTGTCTAGTTAAGTGTCAATGTATGATATTGCAGACCACAATGAATTCTGAACTTTTCCTACTTTTGTGTGAGTTTTAACAAGTCTTAGACATTTTTCCTCATAAGAGACTAAGCCATTTAATTTAAGAACTACATTCCCTAAAATCACTTATCTTGTGCAGATTAACTGTGAAATCTTCAAATACAAATACTATGTAAATTAAATGTTCCTTCATCTTTTCTAGAATTTTTACTTGTTTCACATAAAACTAACCACAACTTTTTATTAAACATAACATTTTATTTGGGATGAAGTGTCTCTTTTTCCAAGAATGTTTCTGCACTCTCTGTTGAAGACAGATTAAATAAAGTCACTGGCGTATTTATTTTTAAACTTAAAGGGAAATGGTGATCCCAGTCCCTCAGTGGTCATGCCCTGTACTCCTTGATCCATTTAGACTCAATATAAATTGTCTGTTGCCAAAGTTATTTGAGATTTCTTCAGAATTTACTATATAGATTTGTTCAAGTGTGAGCTCTGAAGAAAGAATAAGACCCATAGTTAAACAGGACCTTCCTGCAAACATGGAAAATATTAAAGGGATTAAATGGAAGAAAATAAGAGGCTGGAGATTTTGCAGTTCAAAGTATAATTTCTTGAAAGTGAGGGACTGCCCTTGGAAGTTCCACAGTCAGATACGACAGTGTTTCACACACAGTACAAAGCTTAACAGGGTTTGATTTATATGAAGAAAAACATTTTTTAAAAGCTGTAAACAAGTAACCTGATAGAGTAATTAGTCATGCAATACAGCATTGCTTTTCCATAGTTTATTTTCATCAGTCATAGTAATCAGAGTAAGCAGATGTATTAAGATGTATTAAGGCTCACCCCAGGTTAAAGCAAAGGATACAAAATAATGAACCGGAGCAGTAGCTGATGACCTGGAGAACTTCTTGATTTACACTTCTGAGAAAGTTGGTTGTGGGTTTCAGGATCAACTTCATGCAAGCCTATTTCCCTTTTAATCAGTCAGTCTCTGATCATGGTGATGTTTACTTTGCATTAATTTTATCTGCCTTTGGAGGTAATGTAACTGTGATAAGAGCCAATTAGTTTTGCGCCATCAAGAAGGACAATGAATTGTGACGTGGCAAAACAAAGATAAAATTAACTGTTTGCCTAAATGGTGCTGTTCATTGTTGTTTTCTCATAAGGCTTCTTCTGTAATGTTCAGCTCCATGAACAAAATCGCTCAGGATGCACAAGTTTACCTAAAGTAAAACATGTTCCGAAATGAACACTACGCTAATGTGGCAACACTGCCCAGTAATTCAATGCTCATTTTCCACAAGCCATTAGATCTGTCTAAAGATTGTATTTCACACACATGAATAAGTGATGCAGTGAGAAGTAAGTTAGCAGTTCAGTTCTTGTGGATAAGGCTTTTTAAGTAAGAAGTACGAAGTGAGTTGGGTGGGGGATGCTTTTTCCACACAGATATTACACCACTGTCTTATTTTTAAAAACNTTATTGCAAGTCTTTTTGCCCAGAGATTCAAATTGCACACTGGAGTGAAACAAACTCAAATCACTGGACAGAAGAGTTTGCAAATTTATTTTTTTTTACTATAATAATACTTAATCATGAAAGAATCTAGCATGCAAGTAGGTTCAAAGAAATATAACTATTGCTGTAATACAGGTAAACTGTTATTCATTTTAACAGAGAAGAACAGGGCATTTTAGAGCTTATTTTAGGGTAGTTTCATAGACCCAAAGATTTGGTTGATAAAAATGAGTGACCTAAGGAAATTAAGAAAAAGAGATCAATCTTAAGGAAAAAAAGAACAATCCAAGATCAATCTATGGAAAGGGAAAAAAAATCAAACAGAATCAGAGCAAGTTTTTTCTCAGGTAAGTGATATTAAATACAAATTTAAGAAAGGAAGAAAGTGGTAACTAGGTTAATTTGTAATTAGCAGAATAAAGGAGCAGAGATATGAAGGGTAAAAATTAGCAACACAAAGTTGATTCGAAGATCCGGTAGGAAGAACCTAACAGTACAATGTATACTGTTAAGCAGGTATGCTTTATTGTGGCGCTGGGCACACGAGGGATTTCTCCTCCAAACGTGCGCACCAGACACCCTGTTGCTTCAGGTTAAATACAATCACACATGTAAATATTCATTATATTTCTAAGAACTAATTAACATATGTAAATATCTTTCATGTATGTCTGTTAGCATCTTTGGGTGGTCTTCGAGGGTCCCAAGATGAAGGCCCATCCTCTTCATCACGCTGTTTACTGATTGACATTTGTTTCTGCACAAACTCAGTTCCAGGATCACGTATATCATGTCCTTCAGGTTGTTTGGCTCTAGTCTTGTTGCTCTCTTGGTGCCTCCTTATCTCTGTAGCTTGGCGCATTTGCCCTCCCTAGGCCAAACAGTCTGGAGTGGAATTATTTAGGAGTCTCTTTTATCCCACAATTATTATCCCAATTATTTGCTGAGAACCAAGACCACTTTTGTTTCACTTGATTATTTTGTCTAACGACTAAGTGATAGCTTGTGCCCATGTCATTCCACTACATTCCTTAATGAGAAAACAGGGATTAGTGTAACAGTTGCATCATTAGATCACTATGCATGCAGAAATACAACTTACAGTACTAAAGACTACTAAAAACTAAAATATATTAAGGCTTTTTTGTTATAGTTTCAGGTTTCTTACAATCCCCTCTATCAAAGTACATATAAATAGAAAGAGAAACCAAAAGTAATAAGAAATGATTTTATAAGCAATATTAAGGTGATGGTACTGAACAAAGAAGTTCAACAAGCTTTAAGTCTTTGTTAATTAAATATCTTTGCTAAGATGACCCACTGATAGCAAAGGCCTAGAGAATTAATACCAATAACAGAGGAATAGGTTTTCTGTGTCAGAGTATGGAAAGAACAGGTATGAAAGTATTTACATAACTTAAATTTTCAGATTAGCTCAGTATGATGAATTTCCTCACATACATGAAGACCTAATCAACACAACTGCAAAACTGTTAACAAGCATATTTAGGAACATGAAAGATAGACTAGAGAGAGACCAGGAGACTGGAAAACAGGTTTGTGTAACACCTATGTTTAAAAACAATAATGAAAGAAGGGCTGATAAACACTACAGCTATTAAATTCACTGTTCAGAATAATTATGAATAAAGCAAAGAAGCAGTCTTTAAGACCCAGGACTGTGTATTAAAAAAACAAATTGCATACAGCCAAAATTTTTGCAAGGAAATTACTTTTATGGTTAAACCAGTCTGTTTTCCTTTACAGCAGGCTTTGCTCTTATGGGAAAGTACACTGATTTCCTAAATCTTTGTGTAATAAGGTAATCACACTGTCCAGCATACTCTTTTATGGAACCTGGAAAACATGGTCCCCTGATGAAAATACCAAAAGCTGATGCAAATTGTGTGGGTAAAATATCTAAAAATGTATTTTCAGTGGTTCACTGGTAAATGGAAGTACATAGTGGGTGCAGAGGTGGCCTCTCATGCACCAGTCTATGTCTTGTGCAGCCTGGATGGTGGAATAGAGAGTACAGTTGTTATCAGAGAATAGTTTGGGTTGGAAGGGACCTTTCAAGGTCCCCTGAGGTCCCCCTGAGGAAAAGACAGACCTAGAAGGAACCGTAAGTATGCTGGAGGAGATTATAAGAACTCAAATTTACACTGACAAAATTATATTGACAAATTAGGAGGCAAACCTGAAAAAAAAATCGATGAAACACAATTGTGAAAGTGAAAATACTATGCTTGAGCAGGAAGAGGGCAAAATTATACAATGCTTAGGTAAAGTTACTTTGAAACAAGAGCTAAACCATATATCCTATTATAAGGTGAGCGTGAGTTAGCAATTTCACACTGCCATGAAAAAGCCAAACATAACATTAGAATCAATTAACAACAACAGAGAGTGCAGGAGACCTGGCATAATACTCCTGCTCTGCTCAGATAGATTGATGAAATCACCTCCCTAGATTGCCTCTATTCCTCTTTACAATAATGCCAGGTGCACTGTTACAGTTTTTGCTTTATTTCAGGAAGATAACTTCCCTTTAAATCTTTGAGAAGTTGATTTAAGGGTGAAATTTTCAGAAAGGCCTAAGGATCCAACTGCTAGAGAATTCAAAAAGGTTTGGGTGCCGATGACTAAGCAGTTCCTGGGATGCTTGAGAAGCCAGTGAGCTCATAATTCCAGGAAGAAAGAGTAGTTTTTAAAAGTGAGTAAAAATATTTTAATAACTAATACTTTAATTAGCTCAGGTATTTTTTTCTTAATTACCTCTGTGATATATTCTTGTAGCCCAATTCACAGGCCAGACTTTACTCTTTTGGAAATCTGCTTTTGCTTTTCTGTAAGGATAACAACTACATTTTGATCAAATTTTTCTTTGCTTACAGCCTGTGTTTCTTTGATAACTCCCACTGCTTCAGAAAGACATATCGTTCTCTTTATCTTCTGCATCTCTAATAAGAGTTTGGAAATGCCCAAAGCCATCTTCATAAAATAGCTGATGTCTCATTTTTAGAAGAAATCATTCTTTATTGTTCAAATAAAGAATATTTTGGAATTAAACCCATTTTTTATAAAAATTATTTGAATGTTTATGTATCAGAAACTTTTGTATTTTCAAAATTGCCCCGAGACAGTAAGAGCTTAAACTTGTAAGGAAGATAGTCGTATTCCATAACAATTATTAAATACAAGTTATTAATTGATATTAGAAATAGTAGCCAAAAAAATGGAGAATGAATCTCAAAAACTGACAGGCTTTATTTTGACATAGAATATTTTCATCTAATAGGCAGATTAGGTCTATTACGGTTTCTTATTTTCATCATAGAGAACACAGGACTACATGCAATGGATAGCCTAATGCAGTGATCAGGACAGAAGATAATAGTTTTGTAGCATAATGTTTCTATCCTGAAGTTCAAAGAAGAGAAGACAAAGCTGTCTCAGGCTTCACTTCAGTAGTTCTTTTAGAATACAGACTAATTTTTTTCTAAATTTCATTCAGAGCCATGGAAAATGAGTCTGCTCAAAGAATGAGACTTCTTATTAGCCCATCTGGAAATCGGTTTGAGGATGTGCACCTCTGGAGGAATTCTGCAGCGTGGGAAAAGGTACAGTGGTAGCTATAGTAAATAGGTTAAGCACAGAGGGGATAAAAGAGGGAGACTCATTGTGTTGGTTTGAGCTGAGTTTACCTTTCTGACAATTTATTTCTGGGTATCAATGACAAGTTCCTAACATGTACTTACGTAGTAGTGTGAAGTCAGAGAGTTCCTATGTTAACAAAATATAAGATGTAGGGAAAAAGCAAGGCAGTTTAAAATGCAGATTATAAAAATAACTACCCAAATTGCTTTAAAAACAATTAGCTTTTTGCATGGAGATTTGTGCCTTTTCTAGCTAACCTCATGAAAAAAAATCCCCTCTGTTCTTCATTTAGCAAAGGAAATACTGCAACTTCAGCACTGGAATCGGTATAATTCTACATTGCTTTGAGGAGCCATAGTAGTGATAAAACAATAAAATAATTGCCATAATTAATGCCTAGAGTGGTCATGACCTGTAACTAAAAGTGCTTTCAAATGAGAGTGCATTCATTAAACTAAACCAGCTCTGGGCCTCTTAACTTCTCTGTGAAGATAATTGCAGACAAATCTAGTTCATGGTAAATCATGCTTTACCATCATGCTTTCTGCTATGAGGATGAAGTTTCTAGGACGTTCCTATGTAGAAATACACCTGCCAAAATGGAAAAAGTACTACCTAAACCTTCCACTCCACAGCCTAGACTGGCCCATAGTCTTTTTCAGAACATTTCTTTTTGAGCATTAAATTAGGTGACAGTATGTATACCCATGTAAGAAGACATTCATCTGAGGTAGTTAACTGAATTTCTGAATCTGGAAAAAGAGATGGAAGAACCTATGGTAACAAAGTCTCTTTGAGCTAGAAGCCTGCTAGTTCAGGATTTTGATATTTTCACAACAAAAATAAGAGAACAAAAAAGGAGCAGTCACTGAACCTCAGGAGAGTGCTATACCGTGTGGAAAGCTGCTAAAAGCATTGGCACCAAACTGCCAACCTTTTCTATTGACACCATTACAAGATCCCGTGGTGCTCTCAGTGCTCAGTAAGCACAAGAGCAGGCCTCCTTGGCCACGCTTAGAGGTCTTCACTGCTGATATTTCAGTTGGTTGTAATGAAAGAGAATGGGGATTTTGAAAAGAGATAGTTAATGATTGCTCATGAGGAGTTAATGATTCAAGTAGATTGTATATGTTGCCTTGACTTAAATTGTCTTAAGTAAGAAAAAAAGATAGGAAAGCTTGTTTTAGGCTTGTTAGAACTTGTTTTAGGCAGAACTGGTGAAAGACTCTTATGTCTTGGAGGATATCTTTTTACTTAACAGTCTCATTGAGACAAAGTCCAGTTACATGCATTCTTAAGAACTGATACGTCCTTATAAAGAATAGAGAAAGACTTTAAAGCATCCACAGCTATGATTTAAACAGTGACACATTTTTGCTTAACAAATGGCAATGAGAATAGAGACACTGCTGCTCCTTCATGTGTCTGTTACAGCCTTGTGTCCTGCCACTACCCCCACAGTGGAAGCATCAGAGTGCAGCATATGCACATGGGTCTCGATTACTTCTGTACATGCTGACCCATGATGGTTTAAGCCGACATAGCTTAGGTAGCCAAGCACGTTGCCACCTGCTGTAGGGGTGAGAACCTGCAGAGTAAGCAGCTAATAAATGGGAATATTCTGTAAACATCTGAACTGGATTTCTCAGGCCATGTTTGGGAGAATAAAGTATGTTTTCCAGATCCAGCAGGATTTAGTTGTCAACCCCTCCACTGTCTGGACTTTGGTGCCTGCATGCACCTAACAAAAAGTTACAGAAACAGTGGATAATTTCCAGTTAAAATCCAAAACCTTGGATTTTAGGTACCCAACATGTCAGTCCAGTGCCCATGTCTCTCTAGTGCATCTAGATTGCATACAGTCTAATATGCCTTTCTCAAATAGACTAATACTTAAAATGAAGACACATATTACTGTACAAGCTTATTTAATAGAAAATTTCCATATTTGATTTAAAGCACTTAGATTGTGTGCCTGAGATGCCAGGATTTCAATGGTCATCCACAAACAGTTTCTGACTAGTGAAATGAAACACACGTAAATTGCTGGGACTACTTCCCATATTCTCTTGCAGCAATCTATTGTATTTCTTAGTCATCATGTTCATCTCAATTAGACAAGAGGTTTGCGGTGGATATCTGTGAATACTCAACACCACATTTTGAAATTATAGATAACACTTCATAAAGCTATTTAAGTTAAAAATTAGAAACTGTCAGTCTTATCAGCAAAACCCATGTTACGTAACAGATTGGATGAGCTGCAATGCAGACAGGGACACAGTTCCTTAGACTCTCCACTGACCCCTAAATGTTTAGTTGCTTTTGAAAGCAATATTTAGTTTTTGAATACTTAGCTAGTTTTAGCAATACTGAACACCTTCCAAAGTAGATTAGGTCTGAATTACTGTCCCACAAGGAGTTTATAATAACCAAGAAAATAACATTTCAGTCTAAGCTAGAGACTTTTCCCAATCAACTCTAAACCAAACAGCTAGCATATGGTGCACCCTGCATATGGATTAGGTAGAGTATACATGCACTTGTTCCAACCTTGAAGGTTCTGGAGTTAGTGAGACTAATCTGGCCACTGATTAGTCTGAATCCACTGAATGTTTTGTCACTGGCATCAGTTATAGCAGGATGGGTTTGTTTGCTATTGAATCAATTAAAAGCAAAATTTAAAAGTTTACATACTGTTTCCTTCTTGACATTTTTAATTCTTTCTCTGGCTTGCACTTTCAGTGTATACCAAGTTAACACTCCTCAGTCTAACTTTGAGTATTGTCTTTTCATTCTACTTCTTGCCTTCCTATTCATTCTTCTTTCTAAGCTCCATACTATGCATTTCTTATTTTTCCTCAGGTATCATCTATTTAGATTATTTCCTTTGGTGAACCATGTCATACCAAGATTTTGACCGTTTTTGTAGTAACTCCTGAGAAAGGAGTTTAATCATCTATGGCTTCACACAGCAAAATAATTGACCAGGCTGATCTATATCTTTTCTAGTTACCAAATGCTTAATGCTTGAGAATATATCACACCATATACTGGCTTCCTTCCCACAATGAGCAGATGAAATGAAACATTGATTTACTTTTTTCTCCCCAGAAGGGATCATTAGATCATCTAGTCCGATCTTAGCTGTGTGTCACTAAACACACTTTCTGTGACCAGGTAGTCTCTTGGCCTAAATTTTGTTTCAGTTCATGTATTAAATATCTAGCTTAGGAGATAGACCAGAGTTTGGACCATAAGCAGTAACCATTGGAGTTTTGTTTATGACAGTTTATGTCCTTCCTCTGTACCTGCCCATCTTTATATTTTTTATTGATGTTTCCCAAGGTAGATGGCTTTTCAAAGTTCTGTAGAGACACTCCCAGCTCATTTGGTTTTAAATTTTAGATTTTCCAACTGCAAATAACAATTCTTGTTCATTTCTGCATTGCAAATATATATACCTGAAGTATCATGGTACGTAATTTCAGACTCATTAAAAGTCTTCATACAGTTCAGGTGTACGTAGGAGGAAAGGGAAAGTCTGTTAAGAGGGAAAGTTTTCCTTTAAGTAACACCTAATAATATCCACTGGCTCTCTCAGTTATGAATTATACCGTCAGTCTCAGAAATTACTTCCTGTTAATATGAAGGATGTCCATTCCTCTCCCTTGGCTTTCTTTGCGTGTGTAACCCAACATCAGAGTCATCAGTCTGCAGAATGAATCTCTCAGCAGAGAGCAGAGTAACCTGGTCTGATTTCCGACTGACTGCTTTGAGCAGGAGGTAGGACTGGAACCCTCCAGGGCTCTTCCCTTCCAGCCTGAATCACATTATGGTCCTATGATTTTCTTCTTCTTGTGAAAAGGTCCTTCTTACAACCATCAATCCACTGGTGCTTATATTTGTTTTCATCTTATCAGGCCCATCTGAAACCACATTGGTGACAAACCTCTACAGGAATGAGCTGAGCGTGGCAATCTGTGTGAAGGGCTGTGGAGCTCAGCAGGGAATGCACTTTGCTTAGGACAAGCCTTATTTCCGTTATGTAGCCCAGACAGATTGCCTCCCACATATTAACTGCATTTAATGGTATCTGCAGTAAACCTGACCTCTAGAAGATACTGGAGTATAGCTTTTATCTACTGTGTCAGCATAGTAGTATTGCTAATCTAATGAGATCATTGTCGAGGTGGGTGTACATGGGCTGTGAGGACTCCGCCTGTTACATGACAAATGTTCACCACTGCACAAGGCAAAGAGCAAAACTGAAAGAGCCAAAATGATGCTGAAAGGTCAATATCTTTTGCAATTCTAGCGACAGAGGAATCTGCCAATAACTTTTCATCATAGTGCCTATATATTGGACCACTCCTAACTGCTTCAAATTTTTTTTTTTTTTTATTTTTGCTTCAAAATGTCAGTGACCTCATCGGAGTCCCTCCAGAACTGTACTGGCTGCATCTGGGACCAATGCAGTGTTACTACACCACCACTTAGTGACTCTTCATTCTCCTAAATTTATTGCTTACAATTCCTATGTCATAAAAAGGAAGCAGTTTTACAAAGAGTTCAGTCAGTGCAACCACACAAAACAGTTTGCTGTGAACTCACAGTGTTGTCGCAAATGGCTTGCAGAAACCCAGAACAAAAGATCACCTTGCAGCAGCAAACACCTCAGCAAGGGGCTGCAAACAACTGCAGGCTGCTCAGGAGCAACTACCAACACCAAGAACTTGAAGCAGCAATAGCAAGAATAATAGAGACAATTTATTCAGTAGCTACTGGCTGGTTTGACCTCAAATTTGGTAAAAGAAGAACTGGCAGAAGGTTTCGGGAGTCAGGATTAGGCCCCTCCCAGACATCTCAGATTTATAGAAAAGACTAATCTTCAGGAAAGTAAAATCTGAGTCATACCCAATAAAACCCAAACTCAGTGACCTGGCTATAGCAAGAAGTATATTTAAAAGATCAGAATAGCTGTTACCACTGCTTGATTTGCTGTCTCTTTCAGCATCTATACTGTTGCGTTTACAAAAGCTTGCTGATCAATATGCTGCTGCTAAGCCTGCATTTTTTTAAAAAATGGAATAAACTGCCACCTAGAGTTAAATCCTTGATGTTAATATTGGTTATAATTATATTCAAGATAGGCAGCTGTAGTATTACAATATTCAGGACCCGGGCATAATCTTTCAACACTGGTAAAGGGAGTACAGATTTGTCATCGATTACAAATTGAATCTGATGATGTGCTTATCTTCTTGAGATATCAATCTATTTAAAAATCACTAAGGAACTAGAGATCATTACTAGCTTGTGTTCTTCTCGCCCTGTTAATGGTGATCAATACACTGAGCAAGTATTGAAAACAAGGTACCATATTTTTTTTCCTTGACAGTCACTTTCAGTCCATTGGGACTGCATATGTGTTAGCAAGTCTCCACAAATTCATTAGCTAGTTCATTTAATCATAGACACATTTTAAAGCAATAAATATCTACTGTTCTCTATACCTGCTATAAAAATGTTCAATTTTATTTTCACATTTGCATTTAAACTAAAATATTAATTATATTTAGTAAGTGTGGTAGATTGCCCTTGGTTGGCTGCCAGGTGACCACAAAGTTGTGCTCTCGTTTCCTCTCCTTACCAGGAGAGGGGAGAAAAGATAAATAACCTCAAGGGTCAAGATAAAGGCACTTTAATGAAAGAAGCAAAGGCTGCACATAGAATCAAAGCAAAAAAAAGTCTACTCCCCATCAGGAGGTGTTGACCAGTCACTTCCTGGGAAGTAGGGCCTCAGGACACATAGCCATTGCTTCAGAAGACACATACCTCGGTAGCAGGTGCCGCATTTTCACTTCTTTTCCGCCCCTTAGCTTTCATTGCTGAGCATGATGTCATACAGTATGGAATAGCCCTTCGGTCAGTTTGGGACAGCTGTCCCAGCTATGTCCCCTTCCAGCCTCCTGCCCACCCCCAGCCTGCTGGCCTTCTGGCAGGGATCTGAAGAGACAGCCTTGCTGCTGTGCAAGCACTGCTCAGCAATGGCCAAAACACTACTCTGTTGTCAACACCATTCTAGCTACAAACACAAAGCACAGCACTGTAGGAGCTGCTACAGCCAGCTTCCATCCCAGCCAGACCCAGTACAACAAGTAACTTCAAAGTGCTGAGAAATCCTGTATTGTCCTATAGAAAAGCAATCTCTGCATTTGAGCAGTTGTGACAGCTGAGGACAGCAGTGGGTCCTGCAGGTAGTCATTGCCCAGAGTGCTGTGAATACCTACCTTCTCCAGACACTGATGGTTTCTGTAATCTGACTTCCCATAGCAGTTTACACAGATATTTTTTTTTTTTTAATAAAAGATAATTATCTCCATATTGGAGATACAACAAGAAGTACATTAAAGATGCATACAAGTCTATGGCAGAATGGGAAACATAAGTTAGACCTTCCCTTACGCTACCACCTGTCTCTTCTCTCATGTAGGACAGCCTTATTACATATCCTTTCTAAGCTAGTTTTCTGATGCTGTAAGGTTGACCAAATCATGCTGTATGTCCACAAGTCTGGAAGCCTGTCCCCAGCGAGATTTGAATGCACTGGCCCCTACAAACCAAACTGGAAAGAAGGTAGTTCAACTCCCACAAGATTTGCAGACATCTATGACTGAACAGAGGAGATAAACCTAAATTAATAGCTACCTATAAAGGAAAGGCCAACAAAATTAAGCGATTTTACCACTCCCCCGCTTCTGCAGCCAACTGATCAGGTTATGCATAACTCCACATTAGAAAAAACACATACTAGCTTTTGTTTGATTTGCCATATGGAGAGTAAGGTTCAAAGGAACATGAGAAACAACTGGGGCTATTGCAGTGGAGGGAGGCATTAGGAATAAAATGCAAATTTATAACAAACTAGAGATCATTACTCTGCCCTCAACTGAAATTGGTTTGCTAAAAATAAAATCATAGACTGCTTCGGCTTGGAAGGAACCTTTAGAGGCCATCTAGCCCAACTCCCCTGCAGCGAGCAGGGACAGCTTCAACTACACCAGGTTGCTCAGAGCTTTGTCCAACCTGGCCTGGAATGTTTCCAGG
>Ga0065711_1003533_pt1 | contig 29227 bp, 24 predicted proteins | sample Hoacrofraction12_FD_59098 | JGI IMG/M metagenome (GOLD analysis project Ga0065711, IMG submission 59098) | Hoatzin crop microbial communities from Cojedes, Venezuela - Epithelial fraction 12 v2 (version 2) | ecosystem: Host-associated > Birds > Digestive system > Esophagus > Crop | place... | reverse complement strand
CTGAAGCCACTGGCTGTTTTATACTAACTAGGAGCCCTGGGGCCAGAAGCTGAGCTGGCACTGAACAGACTAGTTAATTCCCACCCTCAATTACTAACCATCAGACTGCATGGCTAATAAAGCTCTGAGATGACTCTTTTGGTACAGACTAAATAGAGAATGTCTGCTTGGTTTCTTACTGCTATGAACTCAGTTTTGCCTCCCTTTGTACAAGCTCTGGTACTGGATCCAACCTTGAATTGTCTAAGCAGTTGGAATCATGCTCTAGTATATTAAGAGAGACAAAAAATACAAATGTGCAAGCAAAAATTTTGGGAGGTAGAAGGCTGGAAAAATTCTCATCCAGAGTGTTTACAGTAAAATCCAATACAGAATATTTTCCTATCAACATGCATGCAATTCTGGCCAGGCACAGACCAAGACAGACTTATACTCACCACTATCAAGAGCCTCCACTCCACACCTGAGAGTAGAAGGGAAAGTAAAGCCAACATTGTCACCACAAAGGTGTAAGGAAATTACATGCAGACTGAGGTCTAACATGCCTCAGCTAACATGGCTCTGCTGTATGAATGTCAGGAGAAGTTAAAGAAACACTGGAGGCAATAAGGTTATGGGTGAGTCAAATCCAGGAGCTACCAGGACAATATTTCATGCTCTGTAAACTAAAAGTTGTTTAATCTTGCTATCTACCCATTCTAAGATGCTTCTACTTGGCTATTCAGTCTAAGATGTTGCTTTTAGTGCTTGCCTCTCATCATTAAGAACACTATTAGCAATCTCTGTAGAAACAAAAAAAATCAATGTATCAGACTCTCAGGTTGTTGTTACATTGGGAAGAGCACCCATTAAATTATTATGAAATGGTCATGGATACATCAGAAGAAAGATGACAAATGAAGATCTTACTGTTGAATTGTTGATGGCAACACAACAGAGGCTTGCCTCATGGGCAGGAAGCTGGTTTATATATGTCAGCTGGTTCAGGTCCCAGATGATGCAGGTTCTGTCATCGGATCCACTCACAAAGATGCTGTAGGTCACAGATGCAGCAAGGCAGGTCACTGCCTGAGTGTGCCCATACAAAGCCTGGTGGAGAAAAAGCAACTGATGAACCACAACAGAGTGGCTGATTTACTAGGAACCACAGTCCTACTGCCATTTGCTCAGTAAGCAATCAAGTTATTATTTGGACAACTGAAAAAGGTATGAGGGGGAAATCCCGAAGGATCTTATAGAAGCATCCCTGTCCTAAACTTATGATTGAGGAAAGTTGAGAGTCCAAGAGATTAAATGATTTGCCCTAAGCTGTGCACTAAATCATAGCCCTTGGCATACATTCCAGACTCTACAACAGTGCTTTCTGCTCAACAGCAAACCACCATTTTCCACTTCAGTCCATGCAGTTTCAAGAAAAAGTTGTGTTTGAAAATTACTATTTCTCAATATTTAAAAAAACATTTTAAAACAGAGTTTATCAGTTTGTATCTCAGTGACCTTCCCCAGTTTTTTCTTTCTGTTTATCTGAACAAGTAATAATATTTTTCCAATTTTAGTTAAGAAGAAAAACAGCATCGGGGGATAATTTTTGCTTTAAAGCCATATATGAGTTCCCTTCTCTTTCATCATTGTCCAACATCCTTTTGTTTTGTTTTATAGGTTCGAGAGACATAAGGAGTGCCCAGATTAATGTAGCCTTAAACAGTTTCATAAAAAAAGACTACACTTTAGGTGCTTTAATAGTACAGATAGAAATCATGGATGGAAGTATACTGATGACAACTGTTTAATGCAGCATTCTCGAGTGACAGCAGTATACATTTCAGCTGCACAACCATCAATGAAAGTAAAGACTGTAGGGCAACGTAGTCCTTCACAGCTTTCCTAAAAGGCCATTCAGGGCTCAATGTCTAGCTGCCTTACTGTGAAAAATCAGACCCACCAGCTTTAATGTTGGTTGTAACAGTAAATGCATATCCCCTGCTGGCTTTCTCTACACGACACAATTAGCACATCTTCAGGATCTGTCTCAGTTTAGCACAAAGCAGGAGAGCCACGACCCAGGTGATTTTTGCAGACACATCTCCATACTCTTTTCCAGTGTGTGACTGAGAGATTGAACTCTTGCTGGCTAACATGTGCTGCCACTTGCCAAGGTTACTAGGACTACAGTATTCAAACTAATCCATTGATGAAGAAGCTGAGCTGCAGCAGGCTGTGTACTACTGAGGGTGACCGGTAACTGCAAGGGATGTATTTCAGCTTGTGATTTATTCCATTCACAAGAACTGTCAACTAAAAATACTGGCACAAAATGCAGTCTCCAACAGTGGTTTTCAGAGGTCAGCAACAGTCTCAACTGAGCACAGAAAATGAGGGTCTGCAATAGATTTGGACTGGCTGTAGAACAATCTCTTTACAAAGGCCTGGGTGTAACCCCGTGGCTGTGCTTGAAAACTGCACAAGACCCCTGCAAAAAGGGCTGGGAGAAGGCAGGTTCAAGGGCTCCAAATTCCCTCTCCCTCCTCAAAATCATGAAAGAAAATGTACCCACTGTGACAGCATCCAAACTACCAAGTCAAGCCAAGCTAAGCTCCTGCACAGGTTTTAATAAAACATTTTTTTTTCTTTTTTTTTTTTTAACCTGTAAATATCCTACCTGGCAGTGAAGTGCTTTAAAGACAAGATGAATGTGGAAGAGAGGGCTAGACCTGAGCCCGTGATAATCTCAACTTCAATTCACCTGCGTGTCAATGCATATTCATACAAAAATAGTCACATGCTTTTATCTTTCTACTGTCTTCTCATTATCGCTCTGCAAAGAGTTAAAGGTTTTCCCTTAAGAAGCAATATCCTGCAGCATATCTGCAGAAAGAACTTTGAGGCCTATCTTCAGAGTAAATTCACAAACATCAAAACACAAAAAAGAAGACCAGTTTCACTGCAGGAATGCTTAGTCCATGAAAACTTAAACCAAGTTAGACCATCCAACTTAACTGATGGACGTGGACACAGACACTTCACAGCTACACTCAACACCTCCCTGAAAGTCTCGCAGTCTAGTGTTTCATTTGGCCAGAAATTCTGGGGGCTGGTTCCCACTGATCGCTCTGCTCATGCACACTGAGGGAACTGGTAAATTGCAGGGATCAATACTGAGGATATTATGCTCAATCTCTAGTGTTCCACAAAACTGTGGAAGCAGCCCCTGCTAGAGAGGGAAAAGTGACTTTTTCTGCTGAAATACAGTTTCTGTATTTTACTACATTCCAAACCAGAGTGTGCCAGTCCCATGAGACAGCTGGTAAGTGAATAGCATCCACTTTATAGCACATCAGCTTTACTTAAGCAAAGCTCACTCTCTCAGGAAAGATGATACAATTTTTTTGTTCAGCAGAAAAAGCAGCTACCATGAAGCAGTGAATTACATGAAAGCAGCAAGTAATTCACTGAAAGACATTTAGAACCATAGTTCAAATTTACATCTATGCCAGGCAGTCATCAAAAAAAAGAAAAGGCTCTTCTAGCAAAGAGAAGGAAAAAATACAGAATTTGTCATTGCATGATCTCATGCCACTTTGTGGACTTTGTATTCTACCAGATTAATCACAGTGGAACACATCAGCAAAGCTGATTCTAGATTGTTAAAGACAATATGGAGACAATATATTGGAGATAAAAGTCAGCCTCTTCAAACAGTTGCCTGAAACTCAAACTAATCCCCTCACTGGTATAATTTTCGATGTTGATGAAGATTATTTGTTATGCTTTTCTCTACTGCTATTTCGTCCATTCCTGTTTCCATGGCCTGGTTTGGAATAACAACCAGTTAGATTAAAAGGTCATCACTGAAGACTTTGTCTCATATTTCTGCCTTCTTCTCAAGCAGGAAACATCATAAACCTCAGAAGAGAGTGCTCTAAACACAGTTTCCCCCCCCCTAATTTCAACACACAATAATTTCAGATAAATGAGGATCTAAATACTTCTCTGGCATCCCAAGAGATATTGAAGTTTTCACATCATTTAATGACAAATAAAATAAGTTTTGCCTCAGGGTATGGAAAGCACTGAAATACTGTCTGAATATCCCTCCAGAGCAAATGAACAAAAGAAGATTCTAACATTTGGAGACCTTTATTAGTTTGCCTAAAAGTAGCAGAGTGTTTTCTGTCTCTTGATTTCTTAGGGAAAAAGGGTCCCATGCTGTCTTTCAGATAAGAAAGAGCTTTACCTGTAAAGCTGAGAACTCAACATAGCTGAATCACACAAATCTTGCATAAGAATTCACTTTTGTAAATGAAATAGCATTTATACAGCTGTTTGATGACTACAGACGAGCTCCAAATCAACAACCACTGAAGGACTTTGGACAATGAGGACACAAACTATCACTCTTATTGGATGCATCCCTGCCTCACGGAGCGACAGATAAAAGCTTTTATGTTCTGACTTCAGGCTGAGAGAAAAGAATCAAGAACATTGCCTAGCTGAGCTTTCGTCTTCATCAGGTAAGTTCATGGGCTGTTTCGGAGATCCTGTCCATTGCTGTAGCAGCCCAAAAAAAGAACTGTAAGAATCTCCATGTGTGATACTGTTTTTAAAAATAATCCAAGGGTTGGCTGCATTTCAAGTGAGGAGAGCATCTTATCTTCATTGTTTCTTTGATCATTATAAACTTTAGGAAATGCTACCAAAGGAAACAAAAACCAACCACCAAGCAGAGTTCATTACTACAAGCTGTGGGTATAAGTCATATTATCAGCTCCTGGTTGGATAATAGGCTGTCACATGGTACTGCTGAGTGTTGGGTTTTTTCTGCCTCCTTGGTTCACCCAGATGTGTTTCCTCTGCTGGTCGTCTGAGAGAAAGAAACTAATTTTTTGGTTTTCATTAAGTTTCTATAGCAAAAGAGCCACAGTACTGACCTGTCTCAAGTTTAGACATTTCACTTTGTCCTTGACCAAGGAAAGCTCCCATACACACACAACTGAGCTTGTTCCAGATGTGATTACGGTAGTTGCTGAAGGACACACAGCGCAGAGGCACTTTCCCCAGTCCGCCATGCACTCAAATGTTGTCACGTTCTGTACAGGAAAGCAGCTTTAAGTCAAATACTAATCTGGTGATATCGTGCATTTATTAATACCAAATGGCAGATTCAACTATCAGAACTGAGCCTCCGTTTTGCCAAATGCAGGAAAGAAAAGCTGATCTTAACCAGTCTCTATGCTTACAGCACAGTTGCACAATATGTGCTCACATAGACTGTGGCTGCATGCAGCTGTGCTATCCTCCAGGGGCCAAACTGGAAGGCTGGACAAAGGTCAGTGTCTTATGTCTCCTGTGCCACAGACTTGCTACATAACTTCAGACGAACCTATTCTGTCACCATATAGTGACAGAATGCAAACATTCAGTGTAGATTGAAAAGAAAGCTCAGACTGTGATGGCCATTGCTAACAGAGTTAGTGCCAAGCTCTGTAATCCTGCTTTTACTTGGATTGAGAAGCCAAAAGCCAAAGAACTAAATTCCATTCTGTGCCAATGGCTGTTAGCAGCACCCTGACCAGCCTAAACCAAGGTCACATCTATTAATTATAGCACATCCTTCTGCTTACATTATGCATTAGCTCTCTCCCACACAATGGGACAACAATATGGTGCTAATGATTCTGGTGGAGCTGGATGGCACAGCTCAAAACCCATACCACTGACAGAACAAACCTTTAAGTACTTACAACGGGGACAAAAATTTCCTTGAAGTTCGCATCCAGAGGCATTGTTGACCCAGAGAGAACTCCAGTTGTACTCCCAACTACTTCTCATAGTGAGTGTGCAATCACACTCACTATGCTCAGTGTCACTAGGCTAAGTGACATCCTGACTTTTGAAGAGACAAACCACATAATTTATACCTACAGCAGCACTATGAATTGCTAAGCACTCATTTGAATTGAAATCAATGGAGAAAACTCTCAATAATTTTAAACAGGGAGCAGAAAGTAAAATACAACTCATGGCTTTTTCACTTCCATTGGCTGGGGGCATGTCTGTCAAAACATAATGATGTGGCTTGCACAAATACCTGTCAGTATCTTGCCGATTGATGTATTCTACCATTCTGGCACCCAAGGTAACTCAGATGCCTCTGAGTGTCATAACATTGTCCCAAACACATCTAAAAATTGATGTGTTTGTGGTAGAGGAAGAAACTGGATCTGTCAAGTGCAGTTCTAACAAGCAGTGTGATGACATAGACCATTGATTTTTAATAGTAAAGAAGTAAGGGTATTAACTTTCTAGAATAGAATACATTATTATTTTGAATGAATGGGCTAAGCTTGGGAGCCAGAGTGGAATTGACAGATGGTCTTCTTTTAATTCCAGCAGAAAGTTCTGCACAATGAAATTTCTAATCAGTGGTCAGGAGACCTTGTATTGTCCTTACAACCCATGAAATGTGGTTTCCTCTTCATTTTAACAGACAACACAGTCACTGGAAGGAAAACTCGAGATATTTTAGAGAGGAAATCCCACATTTTTCAGCAGTGTAGAATGACTTTGTACTGTGGTGGGATATCCAACTTGACATTCCTCAAGAAGCTTGACTGTGAGAAAGGTCTGTACAGCATCCTCTGAAATCCGCTCCCGAACAGCCTCTGAAATGGGTGCCCAAACCAGCCAAAGACCACACATATAATTAATTTCTGGAATGCTTAAACTTTTTCATATTTACCTTCTCAGACCCATAGTTGCCAAAGCAGCAGGTGAAGTCCTCAAATCCCCAGCAGAATGTTTTGCTCCAAAAAGGGGGCATCAAAACTTTTTTTTTTTCAACAGCCAGAATGCCTTTTTCAGTATGAACAATGTGCCCAATAGCTCCCTTGGGATAGTCTGATAAAACAGAGATTATATTTAATTCTGTTGTTTTTGCAGATCTTACATTAACTTTCCTCCTTGCACAGCTTGTGTGGTGAGGCTGGCAAGTCCCACAGCTGGGCTCAGTGCTGTGCCCAGGCCCACAGACAGGATTTCACTCTACAACTGATATTCCAAGCAGAATAGTGGAAACACTCCTTTCCAATGGACCACATAAATCCATGCAGAGGGAGTGATGTGCTCCAGAGGAGGGCGTTTAACAGCAGTGTCATTAAGCTCCTTTTCATTGGCAGACTGCCTTATGCCATGCACTACAGAGGATGTCAGGCATGTCACCAACACCAGCTGTAGTACAGTTAAAGGAGCCCACTGTCCCCACAAAGATGTGTGATATAAAGAACATCATTGTGGGGTGAAAAGTAGACATACTGAAATTTTCCAGGCTTCTTCGTGGTAAGAAAAGTGACAGACTAAGAAAAAGATAAAGAAAAAGAAAAGATTTGAAGATCGAGAAGTGGAGAAAGACAGTATTTGCTTTGCTGTTGAACATAAGAAGAGAGAATGAGAATGGAAAACAGTGAGCTTCATATTTCAATTTAACATATTCTGAATGTAGAAGAGAAAAAAGATTTAGGTGTCTTACAAAAAAAAAAATCTGTTCTGAACCCTACAACAGAAGTTTCAAGACTTTTCCTATTTGAGTGTTTTCAATGCCCACTCACAATACACACATACATAAACAACAATTGGCAGAAGAGATCCTGATTGTACCAATTCATACGAAGATGTGTGACTACTTCTGTGCTCTTGAAAATGCAGATTCACCCCATCCAAGAATTGTGCATTTATTAGCTCAAAAAATGGAGCACAGCCCCTAGAGCACCTTTTATTGTAACTGGTGAGAGCTTCAGGTTTTGCAGGCTACTCATAAAAGGAGGAAGAATTCCACCTGAGTGAAGGGACAGCACAGTCTCTCTTCCTGATGAACTTTTCCCTTGGGCATTCCTGGATGGATGTGGTTTTGTGAAGAGCTAGAACAAAGCAATGGCATTGAAAAATGAATCTCTGTTAGCCAGATCATGCAGGGGACACATCTGTTTAAGTCTCTAATCCTAGACTCCAGGACTGTCATACATGAACCTCTTAATTTAAATAAAATCTTACCCTTATTACATTTTTGTCAGACTACATCCCTTCCTCACAGAGATAGGAAGCTAATCCCAGCAATTTAGGAGAAGAGAGAAAAGTATAGGTGAGACTTTCAGCTGTTTTTATTTGACCGTACCCATTCCCAGACTAGAGGTTACTCATGTGATTGTACTGAAAGAGCAGAACTCAGATTTGATGCCACAGCTGTATAGCATACAACAGGAACAGAATGATTAAGAAGTGGAATCACAACATGTATGTGGGTACATACTGATGTAGTACACAATATGGAGATGTCTATATCCCACCTTTCAGCAGATTTAAATTAGAAAGTGTCTCTGATTTAAGTTTTTATTCTTGCTTTCCAGTTGAAACACTAGAAGATTGAAATAAATTATGCTCTCTACTCGCATGATGAAGTGGTACCTGCTTTGGTATCTGTCCAAAGTTGCTGATAAAACCCAGAATGGTACTCTTAATAAGAGGATCTTTAATGTTGTTGAGGTCCATCTTGTCTCCATAGAAGTAAGGGTGATAGGTGTTAACTGCCTCCACCGCAGCTGAGCCATGTTGCTTGTGGCCAAAAATAAGATCTATCCAACGATGCAGGTGTGAACTGACATAGTCACTTTCCAATGCCTGAAAGCAAAAGAAAATTAATTCATTCAGTAGAGTGTATCCATTACAAATGCATTACCACTTTCCAGTCCCTGCTGGAGATGTAAATTCTCTGCAAGTGAATCTTCACACTTTCAGCTCCTCCAGTACCATCAATCTCAGCACATCCTCACAAAAAATGACCAAAGAGATGAAGGGTGGATCCCCATAGGAAAAGCAAGGACAGAGCGCAGCATGCTTGACTTAGCAGACATCAAGGGGCAACGTTCTCAAAGACAACACGGGGAGGTTCCACTAAGCAATGTGCAAGCACTCCACAAATCTTGGCGCATCTTCCAGCTTCCAGCCTATATCAAAGCCTGTGCTATCATGTCTTCACCAACAGTGTCCCTGGAAGTGTTCAAGGCCAGGTTGGATGGGGCTTTGAGCTATCTTGTCTAGTGGAAGGTGTCACTGTCCATGGCAGAAGAGTTGGAACTAGATGATCCACAAGGTCACTTCCAACCCAAATCATTCTATTATTCTGTGGTTTAAATGAGCAAAACATTTGTTAGCATTTGGTACCACCACTTTGCTTTATATATAATCACAGAATCACAGAATATTAGGACTTGAAAGGGACCTCTGTGGGTCATCTAGTCCAACCCTCCTGCCGAAGCAGGGTCACCTAGAGCAGGCTGCACAGGACCTTGTCCAGGCACATCTTGAATATCTCCAGAGAAGGAGACTCCACAACCTCCCTGGGCAGCCTGTTCCAGTGCTCTGTCACCCTCAAAGTAAAGAAGTTCTTCCTCCTGTTCAGCTGGAACTTCCTAAGCTTCTGTTTGTGCCCGTTGACCCTTGTCCTGTTGCTGGGCACAACTGAAAAGAGTCTGGCCCCATCCTCTTGACACCCACCCTTAAGACATTTATAAGCATTTATAAGGTCCCCTCTCAGGCTTCTCTTCTTCAGGCTAAACAAGCCCAGCTCCCTCAGCCTTTCCTCGTAGGAGAGATGTTCCAGTTTCCTCATCATCTTTGTAGTCCTCCTTTGGACTCTCTCCAGGAGCTCCTCATCTTTCTTGAACTGGGGAGTCCAGAAGTGAACACAGTGTTCCAGATGGGGCTTCACTAAGACAGAGTAGAGGGGGAGGAGAACCTCCCTCGACCTGCTGGCCACACTCTTCTTAATGCACCCCAGGATCCCATTGGCCTTCTTGGCAACCAGGGCACACTGCTGACTCACGGTTAACCTGTCGTCCACCAGCACACCCAGCTCCCCGTCCACAGAGCTGCTCTCCAGCAGGCATAAATTACAAGTAAATTAAGCTACTAGTCTATTTGTAGAAATATGTCTTAGTTATGAAATACACTGAGTAGCAGAGACTTTATTTGAGAAGATATGTATAAACATAGATTGGAAAGGCAGATGACCAGCAGAGGGGCTTTAAGTTGGATCTGAATGATACAGCAGGAGAGGCTGCATGCCATGAGTCAGCAAAGAGAACGTAGAGCTTGTACTGAAATGGCAAGGGGTGTTGCAAGCCAAGACAGGGAAGGGATTTTGCAATAGTAGAGTCAGGGTACAGCAGGGCAACTGCATGACACAAGCTTCAAGACTGCTTGGGTTTGATCACAAAATGTTTTGCTAGCCTTACAGGGCTTAAGCAGAGAGTCACAGCACCAGATTTCCTCATCCTGGCAAAACTCGGGGTCTGAACTCTTTTCCCCAAAATAAGAAATAGTTAACTTTGATTAGATTTGCCACCCATAGTGACAGGTGTGTGGATTAACGGAACCAGAAGGCATAATTACTACCAGAGAAGACTGGGAGGGATGCTATGAGGCAATACATCCACCCCAAGCCTTACACATGAGACTTCACTAAATGCTACTGCTCCTGCCATCACCTGCCTCACCAAATTTTTGTGCATTCCCAAACAGCCTTGCCCAATGATTCAAACAGCAATGTTAAGCATTATTAAAAATACTTTGCTATCTCCAAATCATTTGACTGTGCAATACTCCCTGATGCTCAGTTAAAGGTCTCCCAAGCAGACCATCTCACCCAAAGCACAGCAGAAATAAACAAGCTAATGGGATCCAGAACAATGGCTCATTTCACAGAGCAGACAGTTAGCCCAGTGCAGCTGGTTTAAATGACCCTGCCCACAGTTATAACTATCACAGGGTAGCTCAGAGAACAAGCATGGCATACAATCTGTCCCCTGCAAACAACAGGAAAACATTTATGAACAGACTCAGAACTCATCCTCATTAATAAAGGCAGTTAGTCCATGAATTACAAACTGTAAATTTTGCCTGGCATCACTACCAGAGCAAAACAAAGCAACCAACAAAGCTGCAACTGTGCAGCCTCTCAGTATTTCATTGAGCACTATGACAAGCCCAACCAGGAAGAGAGAACTTGTGGACTCAGGAGGAAGTAAACAAATTTCTTTAGTAGACTAGATTCCTAACTTATTAAACATGAAACAGGGAGATACTCAGATTTTCATGTCAAGAACAATTCTTTGCTCTCGTATTCTTTAAAGTAATAGCCAAACCTCGGAACAGTGTTGATCCAGATCTGTTTAATGCACTAATGTCACTGTGAAACCTCACAAAAATGACCATGATACCAGTAACAAGCACATCCAGCCTTGTGGATGATTTCAGAGGAGACAGAAACCCTCATATTTCAGAATTCAAGATCACTAGCTTGAGGTTAGACAAACTTTCCCAGGCAGGCTAATCAATTTTCTTTCCACAGCAAGATTTCTTGCACTCTCCTGTGTAACATCTAGTACTAGCTATGGTTGGAGAGAGAATATTGAGCTGACTGCACGTGAGGTCTGATCAGATCTGGCAAATCATAAAGAAAATGAGTTTTTAAACATGATCTTTCATTGGCTAAACTGCTTGTATTTGAGATTTGTATTAATTTGTAGAAGTTGTGTGGCTTTATCAGCTGTGCCAATGTTATCAAATAATGCAGCTAGTGGAAGCAGATCTGTAGAACAGAACAGATGGTAGAGAGGGCCCAGTATCCACATTACATGTACTTTGGGGGCTTTACTTCAAACTAGATCTAGTCTGCTCCCACTGGTTGAATGCCACCAGCATCTGGAGTGCACAACTGCAGCGCAGCTTTTGGTTTCATTTCTTCCAAAACAAATCTAGTTCATTCAATCTGAGATCACTCTACAATGACAGCAAAACCATTCTATGCAGGGACTATTGAGATTCTTTCCCATACTGCACCCTTACTCCAAAGTACAAGGCAAAAGCAGATGTTCCCCACTGTATCTAAGTGCCTTTGGGGTGCCCTCTATTACACAAGCAGCAAGCAGCATAGCTCAGTACTTTACACTCCAAACAAGACACAAGATAAGAGATAGTATTTCTCTCTGTGTTTTTCTTTGAAAAACATCAGTGTAAAATTGCAGCAGCTTTCAGGCATCTATGCATTTCTGTCTGCAGCACCTCTGTTAGGGAAGGACAGTGTTGTCTTTCCCATATTTGGAAAACTGGAGAACAGAAACTAAACACCTTTGGAGGTCACAGAGAGAGCATGAGACAGATCAGAGAAAGGAACCAGAGAGCCTCAAAACCTACATGCCTTCATTGGAGTCACTGGGGAATACCAGGGAACTGTTGCATGTTTGACATCAGTGGCCCCATTTGCAGTGGGTAGCATGGAGTCGCTTCCCTGCAAGGGAAAGGATTGGGCATTCCCTAGGCACAACTCTTTGCTTTGGCAAGCACTGTACAAGCCTGAAGTGCACACAACACTTACACAAGGATCTCCTCAAAGCAGATATATCATCACGTGGTTATGGGCACTGACAAAAACTCAGGTCTCTTCCCTCCCACTACCTTTCAGTGTGATTACAGCCCTGCCTCTAAATAGCTCTCTATGCACCTTCAGAGATGCCTGACTCAGTAATACATATTATTGTGTATGTGCAGGAGCTTAAGCAGTCTGAAAATGGCACTTAATCTATCTGCATCTCAGCTCTTTGGCAAAAACATGCTCTCCTTATCCCCTCAAGCTAATAGGTTGCAAACAGGCAGTGGATAGAGTCTGACTGAAAAATGTAAGAGAGGTTCTGGGGGAAATTCAGACACTGAATAGTATTTTCTTTCCAAATCAGAACAAAAAGCCTAACTGTCTAATTTTCTCATGTATCAAAATCCTCCTCAATCCTTCCCAATTCTAAATATGGAAAAATGACATCCTTGTATTTCACTAATAATGAGGCTATATACCATACAATACTAGCTATAACAGCTACATCATAAAATAAAATATTTTCAATTCAGCCTATAATATAATATAAACATTGGAATGAAAATATCATTTTGAAATGTTACAAACACAGAATGTTGAAATGATTTATTGAAACATTTTCTTGTTACAACTGACACACTCCCATTTCAACCTGATTTGTTATCTGCTGAAAAACTCTTCCATACATTTTTTTCCCAAGCAGGTCTACTTACTATCTGCTTGTCAGCCCAGTAGTACTGGGTACTGTGATCTGAGTTATACATGTAACTGTTACAGAAATACAGGATAAAAGCAAGAACAAGAAGATTAATATAGCTTCTGTAAAGGGACTGATTAGTTACTGAATATGCTGTAAATTCAATGTACTGGCTCAGGTTACTAAACTGTGTGGCAGCACACCACTGAGTCAAGCTCCTAGGCATGGAGACTCTTAAGACCTGCTAATAATAGTAAGCAGCTATTCTATAACTTGGAATATCAGTAATTCACAATCTTTTATGTATTGAGGAAGGATTCTGGGGCAAAAAGTGATAGGTGACTACTTTCAATCACATTTTCAAAATGACTGAAAACAAGATTTTTAATAAGTATATAAAAAAGTTATCCATTTCAAAATAGGTAAGGTAGTAAGAAATTCTACTTCTTTTAAGCATTTTTTTTCAGCATTATTGTTCTGACAGATTTAAAGTGAAGTGTTCGGGTCATGAATTCACAATAAAGACTCTTAATCAATTAAACAAAAAAAAATCTCACTATATGCTCAACAGTCCTAGAAAAGAAACAAAGGCAGGACTACTGCACAAAAAAGTAGGCAAGCACAGGATCAGATCATATCCATGTTCACTCACAGGAGTAACCTGATCACGTGTGAATGAATCCAGAGTTGAACAGGCTGACTCACAGAGTTATTCACAAACCAAAGTGTTTGAAGCATAAGTAACCTATAGAGACAACATGGGATGCATGTGCTACAAAGCACTGACTTGTGTTTAGAATATCAAGTTTTAACAACAATTAATTCTTTGCAAGATATGCAGATGATGCACGCTACGAGGAGCCTGTTCTCTTAAAACTGATTAAATAAAAGAACATTTTCTTCAGGATGGATCCACAGCCCATAGAGCAGCTTATAAAGGAATTTTTTTTTAAACATGGATAAAAAATGGCATTGCAAAACACGGGATTAAGACTAGATTACTGACAGCACCCAGGTGGCCGCAGCGAGAAGGAGATGTAAGAAGAGGCCAGAACAAATAAATCAAATAGATGTATAGGGTCTCAAGAGGGAAAGGAGAGACACTTTAGGTATAAGGAGTGGAGCCATACAGAAATTCAAAATATAAGGGCACGGGGAAGGAGATTTGTACTAAATGCCAGACAATGAAGATGGTCTCCTTCCAGTTGTCTCTGTACTGATTTGAAATAAGGTGTCAGAACATCAGAAAGAATGAGAGGAAGATTCAAGAGAATGCCCAAGAAAAGCATGGAAATGATTTAGTGGTATGGACAATCACAATGAATGCAGCACAGAAGTGCAAATCAAGGGACATGAAAGTAATGGCAAATTAATGGGAGCATGGTGATTGCTGTCAAGGGTTAAGGGAACAGTGGAGAAAAGAAGATTTACAAGACAGGAGTATGACTCTGGTTTTGTTCAAACGGGAACAAAAACTTAAGGCAGTCAATAAGAACATCAGAGATAAGATTTAGGAACGAGCAATTGGAGAGGTCAATGGAGGAGATGCTTATTTGGAGATATCAAAATAAAGAAGACAGTTGTAGCCACAGGTTTGGATGCAGTCACCTACAAGGAGATTACAAAAAGCGTAAGCTGAACTCCCAGGGGCAGGGCCTGCATAGGGTAGGAGAGGTGAGAATAACTCACTGAAGCAGAAACTGAAGGTACACATGATGAACCAGGATGATGCAATGTCTTGAAAACCATGGCCTTTTTGTTTAGTCCCACCAACGCTGACATATATAATCATCACACTTCTAGTACACAGTAATAATCTGCACGGACTCACAAATGCAGATTGACTCCTTTTGCCAGAGGAAATCTGATGAGATAATGCAGTGGCACTATAGTACAGCCCATTCCATTTTAGCTCCAACAAAAAGAGAGATGTGCACCGAGATATTCAGTGGCAAAGCCTCCATTCAATGCAGCAACCTTCATACAGAATTGTCTTTGCACTCACCACTACGTAGCAGGTGACATCATACAGAAGTAAGACTTTCTAACTATTAACAGATAGCACTAATTGGAGTAGGTCTCAGGCCCTTAAAGCTATTTGCTTTCAAATTGCCAAGGCTGACTCCATTAAAAGCAAGAAATCACATTCATCCCCCCCCGTCCTGGCATGACTCAGATGTGGAGGTAGATAGTTTAAATAAACACACAGCTGGATAGCAACAACGTGGAACTGCACTCATATAAATGCCAAGTGCATGCATTATGTTATGTTCACATACACTTGCGGCTGAGAGAGGTCCATGCCACAGTCCTAGATACAAACCTCACCTGGTTTGCCTTGATTCAAGGTGAATTGTTAGGCAGACAAGTAGACATACAAAGTTTAGAACCCAGCATGAACTCTGCAAAGGCAAGATGCATTTGGATCTAACATTTTGGTTTGTGACTCTGGCCTTCAGAGTTTCATTTTCAGTGGAACCCAGTTCAGCATTTACTCCCAAATCTTGATATTCACTGACCTGTCTGTGCAGGAGAATGAATTTATGGGGGTCCCCATCTGCCCAAGGAGGAAGCTGCACATCTCCCAGCACTGTTCCATCCTGCATGCAGCCTGCAGGAATTACAAAGGGAGAATTAAAAACAAGATTTGTATACATTGCAAATAGGAACAGCTTTTCCAAAACATTGAAGTCAAAGGAAGTTGAGGTGATTTTCACACATACTCTTTCAGGTTCTACATCAAATATAGTGCCATAGAACACTGCAGAACCAGTTTCTCTTGGGATTTCTGATCTAGTAATAAAGCACTGACAAGATGTTCTGGTAACTGTCACTAATACAGTAAAAACACACATCCTCAGCACAAACCATTTTAGCTCAGACTGGAAACTCAGACAACACAAACCTGTTGGCACAACTTTCTTTTTATACATAATCCCATGGGCCTAACTGCCAGATATTCCTAGTAAATCAGCCACTGAGAGGGATTTTGTTCTCAAGTCCTTTGCAATCTAATTCCTTTAAGAAGGTGAGCATATGCTCTTAAATCAGAGCAGTGTTGTGCAACTGGATGAATTAAAATCTAAGTTAAGGCTCAGGTCTGGGACTGCAAGTTTCCTGACAGTGTTAGCAGTGAACAGATTCAGGTTCTTGGCTTTGCCTGTTATCAAATCTTCCTGTATATTTTTTTCCATGTTAGCAAGATTCTGTTGTCTTTTTTAGGTCCCTCCACTTGATTCCACTCAGGTCAGTTTCTGAATCTTGATTTCAGCCGGGCTCTGTTTCTTGGCCTCCTCTAAAGATGAAGCTACCTCAATTGTTTCATATCATTTAACAATCTTCTAACATCATTTTCCCATTCTGCCCTTTTCTTAGCATGTCTCATTTCACTGAGATCTTAAATACAATTATAGCTAGACTTCAGCACCATGGGTTACGTTTCCTTTGCTGTCACCAATTTAGGATGATTCCTAAGGTGTTTCTCCTCTACCTTAATAACAACCCAACCTTCGTCCACTACAAAAAGCAGTTTTGTATTGCAAATGATGTGTATTTCCTGTAAAGTGAGGTGAATCAGGACTGCCATGCCTATATCTGAACAGTATTTTTTCTGGATTCTCTCTGACCCTCCATCTCTGACGCAGAAATATCTAGGACCGTGTACATTCAGAAGAGATTTTGATGCTGCTTGAGGCCCGGGATGATAATATAGCAGGTCATGTAGTTTGTGCAGAACCTTTCAAGAAAATAGTGAGGACATTTGGCAACTTTAATCACCAGGGACACAAGATTAAAAAAAAAAAAAGTCTTTCACCATCACCTTTCAACAAGTGATACATCTCCAAAAGTCAAATTAATCTATTGTTCATAGCCACATAGATGCGATGATACAAACCAGATTTTCAAAAGCAGCCATCTAGTTTGCTTATATTGAAATCTAATTTTGTCTCACAAAATGTGCAATTCCTTTGCACAGTAACTAATAGGAACTACAATCCCTTCTGAGTTAGAAACATAGTTCTTCTGATATTATTCAGATATCAGAAGCTTATATTCTTGTAGCCTTATTTTAATAAAAAATGATCTGCCATCGCTAGAGAGCCTCATCTGTCAGCATAGTCCAGGGACCAACTCCCAATATGTGATCTGGATCTTTTCCCTGTCAGGATGCTGGGGAGTGGAAGGGAAGCACTGAAGCCCCTTCTAGCACTTACCAAGTTCAAAGTGATTTGCATTGGTTAGGAACTCCGGCAAGTAGAAGAATTCAGGGGTGAGTTCCCTGACATCACTCATGTTGTCCCTTGATGCAGATTCCCACGTGCTCTTGACACTGTGAAACATCCTGTCTGCAACATCAAAACTCCCACCCTGTGAAATGAAGGCAGACAAAAAGACTGCAGTGTGAATATTCTGTTAAATAAAAAATATATGCAGAATCTTAGCAATTCTGCAATAATCACCTCATCAGATGTTTTACTAGGTGATATCATAGAATCATAGAATCATAGAATGGTAAGGGTTGGAAGGGATCTTAAAGATCATCTGGTTCCAACCCCCCTGCCATAAGCAGATCTCAAGATCTGTCCCAGCTCTACTTACTGTGATCATATATTAGGGGCTTAGTCCTAATTTGTAGATTTGTAGATTGAGAATACCATAAAGCTTGGAGTCTTAGCATAGCTTGCAATAACACAGAGGCAAGCAGAAATGATCATGGTAGCTTGAGAATATCCAGTGTACACTATTATTAATGCTTCTGAAGGCAATTCATTCCTTTCATCCCAAAATGATTTGCAAGCAGTGGACACAACTTCAGTGTTTTCACTTCAGTTGTGACTCACACAGTTGTGAACAACCGTATGTGCAATCCTTCAGAGAAAAACCTTTGGGGAAAGAGGGTACCACTGAAATAACATTCCTCAGGTCCAGGCAAACAGGAAGGCCGAGTGGGCAGGAGCCTGCAGGCACTGCTCATTCCTTATGGGAAGGGGGGACAGCATAAAAAGGGGGAGAAAGGAAGAATGTTTGGGTCCCAAGCTGAATTAGTATGTAAGGAAGGAGAAACAAACTACCTCGCGTCCTAAGAGCATTTAAACATGTTTAGTTTAATGAGAGTCAAACATTAGACAAAAGCAGCCTTAGTAGCCCCGGACATCACTCTGAACTAAGGCCTCAATAAAAAAAAAAAAAGAAAAAACAAATTAAAAAACCAAAAATCACTAATTGAATGAAGATTATATGCCTTACAATGTAGCCATAACTCCTACAGGATTTTCTAATGATCTTTGAGATATTGTATGCATTTGTGAAAATTCAGGTCCACCTTTATATAGGGATCCCTAAATTGAGCATGAAAGGATTTATTTTGACATAAAATTTCTTTAATAATGAAAATAACCAAATAGAGATTCAGTTTTTGAAGATTATCTGAATTAGTTTGTCAGAAAGAACAAACTGTTTCAGAAGAACCCTGACTTTTTAATTTATAAAGTGACAGAATCAAATTGTTTCTCAATACCTATTTCAGGTACTGACAGCAGTATATCTGTCCAACTGCAACATACTCCCAGGCTAATATATGTATTTCTCATTAGGATTAATTAATTTGAATTGTATGTCATGGGACATAACACTACATCTCATTGCCAGGGCTCAAAAGAGATTGTCAGAGATAGAAGAAGTATCTTTAAACAATTCTGCTGTGCAGTGAAAATGTATGAATAACTGCTCATCCTCAACCATTCAGTCCTCAAAGTTGCTTCACTAGGCAAGAACAAGCCAGCAGGATTGCAGAATGAAGACACTAAAACCCAGAGGTGGTGCAAGAGTGAATCTTTTCATGAACATGAGATGCAGTCAGGTTTTGTTTATGGCTAACCTCTTGAGAAAACTTCACAGCTTTTGGTTAGTTTTCTCTCTGCCTGTAGACTGTTGGTGTGTGCCAGATGAGGAGGATGCTGTCCTTCTGCACAACAACAGTCAACTGAGGCTTCGACTTGCAATGTCTTAAATAGGAAAACCTCTAAGTGTCCACATGCTGTAAGGATGGGATCCCACTCCCATGGACCAGGTGAACCCTAAGCAGCAGTTCACAGAATCACAGAATGGTAGGGGTTGGAAGATGAAGATCACCTAGTCCAACCCCCCTGCCGAAGCAGGGTCACCTAGAGCAGGCTGCACAGGACCTCATCCAGGCAGGTTTTGAATATCTCCAGAGAAGGAGAATCCACAAGCTCCCTGGGCAGCCTGTTCCAGTGTTCCGCCACCCTCAGAGTGAAGAAGTTCTTCCTCATGTTCAGCTGGAACATCTTACGCTTCAGTTTGTGCCCGTTGACCCTTGTCCTGCTGCTGGGCACCACCGAAAAGAGTCTGGCCCCGTTCTCTTGACACCCACCCTTGAGATATTTATAAGCATTTATAAGATCCCCTCTCAGCCTTCTCTTCTTCAGGCTAAACAAGACCAGCTCCCTCAGTCTTTCCTCATAGGAGAGATGCCCCAGTCCCCTCACCATCCTCGTAGCCCTCTGCTGGACTCTCTCCAGTAGCTCCTCATCTTTCTTGAACTGAGGAGCCCAGAACTGGATGCAGTACTCCAGATGCGGCCTCACTAGGGCAGAGTAGCAGGGGAGGAGAACCTCCCTCGACCTTCTGGCCACACTCCTCTAAATGCACCTCGGCATACCATTGGCCTTCTTGGCAACCAGGGCACACTGCTGGCTCATGGTTCATTTGTCCCCCCAGGTCCCTCTCCACAGAGCTGCTTTCCAGCAGGTCAGCCCCTAACATGTATTGGTGCATGGGGTTATTCCTCCTCAGGTGCAGGACCCCCCCACATTGGTTTCTGATGGAAATAACCACTTTCCTTTTGACGCCTCAAGTACCTGCACACTTATGATGCAACTCCTTTGGATTTGCAAACTCTACTAAGTCTGGGAACTGCAAGTCAAGAAATTACTTTTGCCATTATCTTTGATGGAGAGAAACTATCCTCATGGATAAGCTACCAAAACACAGAAGTCAATAAACCCTAAGTTCTTAACCCGCATGTCTTTGCTTGTCTTTTGAGACAGACTCCCACAAAAAGCCAGCACATATTCCAGATGGAAAGACCCCGATGCTGTTTCCCCCAAGGTGAATTCTGACCAGGATTTGGGTCCAGCCTCATCCCTAATGAAAGCACAGTTCTACTTTGCTTCCTTGTATTTTATGTCCTTCTTCCTTATACCGCTGACAACTGTGAAGCCTTCCCACATCCACTCAAGGGACTGAGTGAAGAAGTGGCTAATCACATGAATAAGCCTAGCTGGAGTTAATCTGATGCGCAAGGTCATCTTGTTCTTGATCATTACTAGGCAGGGACCCTTGAGGTCAAATTCAAATTGAAATTAAAACAGAGTAGAAGGAGGACTATAAATAAATCAACAGCTAACAAGTAACTCATTGAAGCATATTAGAGGGCTTTGTATATTTAATCTGCACACAGCGCACTGTGTCTGGTGGTGATTGATGCTTTTTCATCTTTTTTTGCAGCTTTTATGAGAGCTGATGGTAATCTCCTGAGAAACAATATGATTTGTAATAAAAAGATTACCTGTATTAAATAAAAATAATATATACATAGGAAATGCTGTTAGTGTGACAAATCTGGTTAAAGATATTACCACCACGAAGAATTGTGATTTTTTCTCGGGCTGTCTAATTCATTTTAGGGAAAAGTAATATCTTTAAAACTTAAGCCTGTATTATTTATAAAGGAAGCAATAACTGATTTTCCCATTTCCTATATTAATAAATTTATTTGCATATATTTATATCAGAATTAATGAGTTTTCTCTCTCTATGAATACAAAAACTGCACTGAAAGGGAAAAAGAGAATCAAGAGTTGCTTTATGCCTTTAGATTGCAAGTTGACATAAACTCTTGTGGTTTTTCTATAGCTAGATACAGTAAGTCTGTTTTCTTTCCTTTCAGTAGAGGCCTTATACTGTCTTCAGGAATACTGGAAAAATATGCTTTTTAAACTACAGTTCAGCAGGGCATATACAAAGCAACTAGTCAAAATGATCTCTAGAGAGAAGTTAGAACTTCCCACGCTTGTAAAACTAAGCATCCTAAGATCTTTGGTGGTGCTTTAAACCCAAAGACCTCAAAGTGTTTCTAACAGGTGCTTATGAAGGTGCAAACACTTACGATACTCCCAGAGTTGCTGAGAAGTAGTTACCTGCAGTCAGTACTTGAATGACTGCTCAAGAGTCAGTGACACTGTCAAGAGTAAGAACCCTATTCTCTTTGAGAGGTAAATGCCAGGAAAGAAGATCGGCCTGCTTGCTGAAATACTACACAGGGATAAGAATAAAAGCGTATAAAATCTGAGGTGGATCAAAAGCAAATGTCACTAATTGTTGAAGGCATGTGGTCCTAGAATGCCTTTCAAACGAATACACTAAACATAGAAAACTTTGTGGCTTTTTTGTGGTGCGAAGACCAACACCTGAAAGGAATTCTGGGAGGTACTTGACTAATCATAGAATCATAGAATTGTAGGTCGGAAAAGACCTCTAAGATCATCGAGTCCAACCATCCACCCCACACCACCGTGCCTACTAAACCATAACCCAAAGTGCCACATTTACACGTTTTTTAAACACCTCCAGGGATGGGGACTCAGCCACCTCCCTGGGCAGCCTACTCCAATGTCTGACCACTAAGGTAAAATGGAACTTTACCTTAGTGACTGACTAATCTGAAATGAAAGGTATAACACCTGTCTGATGAGGCAGTCTTTCATCCATTCCAATATAACATGCAAAGCACATACACACTTTTCTCCAGAGTCAGATCTCAATACACTTAAATAAAATTTGAAATAATAAGCTTTTGTAAAGTTGTCTACAGTTGCCTTACTAGAGGCAATGCTTCCTCAGTGTCTTCTTCTGTGGTCAGATGCGAATCAATTCTTTGACTTGAGAAAAAGAATAGTACGTCAACATCAGTTTCTCACAACGGGTGCACCCAAGTTGTTGCATTTCCTTGCCATGTGCATTCAGACTGGCAGTTTGCAGTTATAAGCGTAGCCTTTCCACTTTTTAAGATGCTGAGAAGCTTTCACAGCTCCCAACTTGGCACCCTTCCAAGGTGTTAAGTTTGGAGCACTCCTTTTCCAACCAACTCTTGACTTAGGCATACAGTTCTCAGGTCTGCTGTTTGCCTGACTGCATCTCACAGTCAGCAATTCCTAAGCCACTATAGGACCAGTCACCTGGGGGAAATGACAGCGATGAGCTCAGCTGAACATGCAGTAACATAAAAGTAAAGGAATGAGAATGGAAGAAGTTCAACAGTTTCAGTGGATCCATATCCAGACAAAACTTTGAGTCCCTGAAATCTCATCAGCCTTTGAAGAGAACTATCCCCACAAAAATGCTTGTTACCTGCTAATCACACATAAACACTGCTGCAAAGCAGCTACTCAGACTGGGAACTTGTTATGCATGGAAACTGTGCCAGTGAGATACAGTAGCCTTTGTTGTTTACAACAAGAAATAACTGCTCCACAGTTGTTCATGACTGCAGCTAACATATGGCTCACAGAGTGCGATGGTAGCCATTGCCTCAGGTGGTTCACTAACCCATCAGCTACTGCTGGTAACAGCCGACATCATAGGGCTTATTACTTAATTAGCACAGTGCTTTATTTGTATTAGTTCATTTAAAAAAAAAAAAGAAAAAAGACAAGCACAACAGCAAAGCACTTGGAGAGCTTCAGGAGGCAAGGCCATTCCTGGCCATACGTACAGCAGCGTCTGAATGTGGAATATTCTGGCCTAGCTGTCTCCCTCACATCACTCCACAAGGATAGGCAGATTTCAGCAAGAGACTCCTTAAAAAAACGCTTTTGAGGACCTGTCCTACTAGTAGAATCTGCGATAACACAACACATTTTACAGAAATAAGGGTAACATCTGCTACAGCCCAATTGTCTGTGCTTGTGTGTCACCAACTGCCTGCTGAAGAGGCCAGTCAGGAAATTTGGTTCCCTGTGTGCTGACCAGCTGGTAAAGCTAAGCACAAAGTTCAGTTTGCATGAAATTCAGTTCCATATGGAGTGCTTTTGGCACCATAAAACAGTGGCAAGTTCAGAACAAGCTAAACCAAAATATTCCTTCTGGAGCACTGGTTGTAGTCTCACCCCAATTCTCCTTCAGGGAGCTGATGCCATGATCTCTATCATTCCTCACCCACCAGCACCTGTGCATCTTCATCTGGCCCAGGAATGCTCTTTATGCCACCACAGCCAGCTCCAGGTGCTTGCCTGTAACCACATTACTGTATAGGCATTTGGGCTGAGAATGAAAGTCTCATATGCCCCAAAGTCAGAAACTTATGTTCAGACAGGTCATAAAACGCTGTCTAGGTGTTTACATACCTTAGCTTGCACAAAATGCATCACAGGACCAAAATGAAATAATCCTTCTCCCTCAGAAAAAAACAAGATTATCAGGCATCAATCGTGCTCCCATTAAGATGTTTTCGCTGAGTTCAACAGACGCAGCATAAAGCCTTCAGTGAGCCCAGAGTCCACACAGAGTATATAGAAAATGTCAAAAGAATTAATCTGCCTTCATTACACAGCCACTATAATTTGCTACATGGTTCATAACAAGGTGTAGGAGGGAAGCTATCTTGCCCCCTTACCTGTAGAGAACAGAAGGTCTGGGTAAACGGCTCCATTCGGACCAGGTAAGATGCGACTATAATTGCTGATGAATAGTGAGTACAGTAATGGCACTGGGCTGACAGGTCTCCTGGAAATTGGACACAGATCAGATTTCAGTGCAAAATATCACCGTTTCAAGCCCATAGTATTCAGTTACCACAGCACAACTAAATAGGGAGAGGGTCGATAAAGCAGATGTGTTCAAGGATCTGTGAGCAAAAGCACACCTTGCATATTTCCATTGAATGTGCACAGTTACTACAATCTCTGCATGTTCTTTTTTTACCTTTCACATTTCATTTTCTGAAGAATAAGGCCTTTAACTTTCTAGGCTATCCTCTTTCCCATTAGTACCAACAAAGTTCTTGATCAGCCAAGTGAACAGCCTCAACGTCGTGTTTCCTTTTCTTACAATAACTGTTAGCTAAGCTGTGTGCTGCAGTCTTCTACAGGCAGCTTAGCTAACAGACAAGACTAATGCATGCAGCTTGGTTACCAGAGCAGTCTTTTCTAGAGAATATTGCTTTTTGTTGTAGCATCTCTTCCTGCCCAAGGGAAGAGGGCAGAATGCAGCAGTACAAGGCATGTAAGGCAGTGCTTGCAGGAGTAATTTCTCTTTGAATCCCCAACCAGTTTGTATCCAGATGCAAGTGGACCTCCTTGACACGGTCCTTCCCTTCACCACAGCTCTGGGAAGGTTTTGGGTGGGATTCACCAGCATCCCCAAAGGCCTGAGGGGACTCAAGCCTCTGCTGTTTGTTAGTCTCCCAAAACACTCACCCTCAGTCTTCTCCACCTCATTGTAGCGCTGGATGAACTTGTGTTTCCTGTCCACAGTCTGTGCTCCCATGGGCTTTGACAGGTCTCGAAATGTATGAGGATTAGCAAGGTTTAGAGTCTGAAAAGCAAAACCAGCAAAGTTGTGGATTTTTAGATTCTTGAATCTTAGACATCATGACTAGCTCAGTGACACTAGATAGGTGCAAGGCTGTGTTGGAAGTTTCACCTATATAAAAAGGCCACAGACTCAGTACTAAAACACCAATCTCCAAAACTAGGATGGCACTTGGAAAAAGAGTGGCAGCATGTGCCACTGAAAGGCTAGCATGTACAAGGAGCTTCACAAATAAAGGTTCTGGCAGGTTACAAATTGCTCTCAAGGCTCTTCTGTCCAAACCTACTTGTCAGGGGTCACAGAAGCCTGTCCCTGCCTATCTGCTGAACCAATACACCCTGCCCTTATCTAGGTATGTATTTAACAGATGTTCATCCACCTTTCTGAGGCAGAACATGATCCTCAGCATGCCGATTTCAAGATAAAGCTAGCCTATAAAGAATCAATACAGTTCAAATTAACTATCTCAAATTTTGAACCCTTGGTCTAGACCCCTCGGCTTTAATAGCATCACTTAACAAACCTTTGTATGGTTGCTATCGTAGAAAGTACAGAACGCTGCAGCAAGCACTGACCTCGGAGTGATAATCAGCAAGGACCCATGGAAACACAGGATACTGCATGTAGTCATTGTAGCTGCGGCCAGCCAATGTGTTCAGATACATGAGGTAATCAAAGTTGCTGATCTCCCTCTTCTGCCAGGGAAAGGAAACAAACATTAAAATCTCCTAACTCCACCCATGGAAACCATGCCTTATAGACACCTTCAGAGTTCTGTGGTTCCCGGGTCCACCAAGACAAGATTTATAAAAACCGCAATCAATCATCCATTGCCATTCAGATCAGCACAATGTCTCTTCTAGAATGATCCATTCAACAGAATCTGAGTTCATTCTGGCTCTTCTTCAGACAGGCCATTTGCATTTGTCTATAATCACCCGTTGTTTTTATGTTGTATTTGCATAACAGAGCATTTTATCCCAATTTAAAAGTGAGCCAAATGCATGCAATCTGGAAAATCCTGGGCAACTGCCTGTACAGAAAACACTCCAGAAAGTGCTACATATAAACAAGAAGATATAGATTTCTTCAGTATGTCTTGGGTCACCAAGATCGGGGTACAGGAAAGTAAATGCATGTCTCAGCTCAGAAATGCATCTGAGAAAACAAGACATGCACTCATTTACATGCACACATGATCTGTGTCATTCAACTAGGTGGCTGTCTTTGGATTCAGTTTAAAAATGTGCATAAAATCACACTTAATCTGCCAGTCAGTAGCACCATATGTTTCACAGCAGAAGCAAAACCTCTGCAATAGCCAGACATAAATACTCTGCTCCTCTTGCCAATAACCTCACCTCCAGCAGTGAGAGAACAGCTTAAGCCCTAAAGTACAGACGTATATGCACAAATATCTGTGCGCGGACACACAGACAGGTGCAGATATTCTTCTCTTAACCATGTCCAGCCAAGATTTAGCTTACCTGCCACTTCTGGAGCATTGTCTTTTCCCCTCCTGAGTGTTTCCTGTATGGAACAAATATTCGATTGAAACAATCTGCTTCAGAATAATAGGAGAAAGTCAACACATTAATATCTGTGCCCCCCGCTCTCATCCCACAGAAACGAGAGAAGACCAATAGCAGATGAATGTTTGATCACTGACCAAATAATTCCAAAACCAGAGAGTGTCATCAGTTAGGTTAGTGCTGCAGGATGCAAGTTTCATTACTGCCTTCAGCAGGAAGGAAGGCTCGCCTGATGAACAGGGATAGCTCAGCTTCAGGTGGCTGATGAGTTTACCACTGACAGTCACTCTCCCTATGACATGCTGACTCTCCCTAAGCCACTTGCCACTCTGATCCTGAATGAAGTGCCACTTAAAGTATGATATTTAAGAAAGAAAATAGAAGGAAGTAGGGTGGTGGTGCTAAGGATGGATTCTGTTTGCCTTAAGATATCGTTGCAAACTGTGGCCGTGATGCCATACGGTAAACTACAAGAATTCAGAAGCTGACTCACAGGCAGAGAAGAGCGCCCTGCAACAGAAGCAGACTGACAGCTGGGGACATCGACCTCCTCAGCTGTTCGGAGCTAAGCCATGCTGCTAACCAGCCTGTGCTCCCAGTCTCATCCCACTGCAGAGCCAGAGTGCTAGTGACAGGTACCATTAAGGCTGCCTGTTTCTATTCTAGTGCCTTATTCTCAAAGGCTCATGCTTTTCTGAAGCATTCTGAAAACACTAGCTTGAAAACAGAGGTATCTCACGTCCCATATCACATATCCATATTGTTTTTGTGTAAAGCACTTTGAAAGTAATGTAGTTCTAAAAAAATGGGTTGCTATTTTAATATTTTTAAAGTAATAGAGTAAATGTGTTTTTTCCACTTTGTTGTCTAAATGCAACTTTTTACTGAAACTTTAAACAAAACCCAAACGAGTTAAAGGCAGATTCTGAACAAGGGAATTCATCTAAAAATGTGAAAGGGTCAAAGGTTCTGAGCAAACAAAAGTGACATTTCAACTACACTGAGATAGAAGGTGTGTCACTATCTGAAGGCCATGGACTCGCCCTTGGCAACTGCTAGAGAACAAACCAAGGTAAGTGACAGCTTCTGGATTAAAGAAACTTTTGATCTGCCAAAGTAAATAGGGTTACTGATATGATACGACATAATTGGTGGTAAGAGATGCTTTTCCCTTTGAGTGTACATCTTTAAATTAATCCCAATGTGCCTCCTCAACGACAGGATTACTAAGGAAATCAGTTCATAGAATCATAGAATCATAGGTTGGAAAAGANCATCAAGTCCAACCATCTGCCCAACAACACCATGCCTACTAAACCATATCCCGAAGTGCCACATCTACATGTTTTTTAAACACCTCCAGGGATGGGGACTCAACGACCTCCCTGGGGAAGCCTATTCCAGTGCCTGACCACTCTTCCAGTAAAGAAATTTTTCCTAATGTTTAATCTAAACCTCCCCTGATGCAACTTGAGGCCATTGCCTCTCGTCCTATTGCTAGTTACCTGGGAGAAGAGACCAACACCTGCCTCACTACAACCTCCTTTCAGGTAGTTGTAGAGAGCAATAAGGTCCCCCCTCAGCCTCCTCTTCTCCAGACAAAACAGCCCCAGCTCCTTCAGCTGCTCCTTGTAAGACTTGTTCTCTAGACCCTTCACCAGCCTCATTGCTCTTCTCTGGACACGCTCTAGCAGCTCCATGTCTTTCTTGTAGTGAGAGGCCCAAAATCGAACACAGTACTCCAGGTGCGGCCTCACCAGTGCCAAGTACAGGAAACGATCACCTCCCTACTCTTGCTGGCCACACTGTTCCTGATACAAGCCAGGATACTGTTGGCCTCCTTGGCCACCTGGGCACACTGCTGGCTCATGTTCAGCCGGCTGTCGACCAACACCCCAAGGTCCTTTTCCACCGGGTGGTTTTCCAGCCACTCTTCTCCCGGTCTGTAGCGTTGCATGGGGTTTTTGTGACACAAGTGCAGGACCCGGCACTTGGCCTTGTTGAACCTCATACAGTTGGCCTCAGCCCATCCATCCAGTCTGTCCAGATCCCTCTGCAGAGCCTTCCTACCCTCAAGCAGATTGACACTCCCGCCCAGCTTGGTGTCATCTGGAAACTTACTGAAGGAGCACTCAATTCCCACATCCAAATCATTGATAAAGATGTTAAACAAGACCGGACGCAAAACTGAGCCCTGGGGAACACCACTTGTGACCAGCCACCAGATGGATTTAAATCCATTCACCACAACTCTCTGGGCTCAGCCATTCAGTCAGTTCTTTATCCAGTGAAGAGTACACCCATCCAAACCATGGGCAGCTAGGTCACCAAGGTCATAGGAGGAGATCAGGTTGGTCAAGCAGGACCTGCCTTTCATGAACCCATGCTGGCTGGGCCTGATGCCCTGGTTGTCCTTCATATGGCTGGTGAGCGCACTCAGAATGAATCGTTCCATAATCTTGCCCAGCACTGAGGTCTGGCTGACAGGCCTGTAGTCCCCTGGATCCTCCTTCCGGCCCTTCTTGTAAATGGGTGTTACACTGGCAATCCTCCAGTCATCTGGGACCTCCCCTGTTATCCAGGACTGCTGACAGATGATGTAGAGTGGCTTGGCCAGCTCCTCCGCCAGTTCCCTCAGCACTCTTGAGTGGATCCCATCCGGCCTCATATACTTGTGAGTGTCTAGGTGGCATAGAAGGTCATTAACTGCTTCCTCCTGGATTATGGGAGGTTTGTTGCACACTCCTTCCCTATCTTCCAGCACTGGGGGCTGACTACCCTGGGAATGTTGTGGGTGTCAGGAGGATGGGGGCCAAACTCTTTTCAGTGATACCCCACTGGGACAGGACAAACAGTATTCTTAAATATCATACTTTAAGTGGCACTTCATTCAGGATCAGAGTGGCAAGTGGCTTAGGGAGAGTCAGCATGTCATAGGGAGAGTGACTGTCAGTGGTAAACTTT
>Ga0065711_1004712_pt1 | contig 29229 bp, 15 predicted proteins | sample Hoacrofraction12_FD_59098 | JGI IMG/M metagenome (GOLD analysis project Ga0065711, IMG submission 59098) | Hoatzin crop microbial communities from Cojedes, Venezuela - Epithelial fraction 12 v2 (version 2) | ecosystem: Host-associated > Birds > Digestive system > Esophagus > Crop | place... | reverse complement strand
GGGGGGGGGGGGGATGGATGCTTTTAGCCGTTTTGCCGTGAAATCAGCCCAAACGCGCCGGTTTGCGATGGGGGCTGAGGGTTCACCGGGCATTTAATCGCCCTTTATCCAGCCCCTCGTGTTGACGCAGGCACCACCCGGGTATCCGAGATGAGAGGCGCGTTCTCTGCTTCTCAGCTGCCGGTAGTTCACCCCAGCGCTTCAGCCCTGCTGAGGAATTCGTGGAGTTTTTATATACCGACATTCAGCCCGTGTAATCCTTCTTTTTACGTAGCTGTCGAAGCGTGAGGCCTGTGCTTGTTAACGAAATTTCCATCTTGCTCTAAAAAAAAAAAAAAAGAGGATGTAGTTTTGATCCCCAGAAAATTCTGAGTGTAAATAACCACCGAAAAAATGAAACTGAGCAATATGTTAATTTGAATTGGGGTGGGATGTATTTTCATGTGTATTTATCTATTTATGTATCCAAACCCCTGGTACTAAGAAGTTGTTTGTGTTTGCTTTATGCCTGTTTGTTTATTATCTAGTATGATGACACCAATTTGAGATGAGGGCCTCCTCTTAATTCTAGATTTTGGGGCCTTAAGGTGTTAAGCTGCAAACCTATGAAGAAAGTAGGCTTTTATAGCAACTGCCTTTCCTCTTGTCTCGTTTCATGATCTGTTCTCTGCCTCTGTGGGAAGGAAGAGTATCCGAACAGTAAGAATGTGTCCTTCTGCAGGTAGGAAACCATCAGTGAGAGTTGTCTGAATGGGTGTTTCTGACCCTGAGCTGAGGAGCGCTGAAAGCATGAGGAGGAAAATAGTGAAAACAAATTATTAAGGGTAGAAAAAAAAATCCTGAAAACAAACGTTTATATTTGCTGTGAATGGAAGGCCCAGGCAAGTCCCTGTTGCAGGCAATGGAAGCTTATCTGTTAGCTTTTCTACAATTAAGTCCTTAAAACGTTACTACGCATACGAAAACCCCATTTCTGCATCCGACAGCTGTGAGAAGGCACCGTACTGATGACCAGCCACCAAAAATCTTACTCAGTGCGAGGTGATTCTGCAGTCTTGGTTCCTGGCATTCCCTTACATTACAGCTGTGCTAAAAGTTCTCTCTCTGACATAATAAAGCAGTTTAGAAGTCATGATTTAAAGGTACAAGTGGTACAAAAGATCTTAAACATTTCTTACATAAATGTAGAAAATCCAGGACATTCAACAAGAGTCGGTATCAAAATACGTCGTCTCTCCAGTTACTCCTAAATACACTGACAAGTCAGCGCGCCTGCAGTTACCTAGCAGAACTGATATCTTTGACTTGCTTGCTCAGAAAACCTCAGCTTAAAATCAGCCACCAGAGCAGTGTTGGGTTTTTTGGGTTTTATTTTCACTGAATTTGTTTTTGATAATTTGAAATTTAATGTTAAATGATTTCCAGCAACAGTAATGTAAAAATAGGTAAGGGAAAACAATGGGAATATAGAGGCATTCTCACTGTATCGTGGCACTCTGGCATCACATTTCCTGACTCCATCCAATTTTGTCCTGAGAGAAATCTGACAAGCAATTGTCCTGCTCTGGAAAGGTATTAATGTCAGAATAATGACACCTTCCTTGGTTTGAAAACCCAGCCAAATGGAAAATTTAGAGAAATCCCATACTTGGAAAATTAATAATAAACTTAATATTTGAAAACAAAGTTCCTGCCCCAAGTAAAAGCTTTTCCTTCAAAAGGCAGTAAAAAAGGTCTGTAGTACATGATGTCCATTAGGACTTGGCAGTGGGTTTTTGGTTTAGTTGAAATATAGCTGTAGTGAGTGATGGTTCATAAATATTAAAATAAATATGATCAAATATAACTGTCATAAAAAATCCTCAGAAATTCCATACCAGTTGGACCAGTAATTTATTTAGGTCATTACTCTGCGCCTGATTGGCAATAGGAGAACACATAAACCTGGCCCTGTCCTGCTCGCTCTCAGCATCCACAGTCGTATTAGTATCCAACCCTTCCCAGTTCAATTGGTGTCCATTTATGGACCTCTCCGTGTGAGTTTGCCAAAGCTTTTTCTAAGCACACTGACAACCTCTGCCTCCACAGCCTGCGTGGAAGCAAGATTGTGGCTGTTTCTTCTATCTCTTAAAAAGTTCTTAGTTGTTTCATTCAATACACCCTGCATCTAGCTTCGAGGATTTGGTGAATAACAGTTCCATGTTTGCCTTATTCATGCCTTCACCGTAAATCTTGATCACAAGCCACCAGATTCCGATAATTTCAGAGGAATGTCAGCAGTGACCCCAAGACCGCTTTGCTGTGTGGTAAGCATCAGTTCTGAGTCCGTGGTTGCGGAGGTATGCTTCAGGTTGTTTTTCCTTTAGGTACACCACTTCATGTCTATCTGTGCTGAAGCTCTTCCACGCCTCTTTTCCCCACACACTGTTTTGCAAGGCTCTTCTGGGGGTTTTGTGCCACAGATAAAGCATTTGGCTATCAAAGGGTCAAAGGGTCAGAAGCATTTGGCTTCTGATCATCCAGACTTGAAGATTGCACTGTTTATTCTTTTCTTCAGGTCACTAAGAAAGTTGAATAAGACCAGTCCCAGACTTTGTAGGACTTTGCTGTTGAATCTTCTCTACCTTGAGAAGAGACGATTAAGTCCTAGATGTTGCTTACTGTCCTTTAACCAGCTTTGTCTGTAAATGGACCTTTCCTCCAGCACCGCAGCAACTTAGTTTCTCCAATAACCTTCAATTGTCAAAAGCTTTTTTTGGAACTCTAAATATATTATGTCCTCTGGGTCACCTTTGCCCGTGTGCTTCGCGGCAGCATCACAGGACTTTGACAGGATTTCCCACTGCAAAAGCCACTGGTTCTTTCCCAACAGACTGTGTGTACCCACCTGCTCAACAATCCCGTTCTTTCCCTTGCTGTTGACATAGCTACGTAATTTTGCAAATGATACATTGTCTAGTCTTTCACCAAAAGACATGATACCTTTAAGTCTAGTTCAGAAGAATTTAACTTCTGTCTTCTCAGCAAGCAAGAGTAGCAAGTCAATAGCAGAAATAGAAACCAGGTCTCTTGACAGTTGTCTGTTAGATAAAACTGCTTTTCTTCGTTATTTTTGAAATGGTATTCCCTTGACCTCCTGGACCTTCCCTGGGCCTTCTGGATAGCCAAGTCCCTAGCACACTATTTTATGTACTGAATGCTATTGTCCTATCGTTATACTTTCAGTAGAACACAGAGTACATGCATGACGTGTGCTTAGACATACATACATATGCAAAATGTTGTTTTCACAAAGTAAATGCCATCCTATGTATGAAGGCTGTAGTTTGAGTACATTTAAGAGTTGCTAGCAGTCACTCATTGCTAAACAGAATTATATGTAACTCCAATAATTGTGAAAAATTAAAAATTAGTAAAACCACTGTCTACTGTGAGTATGGATTGAGCAGCAAGATAGTTTAGGATAACTGCCAAAACCCAAAATGTGACAAACTTCTCGTAACAGTCATAAAAAATGAATAAGCAATACTTCTGCACCGACTAGAAGCACATCTTGTTACCATACATAGAGTTACGTCTGGCCATGGACAGGCTGACAGATAAAAAGCTCTGAAAATATGTTTAGTTCATAGGGGGACTTCATGCACTGCTGCTAATCAGTTACTTTATTTTATTTACCCCTCTTCCGTATCATTTGTCTTTGTATATTGGCAGCAGGCCTACTAAATGGCCTTCTTATAATAAAGAATACATCAGATTTATTCCTGGCATAACAGCTGTCTTCAGTGGAGCTGGCCCAGAAATTCATTTGGCTCAGTATCTCTTGTTAACACGATACTTGGGATGACTTGAGTCGCTCGAGTGCTTTCTTTTTTGTGGTGTTATGGTAAGGTATTTCCTTTCAATGACCCCTTTCTCAGGCAGAATTTAAGATATGCTACCATTTCCCATGATAATGACAAACCTTTCTACCAGATGTATTACTTTCCAGAACAAATTTCCAGTATGTGTAGATGAGTTCTGTTTCCTTTAGTTTTCAGTCTATTTTCCTTTCCATAGTTCTTCCTTTTAATTCAAAAAGCTTAACAATACAAGTCAGTTTTCCCAATGTCTCCATCAGGAAACCCATATTGTTTACATCCACTTTATATATGGCACATGTAAATGGCAAAAAATTTGTCCAGGTTCTCATCTAGGTCAATGGCAAAATGGAACCCAGCAGGCCTTCACTCTCCATCTATATCTGCTGGGTTGCTGGCTCTCCACCCATTTTTATGCTAAGCTGGCATTTCTACCACTGCTCTCTGCCTCCCGTTGAGACAGGAGGTGACATTATCATTAAGTTCTCCATATTCAGGCTACTGCTCTTATTGGAAACGTCCAGTTTCGCGTCGGTGATGTGGGAAGGTGGCAGCAGTCCTGAGACAGCGTCACGAACCTCCTGGGGATGGGGCTGGTTGGTTCCCTGGCACGCCAGGGAAGGGAGTGCCACAGGCACTTCACCGGAGCCGTCCTGGCTCTCGGCTAAACTTCTGTGTAGCTTGCTCCATAGGAAAGGCAGCGGAGGTGAGGCTGGCGTGGTCCTTGCCATTTATTGGTGGTTTGGGTCATCGGCTTACAGCAGCCACTTTACTGCAACCTCTTTTGAGTGCCAAGTTGATTTTCTGCTTTTCAAGTGTTGTGTAAAGGTGGACAGTATTCATTTCTCTGTTCTTTCTTCTAAGTATACAGCTGAGAGCAGTGCACCTTGCAGCTCAGCAGATGCCTTCTGATTCCATAACTGCTTTCTAACTTTACATCACGGTTAGGAAATGTTTAACTTATTTTGGGGCCAGACACGTTTAATGACTTCAGACATGTCATTCTACTTGACTGCTTATACTCTGAGTGATGCGTTAAAACATCTACAATAATTCTAGATACTTTTGACTCCGATTTTGTGCATTATAGATTTTTTTTGTTAATAAATCTTCCTTGTTTAGAATGCAATTTAGTTTTCTTTGGGTTTCATTTGTTCCATCTTTATGCCTTGAGACTTTGAGCACAAATGATAAATGCAATGCAAATGAACTTTGTAATATACTATGCTGAAAAGCGTTCTGTGGCTTGGCATTCAAGACTGGAGGTGGGTAAAATTAAAACAGGAACTGCAGAGGATATGTAGGTAATGTGGGATTGGATTTAAAATATCAGTTTGGATTTTGGCCCTAAAATATTTGTTTTGAATTAGAGTCATCAAAGGACCTGCTTATTAGTGTCAGTTCAGATTTAAACAAAATCTTGTTACAGCCATTACTCTCAGAAGATTTAGTCAGAAAATGGTCAAAAGGTCATGCAAATAATGCTTATTGTGCATTCATGATACCAGTTTAATTAAATTCCAACTCAAGGGTATTTTTTTTTTCCTAACCCGCCTCAGAGAATTGTCAACTTTTAAACTTTAGCTGTATTTGACTGGATGTTAGAACCACAGCCTGATTACATTAGGGACCACAAACTTGATACAAATACTTACAGTTTATCTGACTCATAGATGAGATTTTGGTAGCTAACTTGACTGGCCTACAGTTCAGCTGAGGATTGCCCACCTCAGCCTCAGTTTTCTCCTAACGTTTATCATTTAAGTCACTTAATATGTCTTTTTGGAAATGGAGGAGATCCAGAACTGTCTTTAATTTGGGTGGGTCCGAAGGTAATTTTGTTATTAGTGAAATTAAACTAACTCCTGCTAAAAAGAAATATTGCAGTGAAATTCCAGTCAATCACATAGCCAGAATGGCTCTTTGGATCTTGGCTTTCCTCCTGCCCCACATCATGGGTTTAGTTTGGCTCATTCCTGCTGTATATATGTGAATACCAGACTGTGTCTTGTTGTACTGGAAGATTTGGGCTGCTGTTTTGACCCCTGAGCAGTATTTCCTTTTCGTTGTTCACTGATTTGGATGGATTTTTTTCTTTCTCCCAGGCTTGTCAGGTTGTAGTGTTGCTATTTTCCTCCTTTTGGAGTGTTTCTGTTGGACTCCACCTTCTTTCCGTTCTTCAGCTCTTAAAATTTTATATTTCCTTACCAGGAACTTTTCAATTAAATAATTTTAAATTGACATGTTCTTATTTACCAGACTGAAATGAGTCACAGAAGGCTATTGTTGCTGCAATTCTGTGAAAGCATCAGCAGGGTTCTGATGAAAATCTGTCTGTTTTCTCAGCTGCCTACCCAGGAGGTTACTGGGGATCTGAGAACTGTCGTTCCTTCAAGTCAGCAGTGAAACTGGAGACTTTGAAGCCTCTGAGGTCCACAGTCCTAGGTCAGTTCTGCAATCTGGAGACCTAGCCATAGCTAGCTCTTGGTTCCTGTGTCCACAGTCAGCGTCCTGCAGCTCTCACAGCCCACACCAAACCAGCATGTATCAAAGTTTTGGGACGCTTGCGTTTGGCTGTGGACTTGAGATCTTTGGTTCACCCCATGAAACCAGGAACCTGGAAATTCCGGTAATTCCAACTTGTTCACTGTTAGGACACTAATTTGGTCTCCATGTGGCAGAGCTGAATCCTTTCCACTGCCCCCCTCCCCCCTCGCCAAACTCCCCTTTCTTGGAGTTGAAAGTCTCACTTCTGAGCTTCGGGGTGCTCAGGGTTTTCAGGGTGGCGGCTCTCTGGGAGGGCTGTCAAAGGGATGGCAGTCTGTCACAGTAGGGGTGAGCAGATGAAATTTCAAGTTGTGAAATGTTGCTCAGAAGTTTTCAAAATGAAATGCTGATGTTTTTAAACAGTCAAAAAGTCTTCATCCAAAGTGAAGATCTTTGGAAGGCATAATTTTTCATACTGAACCAGCAGATGTTTTCATCAGTTGTTACTTGATTTTCCATTAGTTGCACCTATCTTTACTTTGCTGGAATTTTAATGTAAGTAAAATATTTAATTCATTGCGATTGACCTGGAAATGCCTCCAGCATAGACAGATAGATTTTAGCTTTAACATACCAGACTGAAGTTCATCTTGCCCCAGCAGGGGCATCCTGGAGGGGTAAGAAAAATCTGAGCCAGTGACCCAGGGCACTGGCTATTTCTGTTTGCCACACAAGCACTAGATGTACATTGCTCAGGGCAAGGAGCCAAACCAGCCCTGGCAGATTCAGCACAGGAGCACACCACAGTCATGAAGTCTTCTGTGCCATTCTCTTTCCCTAATTTTGTTATCTATGCAATATTTATTTGTATTACAGATGTGTGTGGCCCAACAGTGTTACTGTGGTGAGGCAGTAGACAAAACCCTGCATCCTGTTGCTGGAATTTCAAAATATTGCAAAATTATCACACTTTTCCTGCTTTTCTTTGAGCTTGGAGTAGGTGGCATAGGTAAAACTGCTACGTGATCCATAAAAATCCTGTTTTGTTAAAGTGGGTTTCAATTTTTCTGTTGGCAACATAATGAAAGATTATTTAAGTGATAGTATGCCACTGTGGTTTTTCAAGTAACTTGTGTATTGCGGAAGACTAGAACTAAAACTTTCGAGTGTAGTGTCAGCTGAAATGTCACTTTTCTGTTCATTTGGGCGAAATTTGCATTTTTTTTTCTCCTGTTTGTTTTTTCTTTTTGGGCATCCCTCCTTACGGGATGAGGTTTTTACTAGTTAGCACTGGGTGTATAATTCAAGAACAGAGGCTCCATGCACATAGTCAAAGGAATTTCCAGAATCCCCTTAGACTAGATTCACAGTCTACATGCACCATGTATTCTTCGTGTGCATAAGCTTCTAACTTAGTTACCTTAATAAGGTGCTGAAACTTAGATGGCATTAATACCTTCTTCATTTTCTATTATAATAACTGACTTCATCTGTTCACTATTCTTAGATCTGTTTTTTCACTTCAGTAATGTGAGTCATATTTTTCATACTGATACATTAATATACAATCTCTTGAAAAAAGACAGAAAATCGCTTCTGGGCCTCTTCATCCATCTCTCTGGTCTTAATCTTTGGTCACCCCATCAGAAGTGTCATGTGAAACAGGTAAAGCTGTTAAAACATGTCGTATGTTCATCATCTCAAAACTACATGCCTGTGTAGCAGTAAGAGTCTGTAGGATATCTGAACTTTTCAGTAATAACTAATTCAATGTTTACTGGTTCTATCTAATCTACAGTGAGCCCAGCAGCATGCTGACCTTTACGAGGTGAATGACTCACCGAGTGAGCACAGGAGCTGTTTTACTGGGTCAAACTGGTGGTACTTCTAATTTTGTAACCAAACCACCTGATTTAGAATAATAACAGGTGATGGGAAGGGAAGTGAGGGAAAGCATGATCCATCTGAGAAGGTGCTTCCAAACCTATGCCCTGAAACGGGAATGCTGATGGAGCCAGTGGTCCTAATCCAAAGGTCATTTAAGGCAATGAAAGAATTCTTCTGGCTTCAGAAGACTCAGGAACTAGCATTTTGTCTTTTATGTTTTTGTTCTATTTTCACTTGAGTTTCTTTATTTTGTATTCCCCTTAGCATTAGGGTCATTCTGTTCTGAGTGCTTTTTCACTTACGAAGCTTGATGTTTGTACATATGCCTGTTTCCAATATGCACTTTGTTTAAGTTTTTGTTGTAGTGTTTGTTTTTTTTTAAAAAACAAGTCTTTCTTAAAATACCTTGTGTTTTCCATATCGTGTGAGTGGGAAGGCACTTTCTCCCTTGTGAGATCCGTATACTGACTCATTATATTAATTGGAAAATTAGTTTGTCTTTAGATTTTTAGTTTTGTGTCTATTCCTTCTAGATTAGATTGCTCTCCTAAGTCCATAATAATATTTTCCTAATCCTGGAACTGGCAGACCTCCTTTGGATTTTCTATGCCAGACTTTCATATTTTCAATTATGTGACCCTCAATACAAGAGGCAGCTGGATAAAGTCAGAAAACAAGCTCTAAAAAACATGGATAGCCACAGACTTTTATTTGCTGTCTTGGTATCCGTGTCTAAACCAGTAACTCTAAAGCTTATTGCACTTAAAAAATGGTACTGAAAATCATTAAGACAGCATGTCTGCAGGGTACTCTTTGATTTCTGTTTATGCGTAGTAGGAGACTGAGGTTGGAGCAGAGGATTTGGGAAGTTTGGTTTTGGAGTGGTCAGGGCTGGAATCTCCAAGTCTGCTGCTAATGGGCTCGCGTGGGTGGTATTTGGTCTCGCAGTGTCTGTAGGCTAAAGGAATGGTCTCTCTGCCACAGAGAACGCACACGGACATTTCCCGGTGTGCAGGTGTACTCTGCTGAGAAAGCCAGAGCCATACCGTGAGTCCTGCAAGTCCAGCTTTAATGCAAGGCTTTTGTGGCCTGCACAGCTCGAGTGGATCGGTACGGCTGCTCTGAAGTAGACTGCTGAACAAGGCATAAATCTGAATACGCAACGGAGCAGCCTGTATCAAACGGAGGAATTTAAACATACATTGCTTTTCAGTGTCCCTTGGCTGCACGCAGAATTCTTGCTCCCTACTCCAGCTTACAGCTGTGAGCAAGGCAATAATTTTCTGTATATTTTTTCAGAACTAAATCTAAACAATTTTGGCAAATGTAGTAAGAGTTACTGATGTTAGGAAGCACTTTTTTCCTAAATTAAAGCTGTTCAATATGGTTTTTGATAGAACACACAGAAAACTTAGGAATTCCTCGGGTGCTCTCTTCTCCTTTTCTAGATAAATGGAATATAGTATGGACTGAAAGAGGAAACTCATTATGGGAGAGCTTTGTGTTGCAATGTGGACACTAATATTGCAATGCTATATGCACTTATTATAAGTTACTGTTCACTGCATCCATTTCATAACTTTTCCTCAGCTATATCTAATAGTGTGGTACTGACCTCCCACTTTTTATAGATCATAGCAGGCAACGGGTTTTTTAAATCCAAATTGTTAGGTAATTTGTTCACTGTCTTGCTAACGCTACAAGTCATTCCTTATAATTTTTTTCAGCTCTTTTCCAATATTCCAGTTTCACTTTAGTCCTTTAGTAAATTAGACTTATTTAGGTTTGTCTTGAATATTTTCCCCCATCCTGTCAGGTTTGCCCTGAGGAGGCTTTTTACAATGCAGAGATAAAGGTGTCTTTACTTAAATTTAACCTTGATTCTTCTGACGTATACAATCATCCGACCCCGTGTTACAGATTGATTGTACATTATTTTACTGCACTTGGGAAGTCTTTTCAGAGACGGAAATATAAAAAAAGTCACATGGATCAACTACAGTTTTCATGATTCTTGTGAAGTAGAATAGAAACCACATTAAATAGCAGCATCAATTGGCAATTCGGTTTTCCTTTATTCTTGTTCCAAGATTATGCAAAAAGATCACTTACTGTATATTTTGTTTAACGAATACAACACTGTACTATCTTTGTGTGAAAAAATGGTAATAGCGTTTGGTCTTTTTTTCACTCTCAGGAATTATGCTAAACACATGGATAGCTGAGGTCAACCAGGGTGAAGAAAGCTCAAATATTCCACTTGGCCTCAAAGCATACCAGCTGTGCTCCTTTATTCTCATTAGGCTCAGGCTTTTGGCTTGCAGAAGCTCTTCCCTTAGCTTTTGCGTGCCTGCAGTGCTGAAGCCAGACAGAGCCCTGCCATGAATTCCCAGGATTTGGTTTCTTCTTGCTTGTGTTCATCACAAGGTGAGCAGGGGAGGCAGCTGAAATCCCTGGACGGTCTAGGAACCCAAGGGAAAATGGAGTTCTGGACGGACAAGGAGCCTTCCTAGGGCTACGTGTGTGTCACTAACCTCGCCAGGGACTGGCCCCGTGCCTTGGCTTTGGTTCAAACTTTTCAGCAGCATAGACTGTTGTGAAAGTCATCTTTCTTTACTCTTGAAGAACCACTGGAACGGGCTCCACTCCTTTGTACAGTCAAATGTCAAGGTACTTGATCAACTTTTGCCTAGAACTTGCTTAGATGGGGGTTTGTTGTAGGGCAATGAATTTTAACTGGCTGAACAACAGAGAAGCTCCTGAGAATGTGGCCTGAGCTAGGAGGTTCCCTGCTCACCTTGAATTAGGAGGATAGGAGGGTTTTCTGGCCTTTCTGCCTCTTTGGTGATAAGGAACTAGAAGTATTTGTAGCAGTTCATCCTAAAGGAGTGGGCAATGCATGTTGAATTGTGGTAGCTGAGTGTTTTTGTCTTGGCTGCCAGACGGGCTTTTCTGCTGGTGTTCTCCTTCCAGATGCACAGTAATAGCTGCAGTGGGCAGCTCGGCCATTACCATGGCATAACTGGCAATTCAAGTGTCTTCTGCTTCAGGTGAGCTAACACACGGGAAGCGCGCGCACACACACACACACAGAGACTGAAAACCTATGCAGTGAGAATAAAACTCCTTGAGATAGTTTTCCTGATTCAAGACTTGGTTTTATTTGAGAATCCTGCAGAGGAGACCGTTTCGTGTCAGACAGCATCTCCCTGTTGTAGACGAGTGTTGGGTCAGGAAGCAAAGCAACTTGGAGAGGCGTGGGATGGAGGTTTCGCTCCCAGGCAGGGCTTTTCCCAGTCTGACCAATGTGCTGTGTGGCTTTGCTTCTCTCCCCTTTTCCTGCTTGAGTCTGAGTTCACAGTCAAAACTGATCCTGCATCTGAAGGAGCTTTCCCATGTGCAGTTATAAACAGTGTGAAAAAGTAGCAGTAACTTCTGCATTTTTTTGTGACTGCCACGTGCTTGGAGATACCGATACATCTTAAAGAAGTGAGAATCAAGGTAGCCTGTTCAAGAATCATTTAAAACTAGGCCCTGCCATCAGAGCTTATTCAAGAAGTAATCTGTACTAAAAATGAGAACAAATTAGGGTACATGGATATTTTTAGGAATCACATTTTGGCACGCCAACTTTTCTGAACACTTTCAGGGTCATATCTTTGCCATTCTTCCTTAGGTGGGAGTCCCATTGAAACTGGTGGGTGTTGTGCCTGAATAAAGCTTTGACCCATGCTTTTCCCTAATATGACATCTTTTTCTTGTATGACCTCCTGGCAACCTTGTTCATAAGTCATTTGTCATGTTTATTCTCTGAGCAAAAAGCACCTTCCATCTGTTCTTAATCTGCGTTCCCTCTAACTTCTATTTTTGCCTCCTTTTTTCTGTCATCTGTGTTGCATTGAAAATAAAGTTTCTGGCCAACTTTATTTATCCCCATGTAAGGGGTTGTAGTCATTGAAACAAATCTCTTGGTAGTCTTTTCTTTAAGCCTAGACAACCACAGCCATCAGGCAAAACTAAATGGCGGGGGCAACAGCTTCAAATAAATTATTGAAGTTTTTACTCAGATGCCACTCTCTAGACTAGCTTGGCTAATGCTTTCTTTTCACTCCTTGAGCTCTTCCAGCTCTCAGCTTTACAGGCTGATTTTGCTCTTTTTTATTCTCTATCTGGTATTTTCTGGTCTGGTCTCTCCCGCCAGCTGTTCATTTTAGGCAAAGCACATGTGTGGTGTGTATGCTTTTTCCTGATGTGTGTCAGTACATACACGATTCTCCGATAAAGTCTGCAGTAGTGTTGGTGAAAAAATGGAGCACTTCTTGGAGAAAAATTACTACAGTGTCTCTTTCTGATACTAAATTTAATTTATTTTTTTACTATTAATGGGGATTTCTCAGCATGCTTCTACTTTTTAGATAGAAAAACTCAGCTTCTTCCAAAGCACTACTGCAATGTATGTTCCTCTCTTGTGGAAAAGAATATATTCCCGTTCCCTCTAGACCATTTAAAAACACTGTTTGACTTGGCTTTCTTTTGCTGATTGGGAGGGTGGAGAAGAAGAAAGCAAGCTCCTTCTCTGAATCCTCTGATCAGCAGAACGAAATGTAAGATTGAGGCTAGCCCTTTTTATTTTTTTTCTGTCCATGGGTGAAAAATACTGCTTTTTCAGAAAGTTCGAGTAACTGGAAAGCAGGCAGAAGAAACACAAATTCAGCTCAGATGAAAACCGTGCAAATCCATGCTGGGGGTTATGCAGAGAGTTTTTAGAACAAACTCCTGAGAGCGTAGATACCCTTGGTGCTCCTGCATGCCGCTCACTCACCGTAAATCAGAACTGTGGGTTGCATCAAAGTAGAGTTTAGACTTAAGCAGCTCACTTTCCCTTTGGAAATCATGTTGGATATGACAAAGTCGTTCATGAGACAAGTTATTATTAAACCTGCTTTATTTTCCTCATACTACAATCACAGATTGACATACATCGTGTGAGAACTAGGCCAGGCTAATCAATAAATCATGCTGATTTTTATTGAGCCAGATTTTGAGGTTCTCATTAATTTTAACTGACCCTTACTTTACTGACTGAGGACAGCAGCAATAAGGGCTAGCTAAAAATTTAGTCCGCTGCATCATCTCACAAATAGTACTTTTTCCTTGTTGAGCCTGCTAGGAGAGCTCATTCTGAGTTGTACTTACCTACGCTGAAGCACTCAAAAACTGAGAAGCTCTTATTAGAATGCAGAAAACTTATGATATTTTGGATGCTGTGCTGTGTCACAAAAAATTCTGTCAGTATGAAAAATTCTATATTCTAAAGTAAATGGAAATTGTCAAGAGGTCCACTTAACCAGACCAATGAAATATAGGCAATTGGATTAAATACATCTGTGTTTCTCTACAAGTGTTAAAAGTCTGGGAAAAAACTGTCGAAACTGAAGTTACCGGTTATAAATGAGAATGTTAATGTAACAGGCAAATTCAAAACTTAGTGGAAGAGAAATATTCAATGTGGAAGGCTAATATCAGTAGAAAAATTACGTGGGAAAGACAGGCAAAGCCATGCCTGTCAAAGAGCAGATTTTTTTCTTTTGAACAAAATAGAGTCAGATCTCATAGATTAACTGTGTCACAAAAACAGAGAGTCCCTACAAACTGAAATTACAAGATTAAATTGGGAAAGTAGAACTGTAGGACCACAGGACTGCAGTACAGTATGAAGACTGCAGTACCAACCGTCTTACTTAAATGACGGCATGCCTGTGAACCTAAACCAGACCAAACGGGGCATGAAGGCAGGAGGTGCAACAACAGTGGGAGACATCTTTTACCAATTTGAGATTGGGTACATGGGCCAACGGGGGGTGATTCTGAGTAAAATTTTTTTTTTTTTTAAATGATTTGTTGTATGGAGGCCATTTGTTTATCTTGGAAAAAAAAAAGAAAGTAATTCTAAATAATTCTAGGACCTGCTCTTGGATAGTGACGGAAAGATGTGGTTCAAAATACAGCTAGAACCTCTGTGTGACAGCAACTAACGTACTTAGATGCAGTATGCTTGAAACAGAAAAAAAAGGGGGTAAAAAAATCTCCCATGGCAATGTTTAACTTCAAAGAGGAAACTACACAAAAACCTGAAAACTGTTTTAAAAGAAAGAGAGCCAAAAATTAAGATGTTTATAGGAGTCATGAAAGTTGTTTAAATATGGGAGCTCATTTTAAGCCGACTTCCAGAAAAAGGCGTTAAAAGACCGAAAAAATGCTGGCGTAGCTAAACAGCAGGGTGAAGGAGTAAGAGGATGTCTCTTATTAAAAGGGCTTCTTTTATTGGAAGTAAAAGGGCTTTTTTCAAGTTGAAGTTCTGCCTAAATGAGGAAAATAAGGCATAAACAGGTTAAATATATAAACAAAATAAGGCAGGCCAGAAGAGACTTTGAAGAACAATCTGGCAAAAACTAGTAGTCAAGTTGTCTTTAAGTAGGTGAAATCCTGACAGAAAATCTACAGGACCAAAAAATGGTCAAAGTAGGGAAGGTATTTAGGGACTTGCCCATTCTGGCATATTTCTCTGTCAAGAACATATGAGATTTGTCACCAATAAAAGCATTACAGGAAGAGATTTCAGAAGAAATTGGCAACAATAAACAGTAAAAAAATTACCAGGAGAAGATGGTATCCATGTGAGTTATAAGAACTAGAATACAAGCCAGTAACAACGGTGTAATGCTTAAAAGTTTCTTGGTCTGAAAAAAATGGAGGTGATAAATACACCGCCTACTCTGAGAAAGATGGTAGGAGCTGCAATACTCCCTAGGCCCCGTTCTGAATCATTAGATTTATGGACAAGTATGATAAAAAGGGGAAGAATCGTCATAGCTTTGGTAGAGGAATCCAGAATCTCTAAAATTTCTTTGGAAAACTAACTGAACATACGGATGAAGATGGGTCTTTCAAAACGCATTTGAGCATGTCTGTCATCAAAGGCTTTTGAGGAAACTTAGATATAATAGGATAAAAGATATGGACCTCTCAGGAATGACTAGTTTAAAAATCAGAAACAAATAGTAAGAACATGTTGTCCATTTTTGCAATGCAGGGAATTCATCACTAGAGATCCAAAGAACGTGTTAGAGCCTGTGATGTTCAACTTAGGATGTTTCAAATGTTTTGAAAGATACAGGGAGGGAAGAGATGCCAGAGGTGGCAAAGTCCACTGATAGTGCTGACATTATTCAGGGTGGATGTGACTAGGAGGCCTGGAAGGTCATCCCTCAGCCCCTGCCCTGCTGTGTGGGTGTCTGCTTTGCTGGTGTGTCATGTTCTAAGCTCCCTCAGGTTGTAGGGTGGGGGTGATGACTACCTTGTGCAAGGTCAGTGCCGGTACAGCAGAGTCCTCGTTGGCTGGACTGCTGTGGCTGCCCCCTCCCTGGCAGTGTTCCAGGCCAGGTTGGATGCAGCTCTGAGCAACCTGGTCTGGTGGAAGGTGTCCCTGCCCATGGCAGGGGGGTTGGAACGAGATGATCTCTAAGGTCTCTTCCAACCCAAACCATTCTATGATTCCATGATGCTATAATTCTGTGATTCTTAGAGGGGCACTTCCTACATCTTTCTTTCTTATCATCCCTGCTTTTTTATATCTCCTCTTTTGCTTACTGATGAATGCTTACTGGGTTAATGCTGTGTCTCTTCCATTCCTCCTCACCCCAATATGTGACCTCTGAAGTAGACGGTCCTGGGAAAAGACTTTACCCATGCTTTCTAGAAGTTTTATTTGTGTTTAAAGAAGATTATAACTGGCCTTGAGGGAGAAGCTTTGGTTTAACTTTTTTTGTTTGATTTTAAGCATTTTGCTACCAAACTGGCTTATTTTGGTTTTAAGGATTTCTTTATTCCTATTTTTAAAATAGTGCAATGTGTTTGGAATACATGTTGTAAACATGTAATTCTTAGGTGCTGGCATCAATCTGTTTCTATTATGATTTCAGTGGAATTATTTCTGCAATATTTCAAGGACACATGGCTACATCCCAGCTCCGAGAGTGTTTCAGGAAGCTTCTGTCAATCTAACGTGGAATCTCTGTGTTACTAAAAATCACATTGATTTTACTGATCCTCTAGTGCTTCTTTCTTTGTTGCGCCCAACTCTGATTTTTGTCTCCCCCCTATTAAGGCAGAACTGGAAATAGATCACATAATATAATCATTTTTTCTCATGTATTTATACTCTTCTGATAGTCATTTCATATGGTACTGAAAAGAACTTACTTTGTAATGGACAAAATCATAGAATCATCGACTGATAGAATGGTTTGGGTTGGAAGAGACCTTAGAGGTCATCTAGTTCAAACCCCCTGCCATGAGCAGGGACACCTTCCACCAGACCAGGTTGCTCAGAGCCCCATCCAGCCTGGCCTTCAGCACTGCCGGGGATGGGGCAGCCACAGCTTCTCTGAGCAACCTGTGCCATGGCCTCACAACCCTCAGAGTAAAGAATTTCTTTCTTGTATCTAATCTAACTCTCCCCTCTTTCAGTTTAAGGCCATTACCCCTTGTCCTGTCACACTAGGTGCTTGTAAAAAGTCCCTCTCCAGCTTTCTTGCAGGCCCCTTTAGGTACTGGAAGGCTGCTCTAAGGTCTCCCCGCAGCCTTCTCTTCTCCAGGCTGAACAGCCCCACCTCTCTCAGCCAAGTGAGATGTGGGATCAAAAATGTGGATGTTGAGGTCTCATTATGAGACTGTCATGGCCTAATTATTTATTTTTTGTTTTCTTTTTCTCTGTCATTTCTTTGTATAGGTGGAAAATGTTCGGTTACTTGATCGTTTATCCTCAAGAAAAGCTGCACTGGGAACCTTGTATTTAACAGCTACCCACGTGATCTTTGTGGAGAATGGTTCTGAAACTCGCAAAGAAACCTGGGTATGAATTTTTGTTTTTTCAGTTAGCTGTAAGTGCTTTATTGATGGTAATTTGAAAATAACTTGCAAAACAGTTTAAACATAGTAAATTAGTTCATATGGATGCTTTTATAACTTCAGAGCATGTGAAATTCCAGCCTGGTAATTTTTGAAAATTTTCAATGGATTCTGGATATTGCAACACAAGAAGAGGAGGAGAAGGACCTTCACCGTATGAATACCAGATGTGATTGGCCGAGGAACAGCTGCTGTAAACAGCATCGCTCCTATTGCCCAGGAAGAACTGAGGAGAAGTGTTTTGAATGCAGATTACTACCCTGGCTCATTCAGCTCTTGCCTCTCTCCTTGGCTGCTTGTGCTGGATCAGTGATTTTCTTGTTTTGTTTTTGGTTTTGTTTTTTTTTTTACATAATGTAGTATTTTTGAGTTACCTATTCTGATGGATCGATAACATATGTTGCATGTATATAAATAGGTACAGATATACCTCCAGTGTCATACCATTTGAGACTTTTCTATGTAGCTTATTTATGAATCATTTGTCCATTTTTGTACTGAATATTAACTCCACTCTCTTTTGGTCCCACTGTTCCCCTCCTGACTTTTATTGTGACGTTTCATCTCATCTGATGCAGTGTTTAAAATTATATCAGAAGTACCATTCTGCCAATGAGGAGGCCCAGCATTTTAGCCTGATCTAACTGGTGCTGGTTGATCTTTTCACTGTGCAGACAGATGAAAAGAGCTCTTTTTCCAACAACCGCTAGCTTCCACTAAAGCAAACAAACAAAAAGCTTTGGACAGCATGACCAGGCTAATGTCTGAGCAGCTGAAACACTCCAGAAGCGCTTCTTTGTCTGTAGGTGATGTATCAGTCACTGCTTGAGCCTGAAGCTGGAGATGGGAACAAAGCTACAAGAGGAGGAGGGCGGGGATTCTCTGAAACAGTAGAGGAAGCTATTGTGCCTGCCCTAGCCCATCATTCCAAAGAATTATTTTTCTTCCTAAAGATTTGAATCACTTGGCATAACTGTCTTAAATTCTCACACAGGTCCTTCACAGTCAAATTTCCGCTATCGAGAAGCAGGCCACCACTGCTACTGGTTGCCCATTGCTGATCCGCTGCAAGAACTTCCAGGTCATCCAGCTGGTCATCCCCCAGGAACGAGACTGCCATGACATTTACGTATCTCTGATACGTCTGGCACGACCAGGTATGGGAAGGAAACATGGCACAGAAGTCAATCCTCATCCCAAAGAGGGAGAACTTAATGGAAGAAATGTAACTATGCGTCTTTGTCCTTTGCAGTTTAAGAAAAAAGTGTTCATTAGCGATGTGGTATGAGAGAAAAGGTCGAGCGTATTAAAATAATCACTTGTGGAGCAATGAAGAAAGCACATTATAACAAGTAGTTCATTCCATAAAGTATATCATAAACTTTTGTTGAAAATGATACTCTAGGGGATATTACAAAGCTATTTTACATGTAACTGTTGTTTGCTGGATGCCTTGTGTAAGTGTGAGTTTAGGAAAATACTGAGGAGTTGCTAAAACCAGGGAATTTTCATGTTCCTGCTGTGACAAAAAACTCGTGGTAATTTAGTGGTCAGGTCAAGGTCTGAATTTTCCCTTTCTGTGCTGTGCATAAATTTCTTAAAATCAGTGAAAGGTTTTGCAGTAAGTAGTTGATTTATTCCACTTGACTAACTGTGTTTTGGCCTATTATTATTTAGGTTTTGAATGTGCCCTTTTCGAATTTCTGAATTCAGATCAAAATCCTTTTGAAATCTTTCCTTTTTTCAATGAAAATCTAAATGTTGCAGTGAAGTCCAACATCTGATCCTCTGCATTATAGCTACTTTCTAAGAACCAGACTCTTTAATTTAAATTATAACTGTATAAATACAGCACCAACCGCTGTCCTTTACTATTATTTTAACAGTATGCAAAGAAAAGATTTACCAGTCTGTACAAAAACTGACAACATTGGCTTTAATTTGTATCTTGCTAGGAGAACACCAGTTTTACCTACTCTGTAGAGGGGGAAAAAATTGCATAATCAGCCAGAACAGCCACTAAACTTTAGAAAGTACCTTCTATAATTAGGCTACTAGTAGTAGTAATACGCAACGGCAGCAAATGTAACTTGATATGCTAGGTGATGAAAGACGAAAGTAATCAGAGAAATTTAAAAACAATGAGACAAATTCAGTCAGTGGTTCTGCTGATGTAAATCTGGATTAATTCCATGGACCTCAGCTGCAAGTACGTGTTCGTGCGTGCTGGAAGGAATGCGATTCCGTAATGCGCTTTCCCTGGAGCTGGGAGGAGGTGTGTGCACTGCAGTGCACCAGAACAGGACGCTTCCATACGGGCATACGCAGCCACGAAGGGAAGAATAGCTGTGGAAGACAAGTTCAGTGGCAGACTGCAATGGGCAAGGAGGTTCGAATGAAGGAGGTGCAATAAGAGCAGCGTAGAATTCGCTCTTTGCACAGTTCAGCTGCACAGTAGTTTTCCTTCGCCAGCAAACTATCTGATCTTCGTGTGAGGCAGGATAAAATCTTGCTTGCTTAAAATTAGAAGGCTCCGACTGCAAGCTGAGCCACATGTACCCTGACAGTGCCCTGCTGTGCCATTTTGTCTGGGCACAAAGCTGAGATTTCTTTAGGTGATACAGTTACTCAGCTATAGAAGGTACGCTTCACTCCACGAGGAGAAAATTTGATGCATTCAGGCTCTATTTTCCAATCTCTGCCTTTTCTTTTCATTCATTCTGCCACAGGGGAGTCTGAGTGAAGCCCATTTTGTGTACTGCCTTAGTATATTGTATGCTATCTGATGTCCTGCTTACGCTAAAGGAGTGAATTTGTGTTTGATTTTATTCTTGTTAGTTGTTAATAGCATTTTAACAAGGTTAAGCTGTCAACTGAATTCGGCCTTTTGGCTTAATTAAGCCATTTTGTGAAACAAGCTGACCGTAACAGCTGTAACAGGTGTAATAGCAGGATTGCAGGCGCAAAACAACTGTGAAAGATTAGGGCAGGTCCCATAAGTACTGGCAAAGAGGTGATAACTGAGCTTTAGGGCGCTGACTATCGACACTTGAACGTTTTTGTTACCGCCTATAGATACCAACACTTGTAATGTTGAGGCAGATTTCAGTCCTAAATAAGCTGGATGTGTTTTAATAGGTGGATTTTTAAAGGCTTCCCATGTGCCTGTGAACAGCAGGTCCAGCTGGAAAGAAAATCCAGGTGCTTCTGACAACAAAACAGTGAAAACAAGAGCTCAGATCACTCCCAACAGCACTTTATTAAAAAGAGCTCAGACGGGATTTATGGATTATGCTAAAACTCTATGTTAGCAGATGAGAAATGAACCAGACTGTCTTCCTAATCTGTGCCATGCCAAAAGTTTGAAATCAGAGAATACAGAGTTTATACTGTCAATGTGAAAATCGTTCTTTCCTTTCTCCTTACTCACGACTTTGTTAACTTTCAGTACTTTCCTGACAGAGGTAACATGAAATTTTCTTTACTTGTGTTCATACTTTTGTATGTGTGTGTATATACAATCAATTTAATGAAATTTTAAAAAGCAAAATGTAACTTAAATTAAACCTTTAGAAGACATAATCAAAATAAAAGTAAAGAATTTATATAGAAAAAGCTGGGAGCCTTATTATTGTTAATATTGAGGTTATTTTTGTGGTTATTATTTTTATAGCTGCAAGGTCCTTACTGTAGTATTCTAAGACTCTGTTTATTAGGTATATATTATTAGAAAAGAAAGTGTAGTATTTAAATTTACTGATCTTGTTAAAAATATATTGTGGAGCAAGTGTATCAGTGGAGAACTATGAAACCAGAGAGGACTCGGCTTGTGATTTACTTCAGTTCTAAGGTTAAAAATGCGTTGGTCAGAAAGTTTTAAGGAACTTAGAACGACAGAATGAAACACACCCTCGTAACAATATTGTAAGTATCAATGGGAACGTTAATTTCAAGGTACATGCTGAATAGTTCTTCGAAGCAGTGACAGCTGGCGTTTAATGGTGTCTGGCTGCATTGGTCATCAGCATTAAGATGCTCATTAGCACAAACACAGATATACTCCTAAAAAAAGTTTAAAACTCCAGCACCAGCAAATTTTCTTTTATGGACCTTGACCGAGGGTGACAGGTGGCATAGCTACTTAAACGATTTCATGGTCGTGATAAAATGATTGGTGTCACACATGCTATTTTCATGCTGTTACAACATCTGTATCTCGAATGCCTTTGCTGATAATTCAAGGAGAGAATTTTGCAGTCTCCAGAAATAAGCTTTCATTGAATCTGTTGGAAACTTCCCTATTTAGGGGCAAAGACTTCTGAGTTAGTTCGTTTTTGGAAGGTTGTGCTGCATAGTCCATTGTCCAGATCTTCTGTCTTTGCCACAGGACAGATGTTACGTTAATAAAGGGACTTCTAAGGTACTTCTGGCCAGCAAATTCTTCTGCAGAACAAGTGCTTATTCTGGCACTGACTGCAGTTTTCTTTGGCTGAAAGCACAGTATCACCGACATCTTGTCTTCGTGCTGGGGGAGGCTTTCACAATTCAGCAGAGGTCTAGCAGAACAGTATATTTTAAGCAATATTACTACTAAGGCACATATATAGCAACATAAGCAAGAAACAAAACAGCACAGCACTTTCAAAGTAGACTGAAAAATAGTTCTAAACTAGGATATGTGCTTTTGTATAGCAAAGCATACTGTTAAAAGAAACTACATCAAGGACAACACCAAGTTCTGGTTTTGAAGTGTGATTTCAGGAGGAGAAATCTGAAGTGGTTTACTGGTTTTGTTTGTTGGCTTTTTCTTTTCCAGTGAAATACGAAGAGCTGTATTGTTTCTCGTTCAATCCAAAATTAGATAAAGAAGAACGAGAACAAGGCTGGAAGCTTGTGGACCTCGATGAAGAATATAATCGGATGGGTATCCCGAACAACTATTGGCAGATTAGCGACGTAAACCGGGACTACGGAGTGAGTTGTGATTTTTCTGTTGCAGAGGCTGTCTGTGAAGTAAATCAGCAGCCTGACTGCGGGCTACTGTCAGGCTTAGACACAGGATCCCTCTGTGCTCAGTGCTGTACACACATGTAGTAAGGCGCAGTTCTTCTACCCTTTAGAATCATAGAATGGTTTGGGTTGGAAGGGACCTTTAGAGGTCATCTAGTCCATCCCCCCTGCAGTGAGCAGGGACATCTTCCACTAGACCAGGTTACTCAGAGCGCCATCCAGCCTGACCTTGAATGTTTCCAGGGATGGGGCCTCCACCACCACTCTGGGCAANCTGTTCCAGTGATTCACCAGCCTTATCATAAAAAATTTCTTCCNTATATCCAGTCTAAATCTACCCTCCCTTAGTTTAAAGCCATTGCTCCTTGTCCTATCGCAACAAGCCCTGCTGAAAATATTTCCCCCATCTTTTCTACAGGCCCCTTCAGGTACTGAAAGGCTGCAATCAGGTCTCCCCACGGCCTTCTCTTCTCCAGGCTGAACAGCCCCAACTTTCTCAGCCTTTTCTCATAACAGAGGTGTTCCAGCCCTCGGATCATCTTTGTCACCTCCTCTGGACCTGCTGCAACAGATCCATGTCCTTCTTGTGCTAGGGGCTCCGGAGCTGGACACAGGACTCCTGGTGGGGTCTCACCAGAGCGGAGCAGAGGGGCAGAATCCCCTCCCTCGACCTGCTGGCCATGCTTCTCTTGAGGCAGCCCAGGATACGGTTGGCCTTCTGGGCTGCGAGCGCACATTGGTGGCTCATGTCAAGCTTTTCACCCACCTGTACCCCCAAGTCCTTCTCCACAGGGCTGCTCTCGATCCCTTCATCCTCCAGCCTGTGTTAATAGCAGGGGTTGCCCCGACACAGATGGAGGACCCTGCACTTGGCCTTGTTGAACCTCATGAGGTTCACTTGGGGCCATCTCTCCAGCTTGTTCAGGTCCCTCTGGATGGCATCCCATCCTTGTGCTGTGTCAGCTGCACCACACAAGCACAAAGAAAGTGGGAGAAAGGACGTGTCTTCGTTTAACATATGTAGAAATGAGGCACAGAAAACATGTCCACAGTGTTTTAAACTTCAGTACTTGGCTGTCTGGGGAGAGGCTGAAATCACACCTAATGTTATGTGTCTGAATGAGCGTTTTCCTGACATGTAGAGTTATATAAAATTACTGCACAGTCATTTTAAGAAAAAAAGTACTTGAAATCATGAATTTGGCAATACTTTTTCCTCACTGACTATCCTCACAATCCTTTTGAAGCCTCTGTGATTGACTGTTAGGGCTTTTCACAGTCATCTGACAGGTCATATATCTTCCTGGTATTTTTGAAGGAAGTTTGTCCATGCACTCCGTTGGCTCTGTTGCTGGAGCGTACCCATGTTAAAGAAGTTCTCAGAGAAGACTGAATGTGCTGTCAGGGTTTGTTTTCTTTTTGTTGAAAGACGCAGAAAAAATGTTTCACGTCTTTTAAGATAAAGTGTAGGAAAAATGGTGTCATGAATAAAACCCAGTTTACCACAGCAGCATCTGTAACCACAAGCCCTTCCTTTTCTTTCTCCTTCGTTACATATCTCTGACTCTCTCAGAACCTAATTACTTCCTGGGCTTCCTAATTCCTGTAGTCATCTCGGAAAGTCCCAGGGAGATACTGGATATACTTTCGACCCCAGCCAGAATGCCCCGGGCACAATCAGGACAAGGAAGTTTGACCAGGACCCTGTTTGTGGTCCCACTTCTCTCCAGAGGAACTTCTGGGCTCTTTTGCAGTCTCACTGCAGAAGTGATAGGCATCATCAAGGCTGCTCACCTTTTGGTATCCTCATTTCATATGGATTCATATAATTTCTCCAAGTCCCTATTTTTGTTATTGTTGTTTGTTTTTTTTTATTATCACATTTGCTGGAAAATTTGGCTCTATTGTCCCCTCCCATGATAACACAGGGACCTTCACCCACTCCCATCCTTACTTCCGAATTCTGCTACAGAGGAAACCACAGCTGTAAATGCAACTTTGCTGTACATAATGATGAACCTTTTCTGGTATGAATGTGTGTTATACCTGTCTGTTCTCAACGAAGCATGAATTATCATTTGGAAATACAGCCCTTCAACCCCTCTGCTTCAGTTTTGCCATCTGTAAGTCAGAATTAATACTTTCCAGCTTCAAAAGCCTGTCTTGAGAAATGTCGGTGGTGTGTCTACAATAATGACGGAATATTCCCTGAGACTGGAGTTCCTTGGTGTTTTGTTTTTGCTGTGGAGATGGCTAATGTTCCTTGTATTTCGTAGGCCAAATAAGCAGAGTTTCCATTCACAGGTCTGTGACTCCTATCCTACGGAAGTGTATGTACCAAAGTCTGCGACTGCACACATCATAGTGGGGAGCTCTAAATTTCGGAGCCGAAGGCGTTTCCCAGCTCTTTCCTACTACTGCAAGGATAACAATGTAAGTGTGAATTTGTAGCTTTGAAGTGTTTGCTTCTTTTGGCCTTGCTGTCATAATTCTTCCAGTAAGCTTTCATAAGAAGAAATCAGTGACTATTTTACAAATAAAAAAAAAAAAATAAAAAAGATGGTTAGTGTAGTCTGGCGAGTGTGGTTTGCGCATATGGGCAGACTCCGGAATTATGGTTAATTCATTAACAGGCATTTAATGAAGTCATTGAAACGCAGTTTCGTCATCCAGCTAACACAAAAAAGTGCGATCCCTGTATCACAGGGAAGAGGTGTAGTACAAGAGGTCCTGAAATGTAGGTGGCAGAGGAGTGAAGGCCAGTAGCAGGCAGCTTAGCAGGTGACTGGGAGGGGAACAGAGCGAATTGGGATCTGGTAGCCACAGCCTGAGAGCAAGTCAAGGAGGAGAAAGACTTGTGATGATTAGAGAATCAAGAGTAGCCTTTCAAGAAAAGATCTGTGAATGGGTCCAAAAAGGATAGATGAAAGAGGTAGCAAATTTTGGCTGAGCAGCGCGTCATGGCTTTGTTGAAGACACCCTCCATGTCTGAAAGAGCAAGGAATGCCACCTTCTCTCTATGACGGATATTCTCAGGGCTGAGTGAAGAACTGCCTCACTTGTCTGTAACCATTTGGAAAAAGCCCTGTACCTAGACTATTTGCATTTCAGTTTCTGGCAGCATACGTAAAGCAGACCCTTGGGCTGAGGATCCCGTGGACTGGGTGTTTTTACATTTGTGTCCCAGCCCCTAGGCACTGGCTCAGCACAGCTGTCATTTCCAGTTAGGAGGATGGTGTCCCCTTTGTCCTCGCAAAGGATCCATGTGTCTAATACCTCTTCCTGTTTCAGTCCCAGACTGGCAAATGCATCGAGAGGTCTCCCCTAGGGCTGGGGGTGGCCAGGACTTCCTAAGAGATGGAGCTGGTGTGGGACTACAACCTGTCTGTAGAGACTGCCATGCAGGATGGGAGATATTTCCGTAGGATGTCACAAGCAGGAATTGTAAGCTATGGTCTCCATGGAAATCTTCTCTTTACAGCAGCCCCTATCATAGGTTTTAGCTTCAGAAGGAAGGAACGAGACATTATTTTGGCTCCTTCTTTACCCCTTATTTCATCAGAATTCTGCTTCCATAAAGATCAATGAATTTGACAACAAAACACGAGGATAGGAAGATTTAGATAGTAAACACAGTCTCTGCAGAAATTGTATATTAATTTAGTATTTCATTAGGGACAAAATCTTCAAAGTTAATCACTTTGCATATTCAACTAAGTCCAAATGTAGATATCTAGGATTCAAAACACTTGGACATTTCCAAACCTCAGTGAAAAAAAGGTCTCAGGGATCAGCTAGATTCCAATATATAGTGATCCAGTTTGGATAAGTTTCACGGTTTCAGCCCAAGTGTTTTCCCTGTTGTGGTTGGAGTTCAGGTTAGGGTTCAGACCACCAGGATCTGAAGTACTGTGTTTACTTCTGGATCCTTCACGGTTCAAAGGGCTAGGAAAAGGGTTGGGAATGTTGGAGGCAATACCTCCTTCTGAGTTTGGAGCTTGGCATGAGTAGCCAGCTAGTAGAGTAATGGGCAGGAGTGGGGTAAGATTTGTGGTGGTAGATGTTGAACAGCTATGGTGACAGCAGGTTGGGAAGAAGTCTGCTGCATGCAGGGGAGACTGGTGCCACTCATTCCATCTTTCATACCCAGAACTTTCCCATAGCTCTTTGGTACTGACAAATTCAATGACCATGTGGCACCTTACTCTGCATCTGACAGGATCTGTGTGAATATGGTAAGATCAGGTTCTGGAACTCTCTGTTGAGCTTGTGCAATAGCAAAGCATGACCTCATCACTTGCCTTGCTCTTAAACATATCCCCAAGAAGTTTTACAGACAAAGTGCTCATTCTAACCAATTGGCCTGGGTCAGCAGGAGGTGATCTCTTCGCAGATATCGTGGGTAATGATTCTCACTTGTGATATCTAATGGTCACTAGGTCAGCTCATGTTCCTGGTTTTGCAGCTGGCAGTGCAGCTGTTTCTTAAGCTGGGGCTAACCATGATCTTAACCCCAAGCCTAACTTGACAGACTAGCCACTCTCTCACACTGCTGCCAGCAGATGCCTTAGCCTTTTGGGCCTCCAGGATGATATCATGTAACGGGCTCCAGCCTGTACTTTCCTGAATGCTAACTTCATCCACAACCCTAACTTTAACCTTAATCTTGAGGACCATACCTGCCTTGTGTATGGTACACCATGGATGAGAGAGAAATGTCTTCCTTCCATTGAAATGACAGGTTGTGGACACATTCATATGTACCTTTTGCTTCATGCAAAGGAGGTATAAGCATATATTAAATCACTGGAATGTGTGCTAATCAGCAAGTGAGACTCCAGATAACTAATAATCCATCTGCAAAAACTGTTAACAGAGTATGAACAGGCTCTCACACAATTCAAATTTTCTGTATTAAAGATTCATGTTTTACTGACTAACTACTGATAGTTCAAAGACTTGGCTGAAAATGAGCATGTCCCCTTCTCGCAGTAATAAATAATCTGTAGGGCAGTCTGCACGGGCCATGACCTTCAGGAGGCAGATTCTCTTCATGCTTATGTCCAGTGCTTAGAAAGTGCATGGGTTAGCCCCTTGCCCGCTACAAATCTAGCTGCCCTCTACTCAGCAGGAGTGAAAACCTCCCTGCTCACCCATTTCGCATTCTGTTCCTTCTTCCCCAGTTTCATCTGGAGGTCTGAGCCTGATGAGTCCGAGGAGAAGGTCTTCTCCTCCTTCACAGCACTGCTCAATAGCTGTCCTCCGGGCGTCAGGCTGCCCAAGCCACTTCCCACGCAGTCGGGTCTTTCTCCAGAGGCAGTGCTAGCAATGCACCACACCAGGGATCCAGATGCACGTTACCTGTTTTTATTTCCTGGACTTGTGGTGTCTCAGGCTGTTAGTAAAGCGTGTATTGGTGCAAGTTAGGTGTCATCAGCATTATCACTGGTGAGAGTGACGGTGCAAAAGGACCCATTATTCATGTTATACATAAATTTTTTACATTATGATCACAGTATTGTACTCCTCACCTCCTCTAGAGACCACCTTTCACGAGTTATTCCACATGAGGGAAATACTATATTTAAAGTAGCTCTAAAACTTGGATTCAAGNCTAGACCCGGGCCAANNGATTTGTATTGTTTTAATATTTCCTTGCCTTTTAAAAATGAATTTGTTTATTAATGTGTAATTAGTTTTACCATTCTGCCCTTCCCATGTAACAGTACACCTACGAAAACATCTGATGAGCTGTTTTTGCATATGCTTCTGGATGATAAATTATTTCTGCTTAATAGCAATGATTTTTTTGTTTGTTTGTTTGTCTGTTTTTCTGCAGGCATCCATATGTAGAAGCAGCCAGCCTTTATCTGGCTTCAGTGCTCGGTGCCTTGAGGATGAGCAGATGCTCCAGGCCATTAGAAAAGCAAATCCAGGAAGCGATTTCCTGTACGTTGTTGACACTCGTCCCAAAGTAAGTGCATTAAATTTCTTGCACATAGCAAGACTGAGCCTGGGCTGAATGCATTAGGGAAGATGCGCAGCCCAAATGACTGACTGTACTTCTGATCTTAGCTGCACCTGTGTAACGCCACAGGTAAATCAGAATTTATTGGGGGAATCTTAACTAGGAACCTTGCTCACATTTTTCTCTCTTGGAGAATTTTTTTCTTTACACTGAGCTTTTCTCTTTTTTGTTCTTAACAAAATGTTAAGATACAGAAAAGTAAGTAACTTGGAAGAGTAACAGTTTCCACCCACAGAGGAGCTATCAGTAACTATATTACTGATGAGGCTAGCAAAAAATAATTCCTATTATAAAACTGAATTTACAGTTGTTTATAATATTACAAACCTGTGCCTGCTTATACCGAAATTTTCCATGCAAGATTTCTCCTGCAAGTGGGAAAATTTCAACAACCTCTGCACAAGGCTAAGGAAAAGACCGTTTACTGAGGTTACAAGAATTGAGGAGACCTTCTTTGAATATCTCCAGCACTTTGGTGTTTTGAGAGAGAATCTGAAATACAGTAAATAGTGATCACAGACTCCATATCTCTATAATTGACTAAAATCTTTGGCCAAGATAAAAGCTGTAGAAAAAAAACACGCTTTGCAGAAACACAGAAACTCAGTAATGATCTGCAAGAGGTTGGAAGCTAAAAACCCCTCGTGTCCAGATTTGGCATGCTAGCAAACAGCTCAAGGTGATGAGCACTAGATGGGCTTCGGGGTCTGGAGGCGGAAGCAGCAATAGATACTTTCTTACGCAATCAGTAGCTTCCCTGTCAAAGTTACTAAAACATCTGAAGAAAAGAAACCAAAGGGGCAAATTTCCACAAAATCCCTGGTAGATAGGGGATGAGCTATAGCAGGGGAAAAGGAAAAATGAGAGCAAAGGCTCAAGGAAAAGGAACAAGCAGGCTGTTTCAGCATCCTGAGATCGGGAGACAGAGCCTGAAAGCGCAGGGCGGCTAAAGCTGAGAAACACGAGGGATGGAGTGAGGAAGGGCAA
>Ga0065711_1031604_pt1 | contig 29234 bp, 28 predicted proteins | sample Hoacrofraction12_FD_59098 | JGI IMG/M metagenome (GOLD analysis project Ga0065711, IMG submission 59098) | Hoatzin crop microbial communities from Cojedes, Venezuela - Epithelial fraction 12 v2 (version 2) | ecosystem: Host-associated > Birds > Digestive system > Esophagus > Crop | place... | reverse complement strand
GAAGGAAGGAAGGAAGGAAGGAAGGAAGGAAGGAAGGAAGGAAGGAAGGAAGGAAGGAAGGAAGGAAAAGAAGCCATCGTGGGGGGAGCAGGTTGGAGACACAACCTGTGATGCTCCCTGGACAAGACCATGCCTCCGTGGCAGGAAGAGCCCTGAGGGCAGCATAGCCTTGGCTCCATGTTGCAGTCTCTGCTCCAGCTCCGGACACCTTGTGCTAGAGATCTGAGCAAGCTGCCTGCAGGTACTCATCAAATTGAGCATCTCATCCTCATCCTGTTCGTCATGCGCTGGACACTGCTCTCCCAGTGGTTTTCAAAGAGGAAACATGGTGGGCTGCTTTTTGGTGGCTGAGCAGCTGGCATTTGATAAGACCTCAGTAAATGGAGAGTGGCCTCAGCTCATGTTCCCTGTGACTCTCCCCACCAGCAGGACACTGGCATCTGCTGTGCTTCAACCCTTTTTTTGTCATCTCCAGCAAAAAGGATGGAAGAAGAGTGATTCTTTAGAATGCTGAATACAATGAACATGCCCATGTCCTGGTCTCATACTGGTCCTATTCTCCCACCATTGTTTGCCTTGCAGATCTTTCTGGTGTCCCCAGGGAAGACGCAATGTTAAGCATGATGAGGGCTGCTCTCAGGGCAAGGGCAGACTCTCCATCCTCCTAGCCCACGTCCTTTCTGGTCATCAGGCAGTGGTAGTCTGTGTGAGTGCATGTGATGCTGTAGCAAGAGAGAGGAGAAGAGCCCTGTCTTGGGGCTTGTGCTCTGCAGGTCTAGTGCCAAGGGAAGGCTCTTGGGGCCATCACAGCACCCCAGCTGTTTTCTTTAGTCAGGACTTGCATGGGAAGGTGGCAAGGGCAAGAAGTTAACCGTGATGGTGGTGCACTATAAGAGCAGGAGGCAGGGGGTTAGGGCAGGGTTGGGTGGGGGAATGTGTGCATGTGTGAATGAGGTTGTGGCTGCTGCCCATGGGGACAGTTTTGATGCCAGCTCCACTGTTGGGTGCAAGAAGAAGGAAGAACATTTCTGCAAGCAGGGCATAGCACGGGAGCAGCACAAAGCATCACCGGATGCCTGCATGCTCGGGCTGGACTCTTGTTGCTCACGTAGAAATGCTTTGGAATCAGTCCCTTCCTTTCTCTCCCGCCTCATTTCCTCTGTTCTCCAACGCAACTGTGAGCAATTCCTTGTTTCTCCAGCCTCCATGTGCTCTAATTAGGCTGGAAGCCCCTGGGAGGTTTTCAATCCTTGAGACATTTGTACAGCACCAAGCCTCTGTGACAGTAACGGGTCCAGTCCTCTGCTCCCGTGGCCCCGGCTGCCGCCACATGATTCCGTCCGGTCCTTTCGGCAGCTGCTCTTAATCACTGAACTGGTTTTGGAAGGTCTCCAGAGCTGGAGAAATAAAAGACACTTTAGAAAAGGGGGAAGGGGGGAAACTGGCAAGAGCAATTGCTTTTTAAAAGACTACTTATTTCTTAAGACGAACTTGCTACTGATTAACCTTTGCTCTGTGATTGCTTTAATTGATTCATGCCTTAAAGCAGTCAGAAAGGTTCTGTGAGGTCATGATGGTTCTCTCCTAAGTGCTCTCTTTCCCTGAAAACCTTTTAAGAATTTTCGGTTGAGCAAAACCCAGTTCTTGCAAGAAAGGCAGGTGAATGACACCAACCCTTTTACCTACTCTGTCTCCCAGATTATCCAGCCTCCATCTTAGTGCTTTACTGCTGAGACCTCATCTTTCCCTCCCTGCTGCCTGTTGGCAGCCTGCTACCAAGCTGAGCCTGTCCCATATTCCTCTGCAGTGCATGGTGAATGCTGTTTTTGGGGATGATTTTTTGGCCCTTCTATAAGAATGAGGCACTACTGCCCTCAGTAAGCCTGTCGGTGTCTTCCATATGGTCCTACCCATGGGACCATCCATGGTCCTCGTGACTGCTTCATGTAACCCTGTCTGGAGAGTTTCTGTGGCTACCCCACAGGGATAGACCCACAGCCAAGGGGGAAACAGCCCGCTGGCATTGGGGTGTCCTTGGGCCTCAATGCTGCTGGCTGGGTGACTACAGGTGGCCCCATCCACCTCTGTCCCCGTGGAGCTGGGGGTGAGATGCAAGTCGCAGAAACTACTGTTTGGAAAGAGGTGCTCGGTGGGCTGGAAGGAAGTGAAACACAATTTGCGGGCGAGAAGAGCTTTAACAAAGATCCAGAAAACATTGTCTTCTGGATGTGCCACCAGGGCTGGTGTCAGGAGAGCCCGCATGGGATGTCCGAGGCTCGCCTGCTGGCTCCTGGCACCGAGACGGTGCATGTTTGTTGCTGCTGGCTGTAACTGCAGAGCCCTTGTGCCTTGACCTGGGTACAGACCTCCAGGGCTGGCTCCCAGCATCGGAGGAGCTAAGCTGAGCAGGGAAATATTGAGCAGGGCAAGGTCCATCATGTGCTTGGCGGTGCCTGGCTCTCCCTTATCCCGGGAAATACTTTCCTCATCCTATTAGCTGACGTCTGCCTGGTCTGAGCTTTTCTATCGACATGTCTTCCAGGTAGCTATGGGCTTTGGTGCCCATACCAAGGCAGCTTGTGAAGCCTAGGAGGCAGAAGTTCCTTGGTGGTGAGCTGGAAGGTCACAGGGCTGAGCTGGGCTCACTGGGTTTGAGTGATGAATGCCGCTTTGTCTTGGGCTGGTTTCGTGCCCTGGCACTCTGGACATGTGTGGAACAGTTCATCTGGCCTGTTTAGACATCTGCCCTTGCACGAGCTGAGTTGTGCCCATTTCTCTTCACTCGGTCTACTGGGAGCTCAGGGTGACCACTCAGACACACAACAGATGGGTCCAACTGCTCTTCCAGGAAGACCAAGGGAGGAATGAATGCACCCACCCCAAGCTCTGCAACTAAATAAATTACTCCCTTCCTCCAGGCTGCTGGGATGTGAGTGCTGCTGGGTGCTGGTCCAGCAGGACTGGCTGTACTAAGTGTGCTGAGCCCAGAGGAGGTCCATCAAGGTTCTGCCCATGGTTTGTCTGCATGGGGTGATGCCCACATTATGAAACCCACTGATCCTCCTGCCTTGCTAAGCAGACTCCATGGATCACACCAGCAGATGGACAAAAATCAAATGAGCTGTACAGTCCTCATCTGCCGCTCTTGCTGGTGCAACCCTAAATTGGGAAACAGAGGCTCTGGGTGATGGTTTTGCTGCATCTGTATGTTGGGGTTAGGCCAGGGGTTCTGAGCATGGATCTTGTGTGTCAGAGTATCCGTTTGCTCTGAAGTAGGTTCAGATTTTTCTGATGTGCCTTATGCAAAAATGTGGTAGTGTTTAATGAGCTAGAAAGGATTTTCAACTGGGAACAGCGGAATTGCATTCTTATGGTGCAAAAATGGGCCAGCCTTGATGCATTTAGATACTGTAGATAACTAGAGAAACCTCTGGCCGGCGGCACGGAAAGAATCCTTTCTTCCCTTTTGCTCTCTTCCTTGCAGGGGTGTTTTGCTCCAAGGTCTGAACTTTAACACCCGCAGCCTGGGGGAGGGCCAGCGCTGGGGGCTTCGTCGCGGTGGCCGTCCAGGGCCCCCGTCCTTTGTCCGGGCTGAATTGTGCTCCGCAGAGCTGCCGCGCGGAGGTATGCGATCTGCAAACCTCTTTTCTTCCCCGCTCTTGGCTGACGGACAAAGTCTTCCCTCGGAGACGATGCTCGCGGCGGTGTGCTGCCCTCGGTGGGGCTGTGGGGCCAGAGAGGGTCCCCCACGCTGCGTCCCAATCTCCTCATCTCCCCTTAGCAGCAGGGCACAAAGAGCCGCTTAGGCATTCACAGGAGCGGAGAGGGACCCAAGCCAGGGCACGCTGAACTGCAGAAAGTAGGATTTATCTTCAAAGAAATATTTCCCCCCCTTTCTGCGCTCTTTTCTTTTTTTTTCAAGGGATTTATTCGCCCTCCTCCCCTCCCAGGCAGGCTTTGAGCCGTGGAAGCACTTTTTGCCTCCCCACGATGGCTTTTCAATGGTGGGAGAGGTTTTTCCTAGAAAAAAGGGAGAAGCTTTTCTTAGAAAGCCACAGGCCACCCAGGGGCAAAGCCCGGGGCTGTGCCCCACGCGCTGCACAGCGATGAGCTGGGCACGGCTGCACGCATCCCTGCTGCTGGGTTTGCACGGCCACAAGCATGGTGAGATAAAAGCTCTTCCTTTCTCCTGCTGACCACACTGCAGTGTGGGGAGCAGTGTTTCACCCCAAACTGGTCAGGCTGAGTTGCCATTTTCAGGCTTGACCTGGAGGTATGATCTCACCAGTGCTCCTGATACCCTCTTCGAGTGAGCAAAATGACACCTAGACATGGACATCTTGCTGCTGCCAGCTGGGACCAACACCTAACTGGGTGGTGGAAGGTCTCCTTGCGGTCACAGCTGGAAGGTTGCTGTTCCTGACCACTTTTGGGGCTAATTTTTTGCCTCTTCCCACCCGTACTGTCCACAGGAGGGACACCAGCTTCCCCAAACGGCTGGCCATCCTTATGCAGGGGGTCCCCAAGACTGAGCTAAGGGGGACTGTAAAAAGTTTATGGGTTATAAATCAGCCATATGAAGCAGCTCAGAGAGGGAAGCCACTGCTGATGGATCTGGCGTCAACAGGGCCAAAGCTACTTGTGCATTGTGCCCATTTCTCTGATGCTGGGAAAGTGCCCGTGGACCCTATTCTTGGATCAGAGCTTTCTTACACCAGGAGTCGTGTGAATACACCTCGGGGAAGCAATTCCTGAAAAACACATAATACAGCTGGCCATTTCATATAGATGAATACCTATTTTTTAGTGAGATTTCTGATGTGCCAGGGTTTTTCAGACCTTTCTGTGGTCAAACTGGACTCTATTCACATTTTAGTGCAGAGGAAAATATGGAAAACAGACACAAAAGTGCAAAAGTCTGCGTTGTTTTTGTCAGCATTTGATGTCGGAGTTTGGGACCATTACCACCAATAAAGCTGACAGCAATTACCGCTGTCTGAGGCTAGGAGAGCACCTTGGGTTGGACAAGGGTTGTCTTTTCCTCCCCTTGGGACTGGAGCATCCCTTCCCTGGAGCAGCAATGGCTGGCAGGCCTCCACCTGGGGCTACCATGATGGAGCGGCTGCAGCTTTAGTCCTTGGGACCACGGAGACCCAGGGCCGGTGTAGCCTGGTGGCTCCCAAGCATGCTGGGCTGGTGGCAGTGGGGGCCCTCCATTGCCGGAGTGCTGCAGTGGAAGTTTCTAGAGGGACTGTTGGGATTTTCTAGAAGGAAGAGGAGGCGGGGCAAAGAGGGCTGGGGTGGACAAGGCCTTCCAGAAGGGAAGCAGAGTGGACTAGGAGGACCTCTCTAAGGAGGTAGGTGAGGTGGATCTCTCTAGAAGAAAGGTCTCAGTCAACAATAATTTAAACCCAGACCCCACTGTGCAGCTGTGCTGGCAATAACCTCCGGTTCCCCCTCAAAGGCAAGCCTCCCTAGCCAACATCGTCCCCGTCCGTGCCAGACCCACGCTTCCGCTCCTTGCAATGGTGGGATGCTGGTGGTGCAGAACCCTCTGCAGAATCGAAACCGCCTGGCCCTTTCGGGAAGTTTCCGAGTAATAATCATGGACGGGAATATGCTTGAGTTCAGCCAAAGACGTGGCATTTGTGAAAAGTCTTTCTCCACCCTTTCTTTCCCCCCCCCCCTCTATTTTTTTTAAGCTACTATTCATCAGCTTTATTCTAAACACTCATTTTGCTCCTAGCAGGCATGAGGGAAAATCTATTGTAGTGCGTGAGACCCTTTTGTAAACATGATGATTTCCCCTTGCCTGTTTCCACATGAAGCTGAAAGCATTTGTATGAAATTCGTTGTAAATGCTCTGAGGCTTAGCCAATAATTTCCTGGGCACACATTTGTTAGCTCAGCCCTTCAAAGTGCTTTGAAGATTAAGAAAACCAGCTGTAATTTCTAATAATGATGATTATGATTAAACAAGGTTTCTGCAAGTGGTAGTGGATAATGAGTCATCCCCGGGGACCGGACACTGGAGACAAACAAGCCCCAAGCATGACAGGCTGTTGAGAGAGGTGTCTTGAAGGAGTAGAAAGACACGGAACACTTTTGGAGGAGGAAAAAGAAGTGATCTGTGCAAAATGTGGTTCAGCTTTGGAACTTTATTTCCTATGATGGTCACTCTGTAATAAAGCCGGGGATTAAGGTGCCTTTTCTACCCTACATTCGCACGGCCATCAACTGGTTTTGTTTTAAGATGAATAGATCCTACCTTGGAGGGAGGCATGCTTCACCGTGCAGCGTTATCAAGCCCCTATCCTCATCCTCAGTGATGGGGATTCCTCAAGGGTTTGTCAAGCTGACCCCACAAAATCGATCGGTTGCCTCAGAGGATGTTGCCTTAAAGCATTTACATGTGACCACAGATGAGGGAGTGGTGGTTGAGCAGGCCACACCACCCATTTCCAGCACAGCTCCTGCTGGCTGTCTGGCCTTTAGACTGTAGCGCAGAGAGACCTCTGCGATGGGGATAAGTACCTGTGCAGCCCTAATAGACACAGGATTTTGGCTGCATTTGTAGGTTAATTTGTTTGAAACGGTCTTGATTATTTGTGTCTGTTCGAAGTGTGGTGGCATATTACAAAACACAAGCCATTAACCTTGGTGTTAACCTCTGCATAGCTTTGAAAACCACAGCCATTGCATGTTGGAAGTGTGCTACAACAAATCAAATGGAGAGATATCGTCCCTGCAGTCGCAGGACCAGCTATTCCATGTTAACCCCTTCTACTTCCACATCCATTTGTTATTTCTTCTGTTAAGCCCTGGTGTTTCTTTGCACTAATGGCACCTCAAAGCCAAGAGCTAATCAATTCATGAAAGGTACTTTACACGTGTTTGTCTCAAGCTGCACATACTCCCTGGGATCCCACACGGAAGTGAGCTATAATTAGGGCTTATAAAGAAACTGTTAAAAGTCTTAGTGATAAATTATAATTATCATCTGCCAGGGGAAGGAAAGGATATAGAGTATATACCTTATCATAGGGAGACTATGACTAGCTTCATGTTATTTGGTCCTTGTTCCTTTCCTGTGTTAAACCTCACTAATTCTCTGAAAAGAAACTGAAGGCAAATGATGGTGAAATAAAAGGGATCCTAGACTGTGATCCAGATCCTTGGGCAGACTCCGTAGGGCAGAAATGCGGGTTTAAGGGATGCTGTTTACTGAGATTTCTGACTGATGGTAAGGTCTCTGTGCAGCTCGTGGTGGTGGTGATCAACCAGCAACTTGCCAGGAGGTTGATTTTACTCCTTTGCATTTGTTGGTGTGATGCTGTGGAAGACTCCCAGGTGGAAGGGCAGGAAATGATGCCCCAGAGAGTGGTGGTATGGCTCCAGAAGTTTCCATACAAGGAAGCTGCAGGTGCCAAGGAGGCTCAGCTCAGGCTCAAGGCACCTTCCTTCCCTAGCATGGCATTCGCTTTCTCTCCGAACCCCTTGGAAATGGTGGTGTGGGCAAAGTGGGCATCAATCCTATGCGCTGCCTTCCCTTCCTATGCCATCAAGACGCTCAGGGTAGCTGGCCATGCTCAGGTGCTGAGAAACGACCACCTCCACATCCCTCACATGGCTCCTTGTACACACATTATTATTTTTTTTTTCAAATTTTTTTCTTGCAGCTGACTGGGAAGTGTGTTTGTAACATCTGAAAAGAGCCCTGCACCTCCCTGCCCATGTGTTGTAAGATACTGCATTGGAGAAAGCTGGGTAGATGCAGGAGAAAGGAAGAAGAGAAAGACTTAAAGGGCCCAAGGAAATAGCTATAAGGCAGTGCCAATTTTGGCTGTGGTACAAGTTTACCCCTCAAAAGTTGGATGCCCTAGATCTACAGCACCAAAAAAGACAAGAACACGCTCTCTTTGCTTGTGCGCTGGCCTCTCAAGCAAGCTCGGCTTGCAGTATGGTCTGCATTCAGCCCCTGCAGCTGAACATGTTTCCTGCTTTTTCTCCCCTGCTCCTCTCTCCATCATCCCCCCGGGGCTGTTTCTCATACTTTTCCTCACTCTCTGTCAAGCAGTGGGAAGCGAGCAGTTCTGTCCAATTGCCTGCAATTACGGGGACTCTATCTGCCAGCAAACAAAGTCTCTGTTTGCAAGGGAAAGACCTGAGGTCTCTTGGGTTTATGGAGCTGAAAAACATATGTTACCGCTTTCACGGCTCACTTGTTGAGGAGTCCTAAACTTTGCTTTCCTGCTGATGCACATTTTCCTGCTTGCTCTTTGCTCCTGTAGCTTTCCCAGTGAATGGAGCCAGGTTTGCTGTCCCTCTCCTCCATTCATTTAACTTTGCCTGGTGGAGACGGGCAGCGGTTGCAGATGACCTCTAAATTTTAGAAGCACTCTGCTTCAAATCTGGATGCAAGCGCTGTGAGGCCTCTGGCTATGCCTGGCAATGACTGAACTGCTCCAAATCCTAACGCAGAGTTCCTGTCTTTTGGCCGCTGCGTCTAACCTATGCTGTGGTGGTGTTTGCCCATTAGTTGGTTGCTGGGTCCAGGTGCTGGGATATTTGTTAGGGTTTTCTGAATTCAAATGTTTCAGCATTTGATGTGGTCTGAGGCATGGCAGACCTTGGGAGAGGTGGTGCTACGGCTTCTGGATGCCCTGTCACAGCTGCAAGAGCAGGCTGGTGATTTGTGAGCAGGGATGAAGCTGTGGGCTGGAGAGTCTTGGAGGACCTGAGGGCTGGCTAAGGTGTAAGGAGGGACCTTGAATTAAATGAAACATATTTGTCTGAGCACATGGAGGTGCGCCTGAGGGCAGGAATGTGGGGAAAGGTGCGGGGGTAAAAGGGAAGGATTGTATTTGTCTTTGTCTTCTTCATCCTCACATCGGACTTGTCACCACTAAGAGGGTGGACTTCTGGAGTTGCCACTGGAGTGTTTGCTGACAGCAGCAAAGGCACAGTGTAAATGCATCGCAGTGACTTGCATCTTGCAGAGCTGCAGAGGCAGATGAGCTCTTCTCAGGAGTGACTACCTTAAGAGTGAAGTACCCAAATATTTAGTGCATTGTCTCTGGTTTTTGTTACTCCCGTCAACTCTTTCCTTTGCATCTACACACAAGCATTACCTTTTGGCTGGTGTCTCAACCATCTCCTGTTCTTTGTTCCTCAGCAGAGATCCAGCAGTCCCCTGCAGCTGTGGGGCAGAGTGGCTCAGTCTCCCCTTTGCTAGGTGAGCCCTGTATGCCCAGAGGCAGCAGGAGCAGCCTTGGGTCAAGTCAAGATCTGGGGCTTGACAGGGTGGTTTCTACTTTGGATGAGAGCTTGCTGAGCCCAGTAGATGTGGTGTAATGGGTTTATTGGCTTCCCTGGTCTCTAGCCTCTGTTGGTCTCTGGTTGTATTTCTGGATGAGTCTGGTGGGTGACTGCAAGGTCTTTTGTGCACAGCCATTTCTCTTGTGAGCAGAGGGCTTCAGCCACAGTAGCTCTCATTCCCTAGGCAGTTCGTGTCGGAGAGGAAGAGCAGATGCTGGCAAAGGATGGGAGAGATTGGTGGGGTCCTTCTTACAAACAGCTCCAAAGTATCGTTTTCCTGGATGCAGAATTTGTGAACTGAGATGCCTAAACTTAAGCCTTTTAAGTGTCATTTCCCAAGGTTTGGCAAGGGCTGGGTGCCACCATGCCCTAAGGACTTTGTTTGGGTCAGCTCTTGCACAGGCTGTCCCCCGTTGAGCATCAAGGGCTCTGAGCCTGTGATGGATAATTCGCCCTGGACCGACATCTGAAAGAGAAGGAGAGGGCTTGCACCATGTGCATAGTAGCTTCTTTCTGCTGTTTGTGCCGTTTCTGCTGTGCTGTCCCCTGTACGTTCAGACACTGCACTGCATCAAAGAGCTTCTGTCCCCCAACCATACCTTCTCCTCCTGGTGGCAACAGCCTTCAAACACCCAAGCTCCTGAAATGTTCCCGAAGTAACAGCACTTTGTAACTTCAGCCTAGCAACACTGAGCTAGCTAAACATAATTGGCCTGTATCTCCTTAGCAGGCCAGATTGTCTGGTGTAGTCCAATATATCTCCATTTACTTGAGTGGAGATATGTTATCAAGTGTCTATGTTCAACAAGATGAAAGTTCAGTCTAGGTTTATTGCATTCGTGGGATGCTTTGGTGCTTTGTGGGCTGCAGAGGAGCAGCTGGGCAAGGTATCTCTGTCGGGGCCTGGGAGAGTAGGGACAAGGTCTTTGGGCAGAGAAGGAGAAGGGGCAGGGCAGGTGAAGAGGGGTGGATGGATGCTGTGGCAGCAGAAGCCGGAGCCCAAAGCAGGGGACAGGTCATGCTTTTTGAATCTTTTGGTAGTGAAAGGTCTTATTGCCATAGTGGTACTGCTAAACATCTTGGACAATAGGGTCAATGGGGATTCGGGGAGTGCCAGACATGAACGTTTTTTGCTCTTCTTTGGCAAGCCTGATGGTTTTGGGAGGGCCAGGGGCTGGTGGAGGTGGTTGTGGAAAAGAGGCTGTGTTCCTCTCTCCCTCCTTTGCCAGCCTCCTCTGCGATGAAGCGACCCTTCCTCAACAACCCCTGGGCTTGGAGAGGTGACTTGCGTGGGAAGACTAAAGCAGGAGTTCATTAAATTCTTAATTATAGAGATGTCTGTAAGTGCTCTGCTGCGTAAAGCTGAAAACACCTTTCCCTTGCCACTGAGGGTGAGCCCAGCGTGAATTATTTAAGCATTCAGAAGACCGAGGCCAGATGATGTGTTTGATACATGAGAGAAAGTGGATGCTGCAAGTGTCGAGTAGCCTGTGCTACGGGTGAACAAGTCTGTCCTGGAAGGGCTGTGTTTTTTTCACCATATCCTGTTATGGCTACCATGTCCTGAAAAACATGGGAAATGCAAGGAAAATCCCAAATAGCAGGTAGAGAGCAGGTTTTTTTCCTCTGAGGGGGAGAAAACATGGGCTACAAGGAAAGACTAGAAAAACAGGGATAGCTGAGTCTAGAGAAGGCTGAAGGGGAGAAATGCAAATGTAAATATGTGAAATACGTAAAAAAGGAAAAGTTTAAGCTGTTCTCGATATCAACCATGAACAGGGCATGAAGTAACGTGCTTAAACTGTACTACAGGAGACTAGACACTGGGGAAAAAACCCCCAATTTTTAATAGTAAAGCTAGGCAGGATTGAATTAGCCTGTCTTGGGAGCTGGTAGGATCTCCATCACTAGCAATTTTTATGAGGCATAGACTAACCCCTAGATTGAACACCTGACATGCTGCTGTAGCCAGCCAGATGGAGTGGACATTGTTTGGAGCTCTCTGTAGTCTCTGTCCTCCTGTCAAATCCTGTTTGCTCGTAGGTCGATATTGATGTGTGAGCCTCGTGCCCACACCAGGAACTGATGTTGCAAATCTCATGGCCCTCTTGCCAGCAAAACTGCTGGGTTTGGCCCAGTGTCCTGAATTCCTATTGCTGAAGGAGAAGGGCTGGGGAGGAACGGATGCTGTGGTTGAGTGGTAGGGAAACTCATGGTTTAGGGATCCTCGTAGGAGGCAACAAATGCTGCAACCCCATGACACGTTGCCCCTTCTGGTAAGAGCTCTGAAGGTTTAAATATGTTCAGAAGAGGTGGCTGGGGTAACTTGGTAATTGCTGGGTTTATGCCAGGCATACAGGCTGAAGAAGACAGCAGGATCAGCCGTCTCCTGCAGCAGTCTCTGGTGGCATAACGCCCGCACCCCTTGTCTGTGCTCTGGGTAATTCAAGAGCAGGATCACCATCTTGCCACATGAGATTGACATCAATTTTTTACTACAGGGTGACCTGCTGGTGCCCAGATCCAATACTGCTGAACTTCTAGGGGTGGCTTGACCCCACCGTATCCAGGAGTGTGTGATTCTCCGTGGCTGTCCTAGATGGGCAGACACTTCTGTCTTGGGAAAGCTTTCAGGGCATGGCACGTTTGGGCACCGCTCAATTTGTAGTGTCCAAACCGAAACCCTTTTTGTTTCATTTGCATCCCGTCTCCTTGCCCTAAAGCTGCCAATAGGCTGGGACATTTGGAAAGGATACCAGGGATGCGTCATTTCAGTTTTAACTTGTGTCTTATGTCTCTGTTTTATTTGTGCTTTCTGCAAACTGAGGAGTTTTTTGGAAGTGTGAATTTACAAGGATTTATCCACTGAGTTCTGCAAAGACACACTGGGCTCTGAGTTATTTGCAAACAATTTATGTGTGCGTTTCGTCCGTGTGTGTAGTGCAGCAAATTGTCCATTCTTGTTCTGAAAGGACTGTTATTACACCAGATAAATGGGGGAAATTGGACTCCTAAGCTGGGACTTTACAGCAGACGTGCCTGGATTTGAACTTGGTTGGTATGGACTCCAGGATACAATGGCACTTTTTAATACAACAGAAAAACATCTCTGCCTATCTCTATACTCTAAAGCAATGCAAGACTTTTTTTTCCTAAATCTTTCCTTGCAGTCTTGATAGTGAACTGCTGGGTGAACCCCTCTTTGCTGGCACAAACTCCTGGGCTATTTGCTTCGCTGTTAACTACAAGGGTTGCAATTTACCAAGTTCTTTGTTCTAAATCTTGATTATGAACAGATCTCCCATGTGTGCATCTTTACAGCTACTTTTTCTAACCTTGAAAAATTGTGCCAAGTAAAGCTATTTCAGTCAGGAAATAGTTTTTTTCTTAAGGGAACAGTCTCTGTAGTGCTGCAGTTTTGCCAGGACAAGAGGCTTGTTAAATTGGTAGCGGGTTCCAGGCAGATCACTGTGATGTTGAATTAATTCCCATGGCTAAGCCTAAGCTGATATTCATCAGATATAATTTGAGAATCTGTACAAAGCACTCAGGTTCATGATTTCATTTTCCAGAGCTGCTGGTGTAATCAAAAGGAGGCAGAATTTCCCTCAGAGGTTATTCAGGGATCTAAGTGACAACCAGGAGCACCACTGACTGCTAAGGGGACTTGCAATGACTGCTCTTTTCTGTTAGACATCTCACTTAGGTGTATAGAATTAGGTGGGGTGTCCTCAGCACACTTGCCTGCTGGTCTCAGCATCATTTTGAGAAAGCTTCCTTGCTTTTTTCCTGGTATGAAAAGCTTACCCAAAAGGAAAGGAGGGTTAGAGTCTCCCTGCAAAACTTGTGGTCTTGTTTCAGGAGGAAGATGAGATAAAGCCACTCGGATGGAGGCCAGTTCCACCAGCCTCAAGAGGCTCAAGTTTGGGAAGCTGAAGGTGGTACGTCGGCGCTTGCTGCAGAGGTATGAGCATCAGCCCTTCATCTCCTGCCTGGCTGGTTTCTACAGCTGCCGGTGGAAGCGGTACCAGCGCATAAGGACCGAGCCTGGGAAGTGCTGCTGCAAGACGGTAAATGAGCTCAAAATCAGCACAGACATTGATTTCTGTGTAGGGACAGATCAGTCCAAGCTGACAAGTGGTTGATGTCGTGGGCCAAAGGCATCCCTGCCCAACATCGTCTGGAGCCCACTGAGGTCCGTTGGGTTGTTGGATTTTGCTGTAGATACTTAATGTATTTCTGTGTTTCCGTGGCAAGCTCAGTTTGTCTGTGCCATCACACAGCTAACAAATGTGTGGTGGCAGGAAAGAACCTTTCCCCAAACCCTCCAGGCCAGTGAAACATCTCAAAGACACAGGATCAAATTAAAGACGGAAAATTTGGGATGTGTGTGCTGTAAGAACTGCAAAGAGGGATGCTGCATAGTGCAATTCCCTCATGTATGAGGTGATTAAAATCCTGTTCATCTGCGAAGTTGTGAGGTCTGTTTTGCCTGAAAATAAATGCTGCAGGGTGTGCTTTTGAGGACATTCCCCTGGTCATAGCAGACAGGGAGGGAAGTCCTCTCCCAATCTACTTCAGGAGGTCCAACACCAAGCCACGTGGTTTAGGGACAGTCTAAAAGTGTCTCCGTTTGCTCTGATTGCTGTGGGAGAGACAAGGCTCTGACCACTTGTCCTTCTTCTACCTCTCCAGCGGGAATGTGTGTTTTTCCCATTGCTTGTTGGAGCTTTCTGCTTTTCTCTGGTCTTTCTGTACATGTGGGGCGAAGCGAAAAATGACTACAATAACTTTGACTGGTAAGTACCATCTTTTTCTCCTCTCCCGCTCCTTGGGCAGGTCCCCAGGGTGGCTGGGAAGAGATGAGTACCTTACCGAGCTGCTGTGCTGCAGCAGGGCACTTCGGCCAAGAGCCAAAGATTTGGATGCTTCAACTCTTGGTTAGAGCATCCAAACTGAATGTCTGGTGACTTCAGAGGTGCTGAGGCTCTGCCCTTTGCTTAGCTACAATTTTTAAGTGCAAGTGTGAATTTGGGAGGAAGGGGAGAATCATCGTCACAAAAATTGTAAGTGAAGGGGAAGAAAAAGCTTTTGCCTTTCCTTCTCTGGGTCTTTTTTCCTCCCATGTTTGCTCTGAAGAAATGTAGTGGCTGGCATCAGAGGCACTGAACCAGCTATCTCAGAGCAAAGAGAATTGCATGTTCCCAGGCTAGAAAGTAAAAAAGAACTGGCAGGGATTTATGCAGATCCTTTCCTTCTGCAGTACATAGGCAACAGTTGTACAAATCTGGCCCCTAAAATTAAATTAAAGCAGCTCAAATATTGTGGGGAGGAAAGATGTAATAATGTTGTTCATCCTTATTGAGCCTTTGGGTAAAAAATAAAGCTTCTCTCTCTATCTCCTTGGGCAATCCCTCTGCAGCTCCTTCAGCTTGCTGGTGTTTTCTCCTTCAAAACCTGACTCAAATCCCCATTTTGCTGCAGTGTCCTACACAACTGCAGGCAGACAAGGTAGGCTGTTGGCCTGACCCATGTCAGCCTACTGTGTCCTCAGGCTGCCCCATCTGCACGAAGGTGCTATGTCTTACAGTCAGACTGGGAGCTCTCTGGAGTAAGGCCATCAATGTGGTCCTGTGTTTTACCACCCCAGCACACTGGGGTATTAGTCTGGCGATTAACGCAGTCATGGATTTGGGGAAGGAGACTCCTAACCATATTTGCATGTTACAGGGTAGGTTGGTCCTCCCTCCCTCTTTGTTTTATTGCTTTGAAAATTTAAAAATTTCGAGGAACAGGACAGTTGGTCCCCTCCAGTCCATGTGCTGAACACAAACACTATTGTAATATCTAATTGCTTTTTAGGTATAACTATGGGAACCTGGGCTTCTGGTTTCTCTGGTCTCTTGTTCTTCTGATTGTGGCTGCGATCTTGTTCATGTACATCACGCTGTTATTGGTAAGTAATGCTCCTTGTAAGCTGACCATGATTTATAGTCCTAAAAAGTAAACCCAGGAATAGCTTTAATGCGTCAGACCAAAGCTCAGCCTAGCCCTGCGGATGATCCCTAGGCAGTGGTTACCTGGGGAAGATTGGGAACACGAGTGTTTCGAGTACTTTCTCCCCATGTCCATCTGAGGATGACCAGTTTCAGCTTGGGGGTCTCTAAGCCGGATGTAATTTCTGTGATTTCCCTCAATAATTTCCATTTGATGAATATGTCCAGTGTCTCCTTGAACCCAAGTGAAGATGTGCCAGCAGCGACTGAATCTTTAGGGGAAGCTAAAGATTGTTATTCTGACAGCAGGGAAGTATGGGACTCCGAGTCATGCAGCTGTGATCATACGTTATGAGTTATTCCTCTAATCCTGAACAAAAACGCTCATTAGAAGTGGAACATTATCAATGAAGTTGCCTTGACTCACTCTGCTTTGCTGGAGGATTTCTCTCCAGGTAGAGACAACAGACGTGGTCACAAAAGGCTGCAGAAGTTTATGCCCAAAGAGGCAATGTTCCTGAAATCTTCGCTTTTCCAAATCTTGTGAAATTTTCTCTAGAATTCTGATCTGCTGTCTGCCTTGGTTACTGGAAACATATCAAAAGTAAGCGTTTCCTAAAATTTCTACCTACTCATCCTTTTTCCCCATCCTTTCCCTCATAGGGTACTCCTCAAATAAAGACAGATCTGTATCTCTGTTTCCACCCTCTGCATCCAGACCTCTAGGCTAAGAAATCACAAACTTCAGGGACTGGAGTCCGCATTCAGTCTCCTGCCTGCTCCAACTTTCATTTTGAAATGCCAGGTGCTGAGGGAGAGGTTATGGCTTTGACTCACGTCTGTGACCAAGACAACCATCTTTTATCATCAATTTCTGCTGTTTTTACCCATTCCTTTATGGTGTGTCATCATATAGGCAGTCTGTAAATTGCTCATGGCAGGGAATCTCTTTTTGCTTTGTTCGTTCAGTGCCTAACACAATAGGTTTCTGGGGTCCTTTGTCCCTGCTGAAGTACAAATAAATAGTGATTTTATTCTAGTGCTAGCAATAAAACACCAAAATAATAAACAAGACAGCTGCTTGGCCATGCCCACAGCAATCAATAGCACCATAAAACCTGTGGACTAACAGAGCTCTGAGTAACACAAATAATAATATTTAATTACAAGGAATTTGTGACACCCTGGTGGCTCTAGGGCTCAACGTCTATTACTCAGCAAAGCCTATCTGGCTTTCCCAGTGGCCATCGAGCTTTGTGGGTGGTTTGGCGGTTACAATGCTGTTTTGGGCATCTCAGAGCTTTGCCAGAGATGCCCATGTGACATGGATACCTCTGAGATCGTACCTCAGCAGGCTGTGGATCTGGACCCAGCCTCAGGATCAGACTCGCCTATCATAGCACAGGAGAGAAACGGGCTTTACAGTATTTCCTGGGCTTGGGGAGCCCGAAGACCCCCGGGGCTGGTGTGTCAGCTCAGTCACGCTCTGTCTGGATCCAGACATCAGCAAATGTGCAAGCCGTGGCCTTCCTTAGAGGCACTTCATGTCTTTGGCAGCATGGATGCGATGGCTGCAAGCTATCAGGGTAGATGATGGGCAAAGTAAAGCCAGAAAAGTAAGTGGAAAATACAAGGTAAAATTGGTGTCCTGCATGGTTCAGTTCAGTCTTGATTCCATTCTTCATTGCATAGACACATCCTCCTCCTCCTCCTCCTCTCAGCAGCTCAGTTCTGTCTAATGAGGCTAACAGCATTTGCCTTCCTCAGGAGGGTGAACATGGATAAACCTGAAAGAATACGAGGAGTTTGGATGCTGTCAGATAACACTTCAGAGGTTCCTCTGCTCCGGGGACAGCCCCTCCAGTGCGGGTCCATTTGCTCCTTGCTCTTATGAAGCAGTTAAGCGACCCACACAAAGCCTCTGGGTATTTCTAAGGGCACTTGCCCTGCTTGATTGCATCACAATGTCATCATATCTCATTTGGCAAGATTGCTGCATGCGTCTAGGTTGAGCAGTAGGTGCTGGGAGGCATGAGGCCCTATGCCGTCAGAGCTGTTATCCAAACAGCGTTAGATCTTGAAGGAAAGGAGAGTGAGGAAAGTAATCAACACCACCATTCATGCTCTCACTGTCTCAAAGCATGCAGTAGTTTTTCATGGAGGTGAGGGAAGCCGTTTGTGACAAAAGCTAGTCAGAGCCCTTCTACCTTGGCCCATATCAGTCTGGCAAAAACATTGATCTCCACAGTTTCAGCACTCTCAAGCAACCACAACCAGTTGACACATCTCTGAGGTCTTCTTCCTCCCTTCCAAGTGATGTTCAGAGGGTGTCACACAGCAGAACTACTTGCTGCATTGATTAGCTTGCAGGTCTGGTGATGTGTGACGTCTCTATTGTCAGTGTCACCCCAGACTGATAGACTGGAAATGTTAAGGGTTAAGCCATGGTCCGTTCTGCATCGGGTCTTTGGCACACATTAGAAACCTTTCTGAAGCCTGGTGGGCTGTGACCATATTGGCTCTGTGTGGAAGTCTGTTTTAGCCTTTTTTTTGTAAGAGGCTGTTTTTGCCACTGGCCTGCCACTTCTTAACAGTTTTTTAATGAATCAGCCAATTTCAGTCACCTGGGATAGACATCTTAGAGAAAATTGATTGTGTGATAAGCTGGAGGTAAAGAACAGAGAGATCTTAATTTGCCTGTTGTGGGCATGGATAGGATGGCCTAGCCTTTTTCCTTGCTTTTGCCACCCAAATTGCTGATAACACTGTCTTGTCCTGTACTCAAACTGTCCCATGCATGAGATGATTGCCTGAATGAGACACGTGTCTCCTGCAGGTTGCTGAGATCATAGAATCACAGAATCATTAAGGTTGGAAAAGACCTCTAAGATCATCAAGTCCAACCGTCAACCCATCACCACCATGCCTGCTAAATGGGAACATCATTGCTTGTTGGTGTGTAGAGGAGCTGGCAAGGTGAACACACATGTAGGCATAGTAATCTGGTGGAAGTCCACCACCCATGCAGCATCACGCAACAGGAACACTCCTGCATGCAGGGTCTTTTGATGACAACTGTGGCTCGACAATGCTCATCCCAGGGCTCCTGCCAGAGAAGGACTCTGCCAGGAATCGCCCCTCCATCACTGCATGTAGACCTTCCCTGTTGTGGTGTCTGGCCTTTCACTGTAGCCTTTGAAGAACCACCCAGCAAAACTCTAGCAGCCTCACAGGCTGGTAAGTGCAACTCAGCCCTTCCACCTCTAAATAAATTTATCAGTGTGGGTGCTATATGATAGCTGGGTCCCTCTAGTACATTTCAGATAACTGATGGCCATATTGGTTGTCCCCATGATGAATTACATCCCATGTTCTGGCTGAACTGCGTTGGATGGAGACTACCCCTGTAGCGTTGCAGGAAGGACTGGACACCTTCACCCAGGCAATGTTTCTATGTGGCGTTTTGCAGCAGCAACCCATCACATCAGAAAGCTGAGCACTCTGATGGCCTTGTTGGAGCAGAAAGCTTTTATAGCAACCAGTGGCTGGTCTGGTTTTGTTCGTAAGCACCATCCCCTCTTACTTAATGATGGCACCCAGCTGGAGCCTGCAAGCCTGCTTCCATGACCTCATTGTGAACCACTGAAGCAAACACTCGTCTGCCCGCTGGCCGCCAGCAGCTGAACAAAATGCTTCACAACAAAGCACTTGCTGCCTGTGCAAAGACGCTCTCCATCCGCATGCATCATTGTAATTTTTTCAGACAATCAGTTTCAATTAATTCAATTGTTATCACTCCCTAAGACAATTTTCTCGTACCCATTAGAGCTAAAAGGTTAAGCTGAAGGGTCTAATTGCAGAACCATTCATGCTCAATGGAGAAGAAAAAAACCTTTCTTGTTCAGTCTTTCAAACACCAATAGAGAACGTTTTCCTCTCTGCAGTTCAACCATGTTTGTTCAAAGGGTTTTGAGGAGGTGGCACATGACTGTGTAAAATAAAGAGGTTCAGATGTGTTGTGGCCTCTGCATTTGTCGGCTAAGAATAAACTCGAAATAGTACATTGTCACTGCAGTCCAAAAAGCGATCTCAAATCTTTTTCCCTGAGAGACTAGGGTACCAGAGAAGTTCTGAGTTGCTGCATTTTTGCCAGAAAGTGAATGCAGGGACCTGAACACTGCTGTTGCGAACATCTAAGTGAGTAGATGTTTCAGATGAGTTGAGTGTCTAAGTGCCTGCCTCTGTGTCCTGGTGGTGGTAGGTTCAGATCCTGCCTAAGCCTCACCAGCAGTATTGAAATAAGCACAAGGTCATTCCCATACCGAAATAGAGGGGGATTAAGCATCTACTGTCCAGCCTTTTGTATCATAACTTCGTGGTCAGTGCACCCATTCAGAAAGAGGGAGAAAGAGCTGCAGTCCCTCTTGCAGTGAGATCATCTCTATTGCCACCAGGAGTCATCCCTTAATTACCACTTTGCAGGTGGATGGTGGAGGAGAGGCACTTCCACACCTCACACTAGAGAAGAGAAGAATGCAAGTGTTGGAGGCTGTAAGATTCATGGAGATGATGGAGCTGCCAAGAGGGACCCTGGCTCTAGTGTCAGCAGTTCTAGTCAGACGCATACTGGTTACCCAAGCCCACGTGTCTGTGTACTTGTATTAGACAATCCCAGGATATGTGTGGAAGCAGTTTGCAGGAGACAAACCTACTGTCCCTTTGCCTGAGGAAGTCCTGCTCTAGGTGCAAGCCTGTGGGTCGTTGTTAAAGGCAGCTGCTCTCTGTAGAAGAGTGTTGGACAGGTTCTAAGGCAGCTTTTGAGGAGCAGGATGAAGCTAGGTGATTGTGGCTTGAGATGTTAAGCTTCAGGGGTGCACGTCACATCAGCTCACTGGTCCGACATGGTCTGTTCTCCTACAGTGACCAGCAGTGCAACTGCAACAGTTCCTTCTTCACCCTCTGAGGATGAAACCTGGTGATTATTCTTCTTGTAAGCTGATAATGAGATGTTGTTTCCATCCATAAAAATGAGCTCACCCACCAGTGGCATTCCCAGATGTGATGCATCATTCATATGAAAGTTGTACTGCAGTAGCTGGGAAGAGTCTGGTTGAGTATGGCCTGTGAAATAAGTGTTTGGCTGTACCTTAGGCAAGGACCAGGTCTTTGTATAACATTGCTTGCAGAAAAGGAGCAAAGTGGTTTTTTACCTTTTTCTGAAATAGCTTATTTAAATGGGGCTGGCTTAAGATCTTCAGCAGTAATCCAATTCTCTCTGAACTGCTCCCGTGGTTACTCATCATGTACTGGGTGTAGGATTCAATTAAGGAGGCTAACATGTCAAGAAGCACTTAAAACCTGATCTGTATTCTCTGCTGAGCTTATATCTTGCTTCAAATCAGCATGATCCTGGAAAGAGAATGTGTTAGTAGCTGGATGGGAAACAGCTTACATTCCTTTGTAGTTGTGTTTTGGGAGAGAAGAGCCTGTTCCCCGAGATCTGTATGTCCTCGTTTGATACAATCCCACTGTGCTACAGTCTGGAGAAACCTGCATCGTAAATGATCCTTCTCAGTGCAGCACTGATATCTACTAACAGATGCTTTTCTCTAAACCCTGGTATCTGGTGATAGTTGTCCCAGAATTGTCCCGTACAGTGGTTGGGAAGCTTGCCCCAGGCACTCAGATTCCTGAGCATAGACCTGCGTGTTTTCACAGCAGCAAGATGCTTCTTCTGGTGAGATTCATCATGAAGTTCATCGGTTGCTTGTGCCTGGGACAACCTGAAGAAACGCTCCATCAGAGCTGTGGACTGGCTTTGCTCATCCTTTGCTTCTTGGTGTTCAAAGCTTCTTGGGTTCTGCCCTGACCTAGGTGGGGTTTGTGCCGTGCCTCACAGGAAACCCTCCCCAAGGGCTCCAGCTTGCCATCAGAGGGAAGGAACATGCTAGCCACCAAAACTAAGAGTCTTTTAATCTCCAAGGCAGTTTCCCCTGTTCTGAGATGTGCCTGAGTCTTGCGATTCCTGTGATTTCTGTGGAAGCATTGGCTCCTTTGCTGTCTGCTCTGTGTTTTTGTGCTGCTTTGGAGGGATTTTTTAGTCCCTGATCTCTCTGCCATGGTTGATGTGCCTCTAATCACAACAAATGCACAGAAAATAGGCAAGGTTAGTGCTGTACTGGTTCATAACATATCAGTTGATCCTGGCCATCATTTCTCTTTCAGAATTTGTACTCACAATTACGCAGTGTGTGCCCCAAAGTGCCCAATTATTTGTTACCCATGAAAGGGCTTTGAGCCTGCAGGGCAGCCTTGGTATGTGCTTGGCCATTTCAGAAGCGTTTTTACTGTAGCAATAAACACTTCTCTCCATACACCTGTCCTGCTAACAGCCTTGACATGGTGCAGGAAGACTTCCCAATGCAAAAATAATTCCAAAAGTACCTCACTGAACACACTTCACCATTTTCTACCAGGATGCAAACAATCTCTTCTTGATTTCCCAGGTCCTAGCGATGTGTTTGCTTGCAGAAGGTCAGCAGCTGTACCTACACTGGAGCCACAAGGTGGGGAGAGTCAGGGCTTTCTGGTAACTCTAATCCATGCTTTGAACCAATTGAATCTGTGGTGTTTCTCTGTGTGAAAAACATCTTAGGTTATGTGAGAGAAGGAAAAGAGAGAAGAGGTTAATCTTAGGAGACTTTAGATACCCATAAGAATGATAACTCCACCTGAGCTGATCACCTAAACTCCCTTTCAGTCAGTGGAGGGAAATGAATCCTCTGCGGAGGCTATTCATCCAGTTGGTCATAGACATCTAAATTAAGATGAGATGAATCACACTTCAAGTACTTTTTTCTCCCACTGACTCCAAAAGGAGCTTGTGCTGACTCACTCAGGTGAAGACGTCTATATTGGACACATCTACACGTGGTAACATGAATACAAAAGCAAAGTTTTCATGAGCAGCACAGTGTAATTTTCTGTATCGGGCTCCAACAGCAGTGAAAAAAGTAGCTGCTGTCCCTGCAGAAGAGAAATCTGTCTTTTCAAAGACATCTCGGTGCCTTTTGGTCTTTGGGTCATTTGGGAAATGCCACCTGGAGTTTTGAAGGGCCAGAAACAAATCCTCAGAGAACTGTTGCTGCAAAATGATGTGTTAGAATCACTGTCCTTAAGAAATTCATGAGGTTATGCAAAGCATTTCAAAAATAAGCCTCTAGTCATGCAGTTTAGGGGAGAATATAATGTGATTGCAAATCTTGCAGTGGAAGGGAATAGCCGAATGTGTAGATACTTTATCCTGTGTTTTATCATTTAAGTAATAGAAACACAGTCAACTTTGCTGTTCACAGAATCACACAGAATGTTTGGGGTTGGAAGGGACCTCTGGGGATCACCTAGTCCAACCCCCTGCCAAAGCAGGGTCACCCAGAGCAGGCTGCGCAGGACCGCGTCCAGGCGGGGTTTGAATATCTCCAGAGAAGGAGAATCCACAACCTCTCTGGGCAGCCTGTTCCAGTGCTCCGTCACCCTCAGAGCGAAGATGTTCTTCCGCATGTTTAACTGGAACTTCCCCTGCTTCAGTTTGTGCCCATTGCCCCTTGTCCTGTCGTTGCCCGTTGCCCATTGCCCCTTGTCCTATTGCTTTGAGGTTGAAGATTGCCTTTCAGAAGAACCAGAAAGATGTAGAAAAATTAGTGAAAAAAAAATGAGATTGCATCCTTGGGTGGAAGAGATTAGGGACAGATTATTACGGTGTTGGTCTGCAGGATCCCCCTGAAGAATGGTTAGGGCCTTAATCCAATTTCTGATTGCACTTAGTTCTTAGCAGATAGATGATGTACCAAGAAAAACCTGCCAACAGCTGTTCTGGTACAAAACAGTGCAAGAAGCCAAAGAATACACTAAGCTACCTTCTCACTTTTTCAGTTAGAAGTTAGCTCTCATCTCTTAATTATGGGAGTGTTTGCTGTTGCTGAAGCCTGTTGCAAAGCAGCTCATAGCATAAGGAAGCTGTGTTGCTGTCTCTTTTGGGTGGAATTAATCACTTATGAATGTAGCCATCTACAGGTTAGGAATTTAATGTAAGCTGATCATCTAGACTCCATCTTCATCAACACAGAGAGAGAGGCATCTCCCATGATGAAGCAAGTGGGAATGGATCCCCTTTGGAAATTCCTCTCCTTCTCCAGCCATTACAGAGGGAGCCTTGAGGACTGACTTATTTGGGCACCCAACTCTTAAGATCTGTCTTGTCACACAGAAAAGCCAACTGATAGCAGGGTTGGTTTGGTTTTAGTCCCATGGCATCTCTCTGTCTCTGAACTGGCATAGTCAAGCTCATGCTTCCCAAACTTATCAAGTCCATGCTGCTTAAATAAACCTGTGAGTCAAAGGGATGGCACACCCTGTGCAGAAGTGCTGAAGCTGATTTTTGTCTTCTTTATCTCCCCAGATTGGGACTTTTCTTGTCCTCGGCTTCTCTATCGCAGCCCTCTTCGTATTATCGGTACTCTGGGGAGATCAATGGAAAACTGTCCGCCTGTCGTTCCAGGTAAGAGGGCCCGGGAGGTGTGTTTGAAAGAGGAATTTGTTAATAGAACTGTTTTGTGGTAGTTGGCAGAAAATACTCCATGAGTTTGAGTACCAAGGTGTCTGATGTAACATGTCTCAATCTGGGAAGTCACATCCTTTTTTTTTTTTAAATTTGGGAAAAATGTTGCAGGTGTACTGTTAATTTCGAGGGGCCCAGGGCAGGTAAATCAGATCCCTTTGGCTGGCAGGGCTGCTGGAGCAAGAACTTGCTTCCTACTCAGCACCTACCATTTCAGCAGCTTTAGCATTAGTACAATCTCTGTCTCCTGTAACTCAGAAGAGCTTCATTTCCTGAGGGTGGGAGAGCATGAGTTTTTGGAGAGGAGGTGGGGAATGCTAGTGGCAGGTGGGACAACCTGTGAGATGCAGGAGGTCAGAGTGCATGGTCTTCTGGCCTCCTCAGCTCTCAGCAGATCTGAAGATGGAGGCAAGAGCTGCCCAGTACTGTTTAGTGTCTGAGCCTCCAGATCCCCACATGTACTAGGAAGGAAGATGTATGTAGGCTTTGACTACACAGCTGCCTTGCAGATGTTATATGGGCATATCACATCTCCCCTGTATGGTTTACTGCTTGTGAATGTTGGGAAAATGATGCATATGGACTGGAAGAGGAATCAGAGATGTAGTGTTTGTAGGGTGTGGTTAATTGCACATTCCTGCTCTACAGAGTTTGATAACCCTTGGGCAGTGCACTGGCAAAGGTAATGAGAAACCACCACTTTCCTTTCACCCTTACAAACGCCAGGGGATAAGGATGAGGAGAAGGAGACAGAGGAGCCTTTGGGTTCCCCAGAGGTGCTGTTTATTTCGGGTGCTCATGTCCTTTGAGATGCTTCACACAGCCTCCTGCTGCTGTTCTCAGAGGATGTGAATCTCTTGTAGATCCTGTGTCATATCCTTTAGCCCTGAAAAGTTCTCTATCTCAAATATCCTGGACATCTCAGATGGCACCTCTGTTTACGCAGCAGAGTCCTGCTTCTAATCGGAAGATGTTGGTATCAAGTGTCAGTGCAGACAGTATCACAGGCAGTAACATCTCCCAGTTCAACACTTCCAATTTAGAGAATCAGGCATGGACTAAACAATAGGAAAGGCTTGCATCTGAATAGCTTTTTTACCTGGCACATACCTTAATAACTCTCAGTTCTAGCTGAAACAGAAACCATGGGGCTCTGATTAGGATAAGAAAATGATGGTTCCGTTTCTTTGAGGGATTTCTCTAGTTTTGTGAAAGGTGTGTCACACCAACATTACTTGAGTGAAGAGCATCCATTCAATGTCTGTACAAGTGACAAACTATTTCTGCTTAGTTTCCAGCTCTGCTCATGCATTCATGCATAAGCATGGAAGTGATTCTTAGCTTCTGATCTTCATGTTTAATCTTTAGGACTAAAGAAATCATCAAACTACTTTATCTGTCCAGCAATAGGTATTATTTAATATAGCATGAGCATTAAATGAATATATTGTTTTCTGTTAGTAAATCAAGAAAAATATCTACATGTTGAGTTAGAAGTAAAAAAAAGAGAAAAAATGCGGTTAGCTGTCATGCAAGTGAATGAAATGCTTTGAAATAAATAAAAATGAATCCTTTTTCTGGAGTATATTGCTAATATGTGAAACTGGGTGCTGGAGGATGTATATGAGTCCAGTAAATTCCATGATCAGACACGTACCAGATGAACTAGTTCTTTTATACCACAATAGTTAGTTCCGTACAGGTCTAAATACCACATTTCATCATTCAGGCTTGTTGACATCAGTTTAATGATTTAGCTGCAGTGTAGTATGGAGATGATTATTACCTGGATGGGACTGGAATGGGTTAGATTGGATTAAACTGCCTGCTGCCTGGAAGAACCTCACGGATTATGGCATGGCAGTAATGGTAATTGCATCCTCATGGGCGAGGACAGCCGTGCCCCCTTCAGCTGACTTAGGAGAAAGGAGAGCTGTACCACTGAGGAGCACTCCTCAGCCTGGGTAGCTGGCCTGTCTGGGGACACATAGCTCTCCTCCAGCTCAAGAGGTGTTTGGTGGATCCAGCACTGGTGAGGGAGAGAGGTTGAACTGCTGGTATCTGTAGCAGGAGCCCGTCTAGGTGGAAGGCTGTAGCTGTGTTGGGGTTTGTTTCCATAAGCCTCCACACTTCATCCTTTGACTAAAACCCTTTTCTCTCCTTGCCAGATCACAGCTCCCTATCTCCACATAGGGGCAATAACCGTCATGGTCCTCCTGTCCTGGCCCGTGGCTCTTCATGCCATTAGAGCAGATAAGAAAGGTACAGTAGCTCTGCTTCCTGCTCCCTACATGACAAAAGACGTAGATCAGTTTGGGAAAACAGGCGTGCAAGAGCCCTTTCCTCCCACACCTACACTACAGCTGGAGGAGAACTTTAGCCTCTGTTTGTCCCAGGGAAATTAGGGGGGGCTGGGGCTTGGGCTGCGCGCTGTCCTGTGACTGTCTAGATGCATTACTGGTCTGCATGCTCCCTTGCACAGTTTTGGCATATACCAAGGCAGTGACCTGCCTTGAGGTGGAGGAGAGTAGCAGAAGCACCCCTGTTCTGAGTCATGCATGGAAATATGGTCAGCCCTCTGTGGCAGAAAGCAGCCCAGTAGCAGCTCTCTTGGCTGACCTTTGCTTGCTACACTCAGCTTCACTGTCTCAGAAGGGTTCTCCTGTCCAGTCAATCCACTTCAGACTAGTGCATCTCAGAAGAAGCCAGCTGAGATAGGGGAGTTTCTTGATCAGTTCCTAGTATTATACCATGGCAAGTTCTGTCTACCTCTGAGAAGTGTGACCACGTAGTGTAAAGCACAAGGCCAGATGCCAGGAACAACTGCAGAAAAGCCTGGCTCCGGGACTGGCTGTTTTTCTCTCATGTAGTCTCTCCATATAGCCAAAATTATCTACGTGACACCCATCTGCAGATGTTGATTTGTAGTAAAAATCAAAGACACAGTGGGCTGGTGGAAGCATCTTGTTTCCTGCCCACGATTTTTCTTACTGAACTATAGAAGAGCAGATAGGGAGGTGAATGTGCTGGGAACCTAGACATTACAGTCCACCATGCTTAATGGACTCGCAGCTCAATACATCGGCTTGGGGTAAGCCCAAGTTCCTTCAGTGCTACTGGCACAATGTGCAGAGGGATGGTGGTACACATTCAAGAAAGAGAGGTCGGTCCATGGGTGCTCATTTCTCAGAGACACTGTTTTGTTTCCTTGAGGTGAAGGCTCACTGGGGCTCTTGGGTAATGTGTCAACAGACTCCAGAGAAGACCACAAGTAATGACAAGGTCTGAGATGCAATATCTGTGCAGTCAAAGTTTGTAGAGTTCTGTAGGTCACACACAGAAGGTCACTGACAGCAACCTGGATGAAGTATTCAGCTTAAAAGGTTATAACATATTTGAAGGAGAAAGGTTCCTCCTCTTCTTCACTGTGAATGAAACTTCAAAATGTTGCTTGTTCTTATCTGAGTAAGAACAAAAATAGCATCCTTCTGTTGAGGACTGTTTTTCTACAGATGGGGGATATTTCATTGCAGCACTTCGAAAAAAAAAAGAAATTAAGGACATGTCCTGCTGTAGGGCATAGCGAGAAGTAATCAAAGCACAAATCCTGAAGTTCTGACTTGGCCCACGTCCCCCAGTTTGTTTTCCTGGGTTGCATTGTTTAGATAGAAAGTGAAAATTAGGGGAAGAAGGGATGGAAAAAGGGACTGGACAAAGCCCAAGAGCTACTTAGCTGGAGGGCTGTATTGAAAGTCAAGCCACAAGGCAAACCTGTGTGCTACCACATGGATTAACTCTAGCCTTCCTCCTTCAAATTCTTTCAGCGGTTCAGGTGATAATTGTCGGTCCATACCTGGCTATCCTTCTTGTTCTTTTCTTGATACCTCTGGGGATGTACTCTCCTTGCATCAGAGAGATGGGGACACTTGGACCAAAGCCAGCCCTCATTGGACACCGTGGAGCACCAATGGTAGGTCTGGAGAAGGTGTTTTACATCCTTACTTCATCTTCATCCTGTGTCTTGTTACTTTTATCACCTGGTTTTCTCCATGAAATCTGTGGTATGTGGAAGGGGAGACATTTCCATTCGGAACTGCATGCCAAAGGCATGGATTTGGTGGCTAAAGTGGAAGAAGACAAAAAGTAGACTTTAAAAGATAATGATAGTCCCTTAATAAAAACCAAAGGTGTTACAAAGATACAGAAAATACTTACAGAGTCCTCCAGAGTGTGTTTGAAAATTATCTACTCATGCGTTTTTTTTTTTTTCAGCTGGCACCAGAAAACACTGAGATGTCATTTCAGAAGACAATTGAACATGGTGGTGATGGTCTTGAAACAGATGTTACCATTAGGTAAGGGGAAAACATCACATCTCACAGAATGTACACTTCTTCTTCTAAGAGTTGCCTTTGGGGATGTGCAACTCCAGACAATTAGATTTTACTGATGGCTGAGACAGGGTCCCTCAGTTGGTGCCTGATGATAGGGGCTGTAGGGCAAGGTTGTTCTCAGGCACGTCAATAAGCTGTAGCTATTGATTTAACAATTATTATTTCTACAGTATATTTTAAATGCTTTGCAGTGTATAAAGACAGGTCCCTACCCTAGGCTGACTTCCAGGCCAGGTGGAAGGTTACAAACTGGGCCTAAAAACTGGTTACAAACCAGGCCTACAAACCAACAGAAAATTGTGTTCAGACTTGTGACAGCATTTTCCTAATTATTAGATCTTTGATTGCCTTTGTTTCGGGGACCCATTGCCATGAATTGCTAACATGTTGTGCAGGACGAGCAGTTTCCAGGCACTGAACGAGAAAAATACTAGTGCTTAGGTGTTCTACTAATGTAGACCTTTCTATAAGAGAAAATTTTGTCTTCCCATCTCTGTCCGTTTAGACTCAGTCCTCTGAAACCCATAGAAACACTTTGGTGTCAGAGATCTGAGCCGTAAGTTACTATCCATTTCAGGGAGGGGCTGGTGGGCATAAATGCCACCATCTCCACTTTGCCCCTGAGGAAGCTGAGGTACAGACAAGCGTGACTTCTCCGAGGTCGCCCAGAAGTATTTAAGCTGGAAATAACCTGGCATCTTGAGCCTCGGGCTTCCTCCCTATCCAACCCTCTGCACTGAGGGAGGCATTCACAGTGATCCTCATATTCTTCTGACCTGGCATGAGTCTGCTCATGCCGTGAATCACAGAATCACAGAATAGCAGGGGTTGGAAGGGACCTCTGTGGGTCATCTAGTCCAACCCCCCTGCCAAAGCAGGGTCACCTACAGTAGGCTGCACAGGATCTTG
>Ga0065711_1031602_pt1 | contig 29235 bp, 14 predicted proteins | sample Hoacrofraction12_FD_59098 | JGI IMG/M metagenome (GOLD analysis project Ga0065711, IMG submission 59098) | Hoatzin crop microbial communities from Cojedes, Venezuela - Epithelial fraction 12 v2 (version 2) | ecosystem: Host-associated > Birds > Digestive system > Esophagus > Crop | place... | reverse complement strand
CCCCTCGGGTAGGGGTGCTTATTACCTGGCTTAAGAAGTTGTCTTCAATGCATTCTAGGAACCTGCTGGATTGCCTACAGCTTGCCGTGTTGCTTTTCCAGCAGATGAGTAGTTCACATACTTTTGCCTCTTGTAAACTTTTAATGGCTGCCTGCATCTTATGAGTTTATATTTCCTCCATTTTGCTAGTTTCTAACATGGCTTTTTTGAGGACCATCATTTTAATTATAGGTTGTTGTCAGCGAGACTGACTGGCTGAGGCCTGTGCTCCTTGAACAGTTTTCTTGGCTCTGTCTTTTATATTTGCACAAAACCATAATGTGGACTTCCATTATTAGTGTATAGCAAAATTTTCACAGGGTAGTATAATCTTGCAATGTATAGGAATGCTTTTTTGCTATTTTTAATGTAGATGGAAAAGAAAATTATAGTTATTTAAATTTCTGTAATGTTGAAAGAGCATAAAAAGAGAGTAATTTCTGCATTGTAGAAATTGTTTCAAGAAATGTCAAGAAATTGTTTTACATGCCTTCCAAATGGCTAGTTTATGTACGCACCTGAAGCCACCCACTTCTGGGTGACTGATCCCCTTGATTTCCTTCAGCATTCAATGTATTTTTTCTTCACAAGCAAACAAACCATTTATTTTTTATAGAAGTATGTGTATATGTATTTAATGGACAGAAGTTCAAAACTGATGGTTTTTTACTAGGAAGAGTGTTTGCACACACTTAAGACCTTAAGAAAAAACCTACCCACAAATAAGTCATCATAGGAGTTTTGCTAACTTTAATGGAGCTGCATTTGCACAGTTACTATTGAAATTCTACAGTCTGACGGATCCAGAAATCATCAGGCTACCACTGAGCAAGCTGGTGCAGTGACGGGGCAGAGTGCAGTGTTGTGAAGACGTACTAACTTCCTGCTTTGGAGCAGTGTAACACTGCTAGCATGGCACTGGGCTTGGGCTAATTAGCTCTGTCCCACAGAGCTGGCTCATTCAGCAGTAGCTCAGGTATCTCTGTGTCCTCTAGTATCGTATGGTGCAGACATGCCCTAAGAAACTAATCAATGAAGAGTAGAAAAGAAGAATAAATTTTGCTATTGCTATTTTTACTATCAAATATTTCCCAGATTCCCTTTGTTAGACCCGTAGTTAGTCACCTCATAGCTTGCATGTGTCGCAGTAGATGTGGATTTTTGAAAAAGGGTTTGCAAAAAAATAGCTGTATGTTTCAGTTGAGAGCTGGCATCCCCTGGAGGAGCTTGGAACGAGAGAAGCAGCAAGTGCAGGTGAAGGTCAGAAACACTGGAGAGAAGTTGCGTGATGTGATAATAGGAGGAGATAACAGTAAAAGTTTCATTGCAAAGGGAACAAGCATGCTAGATTGGGAGAAAGATAAATAGGCCTTTGAAACTTCAGATCTTCTCCTTTCCAATTTAACATATGAAAGTGCATTATATCTGAATGCTTATGGGGATCTAAAACTGAAAAAAGAGCGAAGGTTCTTTTCTGACTTTTTTTCAGTGTTCCAGTAGCTCAGTTTTCACTTTGAAACACAAACGGCAAAATTCTCGTAATGCGATCTGTACATTTTAGAAAGGCATGTCCTCCAGAGATGATTATTACAACAGCAAGTATTCCTTTCTTGTATCATCACTGCAGTGATCAGGACTCTTGTACGAACGCAGAATGTTGTACCAAACCTCTCCTAAGTGTTTTTAATGATTTGGAGTTGCAAATAAGTTATAGTTTAGCTGTACTAAGTCAAAAGCAATACTGAAACTGCGTCCTTGAGTATGTATTTCTGCACTACTTTTAAGTAGATGAAACTATTTTTCCCGATGTCATGTCTGTAACTGCACTAAGTTGTGATTGTGGTTAAAAATCGGAGAGACCTGAGATCTGCATGGTCTCAGGCTTAGTACAGGCCTTTTTCGTGCAAGCCAAACTGATTAAGAATTGTGACATCTGAGGACTTCGCTAAAGTTTATTACCTCTAAATCTCTTCAATCTCTTTTGACTGAGTGTGACATGGAGTATGGACCAAATAGGTTAGATGTTTCAAACAAAAACAGAAATTGGAGGAGTTGTACCTCTTTCATTGATCCAAGAGTTCTTGACAATTCAGGTAATGAATGCATGGGAGAATGAAGGATATCCTTTCTATCTGGACAAAACTTGTATCTTCAGAAACTGGGAATCCTGCCCTTCAGTTAACAGTAATTGCTGTAATTCAATGCAAATAATGAGTTACTGACTTTAATACAGTGGGAAGATCACTGTTCAAAAGGTGGTTCATCCCCTCAGTTTTAGGTTCAGTTTCCAGCTCCAGCTTTTTCTAGCTGTCACTTCTGTTTAGGCTACATCAGGCTAAACTGAAACTAATCGTAGGCATGCAATGTGGCCAGTCTGCTTAACTAGAAGTTACTCTTGCTCCCTCTTCTCATAGGACTAGGTCCTAACACTGTGCTCATTCGGCCAGGCTTTTCCTCTGGTCAAGGGGGTGACTAACGGTCCAGACCTTAGTGTTTGTCTCAAGGGCAAGGCATAACATGGCAGCCAGGTGAGTCAAATATGGCTGTACCAGAAACTGGAACTGTCGTGTTCGACAATCAGAAGTATTTGCACTGCTGTACAACTTAAGGAGTTGGTGGCCACACAGAGATCCTCCTGGTGGGGAGCGTTTTCAGAGGACCTGTGGCTTGCTCAGACTCATGGAAGTGGCTTGACTCCTTCAAGCTCCAGATGAGAAACACTTGGACCTGGAGAATGCTTATTTACATTGTGAATGGATCTCCAGAGAAAGGTTGTGATCTTTGTGAAGGCCATCTCTCTACAAGTAAGAAGGGTAGCAAGCTGCCTGACCAACAGTAGCAGTTATCAAGAGAATAAACTCCCAGACTTCTCCAGGAGTATCCGTGTATACTTCTGAGGGATTGTTTGGCAGTGAGTTGGAAGCTACAGTATTGGTGTCTGAGAGCTCTTAAGCCTTGTTGAGTCTTTCTTTAGCGTGCATTTTGCTTTCTTTTCTTATTTCTGTTGTCCTTTGCTTCTTGATCCCCTTACTCCCTTAACCCCATATTCGTGAAGACACAGTGGCAATATGCAGCTAATGGTTCTTTGTCAAGTCCCTGAAAGCAATGTGTACAGATCTTGTTCTCTTTACAAGATGTTTCATTTTCATTTGGTACAGTATGGAAAACAGTGGGTGATATACAGAACCCATATTGACTGACATAAACTTCTCAAAGGAAAATCTGATATGGATTTAATGCACATGTTGATGGAAAACAGCAGTTCATTTTCTCAAATTTGTAGCTAATGGCATGGAACTCTCAAGGCCATTTACAACAGTGAGATAGTTTTCTAAAAGAAATTGCATGAGTTAAATCACCAAATACCTTTAAAACCAATAAGTGTTCATTATTGCTCCTCCTCTGAACCTGTGAATAACATTTTTACTTCATTTTTAAATGCCCATACTGTAAGATTATTTCAGCAGCTTCGTATTCAGTTTTTTATCTTGCAGCGAGAGGATAATTTGCCCACATAAGCTTTGCAGTTTCGTGGTGAGTAAGAACAGTAATAAGATAATAGTTTTGCTACTGCAATTAAAGGTGAAAATTATTTCTTTTAAATTTGCAAGTATTTTCAGTGGATACTGGGCATAAACTTACAGACAGCTATATAATCACTCCAAGAATCTATAATTTTCAAAGGTCAGGGTACTAGCATAAAGAAAGAAAATGAGATGTAATGTACTTAGTTTCTGTAATACCTGCTTTCATAAGACTGCTATCAACAGCTCTGGTATTGTAATGAGGAGAATTGTCAAAATAGGCAAAAAGATTCTGTACCTTTTATTGTAATCTGAAATTTATCTGCACAAGTATTTTTACATGCACATTTGTTAAATGTGGTAGTCACTCCAGCGGAAATGATTTTCTTCTTTGCCTTTTCCTGTATGTCTAGGAGCCTAAGGAAAAATGTGTTTTCATTTGTTTCTGTCCTAGCACAATAGTTGCACAATATTTTTTGTGCCAAAAACTCCCAAAGCTCACAGCAATTTATTAAAATAAACCCCAGGAACATGGTACAAAGGAGAGAAAAATTTGCCAAAAAACATGGGATAAAAACTTGTTAACGTTTCTGCTGTGAGGTGGTGCCTTCTGTGCCTTTAGACTGGCACTATTTCCCTTGCCAAATTACTGCTCTGTTTGCATGTGCTGGCTTTTGCCTCTTTAGTAGAAAACACTGCTGTGGTACTAGTAGTGCAGCCAAAATGGTTTAATCGCAGGAAGGAACAAGAAGTTTTCTTGTAATTGGATAAGAGTGTCTTCCCCTGGATGAAAGTTTAGCTTGTGGCCATTTATAATCTTTCTATTTTCAGCTGAAACCTGAATCCTTGTTCTTTACATGGAGAATGTTGCTTTCTGTTAATATTCCCCTATAATTCAGAGGAGGGTTTGATTGTTGAGTGTGTAATTATGGATCAATATTAGACCTCTCAATTTCTCAAGCATACATTCACTTCTATCAAATTCTTTACTGAGAATACCAAGTATGTTCAGTACCTCTATAGATCCCTTGACATGACTTAACTAACAGTGATCCATAGACCACACTTTGTGAACCACTACCCGAAACCATAAAACTATATGAAATGCAAATATTAGCAGGATTTATATTACACCTGCATTATGTTGTCCAGTACTGTAGTATCATGTTCTTTCCTGATCCCAGTTTAAGAGAATTTTCTTGTCTATAAAATAGTAGTAGAGATGGTAAGTACAACCACTGTACTTGGAATAAGTAGTTTACTGCACAACATGTCTGTTATATTGAGAAACAAAGTAAAGAGCTATTTCATATTTTTCTGGGCACCAGTGGATGTTTGTTTCCACACTTTTCACTGCAGGGAAATGGTTCTTTCCTACTGTACATGAGCTTGTATCTGATTATAACAAAATATTATTTAATTTATATTCCTAATGTGCTTGATTGTTATATAACCAAAGTTCTGTATATGTCATGAAATTGCAGCCTCTTTCTCTCTCCACTTTAGTGCAGCTAAGGAGGGACAATTAAGCTGGGAAAATAAATGTGTATTTCACAAGAAGCTGCAGCAGACTGAAATGTCCTCTGTTCACAATCTCGTGAGTGAAATACGTTTTTATTCTGTGAGGTTGTACTAGGTGCACAGCACGAGACTATACCATACTGAAGACTCCTTGTTGGTAGAGATACCTGTTGTGTAAATATTCTTCAGTTTTAAGACAGGGAGAAAAGTGTGGACCCAGGATCAAATCCTGTTAAATGCCTTCATGTTGATATTTAAGGCATGGGTACTGTAGCTAGTTACAGATTTGGATGGATGCAGTGCATAATTTGTATTTACCTACGGCACAGCATGAAGTAAAAGAGCTTATTGCAGGACCTGTGTATTATACACAGGAAACTGTCACATCCTTTATTTTAGTAGCAATTCTTGTCATTACTTTACCTATGCAAAATTGTACAGTTTCCCCAAAATAAGTTTTAACTTGAGTTGAAACAGCTTCTCAGGTACAGATTTGCTTTAACCATCACTTTTGTTCTCTTCTTGTGTATGTGGTGGGCTGTGGTTTTTTTCAATGACACTTGGCTACCTCTGTCACTAGGCTTTTAACCTTTTTTTGAAAACAGATTTGTGAGAAGTCCTTTCGTGAGCTAGCAGAGCTCGCTTTCAAAACTCAGTGAGTTCCCAGTCGTACAAGCCCTCGGCAAGATTAATTCAAGTCAATAGGGGATTTAAAAGTGAAAGGGGAGAGAAATCATGTCAGCAAGAAATATGAATAGAATGATTAAATCAGTGGGAAATGCTGTGGTAAAAGACAGAGGATTCCAATTCCAGTTATTATAGATTGGCAGGCTGAGATGCTTAATAGCAAGGAAGGAGACTATTGCTTGAGAATTGGATTGAATTGGCAGAGTACATCCAATCAGTCTCCTTCTAATAGAATGGTTGAATGTGTAATATAATGTGATAAAAGTGTTTGGTCGCTCTGCTTTTTTAATAAGACTACTGTGGTCGTAGCTCTAGAGGAAAAGATCATTTGTGTTTCCTCTCACCAAAGGGATGAGGTGGCTAAGCGCACGTTTGATACTGTGTGGCTTTGTGGTTGCTGTTTTAAATTAATGCTGACAAGATCTGGGTGGACCTAGTTCCTCATGTCCGATTCAGGAAGGTCAAGATGAAGCCCTGATGCGATGGTCGATGCCAGAGTCTGTATCACCAGTTAAACACTGGTATCAATATCTTCCAGATGAGGGTTTGCTGTCTTTTAAGTCCTAGCTTTTACAATAGTAAAAACATTCCCAGGGGCACTGAAAATGGATACAGACAGGAAGGAGTGCGATTTAGGTATTCTAGGAAGAGATGAATTTGAAATGAAAATCCTAGCTTCTCTTAAAACCTATTTATAAGAGAAATAGCCAGTCTTGCTAAAATGTGATATTATGTGGGTTTTGGATCATGTGAAGTAGATGTGCCCTGGAGTTTTGTCATCTCCAGATGAGATAAATATTCTAGGCTTGTGATTGACTTGTTCCAGACATGCACAAAATTACAAACCCAATGGAATCTCAAACTTCTTTGGGGAATCTGGTCACTACTTCAGTATAAATATTCAACAGTAGGAGATGAGACAGACTTTCTTACTCTGGCATTATATATGCACCCAGCATGATGGCATTTTAATTCTGTTCTTCGATGGTACAGTGCTGTCACCCCATAGAAACTAGAGATTAAAAAGTTGATGCCAGACTGTACATTCCCCATGCTACATAGAGGAAAAGCTATCTGAAGTAACCGAGGGCGCAGAAGCAACAGAGAAAGCCTGGATTAAAGTTTGATGAGCAAGGTACACATACCCTGAAGATCTGACTAGTATCACTGTCATCCGACACTTCAGAGTGCTGTTCAGCGGAGTGTGAATCGATGACATGCTGTTTACTCCTTCATGCTAACTCCCTGTGTGTTCCTGATTTGTGTGTATATAGTAAGTGGACTCAGCTACCATCACGGCACAGGGAGAGAGTGTGTCGCAGCCAGAGATCCAGAAATTTGTACCCCAACTTCCTTTTCTAGAGAGACCCTACCCTAATCAAATTACCGGCACTATAAGTGTCGATGGAGAGGTTTCATGCAGTTAAATAAACTGGAGTGAAACATGTTAACTTTCCCATTTGCCCCTCTGCAGGTGAGCCCTAAATATCTTTACCATTTTGCTAACAGCTTTCACAAATCCTTCATGAGTCCAGTTTCCTGATGTCAGAACAGGACTGGGATCTGCAGCCCACATCAAAGTTGTCTTGTGGGATTTTTCTTTGCTTTGCTTTTCATAGTTATGGATGCTAAGCTTCGATAATGTGCTTAGTGCTGTGAGAGGCAGTGAAAATGACACTTCCTGGCCCAAGGAGTGTGCAATCCAACACGAGACAGACAGTGCAAACTGTGCTGGGAGACCTGGGGAAGGTACTTCTTAGAGTAATGTTTCTTTTTTTAAATAATGGTTGGGCGCCTGACAACATTTACATTAACATTGGTTAGTATTCATGGCTTCAAGAAAGATGAGAGTTTAGGGGAGGGATTTGGCTTCTGCAGATTTTATTCTACCACCTGCAGAGGGATCAGATGACTTGGCTGTTGATGCTATAGTCATATAGTTTCCTTCCTTACTTCTTTCTTTTCGTGTGATGTTTGAACTTACTTGTTGATCTGTGCTCCTTACATTATGCACACTGACTAACAGGCTACTCACAAATGCAGAAGAGTTTACGTCCTGCCAAATGTGTAATTAGTGCAGTACTCTAGGCACTTCATTGCATACTAAGGATGCTTCGCTGGCCTTACATTGATGTCAGATATTGCTGTACCAAAAAATCATCTCCAAGAAAATAAGCTTCTTTAGTCTATGGGTTTTAGTAAGTCCTTCAAAGTAAAATTGATGTATTTGAGCTCTTACTTCCTGTTTCTTAGTTATGTGGATATGTATAGGATTAAAACTTCTTTCTCTGTTAGCGATCTTCTCTCCTCGGGTAAATAAGTAACTTTATTTTTTGAAGGGACCATTCTACTAGTAGCAAAAGGTATCTGAAGTGAAAAACTTTCAAGCGCAGTAACAGTGCAAATCAATAAGCTGTCTTGAGGCTGATTTTGGGACAGAATACATGTGAGGAAATAATTTGTCATGTGCTTAACTTTTATTGGGAGTGATTTAAGAGCATGATATCTCAAATCTGGGTCATGCAGTAAAAGAAAAGAATTGACACAAGGCCCAAGTGAAGTCAATGAAATTCCTGCATTAGGATCTGGAATAGGTCTAAAGAGAAAACAAAGAGCGTCTTTGGGGTAAAGCTGATGATTGTAACATACTTCCCTTTGCTCTAATGATTTTGCCCTGTGTGAGCTTTTGTTTCAGGTACGGATTGTGTCCTTGCCTGTATTTTAGCCTTGATTCTAGAAGCAGCTAACAGTTTATTGTTTCCATTGCACACATGAGAAATCAGTTCTCACAAACTGTTTTTTTATTTTGATTACTCTAAAGAAAATGGATCTCCCATTTGGTAGTGATGCAGTCTTTTACTAAACCTGATGGGACACATCCAGTCCAGGCTCTAACAAAGGAAGTTGTTGTTTAAGTGGCAAATTAGTAGATCTATAGCTTTACTCAGATGGCAGCAATTAGTGTAGTCATGATTTGTCATAATTGGTTTGAGAATATTAATTAACAATTTCTCCTCAGTCTGTTTTCTCTGAAATAGGCACTAACCACCGATAATGACCTATTTCTCATGGGCTGGTTGGTATTACCACCCTTTCCTATGTTATTGCCATTGCCTTAGGCCTCACCTGCACTGGGCGGCTTCAACCAGTAACACTCTCATTCTTTTGCAAGAGCTTCTGCAAGTCATCTACTCTGGGTTCAGAGAGTCCTCACAGAGACTGGTTTTACCTGCAGGTGTTACGCGGTGTTGTGAAGGAGTGTTTTGTTGTCTCCTCTACAATGGTTGAGTGGGAGTTCATTTACAGTGCACTGTGGGATGCCTCTCTGCGGTTGTGAAATCCTTAGCATCAATTAAGCTGGTCCTCTGCACCCCATCAAACTTTGTTTCACAAACTTGATGTTTGTTTTAAACTTGTGTATCAGCTTCTCTTTAAATGAAGAAGGTAGTGCCTGTACAGTTACCTTGTTTCCTAGTACTCCAAACTGCATTTTCTTGTGATTTCTGACTTGTTCTTCAGCAGAAATGGCAATTCCTGGGAGGCTATGTTTCTATCTACTTAGCTCTAGAAGTAGGCAACTGAATTTAATTAAAGATGAGTGTCTTCTGATGAAGTGACACGCAGGCTTTGCCCAGCACCCCTGGCAGCACACGCGTTGCCACGGCTCCGCACCTGCCTGGTCTGAAGCAGGGCAGATTGCAGGTCAGAGCACCCTTTTTGACCGGATCATGGCTCCGAAAAGTCTCAGCTTGATGTGTTTCATCTCCGAGTACCTCAGCAGAGGTTTGCAGGCTTTGACTTGTCGATTGCTAAAGCTACCCCTCCGTTGTCAGGCAGCACAGACTGCTCAGCAGCTCTGAGCTGCCTGCGTTTGTTCCATGAGTTGCACACTGCTGTAAGCATTTGAGCTGGGCACCAGCAGCCCATTCTCATGAGTGGGAGGCAAAGCTTTGTCAACAGAGGCCAAAGAGAAAATACTAATGTAACGTGGGAGCAGAGCTGGTGGCTCAGCTGCACTGAAATGAATCACCAATTCAAGTTCAGTCCTTCATTTTCAAGCTGGCAGGGGCTATGAGTGCTGATAAGGCAACATCCTCAGCTGGTGCAAACGTGCCTCATTTCGCTGTATATCTCAGCTGCTCTCCAGTGTGAGGTGCATCCAACTTCCCGTGACTGGATTGATGATTCAGTCTGAGAGTTTTGTGGGTTATGATGAAAGGGGAAGTCCAAGGCTCTGCGAAAAAGAGGAGGAATCTTCGTTTTTGGAGAAGGGCAGGGAGGACAGATTTTGAGATGTGGTAATAGAAAATAGAAGGAAAAAACATACTTTGCTGTGACAAAATGTCACTTTTCACTGCTCTTCATATGTGAGCTTTCGTTTGAGAAGAAATTCAGAGACTGGATTTGCAAAGGAGTTTACACGTAGATTGTGTTTTTACAAAATTTATGCTGTTGTTGACAAAGCTTTTTTTTTTTTTTATCTGATAAAACTAAACAAATTTCAGGCTGTAATAAGCCAAATTCATCATAAGAACAGGCCACTGCAGCTGCTAAAACTTGGCCATGTGTATCTACAGAGTCAAGAGCTAGCATTTTAAAAAATGCATATTATGTGATTTTCTTTTATGTTGGAAATTGACAGGACAATAAAGATATCAAGCATTTTTCTAAAGTAACTGTGAAAGTGTAAGTCTTACAGTGGCAGTTAGGTATTCCATAATTAGTTAGAGAAACATAGATGTCTTTATGTAGTGACTCTTTAAAGTGTTTTGTTACACTTTGACAATGGTTTTGGGGTACTGGGTAATGGGGTTTACACTTCAGCCTTCATGGTTACACCAAGGCAGAAACCAGCAGGAGGTTAGAGAGTTCACAGTGTTGCAAGTGCAGACAAATAGTTTGCAGCTGAGAATACTTTCTTGCAGTGAACGTTTTATTTTCCTTAATTCAGAGATCATAAAATGGCACAGCAGATAAAGCATTTGATGTGTATAAAAGATTAGGTTAGAGGCTGCAGTGTGGGTCAGTCTGAAGCATATGTACATAAGAGGCATGGTTGGTGGTAGCAGTAACCAGTTTTTCCTCTCTGATTCTGGTGATCCTTACAAGCTTTCCTAGACATTTTGTGGGAGAGAAAAGAGCTCTGTTGATGTGGAACCGCTAGAAGCCTATTTTAGAGCTTTCTGGATCACCTAGATCTGTAGTTGCTAGTGGGTTGTTATCTTCTCTCTCTCGTCTTTGTCTTGCAGCCTCTGCTTGTCCCTGCCAAAAACATCAACCTCACAATCTCAGTTTGCTTGCAAAGCTATGAAGGTTTTGCTTGTTACTCCACCCTGGAATGGTTGCGGTGAACCCAAATGATCAGTGCAGGTTGTTATCTGATTGTGCTTTGTTTTAACCTGTTGACATCAGAGAAGATTCAAATAATCCAGTCAAGCTTCCAGCTGACCAACACTCATAGTTTTAGAAATCACATTTAAATGATTCATAAGCTATCGCCGCATTGTATGGTTTTCAGCAACAAGTAGTTAGAACCGTTAGCGTGGCTGCATATTCTGTTGGGCATCTGGCCTCTGAAATTTTTGGAGACTGACTGTGCAGATGGACTCAGAGAAGGCAGAGCAGCTTCTGTGCTCAGAGGAGCAGCCAGACTTTTCATGTCTGAAACCTCTCCGTCCCCACCATTAAATTTCTATATTGATTTCCAGAATCCAAAACTGAACACTCAGACTCTCTGCTACATGTGCCGTGCACCTGAAAGACACATGTTAATAAGAGAGAGAGAAGATTTGCCTGTTTAAAAGTAGCTGCTATTATCAGGAGAAATGAAGGGTGCTGATTTTGCAGCATTAAGCTATCCTGCTATATGGAGGGAAAGAAACATGGCATGAATCTGTGAAAAGCTGGAAAGTTTACAAAGGAGTGATCCCGCAGCTTGTAGCAACAGCAGCTGTGCTGTGACATACAGACTGATGTACCAGTTGTCTGATCAATAGGTTTTACTTCTAGCACTATTATTTCTTGGCAGCCAACCTAATGTAATTACGTATGTTTTCCTGCAACAAGCAAACACTTTATGTGGTTGAGGAAACAGCTGCAGTACATTGAAAAGCTGATTTGCATAGATATGAAAGTATAGTCACAGAATTACAAAATTACATGTGGTGTAGGGTTACATGTTAATGGCAAGGATTATAAATACATGTAGGGATTATAAATACCTATAATGCCCTTTTATTTAAAATTAATTAATATTTAGCCATTTTGAACATTGAAAGACAGTTTCTCATCTGACTATTTATAAGTGTGTTTAGGCTAAAAATGACTTTGAATATGACTGAACTGGAGGTCTTTGCATTGTTCCGTATTTTCTATTTTGAGCTGCTCTTCAGAGCTGGAGAGCCATGGGGAAACCTTCAGAAAGGATTGCCAAGCCAGATAAAAATTGCCTCATTTCTTTCAAACTTAAACTAAGCTCCTTGTTTTTAAATTCATAGAGAAGTTTCTGAAGCAACCTGGTACAATCTCTCATGTATGGACTGCATAACACAGATACTAAATCCCAGGTTGCAAGTAATCTGCAGGCTGTTAATACATGACCAGGGATATTTACTGAGTAGTTACACGAACTGCTTCCAGAAAAGACCTAGTGACAGCACAAGCGTTTCTGCAGATGTATGTCAAAAAAGAACAGATTTGGTGGAGCAAAACTTAAAGGTTTGTTTCAGTCCCTCATCTGCTTTACCTTGTGCCATACAAGAGAGATGGTAATGCAAACCAGAAAAGGAAGGCTAAAAATGTGGAGGACAGCATCAGCCTATACTGCTTTAAATTATATGTGGAATTACAGCATCACACTGGGATGTTTGAGTTCCTGCCCTGTGCAGGGGCAGCTTGGCAGGGACACCTCATGATGAGGTTGCAGCTGAAGTGGTCTTTAGCCCAATGTTTTAAGAGAAACTTAGCACCAGTTCTGGGTTACCGTGAGACAAGGAGGCTCTAAACTGCACACACATCTGCAATGGAGACAGAAACCTTTCAGAAGAGAGCACCGTAGGCTGCTGGGGCCAACAGTCACGAGGTCAGCCCTCTCTGCTTATGTATCCAGAGCCCTGTGTGCTCACAGTGCAGTCAGCACAGTACAGTGCTGACATAGTGAAATGAGTCCAACTGAAGCTGTTGGTGCTGTCCCCATAGAAATGCATTGTTTTGATTTTTTGGGTGGTTTTATGATGATTTGATTGATGTGATTGGTTTCATCTGACAGATTCGGTTGTGCAATTTGTTCAGCTCTTCATGAAGTAAGAACAGAAGAATGCTCCAAGTGTCATGACAGCATGATGAGATGAGCTCTGCTTCATCTACTCATGATATTTCAAAATATGTTGCCACATTTTCCTCCAGTTGTTCATTCTGCCCATCTGCTGGATGCTACATTTCTTGCCGGCAGCAGAAAAATCGGCCTCAGTGCCCAAAGGGTGGTGGTTCTTTATTCTGAGGTGGTTTTTGCTGACAGTTTTATCTTCTATCTGGACTTGGCATGGAAGCAGCTCAGGAGCCATCTGTTGAATGATACCACAGTTCTGGGAGCTTACTTATCTCAGAGCGGAAGCCTTACTTCTGCCCCTGCTTCTTGGTTTCATCCTTTTCATTCCACCAGGCTTTGGGAAGAGTTCTAACGTTAACCAGAAAGAATATTACTGGTGTTTTTGCCAAAGCAGTGTGGGCTCAGTGGCTGGAGAGCACAGTGAGATGCAAAGAAAGAAGGAGGATGAGGGAAGGTACTAGCCCTCCTGTGGGTGAGTTGTCAAACTAGCCTGTGCAGGTTACTGATTCTGCAACATGACCCCACCGTCACCTCCAGCAAGAACCCAAATCTGGATGGAGGAATTGTCTGAAGCTTTCAGATCCATCTTTAGCTTTTCTGACAGCAGATTATTGCAGCTGTTGCATGATTAGCTTGCACTGGCACTTTGGGCCTGGAGATAAACTCTTACCAAGTCAACTAATATGTTCTTGTTACCTTGAGTAGAAGACGCTGGGCCTCATTGGAGTACATGCCCCATTTTGAGCAGGGCAAAATGGATTACAGGAATTCTACGTCTGCAAGCAACAAACAGTAGAGAGAAAATGGCATGCTTTGGGGGCTGAGGCTGTTATTCTGTGTTTCCACACTAGCTAGCAGACTGGATGTGTGCCTGAGGATGCTGTGGTCAAGAGCAGGCAGACAAGGTGGTCAAGAGCAGGCAGACAAGGATGAGCTCTGCCTGCCATCTGAAGTGCTGGGACACAAGCTGTTTTGATTTGGAAGGTGTCTAGATGTGTTAGGGTAGATGTGCAACACTTTGGGAAAACCGTGTCAGACTTCTTTGTGTGGAGGCCTGTGAAGTGGCTGATGAGCCCATCCGATATGGCGTGTTTGAGAAGCTTGTCAGTAATCTACATGTTATGCATAGTCACCATAAAAGGCAACGTGAAAATGTGGTGATGAGACCTAACTGAAAGGAGAGACTGGAAGGAGCTCAGATCGCACTTCGTATGAGCTGCCAATTGCCCTGAACAGGCAGGGTGCGTGAGTATAGGGTTGGTGGTAAAGCACTCTTCTGATGAAAGCTCCCACTTTCTGTTTCGGAACAGCTGAAGAGACCCTCCTGGCTCTGCGCCTGAACCTGAACAAATGCTGGAGATAGATAGGTTGATAAAAAACTGAGTGCTTTCTTCGGTCAGTTTTTTTGTGTCTTTTCATTTGAGAATTGTAACTCTTTGATCACACAACCTGCTTTGCTTATGACACTACAAATAAAGAAATTATGACTGTACTTTATCCCACTGAAGTAAAGGAGTTTTTAATAGCGAGATTTAATGGGAATAGAGTCAGGCTTCTAGAGAAATCTAAAGTAAGACTAAAATGCTAGCAATAATTGAAAAGAGAGTTGCATGAGGCCAGTCTTTCTGCTGAGGGAGACTATGAAAGGCTGAATGGTATAGGAAGTCGAGATAGGAAGACTAGTCATTAAGGCAATAAAGAAAACTTTTGAATGTAATGCTTGTGGACCATGAATCTTGAGCAGTGAAGATATTTCACACTCATGCTAATTTTTCCAAGTTTAGAAGTTAGAATTAGAGGTGAGCAGTGTAGTTATCAAAGTCTTGCATTTATTAGCAAAATTATTTTTTTGTATTTTTAAAACATTTAAAACCCATACTTAGGGAAAATACTGTCTTCGGAGGCAAGAATTGGCTTAGGACATTTATAGGATGCCTGTGCTCACTAGTTTCCTTCTCTGAGCACAGAAACTGCACAGTTGCAACACCGTAACGTAAGGTAAAGGAATACATGGGATGGGGGGGAACTTTTTAGACTGGCTTTGCTACTAACAAAGGGTGAGGGTGCAGATCCACATCAGCTGAAGTTCATCGGTTCTGGGGCATGCCCTCCCACCCATATATTCTGTGCCACTTTCTTAGTGCCAGCAGTGATGCACAGGAAACTGATTAATCTAAAATTTCCTGTGATGAAAAAAAGAGATTGAGGTGTGATGGAGATGCTCCCTTATTAACATGCAAGTATGTGATGAGCAAACTTGTTTCCTCAAAGCGCTGTTGACACCTCTGAAACTGCAGTCTGACGAGACAATCAACCAAGCTTCTGACTATTTCCTTGGATCCAAACTGACTCTTTCTCATCATGTGAATTACTGATCCAGTGTGAACTTGCTCTGCTGGTACAAATTTCCTGAAGAAAATATTGACCAGTCAGCTCTCCACTGGCAGGCTTCAGGCTAGATCAGATGCCACCTCTGTTCCCCCGCACTGTGTGAACCTGGTCCAAAAGCTTAAAACTTACAAACTCTGTCGTGTGTCAGTGTGGCAGATGTGGACCCGTGTGCCAACATGCGATCCAGGGCAGAGTGGTCCTGGTGGGTGGTGAGGGAGGGCACAGAGCTGGTGCTAATTTCTCATGGAAGAAAGGCACGACCTGCTGTTCACGAGGCAAAAGACTCTTCCTCCTCTCGCTGTGCCAGCGGAACCTCGGTGGGGATGGCGCATACGCTGGCAGCAGGAGCTGCTCCACTGGCCGTGCCTGCACAGGCGCCGCTGCTTGCGTTGCACAGAGGCTTCTCCTGGCAGGCTGCAGGTGCCAGGGGCAAAGGGAGCATGAGGCCATGGCCAGACCATCACTGCAAAAACAGATGTTGCAATCGAGGGTTACAGCCTCTTTGCTTGAAGTGTGCTGTCTGCATGGCTCAAACCGATTAAAGATGCCTGCACTCCACTTTGCTGTGTTCACACTGTGCACAGAGCTGTGTTGGGGAGGTGAAAGTGTGTTGGAGAGTTTATATTTGTGTCTTTAACATTGGCAGGAAGCATGTACAAAGCTTCCTGATCCTTGTGTGCTTGCCTTGATGCTTAGGTTCCTTCAGGACTTGATATAATTTCAGAGTGAACAGCTTTCCTTGAACTTTGCTGTCTTTTTCCTGGATATTGGACTGGGAGCAATGCTTCTGTGAATGACCTGCTTGCATCTTTCAGAGTGGTTTTTGGGATTGAGAAGGGTTAGTGGAGGCTGAAAATTCCTGGTTTAGAATGGCAAGTCGCTGAGGTGAGTTAGAAACCTGTGGAAGGGTCCAGGTTTGGTTTTAGGCTGAAGTAGATAAACTGGAACCTGTAGGTATGAATAATAAGCTAAAAAGAACTATTCTAGGAAAGTAAGAGACCAATAAAAAGATGTGAAATTAAAGAAAAGAGAACAAATGGTAAATATGAGAAATGTGAATTGAAATAGTGTGTATGGAGGCATATGAAATAGCATTACTTAACATAATGCCAGTAAGTTAGTGTAGACAAATCAAATGTTCATATAATGAGGAAAGAGTAGTGAAGTAGTAGCAATTCTGTTGTTGCTCAAAAAGGGGAGCAGAAATCTGTATATGTATTCAAAGAGCATTAATCTATTCAATATGCCTCCTGGGGACTCTTAGAGCCCTTACAAGCTGCAGGGAAGTGTATCTGGCTTCAGAAGACGATGCTTGTGCTTTTCAGATGATCTTGCTGAGACGAATAAACAAATAGGGCTGGGAGTATGGAAATGATCGGTTGGTAAGGTCTTTTTGGAATTTAAACAAGTGTATTAATCAGTATGAAAAGACTGTCTGAGAATTGATGGAACCCTGAGGACTGACTACAGAGATGGGATATATATGAAAGAATGATAACGCATGTGAGAACTGAAGCTGAAAAGGCACGCCAGTTAAAAGTGAGGCTGGAAATGCAACAGGATTGTGTCTTGTTCTCCAAGTTGTTTGAAATTCTCAAGCATAAGCTTCTTAACACTTGCTGGAAGAAGACATGCTAAAGATTACCAGCCTGACGGTATTAGGGTATGCAAGGTATTAAGAATGGTAATTACCATGACCTCATACATAAATAATCATTTAAGAACACAGCTGATTTCTGGAGCCTTAACAGTGTGCTGTCAGTGTAGAAAATACAAAAAGAAAGTTTGTTGAAGCAGGGAATGCCTTCAGTCTAAGAATCTATCAAGGAAGGAAACTTTGAGAACCAAAAAAGCAAACATTATCAGGTTCCATAAAAAGGCAGTGAAGTTGAGCAAGAGATGCTGAACAAGAACCTGTAGGCAGGTTTTTAGATTTTGCCAATGTGAAATGTTAGTGGTAATCTCCTAAACAGAGCAGGCCAGGGTTTTCATGCTACTGGAAAATACCAGCTCCCACCAGATGAGTACATTTTTGGTACCTTTTCAGGTCAGCTGATTTCTAATTAGTTTCTAAAATATGAACATAAAATGCTAATTGTAGACATATTTGTGTTTGAAAAGTGGGACTTTATCCATACAATTACTTTAAATGTCTGTTTTGTTATCTTGTTTATGACTCTGTTGTCTGAAATGTCATCAATTTTCTGGTTAGCATCAATTCTGGCAGTGTTTCCCGAGCCAAATATAAACTGCACAACATCTCTGTGGTGTAAGATGTGTAATAAGTGGTAATTCACTGTGCAGTTTGACAATAATTATTCATAGCTTTAGCATTTGCAACTTGATAGCCTATTTTAACAATATTGTTAAGAAGATTCTCAAATAAACAATTCTGTAACTACGCAATCATAATGAATTTACATAATGTGTGATAAGTACATTTAATTTTTAATTTAAATGTAACTCCAGTTGGAGTACCTCTGAAATAATTAATGGAAAGACAGTGAAAAGTCATGAATGCTGTTAATTGTGAGTAGGAGACTATATTTAGTCTCTGTTCCCCACTATCACAGAAGACTTGCATTTAAAAAAAATAATTTCTGAGAATGAATCCTAGATGCTTGGTACAGATTTCTACAGGCAGAGATATTTTTAAAGAGGTGGTGTGTATCCAGTTATGAATTTAATGACAAACTTTAACACTTGATTAAAAAAATGTAGATTTTGCATTTTAATATGAAAATTTTCTTGGTTATGTAGGATGCAGTTGATGGAAGAGTTAAGCAATGGAGTACTGAATAAAACAGAAGTTTACATGTCTGCACTAAAATTTTTCATCTTTTCTCATCCAACATTTAAGAAGCGTCTTTTCTGAGGGCAGTACTAAGCTGGAAATGAATTATCCAAAGGTGTGGGTTTGTTAGTGGGAGGGTTGCTTTTGTTTTTTAAACAAAAGATAAGGTATGCATAAACACATTCTCATACTACCCTATGAGCAGTTGCAATTAAATGAATTAAGGTAGTTAGATATAGAATTATGTAATTTGCAGCAATCTAGTAATAACAATTTCAAAATTTGTTTCCATAATCTTTTGCTGTCTTTTGACTCTTACTTCTTATTGAGAGGCCACCAGGAGGGTTGGTGGCTATTCTGTTCAGTTCATTTTGTTTCAGAGCTCAAACCATTCATGTCTGCTTAACATTGTACGTGAATTCCCCAGAGTTTCCTTGCAGGATAGTCAGCTTTTTGAAGAGTTTACATCATACTATTGTTCTATAGGAGTCTTTTTTTTTTTTTCCCAAGGGCATGATTTTGTATGTTGAAATGTAACTTCTTTATAGTTTCTATTGTTCACTGAATTTTCCAATTAGAGTGCACCTCAGCTGAAGCCTGTGAGAATTCTCTGTGAATTACAATGTCATGTTGAGCTGCAGCAGTTATGAAGGTGCTGTGTCAGAAGATATGAAGCAGTTTTCCCAAGTACACATCTGCAATTGCATTTATTTTAAAACTTGAAATAAAACTTGAAATTGAGCTTTTCTTAGAGTTTTTTTCTGATCTGTGTTTTTCAATCTCCTCTCTTTTTATTTGAGGATCAATAACATATATTGTGCCCAGAGGGTACATTTGTTTGTGTTACAGAACATCTCATGAGCTGTCATTTCCAAGCTGCTGGACTGCAAAGCCAAGCTGAGTAGATTCTCTAGTTTTCTTTTTAAATGTCACTGACTTAATTTATTTTTTTTCTAGTATCTTAACAGCTAGCCTTCTCCTTGTAAGTGTCTCTTCATTCATTTAATATTGCAGTATAGCTTATAATTTTCCACATAACAATTGGAGGGCTATACTCCTCTCACTCCTTCCAGACAGAGAAATACTGTAGTATGATTTGGGGTATTAGAAGGTAAGCTGTTGCAATAAATGATTGAAGGAGCTGGATGACTTTACATGTGATCAGTGGCTTATGTGTCTCTCCAAAAATGATTACATCTGATCATTGCTTAGAATCCCACTGGCTTGATGGACATTGGGCCAGAGTCACATAAAGGAGCAGGATGAAGTCTGTGTACTCCTTCAGGACATGACAAGACCACCATTGTAATTGTCCAGTAGAAAGAGGGCAGTTGGATAGACATCATAGTCCTCAGTATCCAGGTGACAGCTGGAAGACCTTGAGGTGAGGAAGACTCAGCTTTGTGTGATCACATGTGAGCCTTCCACTCCAGGATAACTGACACACCTAGAAGGACAGAGGGTTCCCTAAAGGGACCCATCAGCAGTTAAGTTTCAGGAATTTCTGCAGTCCAGTTTACATGCCATGCCAAATAGTTCCCAAGGCAGACACTGCATTCAGAGATCTCACCTTTCTCTTCAGATGTGTGTAATGGTTGTGCAAATGGTCTTTGTCTTCTGTGGTCTTCTCAGGTTGAGGCTTCCATTTGATTTCCAGAGGCTGTTCCTCTGGGCTGGACATGACATTTGTGACCCCATTAGCTTATCGTACCCTGATTCAGGGATTGTATACTTCTTTTCTTCCCATTATGTTCATAGTTACACCTAAGTCTTCATCCTGTGCGTTGCTGGCACCTACAAGTGGCAGATAGCAGCAGAGGGAGTTCCAGCTCCCTTTAGAAAAGCACAGAAGGCTCACTTCTGCTTCTTCTTCAATAGTGCTTCACCTACACTGAGCATCAGACAAAATACAAGAATGCTTTAAGTGGTGTGTGAGGATGGTTACTACTAAATCAGTCACTGCTATCATTTTATCAGTTTGATGAAGTCATGAATGAGACTACTGATGTCAATAACAGATCATTCATTCATTTCAGAAGTACTAAATCAATTTTGTTGGTATTTAGCTTGCAGAGGTGAAAAAGTTAAATCAGCCTTCAAATACATAACTACAGAGCATTAATTGGGACTCTAACTAGGATCCTTTGTTTTATCTTGTATTAGTAATTGATTATGGGGAAAAATTAATAGCATTCTTGACTCCAATCCAAATTCTTCTCAATTAGAGATGGTCATATGATTTAACACAACTGTGAGAGGAAGGGAAGAGGGAGAAGTGATAAATTAGGGAAACTCCAGCAACTGATCTGCTTCTGCCAGGTTTCTGTTCTTTCAGATCCATTTTAGGTCCTGTCCCCTGCTGTTTGCATGGGCCTGTTCTAACCATGGAGGGCAGAAACCTTCAACAGTGGGTGAAGTGAGAATGAAAGGCTTGTGGCAGAGAGAAGTTCTTGCAATACTAATAAAAAGCAAAACTGATTCTCGTACTGAAAATAGTAAAAGTGTCAATACACTAACCCTGACTTTTATTCTTTCCATCCTGGATAATGGATCCTTTTTGAGAAATGTCTTAACCTTGAATCCTGCTTAACTGAAACTGTGAGCTGTATTAAACCTTTCTAAAATACAACTCAAGACAGCTGGATTTTGTTGGGGGGTGGAGGAAGAGACAGTTGCCTCCTCTGAAGACATGTTCTTTGTACAAACTGCTGTTTGAGAAAAACGAATGGAGCTGAATAGTTGCCAGTTTAAAGGCAAGTCTAGTTATCAGTTTCCTGTAGACTGCTTCCTTACCCTGAGAGTACTCTTGTATTCTTTCCTTCCACCCTGAAATTATAAGAACAGTTCAACATCTGGTAAAGAACTCAGTTGTTAATTGCCAGAGGCTGGAAACCCTCTTCTCTCTATAAACAGAGTGACTGCAGAGTTATACTCTTCTTCCTCTGGCATCTGAATTTGAATGCTTATGGGATTTAATGACAGCAGACTTTGACTCTGGAGTTCACTCCAGTGTTTGATTCAGTCACGTCTTTGACTATAGTGTAAACAAAGTTTAGTCTTTAATTTTTAGATTGAGTTTGTGTTTAAAAGGCTGAAAATCACAATTAAATTATTGCATTCAGACTTCTCCAGTAAAGTGCTTTCTAATATCTAAACATTGTATCTGCTGTACTTACAATATTTATATATCTGAACTTGAAAGCCCAAATAGTTCTATTCCTTGTAAGTTCAGAAATTATTTGAGATACTGTGGTGGCATTTTGCCATTTTCTTAGCTTTAAATAGCAGGAATTGGTGAGAAAACATCAAAAATCAGAAGACCAAAATGTTTTTGTCACCAATCAGCAACATTTCAGTTTAAGGTGATGTTTGTGGCTTATAATGTACCTCCGCTATGACTAGTGATTGATGGAGGCTGATTTAATAGAAATAAGAAGAGAACTAAAAGATATGGTAATTTTACCCAGTAGTATTTTTTAAAGAATATTTGGAAAAATGTATTGAAGCAAACAGGATTAACTCTGCACTCAAATAATTTCTGTGGAAATGAGGTAAAACTACTTTAAGATATTTAGCATTTAATATAATTTTTAGTCTTGTAGCAATGTTAAAAATCCAGCCAGTTTCATATTACTGTTTGGCAAGTTTTTGACCTCAGTGTTTTAATCAGATGCAAAAACTTTCCTGTAATCTCACATCTGATTGATAAAGTTTGCTTTTAAATATGTGTTGCGGCGTAAGAGCCCAAGAATATGTGAGGAGGGAGCAAGGTAAGCACGAAGTTTATTTCGTGGAATAGTCATAGAATAACCTGAGTAATTAGCTAGATAGAAAATTTACAATTGATTTGAGGAGGTCTGGCTTTGGACGTACAAAAAGTAGACAGCTGCCTGGGGCAGAAAATCACAGTTTTAAGCTGGGGAAATGGATTTTGCTGTAGGCCTGACTTGGATTGGCTTAACAGTGGTAGAATGATAGATCCTCTGGGTTCTCTCCTCCCTGATTAGCTCTGGATACCAAAAATGAGTGACCTTTTTGGTCCCAAAATAGGGCAGTCCATGGGCTACCATGATTAAGATCTACAGTCATCTCCCGTCCTGGAGGGATGCTGGGGAGGGAAGGAGCCCTGGAAGCAGGAATATTCACTCGTTTCCTTCTCTTTTAAGAATCCCACAGAAAAAAAATGCTTCATAAAGACTAGCTTATTGATTGATTTTGAACCTACCCACAGCACACTGACTTAGAGAAGTTACGAACTGGGGAACAGCCTTTTTCCAAAACAAACTGCATCTGCTGCCTCCTGTTGTGTGTCTCTCTTTTTGTAGTCAGGTCACGAGTTCTGATAAGGACCTGAAAGAAATAATACCCATTCTTTACAATTTTCCAGTCTTAAGGAAACCCTTTCTTGATACTACACAGAAAACTTAGCAAAGATAAGTAACATAGGATTTGAGAATACAAAAAAATTTGTATCTATGAGTGAGAAGCCTATCCACAATGACTTGAAGTAGGGATTTTAAGCTTGGATGTTTTGTTGCAGATCTCAGTTTTTATAGCTAAGCTTGCACAGAGAACTTGTTCCAATAGATCTTTCTCTCTGTTAATGTCTCTAGTCTTATTCTGTTGTACAAGTCTTTGCAATTCAGAATTGCTTTTTTTTTTTTTTTGGTAGGTGAGGAATGGAATAAGCTCACATCAAAGCTGTTCTTTCTTCTGTGTATTTTAACTCTCAAAGATGAGTCAGAGGACACCCATACATATACTTAAATCAGATCCACTGTTGTGAATGCATTTGGACCATCCATTAGAGATAAAGACTCCATAAAGGAGGCTGACAAACTAGCCAGGCATCTGATTAGGCACCGAATAATTTCAATGGCTAATCAAACGAATGAATCCTTACCTGATTACATTTCAGTTTTGTATCAGCTAATCATGAAACCAGAAAATACACTAATGGATGCTATTTTCCTATAGCACCTGTTCACAGGTACAATTGCTGTAATTTGGGGAGAAGAAGGGAGGGGGCAGCACTAATTTCCTAATCAAGAGCTGAGACAGGTAGCAAGCTCTAATATTCTTAATGCAACAGGTCGTTTTTCTCTAGAAGAAAATTAAATTTTTCCAGGACTTGGAGATAAGTCAGCAGTAGGATGCTGGGATCATTCCCCCACATTTCACAGTGCACATTTTTTTACACATATCTCTTGTTCCTCAGGAAATCTTCTGTATCACATGGTGAAAAGAGAACTTCTTGGCCATTCTTAAGAAAATGAGACAATATTACTTTTCTCCCACTCCAGGTCTCTTTCTATACTGACTGCTCAGCAGATATTAGCAGGGACAAGAAAGGTCCCTGCAGAAGAACAGAAAAAGTTTGTAGAGTGCGTGTTTGCATGTGTCCACATTCTATTGGTACTCCTGGTGTCTCAGGAGCTTTAGTCTCAGATATTAAGACCACAAGTTATCATATGGGGGAGTGTGCTTTCCACCAAGGTCCCTGACTTAAGATAATAACAGTCCAAAGGAACCGTTGCAGTGCTTGGAGGAAATCCCGTTGTTCTGTATGATAGTAGAGAAGGCAGCAGTCCCTGCCCCGTAGAGCCTACTGTGTAAAACTGGGTATGTTTTCTTTTAGTATGAAAATGTAGCAAAGGGGAAATATTGGGGGAAGAAAGGGAGATGAAGAATATTGGGTTCTACTTTTAGTATAGCCTGGAACTGACAGATCTTTGTCGTTTGCAGATAAGAGCTTTGGTACTGAGTTACGATCAAGATCTGACATCTACTTTCACAATGAATCTCACAAAGCAAAACAATTCTTGAATTTTTTTTTGTTGCACTGCCTCTGGTAAATTATCTCATGAGAAATGCACTGAAATAAAAGCTTGGTGCTGATTCCTGAAAAGTAGGTCCTACCTTTATAGGAAGCTAGCCTTTTGCTCCTGTATAGCCTCACAATTTCACTAGCGTCAGGAGAGCTACACTGAGTTTGGGGTGGTATGCATTAGGCTGAAACTATTGCTAACAGAGCACCATACTTACAGGAATGGCTTTAAAACATCTGCCAATCAATACTGTCCAGTTCTTTGAAGAATTCTTAGTTTAATGCTGCTTACCTACACAGTAAGTTTCTCTGAAGTCTAAGCAGAGAAAATAGAGAGACCGAGGGCAGCTGGATTAGCAGTATTAAGCCACAGTCAATCTACTGCATGCATTTTAATAGCTTTTGCCAAAGTGGAGCACTACATTCTCTGCTGTGTAAATCACTATAGATCCATTGAAATTGCCAGAACTGTGCTGATTTATACAGGCTGAGGACTGTCCCCAAGACTTCCAGCAACAGCTGCTTTAAATGGTTGGGTTTGATCTGTCTTTTGAAATACTAAGCCCCCAGATAGATTGCATTTAAATTATAAGTGCTGATCAATATGTGGGATATATCATAAATCTTTCCTAAACACCACTCAGCTGAATTTCCCTTATTGACTTAAAATACATTAATCCTGAATCTTCTTTGACTTTTCTTACAAGCTCATAAGCTGTAGGAAAATAAAGTCTTTGAAAAGGCAAGCACAGATAAACACTTCATTAAAAAGGTATGGTGTTACCATTTGTCGTTTCATTGCTCGTATAAAATCTGTGTCTAAAAACAATTCTACAAACCCCACCAAAACACACTGTCTGAAGTGCCTAGAGTTATTTGAGGGTAAAAACTGAGTTGCTAGAATCACATCTGGTGTTGTATTTAGGATGTTTTTCCTGCCTCTGGGCTGAAAAGAAGGGAATGAAGGGCCCATCCTGGAGGGAACTGAACACTTTTTCAGAGGTGCCAAGTAAACACCTGACCCCTTTCAGAGACATTAAAGATTTCCTGGTGCCTCAGAGCGGATGCTTGGTGTTTCTCAGGATCTTTACATTGTATAAGCAGAACAATACTTGTGTTCACCATCATAAACAGGTTTTTTATTTGTGACAGGAGTTAGAGGTTAAGAAAATATGGTAGATTTTTACTATAAAACAGTAATGATGTTCTGGAGGAAGTTCAGAGGTCTAGAAAGGAGAATGTTTCTTTCTATGCTGTCATAGCTCATAGTCTTCTCTTCATATTCCTGGATGGCTTATACCTTCGGTGTGGTCTTTTGCCTCTTTTCTCACCTGTGTACCTGAGGACACTATCTTCTGTGCTCTGCAGATCACCACTTCTCACAGGCATGCATCCTGAACACCATACCTCTTCACTGCTCTTCTCCCTGTCCTTTTATCGCCGGATGCCTCTTGTCTCAATGTTCTGACAACTGTGCTAGCACTAATCATTTAATTTCTTCCAGGACTCCCTCATTCTTTGTCAATATCAGGAATATTTTCCCAGGCGTGATTTTTGAGGTCATTGCTATCACTATGTTTCAATTCATCACCTCCACTTCTTTCATGAGGAACTGTAGAAACAATTTCTGAACTTGCTTTCCTAGAGATTCTTGAAAAAGCAGAGGAAGGAAAGGAGTAAGGCAAATAATAAATATTAGCTGACTTTTTTTTACCTTCTCTTCCCTTTATCTTCTTGCACATTAACAGAGAAACAGGAAGCAACAGGAAAAGGGAATGATTGCTAGTTACAGATTCAGAAGGATATGATGTCTCTGAGCATCCTCAGTTGCATGCTTGCTCCACACAGAGAAAATAGTCCACTGGCATGCTGACTAAATAATTTGTTTTACACAGTGCCTAGCAAATGGCAGTCATGGACCAGAACCCCTGTGCTAGCTGCTCTGTTAACAAAAGAAAAAGAATTTAGAAGACAGTCACCACTACCAGAGCTTAGGCTGAAAGTGTAAGACAGGAGACAACAGATGGAGATGGACAGATGGCAAAGTGCAAAGAAACTGCTAAACAGTTGATAAGCATGAAGGCAAACAGTATCAGCATACCAGCTGCCTAACATTTGTCCATTAGCGATGGCAAGCCAAGGAATGGTGTAAGAATGGTTTTGATAATGGAATAGCTCTGTGGATAGTTGGGGAAAAACCATCCCAAGTGGAGATGGCAGCAGGGAATAGTTTATCTGGAAACCCTGCTAACAGACAGTGGAGGCAGGAGTTGTCATTTCCAGTGAGAGGTGGGCTATGAAGGGCATGAAAATGAGAACAAGTAACTTACATTTAACATGACCAAGAAGTGGGACCTGTGAAGGGACAAAAAAGAGAGGGGTAGCTGGGTCACAACAAGAAATGTGAAGACTTACTGTGTAGACACTAATAATGTAAGACACTTGCAAGAACAAAAAAAAATAAAATTTGAAATAATTGCTGAAAGCTGTAAGTCCACATGCTTTTTAGCATGTTATTAGAAAGAAAAGGCAGTTTCACAGTTCTTGTGTAGAAAGAATCAGCAAGACTTTGACACATCTTAGGCTCCCCTTTTCAATGATGGACAGACAAAAACCATCATAAGGGTCAAGAAAAGCAGTAGCAGGGTCACATCTAGTGGAGTAAGGAGGCTAACAGCAATATTTTAGTCATCCTTAGCATGATTTAATAGCTAAACGTTTGTAAGGAGATGTCAGGGAGAAAGGCCAAGATACTGTTGCGGGCTGGTAGAGACAGGTACAAACTGGAGAGGTGGGTGTCTGTGCTGCATGGATGGCAGTCCGTATAAAGAGATCATTGGAGTTTTGCTCACAGATAGAATTACCCAGAGACAAGGAAACAGGGACCAAGGCTGAGTGTTGAGGAAACCCTTTAGAGAAGCTGGAGTCCCAAGAAGAATGACCCTATAAAGGACAGACGGAGTGAACAGAAGGCAGTGTCGAATGTTGATGGAGGGTGAGATTTTAGGAAATGTGATAATTTACATTGCGATTGGCTAAGAAGTCAGGAAACTCCCTCGATGGTTAGATAACTCCATTGGGAGAACTTGGCCTTGCACAGATAATGTGGGTTGTTTTTTGTTGTTTTTTTTTATTCTCCATGCTATTTTTCTTTTTTTATGAGAGACTGCATGGCGGTTAGTCCATTTAACTGCAGCTGCTCACACTTCTCAGAGGTGTTTTGAGAGTGGAATAGATTAAGGATTTAAACACAGGTGATAGCAGCATTGCTTGGAATGAGCAGAAATGTAATATTTGTAATACAAGCATATTGGCCTTTGGGTGGATAAGTGGTTCATAAAATTCAGTGCAGCATAATGTGAAGTAATGTAGCCAATTACTAAAAGAATAAGCATGAAGATTGCAGTCTAAATAGGAATACAACATGGAATTCACATTAAGAAAAGAACCTGGAAGGGACTGCAGATAATAGAGTAAACCATTAGCACTATTTCCTGGTAACAATAACAAAAATGAAAAAGAGCAAACAAGTTTCTGAAATATAGCTCTGGCAGTGTGGTGTGTAAAGCTGCAGAAGTTATTCTGGCATACTACTAGTCTCATTAGAAAAGAGTGCTCAATTTTAGCCACTTCATTACAGGAAGACATTGAAAAGGTGCGGCAGGGGGCAATCCAAGATGATTTACTAACCAAGACATGATTCATGAAGAAAATTTGGATGTATTTCTCCCCTGTAGCTAAGGAAAGGGAGATTCAGGAAGGATTCTTAAGCAAGTATGACAGATTCTGAACAAATGGGAATGGATCAATGCTAAAATATGGTTGTTATGGTCGTATGCAAACCTAAAACAAGAGATCTTGGTTTAATGTTAGGCAAGAAAATACAGGCAGATTTTGAAACAAGAGGAGATGGAGCTTTATGCAAATGATGGAAATGGAAATAACTTTATATCAGCTCACCTGAGAAATATTTGAGGAACTGACTATAAATGTGTAAAACGGATTATTAAAATTCTTCATCTTTTTTTTTTTTTAAGGAATAAATCACGAATCAAGTATTAGTTCTTAAATTTGATACATATCGATGAAGCAACCCCCATACGATAGACAGATACAATCAGGTCTCCATCAGCTGAACACTTAAGATTGCAATTTCCTGGTGGCAGTTTTGCCCTCAGCTACCTAAAAAAAAAGTTGGACTGTCTTTCACAGGAGACAAGAATATGTAAAATCTACAACAAAATGTACGATTCTAAATTCATTACAGCTATAATTGTTGCCAGTATAAGCACCTGGATTTCCTTGTATGGAATGCTATTTTAAAAATAAATCAGGTTGAAGCTTTTCTTTTGAGATCTAATAGGGAAAATTGTCCAGAATACTGAAGCTGAATCACAGAATCACAGAATGTTAGGGGTTGGAAGGGACCGCTGTGGGTCATCTAGTCCAACCCTCCTGCCAAAGCAGGGTCACCTACAGCAGGCTGTACAGGACCTTGTCCAGGCGGGTCTTGAATATCTCCAGAGAAGGAAATTCCACCACCTCCCTGGGCAGCCTGTGCCAGTGCTCCGTCACCCTCAGAGGGAAGAAGTTCTTCCTCATGTTCAGCTGGAACTTCCTCTGCTTCAGTCTGTGCCCATTGCCCCTTGTCCTGTCACTGGACACCACTGAAAAGAGCTTGGCCCCATCCTCCTGACACCCACCCTTCAGGTATTTGTAAGAATTTATAAGGTCCCCTCTCAGCCTTCTCTTCTTCAGGCTGAACAAGCCCAGCTCCCTCAGCCTCTCCTCGTAGGAGAGATGCTCCAGTCCCCTCACCAACCTTGTAGCCCTCCGCTGGACTCTCTCCAGTAGCTCTTCATCTTTCTTGAACTGGGGAGCCCAGAACTGAACAGAGTACTCCAGATGGGGTCTCACTAGGGCAGTGTAGAGGGGCAGGAGAACCTCCCTCGACCTGCTGGCCACACTCCTCTTAATGCATCCCAGAATGCCATTGGCTTTCTTGGCAGCCAGGGCACACTGCTGGCTCATGGTCAACCTGTCGTCCACTAGGACACCCAGGTCCCTCTCCGCAGAGCTGCTCTCCAGCAGGTCCGCCCCAAGCCTGTACTGATGCATGGGGTTG
>Ga0065711_1003192_pt1 | contig 29237 bp, 17 predicted proteins | sample Hoacrofraction12_FD_59098 | JGI IMG/M metagenome (GOLD analysis project Ga0065711, IMG submission 59098) | Hoatzin crop microbial communities from Cojedes, Venezuela - Epithelial fraction 12 v2 (version 2) | ecosystem: Host-associated > Birds > Digestive system > Esophagus > Crop | place... | reverse complement strand
CTTTCTTTCTTTCTTTCTTTCTTTCTTTCTTTCTTTCTTTCTTTCTTTCTTTCTTTCTTTCTTTCTTTCTTTCTTTCTTTCTTTCTTTCTTTCTTTCTTTCTTTCTTTCATATAGTTACCTTCTTGTTCAAGTGAAAACTTTGAAGGAAGTTTGTTGTTTTGTTGTAAAAGGGGATACTGAAGTCCTGTACTGGTACAACTGGTTGGATTTTGAGGGTTTTTTTGTGCTGTTACAGCATATGCATGTTCAGATACTGTGCTCATGAAGTGCCAAACACACACAACTGGATGAGAAATAGTTTTAGTCTTTATTATGTCATTTACACCTAAAGTTCCTGCTTGAATTCCCACTGTAAGAATGGGAGATCAGTTACTTATGATAAGTCTTAAAGAGGCGAGAAGTGTGCATTCTTAAACCTGTTGTTTAACTCCAGTAGGCATGAATCCTTCTCATAAGCAAACAAAAAAGTAAATAAATTAAAATTAGGGACAAATATTCCTTCTACTTGGTTGTCATAACTGTGGATGTGACTTCAATAATAGTATGTTGAAAGATTCTCTAAGAGTTTGAAGCTGGTGTACCTTTAAAATTAGTTTTTTCTATAAGGCATTTTGAAATTACTGCAACTTAACATTAGTCTTGTCAATGACACATTAAGAACACTTACATTTGAATATATTATTTCTATCTTAACGCACTATTCAGAAGTGTTACAACTATGCTATTTTCTTAAAAATCTCATTCTCTGACTATCAACAGTGAGCAGTCAGGGCTATTATCGAATATTTAACAAAACATGGAGAATAAAAAGAAAAATCTGTATTGACAGCAGTGATTAATGCTGAAGAGGGTCCCAGTTTGATCTTCTTATATATGACAGTGTAGAATTTGCTATATTTTTCTGAACAAACAGACAGAAATGCTCATCTTTTCTGAATTAGTTTAGGGAAGCATCTCAAAAGGTGTACTGTGATATTAAAGGCCATTTTTTATGCTTGGTAGAGTTTTCCCTTGCGTGTGCTTGGAGGCACATAGATAGTTGGAAAATCACTCTGTGATGATTCTTCTGAATTATGTGTAGCCAAAATCGGATGCAGGGCTGATGAAAGAGTACAGGATGTGTTAGCGGACCTGCTCCAAGCCATGCTTATAAGTAAATAATATTAATCCCTTCAGAGCAATGTACAACTAAATTATTAAAGCTGGTTCCTGAAGAAACTTAGACCATGGTGCTTAATAAAAATGTCATGTTCCTTGAGTTATTAGTTCCTCCCTCACTATTGAGAGTAGTTTTGAGCTTTTCCTGCTTTATCCAAGAATTTGTATCTTGTGAGGAAAATGCAGCCACAGTACAATCCAGACATTAACTGTTACTTCAGCTGGAGAGGAACACAATTTAAGCTGTGACAACAAAGGTGATAGGAAACACTTCAGTATACGAAAGAGATTTCTGAATGGCTAAGCCATTTCTGAATGGCTAAGGTGAAATTCTGGAAGGGGAATTTATGCTGAAAAGGCTATCTGTTACAATGTCCAAAACTAGTGAGTTACTTCGAAGTTTGAAGTCTAATTATTTTCATGCCTGATTTTACACTTTAGTTTGAAACCCCAAAGATCTTATAATGCAATGTTAATAATTTCTCTAAGAAGTCTCATAGCTGTGTTTTTAAATTGCCTCCATCTGGTTATTGAAACAAAACAAAACAAAAAGAACAAGGCTAGCTGCTCAGCTGGCAAAAAACATACTTCAGTTGAAATTTGTGGAACTGTACCAATTTGTATCAGTGGAGATACTAGCCTATAGATGTTAACAGCAAGTACAATAAAATTAATCTATCCATATATATTTTCTATCGTGATTTTCTATTTTCCTATGTTGCTAATATGGGAAGTGCAAAAGTAGTAATTAATTTATATTTATAGATCTATGTATATCATTTTTACTTGCAAACTAAACATGTTAAAAGATCATTAAAAGGCAGTAAATATGTGGATTCAGTGAAATGCTTCAGACAGACTATTTTTACAGATTTCTCTTTTAGTGGTGCTCCCTGCAATAATTACGGATTTTTTTATGTAGGTCATTGTTGTGTGCGATTAGTCAGCAATTTACATTAGGTAGTTTTGCTTTCATTAATACATACTCTTTGAGTCACTATATCTTGACATTTTCCTCAAGAGATTAATAATTCGTTATTTTTAATTGAAATATGGTTATTTCCTGATATTTTCTATGTAGAATTTTAACACATATGTTTTGCATTTGAAACATCTTCTACTTTAATTATTATTTTTATGGTAGTCAGAAGAAAATTGTTTAGAATATAGCTTGACAGGAGAATATTTCATATATCTGTCATACTTCAGATGGGGGAAAAATACCTATGTATATATGTATCTATGTATTTACGTATCTATCTACCTATATAAGCATATCCCACATATAGAAAAGTTTCAAGAATCTATTCAGATAAAGTTCTTACTAGTGATCTGCTGAAAGAAAAAGCATCTTCAATAAGCTAAAATATCTAGGCCTGTATTCAACCAGGCCCTAAAATACATGCCTAAATGTAATCATGCATATACATTTATTCCAGTGTGCAAAACTCATATTTGATTTTGAGGATGTACTTCAGGGCTTTGTGGAATTAGAGCACTGGCAGTGTGTATTCGCATGGAAATCTCACCAATAAAGTTCGTCCTACGTTTGGCAAAAGCTACAAATATTCTCTCAGGTACAGTCTCAGAATCTGTCTTCTCGCCTGTATGTATGACTCGTAAGTCATGAGAATAAAACAGGACTTATTTGAAACATTAAGGCTTTTCATTTTTACAAGTCTGACATGATTTTGCCACTAGTATGAGTAATTGCAAATTTATGGATGACATGTCTTATTTTAACAAAAATGTCGGGTATCAATTTCTAAGGGATACGGTTTCACATACCTCTTCATTACAGCTAATTTTACCACACAGTGCTTGATGTTGTCTCTGTCAACAGCAGGTACTTGACAACTGAGGAAGCTATGTGCTTTCACATTGTGATTTCTGTCTCGTGAAAAATTTTATGATCTATTCTGGACATTTCTACTGATAGTGTTTCACAGGAGACAGTGAAGAGCTGCACTCCCTTGAAAAGGAAATCTTTGTACCAAAGAGATTGTGCCTAATACATCTGTAGAAGAGTCTGCATTTCTCCGAGACATACCCTATCATATAGTAAGGATGTGGTAGATTGCTCCTCCTCATTCTTCAACCCTTGGAAATCAGAGATTGACTGAATTATGATCATGCAGCCTTCTGCTTCCTTTTTCGAGTGACTTGCAGTTTGTGGCCAAGTCTCTGCACTCTCACGTTGCAGAGATTCTGCCTGTTGCAAGCCCTTCCCCACTGAAAAGGTAGATTTCTTGTGCATCTCCCAGTTTATTAGTTATATGGGATCATCGCAGTGTAGTTCTACAAGTCTATAATGCTTTTAAAGTCTTACTCTCTTGTTAAAAATAGTCTTTTTGTCTGTTTCAGCACTGCATCTTCTGCCTGTGTCCATCAGGAATTTCTGGGGGTCCAAGGTCCTTTGTGTCAATAAAAAACGTTTAAACAGCCTTTGCACAGTACAACATGCTAACTGCTTAGAATAATGTTGCGCGCTCCAAATGCAGTTTTAATAGCATTCTGCCCCCCTGGTCCTGTACAGACTCGTAGCTTATACAGTTCTTCACTATAGACCTTGCTAGGTCCTCCAGGCATAGAAGTTTCTATTTCATACCAGTGCTGGCTGGTGTTCTGGGCACTTCTGCAAGTGGTGAAGCCGTAGTCCCTTCCCATCGATTAGAGCAAGACTCTTTTCTAAGTTTAGAGTAGAGTTTTTACCTCTCAGGGTAGCTACTTAAGATTACAATTAAGTTAACCACAATCTAAGCTAAATATACTGAGCTCATGGAATAATTCTCTCCTGTAATTGTTACATGGGAAATTTTATAATTAAAAAAAAATAGAAGCTGAAAAAAAAATTTCTCTGCTTCCAGAAGACTGACAATGAAAGCTTCCCAGCAATCTATTCAGTAAGATATAAAATTTTAGTAGAAATACATTTTCTTAAAAGGTGTAGCAGCTAATTTTCTATTCCTTTTGGTTGTGAGAGTCTTTTTTTATCGGTCATAACTTTTAGAATTGGGTGTTCTACATTGGGATTCTTTTCTTGGTGACTAACCTATTTTCTTGCATTAGCCCAGAATAGTACAGCTAAGCATATGGAACCTGGGAGATAGTTAGAGTCAAACACTTGCAGTTATAAAACACAGACAGATTCTGAAATGCACAAATATGCCAAAGGCCATATTTCCTTTTGGCCGAAGTGCTTAAGCACAGGATAGGCTTAGATTTATAACTTAGATTTATGGGTAGCATACAATACTATTTTGTTTTGTGAAAGCGATTCACTACGAAATTGTTTTGCAACAAGTGGGTCTTTTCTTGCTTGACAGTGAAAAGATGATGAAGAAACTATTTTTTTTTTTCTCTTTCAAAATTAATCAAAATATTGAAGTATTAGTTGGGGTTATGCCAGTTCATAAAACTGTCTTACTGGACAAGATGTGTGGCTGAGATAACTAGGCATCAGGTTTTGGAACAAAGTGCAATAACCTTACAGCATACGTACTGTAACTGCAAATGTAAATGCCAGCTGAAAAATATCCAAGAACAGTATTGTAATACATTTCATTGGGCTGTCCATCATTTCTTTGTAAGATGTAAGCATTTCATCTAGAAATGGTCCTTTCCCTAGAAACGTGGGGCTTGGTAGTCTTCATTTCTGCCACCTTCCAGATGATATTCTTAGTCAAATAAATGTTTACCTCTCTACAGAAAATTGCTAGTCACTTAACATGGAATAATGAGAATGTACTTCTTTTGCATGCAAATTAACTGATGATGAGAGTTTACAGATTTTGATTTTCAAAACATAGAGGTAAGCCCAGGTTTAGTGTATTTACATCAGGAGAATCCTGATTCAACAACACAAGTAGTGTGTGCCTGTGTTTTACCACAAAGGTAAACTCATGGATTTAAACAGGACTAGTCACATCTTAGCGATAGGTGTCTTGAATTCACTTGACCTGACTCCAATGAGTATATTCCTTGGGCCATTAGCAGAATGATGAAAATTTCTGGGGAAAGTAAAAAGAATGCCTTATAATTACTGAGAAGTCATCTATGTAATTATCTCAAAATAAATAGCTACATTAAGAAATACATAATTTCTTATAACAAAAAAAATGGTGAATTAGTGCAGAGGATCCTTAAGTTCCAAAGCAGTAATATCAGACAATCTGTGACCCAGTGACTGACAGCTGCTGCATGTGTGTCCTTGTGACTTGATCAGGATATGCAAGGATATGTTTCAAATGTTGAGTACTGTGTCTTTGTAGCACCCGCCTGCTAACCATCTATGTCACTTGTAAATGAAATCATAAATACAAACTTCTTACAATTTTCTTAGAGACGTTATTGGAGCCCTATTTACATTGACCTCCTGAGGATAGTTATGTTGACCTATGTTGATCACTTTCAAACATTAATCAGCATTAGTGAGTGCTGTTAAACACCATGTGTATCATAATTCTGAAGGTCTCTCTCTCATACTTTGTAAGCAAATTGCTAATTGACCTTAGTTCAAATTATTCCTTAAAGCACAGTTTCTGCCAAGCTTATCATTGCTAGCACATCCAATTTACCATGACTGTTGCATGCTTTAAAAAAATCACCAAACCATCCTGCAATCTAGAACATTCTATTTTGTTCCTTTTGTTTTGTACAGTGCTGAAGCACTGACAATCTTCAAAAGAAAAACAAGGTATTGTTTTCTGCCTATCCATCCGAATATCCTTCTACCCATCATCTGTCCATCCTGTTGCTGTTGTTCATGTATCAAATTTTTACTGTAGTTCTCCTTGGATTGATAGTAAAAATCTAAGCTTTCACAGTTTTTTATTGCAGTTCAACACTTTGGATTTGCATATGAAAACCTGAGACTAAATAATACTCAATGTAATACAGAGCGTTATGTGCTCTATATGAGTATATGAATTTCCAACTTAAAGCCGTGAGAAATTTTATTTCTTAATATCCCGCATAATGGGAATGAATTTAAAATCACAAATGGTTCATTATAATTCAAATACTTAGCAGGTACCAAAACCAGATAAACTCTTATAGGAGTAAGATTATATTCTCTTAAAATTATAAAATTTAGTCAAAATATGAAAGAAGAATGCTTATTTCCCCAGGAAATATTGTTCCTTTTATTTTTCCTTGAAACATTGGTTTTCCTCTACGCTGAAAAAAAATGGTGAAAAAATATACTGTTATTTTGCCCTTTGTACTGTGTCATGGATGAAGAAGATCTGTGATTTTTTCAAGGTCTTAGCTTTAACTACTGGGCCATGGCATCAGAGATTGGTTGCTGCTATCGTATGCCATATAAGGGGTATTGTATACTCAGAGGTCTGAAGCTTTACTGGTTTTTTCCGTGTTGTCGTACCCCACAAACTCTTCAGTTATTTCTTTTCAGTGAAACATGGATGAGCTTTGATTTTCCTTTTGTCATTGTCATGGGAATCCTGGTATGGTTTGTGCAACTTTCCTGTCTAGACTAAGAGAATGTAGTTTTAGAAGCATGTATAAATTATCTATTATCCACAGAACCATAATGGGCTACATACCCATGAGACTATGAATTTATGCCAATTTATGACAAATTTAAATTATTGATAGAAATGCTATTTACTGACAATGACAAGAATAATAAAAAATAAGTCTGCTAACACCAACTGGTATTTGCAGAGTTACAAAAGTTTTCTGATTTTCACGTGATAGGCAAGAACCTTAGCAATGGTCATATGTAACCTGATCTGTAGAAATGACATCTAGTTTTTACTTATTCCAAGATCATAAGAATGTCAGTGAAAAACATGCTTATGGATGAGAAACTGACAATCCTGAAGATAATTTATTTTTGTTAGTCACAGTGTAGTTACCTCATTATCATCAGCAACATGAGTTTTCCCATTGTCTACTAGAGTACCTCACTAAGGAGCTAGAATGACCATTCTTTGTTATTTGAGAATGTTCCAGTCTCTAACCCTTTTCTGTCCCTTGTCTATATGATGTACGCGACTTGTGCTAGCAAATAGATTTAGTGATATCTGTTGCAAAGAAATTTTCATCCTTAACAGGTAAACTTTATAGCAATTAACCTTAAAAAAATTCTGGTTAAAATGGATTGAAATAAATTTAAATATTACTTTGTCTCAACTATCCTTTGTGTGTAGTTTATTCAACAAGTTTTATTAAATTCACTGGGATGAGAAATGAGTTTCAAGCCCTCACACAATTAACTAGGCATATTAGTAAACTCATCTTTTCCTGTTTTAACTTCATGTTGAACTTAGTAGGTTTGGATCTTTTGCTGGTTTGTCTGCTCTGCAAAATACTTCTCCAAAATGAAAGCAATAGGAGTGCAACTTTGAGATGATTTTGTAGCAATAGTTTATGAAACAAACATTTTGCATAAATTAAACTGCAAACAGCTGCTGAAATGCTGGGAAAGACAATATTACAGCCATACAGATTTTAATGGATTTTTACAGAAACAGGAATTCAAGTACCCTGTGGTGGTTGAAAACTCCTTACTTGATGATGGGCAGTTTTATGGTGCTATACTGGAACCAGTACCTGGAACAGGGAGAGGGGGGAAAAGGGAGGAGGGAAAAAACAGGTTATTTTCAGCAACTAACTTCAAGTATCTGGTTCAGGAACTTGCTTCTCCAGATAGCAGAAAGTAGTCAACTTTACTGGGATGGTGGGACTGTATTTTTTGTACGTGGTTACTAATCATCAAGAATATTACCAATTTTCTGTTATCTAGGGCAACAGATAATGGAATAGGAGATTGATAACAGAAGAGATTCCATAAAAAGAAAATAGTGCAAGCACAGCATCAGGTTGTGTCCCTAGACCCCTTATTTCCACTAAGAAAGAACTAGAGTACCTACAGATGATGCTTCGCAGGAGGACTGGAACAAAGGTTACAATGCGTGTTTTGTTTTGCCTTACGAAAGATTTCAGCTGTCATCTAGTCCTTTACCTCAAAATAGTCTCTCTGCTACCTAACAGAATCATCTTTCTAGTCATCACTGCTAAATCTAGCACATGAACCTTCAGATCCTGTGAAGTGATGGCATATCCCACTTTGAAACACCCCTTACCATGTCCTTTCCTCTAACCCAGCAAAAAGCTTTGGGCCCACAGAGAGCAGAGTCCTGGAAGCCTGTGCTCCTAGAGCAAGCTCGCAGCCCAGCTCAAACCTTCTGTCAGGGAGTATATCTGCCTGTTGAGGCCCTATCCCATACTTTGGAGAACTTGTCCCCTTCCAGTCTAATTGATCCAAGGAGCCTGTTCACTAAACCACAACCTGCTCTCAACCAAATCTAACGACCTTATTTTGTAACACCTTATCTAGAAGCTACTTCTAACCTATCCTAGACTTTTCCCTAAGCCTATAGCCTTTCCAGAGAGTGCTTCCAGCTTGACACAGGTGAGAAAAATCTAAACCCTAATGGCCCAGCTGCCGCTGTGTCCTTGTGTTACTGGCTGGCTTCAGAGGCCCCTTGGCTAGCTGTCTTTCCCTTTCTCTTTACATGATTAGTGTGTCGCCTAGCTTTTTGCAATGTTTTCTAGAGGGCAGGCTTGGTCTTTTGGTTGCTTTTTCAGAATCCTTTATCTACTCAACAGAATCTCCAAATGATGGATTACAGAAACAAGACCCTCCCCTAAATAACTTAAAAATCAATGTAGGTTAGTTTGATACAAAACAGTGCAATATGAGGTCTTGTTTTTTCTTCAGAAGGTGGTAAATTATTCTGTGTGTGAAAGTGAAATTGTTCTTGGTAAGAAGGCAATATGTTACACGATTGATTAGTGAAATTCTTTAACAAGAACTAAATCATTATCACCTAGCTGTCACCGTGCTTCTTGTTGTTAGGTCTCTGCATTGTTACTCTGATGTTGAAAAGTGGCAAAATGAACAAAATTATTATCTGAGAGTTTTTACTTTTAAATGTATTGCAAGAAATTGTTCTCTAATGGCTTGTTTCCATAGAAGATAGAAAGTGAATTTTAATATTACTTACACGTGCTTTGGAAAGCTATTCAAAAGTCCCTTGTTGAAGTTAATTTCAGTTTTGCATGTAAATGTTCAACTAATTTATTGTAATATTCTAATATTGGGGACTATTCAAAATTCCTTTGTAGCTAAAATTCAAAGTATAAAACTTTAATAGCTGAATTTAAATAATTTTTGAGGTTTGCGGGCTATTTTATCCTACTGTTTTTCCCAAGTTAAAATATCTTCTTCAGTGATACTGGGTATTGATCAAGCTGTATAAGGCCTGGGACAAAATAGGCCTCTCTGGGCATATCTGTTCCGTTCCTCTTCCATGTCTATGGCTTTCTACAAATTTTCCCCTAAACTGTAGTGAAAATATGACCGTATAGTCTACTCTAAAAGCAGCACAATTGATATTGTAGCAGCAAGCTATTTGTCAGGGAGCACTAGCAGAGTCTGAAATCCAAAGCAGGCTTAATGTTATACAATTTCAAAACATTTTATAAGAATGTATTCATTGGAACTTGGCTCGTATGTTAGCTGTTACAAGAGTATTGTATGCAATCTGGTAGAGTGTAAATCTTCTGGACCCCAATTTTGGCATGATCTAATTTTAATTGAGTCTTGTTTTGTAACATAACAGCTACTAAAAATGCATGTGCTGTTTAGTTGAGTGACAAGAGATGCAAGGATTGCTACCTACAAATAAATCTTAAGCACGTCTCTTATAGTCACTAGAGAGAGTTTAAAGTATACATTGACTTTCCAGAAGAAATTGATCTTTTTTTTTCTGATATGTGGTAGAAATTCTGGTCTGCTTATGAGAAATTTCAGAATCTTCACTTTTCTACTTCAGTATGTGAATGAGTTCTGGAAAATGAAAGTACTTGGAGATGTTAGAGAAGGCCAATGCACTATACTCGCCTACCTCACACAGTGAAGAATGAAGAAAATGTCATTAAACTATGTTATAGGTAGGACGAGTAAAGGGACAGACTGTGATGTTCTATAAATCTCAGTGACAAACCTAACAGTTTGTAGAAATTTCCATTTATCTATTTAGCCATGGAAACCTGCAGTTAGTGCTGTTGAGATGCTAATGAAATTTATGGGAAGGAACCCTCTCAAAGTAGGTTCAGATGGAACCAAAATCACTTTCATTTTCATCAAGTGAAATGCATAGGGTTTGAAAAGAAAAGAGGTACGTGACTATATTGCGGTTAATATAGAATCATTTTTTCCTCTTCTAAAATATTGAAGATTTCAGTCTTAACCTCCTGTGACAACTGCCCCAACTGTATACAGATTTCACCTAAGGTCGCATCTGTACTTGCTGTGTCATTCTCCCTTATTCAGTTGTAATGTAGAATATTATTAAACTACTGCTGGTAGTGTCCCTTGGGACAGTTCTAACTCTCCTCAACTTTGAGGGAACATGCAGGCTTGGAGTCAGGTGTAGAAGAGCTGTGTATCTGCATAGGTAGGGATACTGAGTGGGTGGACCAAACAATGTCTTTTGGATGTGGTGTCTCCTGAGATGATAAAGTTTATATGTTATCAGAAAAATTCGTGTGAAAATCCTTACCAAGTTGGTAGACAAAGCAAAAACTGTAACACATCCATGTATGGCTATGGAAAAGAAGAATCACTGCTTGCAAGGTCATGTCTTCCATGTGTGTTTCCAGTTTTACAAACTTTAACTCTGACGTTAGTGAGGCAATGCACATTTGAATGCAGATGTGACTTCCTTCAAGTTCAATAATGAATAGATCTTTTGTTTCCCATCTTGTATAAAGGTACGAAGTCCAGATGTGGACCCAACTGCCACTAAAGTTCTGGAGGGATGAGCATTTTGTTTTTTAAAATGAAACTTAGAATTGGCAGCATTGTTAGAAATTATTTGGCAATTTACATATAGAGTTGCCTAAGCAATGATTGACTTTTACACTGATGTTCTGTAAGAAAGATAGCTCTCAGGTTTTAGGCAAAAGCAGGTTTGAGGACAAGTAACTGGAAGTTAAGAACACTGAAGGATAGCTGAGAATGCAGGATAGCATAATCATCGTGAAGTATAGGACTGGACTAATTTATAGTGTTTATATTAATGAAACCCTGGTAAAATCACCTTAATCTTGTAATCCAGTGTTGCTTTCACTCTGCATAGTATTTAGTCTGCTTTTAAAAGGCTGTGTATACTTCATATGCTAGTGATAACATAATAAAAGCACATGGAAATCCTATAAAGATTGGAGAAAAAAAAACTCTCATGAGAAGAAAAGCAGATGCAAACCTATAACCTTGCACCTGGAAATCTTTCACACGGCAGTTCTGTGCATTCCCAACCACCCCATAAGGACAGAAACAACACAAGCAGCTGATAATGTGATTGTGAGGAATGTGTTGACCATGGTGATGACAGGGTGATACATTTACCCTAGAGAGCATGAGTGCACCTGTGAAATATTAGACTGTGCTTTTGTACTAGGAGATCATTGTAGAAATATTTAGGAGTAAGCTATAAGATGGAAGGAGAGGGCAGTTAAAAGAGGCTGGGAAGAGGTAAAGGATAGACATCTGGGAAAAACAGAGTGTGCTTTCAGAACAATTTATTACAGAGCTTTGGAAGCTTATTCTGTTCTCATTAAGAACAGATCTCAATCCACATTTCCTACACAGTCAAACCTCTATCAATGCGATAAATTAAATACATTGGAATTAGTGAACAAGGAAAGAAAACAAGCTTATATTAAAAAACCATAATTTAACATGTAATTAGCGATATGTACTTGAGAAGGTAAAAGGAAATGTTTCAGAAACCTGATTTGGTTACACTGACTCTGTATTTCTCATTCCTGTTTTATGTTAACACACCGAATGGTACACAAAACATTACATGCATGAAAAACATCAAAATTGGAATTACTGTTGGTTTGATATCATATGGGTTTCCTGAATTCTTAAAATGTTATCTTCAGTACTCACAAGTAAGTAATGTTTGCAATTATATTTAAAGAAAACTCTGAGTGCTAATATTACTGTTTCCAAACGATCCTTTCTCATTCTGGAGTTCCCCTATGGGATAAAAGAAATAAGATGTGCTTGTGGGTTGGTTTTTTGGGGTGTTGGGTTTTTTTTTTGTTTGGTACTGTTTAACAGTAGCCTTATGGAAAACATAGCAAACCTTAAACTGCCTTCTAAGAGACCTGTGGATCAGGATGTTTTGTAGAGAAGATTCTTCCCAGTTTTGCTGCAACTGTGTCTGGGAGGTGCTGAAATACATTGGTCAGTTTACTTACTTCAACACTTTGTTGAAACTTGATGAAAATATGTAATCTTATACAAAGGCTGATAAAAAGAATATAATACCATCTGTAGAAAACAGGGAGTATGTTTTGTGCAGGCTTGTGAACAGATGCTAGCTGACAGGTTTTAGCCAGAAACTATGAAATTAATGATAAGATCTCCTGGGAAAAACACTTCTGTAAGTATTTGAGGAAAGTAGTTCTGAGCTTAAAATGTCCTCACAGTCAGTTGGATGAGGACTGATTTGGCCTGCCACCAAGGAGAAGTAGATTCTTCACTGGCAATACCTGAAAGGAAAGGCAAATGCTGAATAGAGAGCTTAATGCTGAAGCAAATAGCTGTAAGGAGCTCAGAGCCAGGTTTTATAGTGTGAGGAAAGTGACAGAGTATACCAGGAGGCAGAAATAGTAGAACACCTGGGTGTAGAAAACATTTTTAGAGATGATAGATCATATTTTCTTAATCTTTCTGTTGGAACCAACCATAAGAAGAGAAAAATGCCTGGAGAATGAGTTAATATTTTGGCAATCTGTTCAACATTACTTTGCTAGTGAAGTGGAGGAAATCAATATTAAATATATTTAGGACTACATTATCCTGAGTTATGCTGACCTCATTAATCATATAGCTAACAAATGGCTACAGTACAATCAGTAACAGGACAAAATTTGAACCCTAGTCTGCTGAAGCTTCCTTTCATGGCAAAGACAAGAAGTAGCTTCTTCATGACAGGACTGGGTGAAGTTTACCTGAGATTCTGAAGCTGGTTAGCCAGAAGATTAGCTGCTGTCAGTTGAAGAGAGTGAAACAAACTACTTCAAATCTCAGTGCACCAGGAACTTAGTAAATGTGAAATGCTTAGTAAATTCCCAAGCAGCCCTCAGAAATGTACTAAAAAGGGTCTGGTCACACGCTTCAAAATAGCGGAGGGGAAACTCAGTGAGAAGGCTTTCTGAGACTCATCTGCCTTGTACTTCAGGGTACAGGATGGTCTGGCTCTGGGTGATGCCTGGGGACACTGGACACTGCTGCCAGCAAGCTTTACAGCTTTCTGCAGAGCTGAAAGCTGCCTTGCAGCTTGCAGAGAAGGCAGCCTTCTCTGGCTCCGAGAAATACCATCAATGGGTTTAAAAGCAGGAAAACAAGAAGACAGACGTAAGGGAGTAGTACAACTAAGAGTCTGAAATGAAATGAAAACAGTACTTGGTTCTTGTGTTTATTAATTTAAAATTGCACTAAGTGGATGCAGATAGTCCTCAGAAATGGGATAATACTACTGATACAGGAATGTAATTTTTCCAGGTACAACATGCTAGAGGAATCTGGGCTTAGGATAGAAAGAGATGCTTACTGATACGTTCAAATTCTAAACAAAGAAGAACAAGACCAGAAACTTCAGAAAAGGCTGTTTTACTGTCTTGAAGCACTACGTTCAACACCTGAGAAAGATCCGTTAAGTCATGTGTCACCACTGTCTAGTTTCTACCATTCTTTCTTGCAGCAGCACCCAGCTCTAGCAAGAGTCTGGTTCATTATGCTTCAGTTAATTAGGCATATGCTGGTTTCATAATAGTAACACTTTCACACAACTTGTGGTTTTCTTTATTATTTAGTGTTTTTTATTTTTTTCAAATGGTGGTTGAAGTTGAGGCATCTGAAAAATCCAGTTTTCCTGCCTGGAGTAAGATTTGCCCTAAGATAACCACCAAGTGGTAATCTATGAGGTTTCTGTCAACTGACAGGGAAACCACAAGTATTTGCAGGACAGCCAGTCTGCAGTGTCTTGAGCTATCTGATTGAGTGGAATTAAATCCCTTAGAGTAAGTAATTCAACAGCTGGCTGTTTCTGCTGAATAAGGCCCTCTAAGATTTCTTGATTTACTCTTTCAGATTCTTTTGACAAGGTTCTAAGTTTCTCCTAAAGTAAAAACATTTTCAAAAATGTTGCAGTATGACGTTTTAGTAATCTAGCAGATGAAACACCTATTTGAAAGTTGTGTATGTAATGATAAACTAAACATTGCAAGCCTTGTTTCTTTGGGAAATGAAACAAAGAGTGTAATTTCTTGGTGTGTTTGCTTCCCCTAACAACTTTTGAAGCCATAGATTAATTTCAGCCAGAACTGGCAAAGGAGATCAATGTTTAAGATACTCGATTTCTACGAGCTTCATGAAAACACCATCCATCTCTCCTACTCACCTTATCTATCAGTACTCTCATTAGGAAGATATGGTCGTGTCAGTTCAGCCCTCATTAGTTATCAGATAATCTGTAGGTGGCAGCAGCGGTATGAATGCCCTGATTACTTCTGTCAGATGAGTGCTTTTGTAGGCATGGGAGAATCCAGTTGTGAGTGCTAAAGCTAAAGGAAATCAGTCTTTTCTAATTCTGCCGTCCATATTTCAAATAGTTTTACTTGAGGCACTGGTATGAAGAAACCATAAAGGTGATTAATATTTTGTAATGAAGCTACTGGCACCTAATAAGCTACTCACTTCTACAGAACCCTTACTAAAAATATTTAAGATCGTAAAGGTAAATGTGAAATTCAATTTTGAATACATGCATTTGGATACTAGATCCTTTGTCTAAATGAATTAATTAGTGTGGCTTGATCAATTGCCTTCCAAAGAGATAATCAAGGGGTAATCTTGTTAAAGGCAAATCGACTACTTAACATGACTCCAAATGTCAAAGGGCCAAATCTTGATTTGAGAGTGGAGAATAACCTTGTGGTTTCATTGGGACAGTTAAAATGAGAAAGGCCAGAGGGATTCATTCCAAGAGGAAGTGAGTTTTCGCTAGGTCTCTAAATCAGAGGAGCCTGCAGCTGGCTGATCCAGCAGCTTTGCTTTAACAGACAGTGCAGAAGTGATGGGGAGAATCAGGTCTGTTTTAGTATCATGCAACAATGAAAGATAAGATCACCTGAGCTAAAGCTTATAATTTATTCCTGACGTTGTTAGTTTTTAAAATGAAAATGTTGTTAAGATTTTTTGGCAAATGTAGGAATGAACTATATGAATAATTCCTAATAATGACCATTAATCAACTTTCAAAAGAGTACTGCAAACTTTAATGTGTTCGACTGTTTCCTAATGGTCAGCTAAAAGATAACGATATTAGGATGTAAACATCATTTGGAAAATGTGCTGCTTCACATTATACTGACACTGTTAAAAAAAATAGATCTGAATACCAGCTGTACATTTACTCCTTTTCTCTTCTGGAGTATCTTAATTTCCATTTTAACTATCAGATATAAAATGTGGTAAGCTTGAACACGTATCTGAAGCATTGGGCCCCAGATCTTCAAAGACTGTTCTTTTTTAATTTCACAATTTTTACTATTAGAAATGGCAATAAACATCCTTAATGTCTCATTTTATTAACTTATTTAAACTTTAGATAGTAATTATGACATATTCAGGTATCTCAAAACTAATGGAAAGAATGCTTTGTGAAACATCAGTGCTCTTGGTTGTCTCTAAAGCAGTATTCCCGTCTCTGAAGTTACATGATATCATTTTGCAAAAACAATATTTTGAACAATGGTCTGAAACTCTGCTGGACTTAGTATATGACCAGCTCTGAATCAGAGCAGGCTCTAGAATGGGAAACTCCTGGATCCCGCAAACATTTGACTCTGGCAGCAAGAGTGACCTGGGACCTCTCTGTGAATACAAAAGACTCAATATCTACCCTCACTGCGAGGGGGCTGGACTAGATGACCTTTAAAGGTCCCTTCCAACCCCAGCTATTCTATGATTCTGTTCTATGATTTAAACACAGATGCCTGGTAATTGTATAGTCATATTAGTTGGTGATCTGCAGCAGCTACCACTGCATTAAATGGAAGTGGTTTACACAAGCACTTCTGCTAGTCAAACCATTTAAAGTATCTGCCTGGCAGTGTACGTGTTAGGAATTTCCCTGGCCAGCAAAGACTTAGATAGAGACCTAACCAAAACCATTTATTTCGATATTTATGTCCCTATTTTGGCATCTAACTGTAGGCTTAGGCAACACAAGTTGAATTGCCACCTTTACTTTTGAAATCTGAACCACAGTCACTCCTAAAGCTAGCTGCAGTGCTGCCAGCATTTTAAGGTGAGGCTTCTGTCAACACTGCCTGGGATACTGTCTGCGTTAAAAAAAAAATAAACCCAAAAACCCAACAAAAAATTCCCCCCACAAATTCAGGATCTTGTTCACGTGTCTAAGTAAGGAAATTGATGATGTTCTTCTAAAAATAAACAAATTTTTAAAGTGCTTCTAATACAACTCTGTTGCAGACTGAACAATGTCTTGAGAGATTTGATGAAGCAGAGAAAGAACTCGTGCCCACAACAGTACTAATTCCTTATCCCCTGTTAAGTTGAATAGGTGTCAAGGGCTTACCAAAGAATGGCTTGTCACTACTTCTGCAAATGTTTTACTTTGTCCTTGAGGTAAAAGCAAGGCCCCAGCTATATGTTGATGTAGATTTATGCCCGAGAATCCCAAGATTTAAGGATAGCTTCACCATTCACATATAAAAGCTTATTTGCAAAATATTTGTGTACAGACTTTGTGCGTGTGTCTGTGTACAGGTTTTCTTGTTGATTTTTGGTTGTTTTTGACACCTCTGGCTAGGTGAATGTTACATTGTTCAGCCGGTGACCCTGTCATGATCAGCTTACCCTTACTTGTTTCAGGTGTTCAGGATTTGGGATATCTGTGCAGTTGGTGCTGGCTGACAGCTGAAGATAGAAGGAACTGATAAGGGTTTGGCTCTAAGGACTGAATTTGAGGGGAAGGTTTAGGATGTGTTAGCTGTATCCTTCAGGGTAGGATTTCTTGTCTCTAAAACATAACTTTTGAATGCATTCTTGTGAGTTGAATGATTGATTTACACAGAACAAGCAGAGGATGTAGCTTTCAGATTTCTCACATGGCCAGTTTCTAACCATACAGTTTTGTCGCTTCTTGCTGCTAAGACAACTTAAACTTTCTGGTTTTTAGGTAAGTGGCTGTACCACAGGATGTGCCAAAGCATACGGAAGAATTGTTCAGTGATTCTTGTCATCATTTCATTTGGCGAGTATGAACTTGAAAGGTGTGATGTGGCGTGGCTTTGTAGGATCAGATAAATCTGCAACTAGATGTTAATAATGTCTGGTGATGGATCTTTGTTTTTCTTTTGTTACTCGATGTGATTATACTTGGCCCCCATCTTTGTGATGTGATGGCATGGCACTGAGCACAATAGAATGAAGTGGTTTTGATTTGTTTGTAGATACTATATCAAATCTTGGCTTGTTTATAGGCATGGTGTAACGAATCAACAAATTGACTGGGATTCAAAGAACGTGAGTTTTATTACTGGCTTTTCCAGCATCGACTATGGCAGCCTTGGCAGGTGAATTAACCTTCTTTTGTAGATTAAAAAGTTGATACCTGGAGAAGCAAGTAACAGTGACATCCTTTGTGCAAGTTAGAAAAACAAATATGGTCTACATAAATATTTATAAAATAAATGAAAGTTACTGTTGATATTACTGTAGCATTTCCATCTGAAATTGAGAGAGTTTGTAAGGCAAACATTTAAAAACAGTTCTATTTCAGACCTGTTTCTTGTGCTATGTGATTGTAGAGACCCCATCTTTCTTTCCATCCTCTCTCTGTCCCTTCACTACCACTCCCCATGCCCCGAAAAACAATTAGGATTGAGATGGCTCTTAGTTCTGACCCTTCCAGCTGGTAGGAGGTACACCAGCTTCTTTTTTCACCTGTGGCCAGGGTGCTGTTTCTTTGTGCATGCCTATGTGCTTCTCCGGTCAGCCGTCTCTTTTTTGCTGAAGTGACCTGCACAGTGCACGAGATTTATGGCAACGTTTACTTTCATTATGTATCAGCGTTCCTATGCAAGCTCACTGCATCTCTGTCAGAGGAGGAACAGCTTCTCAGAACAGGCCTACAGTATTATCTTTGAACATATGTTCTCTATTAAGTGAGATGAGGAAAGTCACTTAGTTTTCCTTCCATTTGGAGGTTAAAATGGAGAGCTTGTCTAAAAACAGATTGTAGTAAATTGGAGGTTTATTTGAACAGTATGTCAACATTATTAACTTGAAAATATATACTAAATTGATAAGATTCCTTTAATTACCTCATCCTGAAAGCTGTTCTCAACAAACAAGCAAACAGTTCAAAAGTGATTTAATCTGCCTGAAAATGAGAAAATCAGAGGAAAGCATACAGCACTACTTTTCTAAATATGACTTTTGTTATAAAGAGTGCTTGATAAATTATGTAATGTATTTGGCCCATTCTACTTTTTCCTGTTCAAAAGTAATAACAAATTTTAAAAATTGTTTGTGTCCAGATTCCAGGGTTATTCTGCCAATGTGCAAAAGCTGGCCTATATTTTGCATATAAACAACATATTGGGTTGTGGAGGGGCAAGTTTTTGCTATGACCAGTTTGAAACAGGTTATGTGACTGGGATCTTAGAACACACAGTGTCACTTGACTGCACTGACAGATGTTGAAGATGGCTATATAAACGCTTCATGTGTGAAATGCATTATACAAATAACTACGAGACTTTGCTTTTAGACATTTTTTTGAAGATTTTAATGATGATGTATATTCCAAGAAAGCCAATTTGCTTTAGCATTCCACATAATCATAGACATTTCAGCAGCATTCACTCAGCACTACTTATGCATGTACTACCCTTTCAGACTGAAGAGCTAAAATTAGAGGCCTTCTAGATTACCCTGCTGCAGAAAAGAAACTGGGGATTTCTAGGGAAACTGAACTGCTTTAGTACAGTTAATGAGAAACATGTGCCAAGTCTGACTTTCTTCAACACAGCATATAAACAAAGACAGTTTCACAATTTGGAGCTTTAAAACTCTTTCAATAAGTAACCCTTTTCAAGAATCCACTTGTTCTTGACCAGAATACATCAGTAATTCAGGCATGGTTTTCTTCTTAATGTGGCTTCTGAACTTTTTCCTTCCAGATGAAACTCTTTGGATAGATAATCATATCCACACCAAAACTCAACAGCAAAGCTCATCTGCCTTTGTTTTAGGAAGCAGCCCTGCCATGGTAGGAACTGATGATCTTCCTGACCTAGTGAAGAGTGATTCTTCAATCCACCATTTCAGCTCTTGATAACAGAACATGACTTTTTTAGATCTTCCAAAGTACGCATCGTCATCCTTTCCTATGACTATATCCAGAAAGATCAGCATGCAGAAGTGACACTTTCTGACAAAATGAACAAAGGATGTTGCAGTTCTAGGCAACCACTAGCTGTCTGGTAAAGGAACCATGCGAAATAACCATTCTTTGCCCTTATGCTTCAAAAAACAAGTAAGAAATAGCAGATCTTGACCTACATGAATATTTTGTTCTGAGTAGTTTTGGCAGTGGTAGATAAATTACTTCTGTTATTTTAAATATTATATTTAGTTTATTCTTGAATCTGCACCCAAGTGTTAAAAAGGTGGCTTTATTGTTGGACAAATTAATTTGTATGTGTCAGTGAACCTAGCCAAGATTCTTAAGCATTTATGCAAAGAAATCAGCTGATGGTGCAGCATGTAGTCCTGGTTTGTCACAGCATTTTCTTTAATAGAGGAGACTGTACATTGTTTTCTTCGTAATTTGTGTCTGTGCAGTGCATGATATGAGTAACCTTCATTACTACAGCTGAAGGTATGGTGGTTCTGAGGTGAAATTTGACTTCCTATATTGTTCGGATACCAGAAGGTGGTCTGCTCCCTTGTTCTTTTGTCTCTGTGCTCTCATGCTGAAGTGACTCTAAATCTCTTGGGATAACTGACTAGTGCTCACTTTTGGCTATCATCCCAAGTCCTTCCTCTCCAGGTTATGTTTCTTTTGACCCCACCCTGAGTACTAAAGCAAAGCAGAATACCAGACTGTCCCAGTTGCCACGTGCTTGGTGACTTCCCCATGAAATCCGATCTTCTACTTCCCATTTTTTCTACTGTGTACAGTTATTTTTATATGTATGTCCTTTATTCATACAAGTATGTCCAAGTTTGTGTTTTGGTATTATATTATGCATAATTTCCAAAATTATCCTCAGGAATGTAACATTCTTAAATACAATGGAACAAACTTTTGTAATTGCAAGTTTTGCAGTTTCTTACTGTCCTTATAAAACTGTGATTGACATTGGGGGATACTAGTTTGTCACAGAGGGACTTGGGACACCGTTATACAACATAGAAATATATATATATATATTTTAAGGAAAAAATAGCTTGGTCAGTGAAAGGCTTGCCCTGTTCTCGTATAGTGGAATCACTGACTATGTGTATCTGATCTGATAATGTTCAGAACATATTTAGGGTGCCTAAACTGCTGAACAGGGGCTTGCTTAGTGGTTATAGTTGTGTAAACGTTTACAGAAGAAAATACTTCAAAATGTGTCTGGGTTTTTGTGGTACTATATAAAAAAAAAAAAACAAGTGTGCTTAGAAATCCTGAGAGTATGTGATCCAAATGTCAGTGGAAAACAATTCACAGAAGTTGAGGCATCTTCCTTACCTTTAAAGGTGATGGCTTAAAACTCTTCTGAGATGTAAATGATGCAAAACTTGGACTAGACTTAGCATTAAACAACATGTGACACGTTGTATGCAATGATACAGTACTGCTTATCAGGATGTGGTATTTCCAATAGGAAGCTGTAAACCCAGACAGTGATACTCACCTCTCCTTCCCGTATGCTTACAGTACCCGGGAACATATTTTCATCTTGCCAATTATTTTTCGCACTAGTGGGTTGGCTACTCATCTTCAGTACTTCCTTGCTAGTTTATGTGACACTTTGATTTGTGTTGTCCTATGTTTTATGTGGCAGCTTGTCATTAAAGATCCCAGCAATTATCACTCTGTACAAGCCTACCAGTCTCTGCTCTATGGCCAAATTGCAGCTGAGCAGTTACAGTCCCCTTAACTGTGAAGTGCGAAGGAACTGGGTAGCATCAAGCTTTTGCTATTATTTGTTCTGTCATCATTTTGTAGTACTGTTATGACTCCCTCAAATGTTGCCACTGTGTATCCAAGGATTCCCTCTTCCTTTGCTAAAAGTATAGAGAGTAAAACTGAAATTGAATCAACTGCTATGTTTGTTTACATCCCCTCTTAAGTTTTATTGTTGATAGCTTCATGCTACATATGACATGAAAATAAAGACAGATTTGTATCTTGAATAGCTTATTATGCTCCTTTTGTAAACATGATTCATTTGGAAATCCTTATAGTCTCACTAAAGTTTCGGTGTCCACCTTTCGCTGTCTTCTGGAAGTTGGTAGGTAAATTCACACACACAAATGGGCCAAGTAAATTGCCAGTACAAGCAAGACTGAAACGATCAAAGCCTTTGTAACTTTAGGTGCATGGAGCTGTGATGAATGTAAATGTACTTGGTGACATAAAGAGATGCAAAAAGAAGGCTCATCTTATGATTCAGGCTGTTTATCAAAAACATTCACACGTGTGTTTACTTCCCAGGCAACAAGGCTGTTGCTAGAGGCCATCTGATTAAAAGCCTTCATCCTGCAATTCCCAGTATTAGGATAAATCATAGAGCATTGTTTACATGAGTCCTTGTGTTTCATGTCATGTATCCTCATATGCAGCTGTTTTTCATCTTTTGTTGCTAATGGTGAGTAAGTGTTAAAGTCTTCTATGCATTTTTGTGGCATTTTGTATGTTTAAACTCTACAAATGTAGAATGGGAATGACGATGTATTTTGTCTGATGGAAATGAAACTCATCCTTGTGATACTTTTTGGTTTGTTTTCTCTGCTTATACAATAGCCTTTTGCTGTTCTAGAAAAAGACAGAAACCTTTCACCAGCCAAACTTTTTGCCTTGCATTCCTGGATTAATAATGCAAGCAGATGATATAGGTCAAGTCACATGAAGAATGACAAGATGACAGAAAATACTGACACAGTGCAGGGTAGCGCTGGGTTGCTGAAGCACCAAGATGAAAGGGAAGTGATTTAGCAAGAATTCCATACCTCAAGTCCTTTGTGTATTAAAAGGATTCCTTTATCAAAAGTTTCAAATGTAAAATGTGTGGGGAGTCATATTTTTCAGCTGTTTTAAGTGACTAGCTCCATTAGTGATTGGATGAATGAATGAATGCATGAATGAATGCATGCATGTGGTTAACTGGGCTGAGTTACTTGAAGATCTGGTTGAGAAGCTCTTTCTAAATGAGTAGTAGGGGAAGGATAGGGAAGATAGTTTTGAAAAAGTATACCAAATTCTAATTTTTCTGCCTCCTCCCCTTGTTTGGGAAAGAACTGTAAGCAACTGGTAAGAAGAAGCCCTAGCTGAAAAGCTTGATTTAAGAGAGGATTTTTAGAGTTGATTCCCATCAGAATAGAAAGTGAACCAGAAAACTTCTAACTGTTCTTAAAGGAGGGGGAAAGACTGATGGCCGATGTAATCTTTTTCTTCAACTTCACTTGCATTAATATTAGCCAAAAGGAAAATCACTCTTCCTCGAGGTAACAGAAAGTAGAAATGAATGCTCAACACCACTGTAAGTGTCCCCTACCTCCAGTATACTTTCACTCTTCTCTACTAAGTAGTCTTCTGGCAAAACTGACTTGATTTTGTGTAATAGTTTTATTTTTCTTTATCTTTATCTTTTGTCAGAAAATTGCTTTGTTGGAGTGGGTGTATGTGGGTTTGTTTGTGTATGTGGGGTGGTGGAGTTCCGTTTTGTTTCCTCCTACCACCATCCAAGTCTAGCAGGAACTGTTTCTGATTTTGGCTAAGAACTTCACCGCTGCTGCTCTTCTTCCTAGTGTGTTCAAAATAATTTGTGAAGGGTTTTAACTTCATGCAAGGAAGGAAGAGCACCTAAGCTCTAGAGAAAGAGGAGAGAGAAGGTTCTGATGCTGTCAGTCTGAATGAATGAACACCTGCTTGTGCTTCTCATAGAAACAAATCTCAAAGCCCTAAAAAGGGACAATTCAAAATCTGCTTGTTTAAATTCCTGACTTCCAAAGAGAAACTTTTGTGTTTTAAAAATAAGGCTTTGTTACAGAACAGCTGAACTGTCCTTGTGAGCTGTTTCTGGCATTCTTGAGAATTATATTATAAATTGTGAGCTTTCTTTTCTCTAGGTTGTGAAAAAGAAGCAAAATGGTATATGAGCAAACCAGCAGCACATCTAAGATGAATCCATGGAGACTAGTAGTCCTAGACTTAATGGCCTCCAATTCTTCCAAATATGTAGTACTCCCAATATGAACTACAATTTAAAAGCACAATCCAGTTTTAGTAAATGCTGCAGCACTGTGTGTAGCTGGAAAGACTGTGTTGTGCTGTGGGATTAGAATTTAGGATTCTCTTGGATTTTGAGGTTTTCAAAGCTACTAAGTTGCCTTCAATAGCTCTTTCTTCATAGTTACTGATTGCTTCCACAGCAGCAGGAACAACATGACAGAGACTCTATTCTATTTGCTGGTGAAAGTAGCAACCTGATTCTGTCCTTAATGATTAAGATGCTTTTTGGTTGCAGTTCATGTATTTTAATAAAAATCTCTTACAGTATGCAATATACTCTCTAAGACTCTGACTTATTTTTCTTGTCAGTCCCTTCCTGGGCACAGGGAGGAGGTTGAGGAAGATGGGTTTAAGTATACCTGCAGTCATGCAGCAGCCTATAAAATGCTGCCAGCTGCAACAGATGTGTCTTACACCTGCTAAGCATTTGCTAGCAGGCTGGCCTGGCATTCTCTGGTTGTTAAGCAGGCAGGAGTACAGTTTGATCACATTCTAATTTCATTTTTAGACAATCTTAGGTTTTTTGGGAGATGTTTAGTAATTGAATGTCCTGATAAAACTGAGCGTCCTTTCTTCTTTGCAGAACGAAAGTCTCTGGTATCCAGACTTGTAACGTGAAAGACAAAAATAATATCAATGTAAGTGCTTCACATACTCTACATTTGGAAGCTGTGTGGATTCTATGTGTACATCTTCATACATATGTACATATGTGCCCAACTCTTTCTTCCCAGAAGATTAAGGGTAGAAGTGTTCTGCTCCGTAACATTTTTTTCGTGTTAGGTTTCAAAGTGTTTGTTTGAAAAGAAGTGGTAGAAATTGAATAGCAAACACCACACTTTTAAATACAACTGTAGAAAGTCTCATCACTACATCACTTACATGCCGGAAGGAGAGAGGAAAATGGGCAAGGCTAAGTATGGTTAGGTCTGAGAATAACATGGAAAGGTGGAGAGAAGTACTCTCATGTGAAATTATCTGACTGGATTTCTTCAGATCGTCTCATTTTGAAGAAAACATTTTTTCATACAATTTCATACTTCTGGCATTTTCCTCTATCTTAACTGTCGTTAATTCCTCACTGCAAAATTTTTTTATTAGATGGAGTGACTTTTAATTAGTGCTTGTCTTTTGTTAAAGCAGCCTGAGATGTACTGCAAAAGCATACCAGGTTCATTCGATTCAGCAGACCTACCGTGTGACCAGCTGCCAGAAGTTGGACTACAGAGAAGTGGAAGGCTTATAATCAATTTAGAAAAGTATGTAGCTGGGCAGAGAGAAAAATGTTTCAATTTTAATTTTTAGATAGCGATTTGAAGGACACGGAGATGATTCACGTGAAGGGAATTGATTTTTTTCCCCTCTTCTAAACCTAAAGTAGCTGAGTTTAACGCTGTTGAAGGATTTTCTGTGAGATGTTCACGCAGCTCTGGTGATGACAGTATCTTGGCTTCAGTTCTGAATTTTGTTCTAAATTTAGGATTCTTTGCCTCTCTCTTGGAAATGTAGTTGTTCCCTTCCCTGCTTGGTATCAATAACAGTCTGCCTCCCTTTTAGCATTATTTCTGTAGTCAATACTTGCACAGTGTGTGAATCTCTTTATATCTTGTGTGACTATCACCATGTTGTGGATATACATTATTTTTGCTTTCACAGAAGCAATTTACAATAGATGAATAGATGTTGACAGTTGTGGGCAGCCAAAGTTGTATCACAACAGACTTAGTTCTGAATCAAAGAAACGTTGTGCTTACTGCCTCCTACCACATTTTCAGAACTGTTTTGTTTGTCATCCATGTTTCGTAACTCTTCTTGGCAAAAAGTAAACAAAAGTCAGACAGAAACCTGTCAGGAGGTCATGCCTGAAGGACAGATTATTATAATTTTTTAATTTCTCTCTTTGTCAGGTCTCTTGTTAACAGGTTGCTACAGTTTTATATGTAGCTGCCTCAGCACTGCTAGCAATCCTGTTGTGTGAAATGGTTCGTTTGCCATCAAAAATTCTGAAGAGACAGCAGGAAGCAAGACAATAGATCAGCCAGAGTGTCTACAGATGTTTTTAATCTGATCCTCTGTTATTTATACAGTGTCATAGGTATGCATGTTGTTTTATAGATATATAAAACGTGAGAGTTTCCTGTCCTGAGGGGCTTACAACATGCAAGATTGTAAATTAAATCCTGCAAGATTTCTGGTCATACTGTTCAGTGCCCAGTGTGTATAGCTTACAGCAAGTGCAATACAGAATATAGCCACTTCTCACTAGCTGCATATGTGAGAGGGAGAAATATGTTTAAGTGATGTGCAGCCAATAGCGAGTGAGAGAACTGGTAATGGATCTTCTGGGCCTTTAACACCCATTTAAACCTGCCTCAGGTTGGCAAGGCTAGTGCTCTTATTTAGGCCCAAACCATATTTTTTTAAACAAGAGGACTTTCAGAGGTCTGAAGCATGGATAGTCCCCAGTGAAGACAGAGTATGTGTGAATCTGTGTTAGTAAACCGTGTGCTGCAGAGTGGTCCAAAGGCAGCAGTCTCTGCGTATTTCACTCAGCTGTATAAGAAATCATTCCCTATAATCTTGGTTAGTCTTGATGAACATGGATCTAAGTAACAGGCACGGAGAGGAGTTGGATGCATTTTTGCTACAGCCAAAACTTCAACATGTAAGAATAATTAAGGAGCTTTTAAGCTGACTTATTCAGCTCAAATATGATTCATATGGATATCATCTCCATAAAAGTCCAAAATCAGTATGACATTGTATAGGTCAAATTCCTCCACGTCTGAAAGGACTTGAATGTTTCTGACTTAGCAAGATCCTCTTTAGCTTTGTAAATTTATCACGTGTTCTTTTCCTTCTGTGTATGACCCAAAGATGCATAGCTTATCGCACATTTTTAGAGACTTACAGATTAAATTTAGAGAATTTTGTCAGAGAATTGCAATATATGAACAGAATTGGGTTTTGGTTTTGTAAAGTTAGTTGCTATAGCAGAGCTCGGAAACATGCTCAGCTTTTCTGTTTCACCTGTGTATGCATGTGTCTTCATGTTGAGCAGTGCAGGGTGAATTTAAAAACTGTGGAGGAGAAGAGAGGCAATTAAATAATTTCCTTACTAATGAAATAAGATTATCATTTCAGAAGCCTTTTCATAAGTCTCTTTTAAAGTTGCAAAGCTATAAAATAATGATATACTTTTACTAGTATTTTACAACTACTGTTCTGGTAGAATCCTTACCTTCAGAATACGTCAGATGAAAATCTGTGAACTTTACACTGTAGTCTTTCCACTTTGTGCCATTAAATATTGTCTGGAAAATTTAACTGTGTAATTTAGGCTTCCTTTAATATAAAGCAAGTTGTATGTTAGTAGTAGAATCTGAGAAGCAGTTTTATGGCCTCTAGTACTTGATTAAGAAGTTCTTGACTCCCAACAGATAAGGATAATTTTTCTAGTCCTGAATTCTGAACCTAGGAAGTGATAGTATTGACCTCATTAGCGTACTTCAAGTACGATTCCCATTTTTCCACACTACTTAGGAGTGATTTATGTTCTTCACAATGTCTCCATATGATATAAACCTTGATTTTTGTTCTGTTATTTTTGATTTATGTGGTCATAAAAATTGTTGCCTGGTACCTTTAACTATAGAAATACCTTCCTCCTCCCCCCTCTGCTTTCAATTCCATTTTCTTTCTCCCATGTTATTCCTCATTTTGAGATTCAAAGACAACTTTAGGACTGAGGGAAAGAAATTCCAAGAGGAAGAAATTGAAGTTGGAGGCTCAGAAAAGAGTAAAGGGGGGATTTTCCTTGCTATAAAATTTCTGAGCAGAAGCCAGGCACGTGAGAGCTAGAGCAGAGGAATTGCAGTAGTTGTTTCTCTGTGTGTTGCAGTCTGGGGGAGGAAAGACGAGTGGACCTAAAACAGGGCACGACTCCAGGGAGGGAGTCTTTTATGACAGCTTTCTGGGAGATTTGGAAACTAGGAGAAAAGATGGCCAGAACAATGTGCATGAAACACGTTTGTTTTAGTTAGCTCAGTCTGCTTCTTAAAAATTTTAAACTAGGTTAATTAGCACTTGCAAAAGGCTGCTCTAATATGCTGATTTGCTTCCTGTCTTTGGGCTAGTTTGTTTAGGATTAGCCAGTTCCAGGCTGAGATTGCCAACTTTCTAGCCTTGACCGAGAAACTGAGCTAATAGGCTCATACCCATTTCAAACAACCCTGTGCCGTCCATCCGAAACTTCGTGCACTTCTGATTTTCACTTCCTCCTTTCACATTACAACAGATACAGTGAAAAGTGGCAAGGACACTCAGACACGTGGAATGACTTCTGCTGATTAACCTGGCCTCCTTGAGGCTGGGAAAAACATGATTGTGAAGAGGACATGAGACGACTGTGAAATCCTGGGTGACATGGAAAAAGTGGCTAAGGAAGAAGTGACCGCACTTTCTCATAAAGCAAGGATTGGAGGAGCCTCAGATGATACTGATCAGGTGGCAGGCGGGAAACGTACAAGAAAGAACATAGTTCTGGGGAACTCGTTGCCATATGGTGGTAACCATGCCTTTAGGTATGCTTGCGTTCAGAAATGATAAGATAAATGAGTCCATGAGGGTCTTCTGAATGCAAAGACGTCCTCGGTGGCTCAGAATAACAGAGGAATATACTGGTGTAGTGTCACTTCATGCTTGTCCTGCTCCTGTGCTCTTTCTCCACATATATGCCACTGGCTGTTTTCGTAGAAAGTCTGGCTCAGTGTGGCCACTCATACAGAAGAGCAGGTCATATGCAGTAAATAATGTAATATGAATTAATCACTTTGGGACAGTATAGATTTACTTTTTGAATCTCTGAAAGTGTGTAAATAATTTGGATGCTATTTGAATTCAGTTGAATAGTAAAGTGGTTTTGCCTCTCTTTCTTACAGCTTTCCTGCTTTTTTAAGCTGTAAGAGAGTAATTACTAAAATCTAAGGCTATTCAGACAAAATATCAGTGCTGAAAAGAAGGTTATGCGTGAAAATCTGTGTGGTATACAAGTTTGATTTGATGTCTAAGTAAGTCTCCAATATGTATCCAAATGCTAAGATGTTGGCAGAGCTTCAAACAAGCTAACATCAAACTTCAGCTGTTGCTTCAACACACTGGGTATGTATTTTGCCTAGTTTTTGTTTAGTTCTACCAGCAGCAAGCTGTGCTGCCCTGAAGTCTAACTGCAGAGTAGTTGCAGGAAAAGCTGTAGCCTTTTTGTTCTGGAGTCGCCCTTACAGCTGATGTTTTGTTGTTCAAGAAAACAGCAGACATAGTTGCTGTGAGGGTTCTGGGTTCCTTAGAAAGGTCAACATTTTTTCTTTGTTTCTTTCTTCTTTTTTATTATTTTTTTCTTTTTTCTTTTTTCTTTTTTCTGTTTTTTTCTT